>OJNP01001709.1_pt1 | contig 10453 bp, 10 predicted proteins | sample 1597921 | NCBI WGS metagenome assembly OJNP01 (sample SAMN01915213, study PRJEB22387) | human gut metagenome | isolation source: stool | host: Homo sapiens | place: USA | reverse complement strand
CCCTGCGTGTGATGCAGGTGCTCTAACCAGCTGAGCTAATCCTCCGAATCGGAACGTGCTTATTATACCACTCCGTTGGTCCAAATGCAAGCCCAAATTTTCGTTTTTCGAAAAAAGTTTGAGTCGGCAGCGCTTTCCGGTTGCTCTCCGGGGGCAGATGGTGTATACTGGGGTTGGAATTCTTTCGAAAGAGAGGTCTTTTTTATGATAACTGCACGCGGTATCATCACCTTGCTGGTGCTGGCTGTCCTGTTCGCACTGGCGGTGGTGTGGATCTCCCGGCAGGGCGGCTGGAAAGGCGAGGGCTGCGGAGGCAACTGCTCTTCCTGCCACCAGCACTGCGACACCCCCGAGAAGAAACACTGAGCACACGAATGCCCCCTGACCGTCCGGTCAGGGGGCATTTTGCGTCACAGCTCACCGTAGTGGGCGGCAAAGACCGCGATGGTGCTCAGCAGGTCGTCGTGGGCCTTCTGATAGGTGCTGTAACTGATGTTCAGCTTGTCCATCACCTCTTCCCGCCTCCGCCTTTCCATGTAGCGCAGCTGCAGGATGCTGCCCCGCAGGCCCGGGTCTGTCTCGCGGTAATACTCCTCGGCCAGCTGGATGGCCCGCTTCCAGCCCCAGTTGCAGGGGCCGTAGACCCAGTTTTTCTGCCCGTAGCGGCTGAGGGCCTCCTTCGTCTTCTGGCGCTGTTCCTGTGTCATGGCTTCCATCACCTTTTTCCCTCAGCCCGCCGGGCCAAAAAAGCAGCGGTCGCGCTGCTCGACGGTCATCCCCAGCATCTTCGAGAGTTTTTCGGCCTCACTCACCTTGAATTCACTCTCATTTTCCAGCTTGCAGCGGAGGGTGTTGTTGGTGATGCCCAGAACATGGGCCACATGGCCCAGTTTCATGCCCTGGCTGCGGATGCAGTCGCGGATCATCATGGTATCGGTCATAGGCGTTTCTCCTTTCAGTTTTGCGTTCAAAGCGTTTCGTACAATTATTGGTTGTATTATATCTTCAGGTTGATTATTTGTCAACATTGTTTGCAAAATAATCCCTAAAAAGTTGATTTATAGTAAATTTTTTGCTATACTGTCCTCAGAACACCGAAAATCGTGCAAACCGCAGAGAAAGCGAGGCCCTATATGTCCGATACCGATCTATCCAGCCGCATCCGGCAGCGCCGGGAGCAGCTGGGCCTGTCGCAGGAAGAGCTTGCCGCCCGGATGGGCTACCGCTCAAAATCCTCCATCACCAAGCTGGAAAAGGGCATCAACGATCTGCCCCGGGCCAAGCTCGAGGAGCTGGCCGCCGCTCTGGACACCACACCCGCGTGGCTCATGGGCCTCGTGGACCTGCCCTGCCCTCCGCCGGGTTTCGAGCCTCTGCCTGAGATGGTGCGGGTGCCTCTCGTAGGCTCCATCGCCTGCGGCACCCCCATCACTGCTGAGCAGAACATCGAGTGCTACATCGGCGTCCCCGCCGCGTGGCACGCCGACTTCGCCCTCACCTGCCATGGCAGCAGCATGGCCCCCACCATCTGTGACGGCGACATCGTCTGCATCCGCCGCCAGCCCGAGGTGGAGCAGGGCGAGATCGCCGCTGTCCGCATCGGCGAGGAAGCCACCCTCAAGCACTTCCACCGCCAGGGCGAGACCGTCATGCTGCTGGCCGACAACACCGCCGTCTGCCCGCCCATGGTATTCGCAGGCCCCCAGCTGGAAGAAATTCAAATCGAGGGCCGTGCCGTGGGCTTCTGCCGTGGCTTATAATAAGGAGGAGTCCCCATGTCTGCACCCGAAGAAATGACCCTCAAGGTCATCGCCCATATCCGCACCGCCTTCCCCACCAAGTTCGGCATCCCGCGCCAGAGCGGGCTGGTGGACAGCCTGCGGGGCGAGGTCATTTTTACCCCCGAATACCGCAATGCCGACGCCGTGCGCGGCCTCGAGGATTTCAGCCACATCTGGCTGGTGTGGCAGTTTTCCGGCGCGGTGCGGGACAACTGGTCCCCTACCGTCCGGCCGCCCCGCCTCGGCGGCAACACCCGGATGGGCGTATTTGCCACCCGCTCGCCCTTCCGGCCCAATCCGCTGGGACTGTCCAGCGTCCAGCTGGAAGCCATCGAGCACCGGCCTGACGTCGGCCCCGTCCTCATCGTGCGGGGCGCCGACCTGATGGACGGCACCCCCATCTACGACATCAAGCCCTACATCCCCTACGCCGACTGCCACCCGGACGCCGCCGCAGGCTTCACAGCACAGACCCAGTTCCACCACCTGACCATGGTCTGCGACGCCGGCCTCTGGGCCAGAGTGCCTGCCGTCCAGCAGGCCGCTCTGCAGGGTGTGCTGGAAAACGACCCCCGCCCCTCCTACCAGCACGACCCGGAGCGGGTCTACGGCATGGAGTTTGGCGGGCTGGAAGTCCACTTCAAAGTGGACGGCGAGGTCCTGACCGTCACCGGCATCGACCGCCGCTGACGCCGGAGGGACAGTTATGGAACTCCGAAATATCAACACCTTCCTTCATATCGCCGAGCTGCACAGCTTTTCCAGCGCTGCGCGGGAGCTGGGCTACTCTCAGTCGGCGGTATCGGCCCAGATCTCCCAGCTGGAAACAGAGCTGGGTACGCCTCTCTTTGACCGGGTGGGCAAGACCGTCCGCCTCACCGACGCGGGCCAGACTTTCCAGAGCTATGCCCGCACCCTTCTCATCACGGCCCAGCAGGCCAAGGCCGCGCTGGTGCCTGCCCGGGCCGTCAGCGGCACCCTGCGGGTGGCACTGGCCGATTCCGTATGCAGCACCTTCCTGCCCGACCTGCTGCAGCAGTTCCACGCCCTCTGCCCACAGGTGGAGCTGGTGCTCCGCACCGCCACCGCCGACGAGATGCTGCGGCTGCTGAGCGCGAACCAGATCGACCTGGCCTACACCCTCGACCAGCCTCTGCTCCTGCCCAGCCTGACGCTGGCCGTCAATGTGCCGGAGCCGGTCTGCTTCGTGGCCCCCGCCGGGCATCCGCTGGCCGACAAGACCGAAATGCCGCTGGATGTTCTGGCTCAACAGGAATTTCTTCTCACAGAGCGGGGCATGAGCTACCGTGACGCCCTCGACCAGCGCCTCGCCGCCCGCGGGCTGTCTATCCATCCCTACATCGAGCTGGGCAGCGCCTCGCTGCTCTGCCAGATGGTGGAGCGCGGGATGGGGTTCTCCTTCCTGCCCGAGTACATCGTCCGTCCTGCCCTCTCCGCCGGGCGTATCGCCCGCCTCAATGTCCCCGACTGCACTGTCACCATGCACCGGCAGCTGTTCTATCACAAGGACAAATGGCTCACGCCCCAGATGAAAGCCTTTATTGAGCTGGTAAATCAATAAGCAAAAGCCCCGCACCACATCGAACGATGCAGTGCGGGGCTTCCTCTTTGTATTTTCGGTTCAGCTCAGCCGGTTCATCCGGACCGCCACATAGGGGTCCGGAAGCTTGAGTTCCTCGGCCAGGTCCTCTTCCGTGTCGTACTTGTCTGCCGCAAGGCCCACGAAAACGCTGCAGCTGTCGAAGCGTCCATCTGGCGAGAGCGCCGTTATCTTTGCCTCGCCGTCGGCGACGGCAGTCACGACACCAGAAGCGTCCACAGTAGCGACGCCGGGATTACTGCTGACCCATGTGATGGGTACATTCACGCCGTCTTCCACAGCGACAGACGCTGTGAGTGCTTCTTTGCTGCCCACCGTGCGGAGCAGCAGGTCGCGCTTATTCAGAGTCACCTTGCCGACATCGCTGTTGACGGTAACGGCGCAGCGCAGCGCCTGACCGTTGGTGGCCAGCGCCGTGACGGTGGTGGTGCCGGGCTTCTGGGCCGTGACAAGACCCTCCGGATCCACCGTTGCCACCTCGGGGTTGCTGCTCATCCACTGGTAGGCATAGACAAAGGAGCCGCTCGTGTTGATGAGCTGCAGTTTCTGGCTGGGGTGGGCGTTGTTGTACTGGATAACGAGGTTGAGGGTGGTGTGGTCGAGGGCAGGCTTTTTGCTGGCCGCATTGCCGCTCTCCTTGCGGACAGTCACCTTGCAGGCAGCGCACTCGCCCCGGTCAGTGATGGCGGTGATCGTGGCCTCACCGGCGCTGCGGCCGGTGACACGGCCATCGCCGTCCACGGAAGCCACGGTGGGGTTGCTGCTCATCCAGACGATGAAGTAGTAGTCGCTCTGCCCGCCGGTGTAAAGATAGGCTTTGGGGCGGGGGTCGTCTGCCGTGATCTCCAGCTCCATCTCGTTCACTTCCAGCTCAAAGTTCGCAGATGCTCCCAGCAATGCGGGGGCCGCCTGTGCGGCAGGAGCTGCCAGAAGAAGCCCGCTCAGCACAAACGCCGCTGCAAGCCGTGTGATCTTATTCATAGGGTAGCACTTCCCTCCTTTGGATAAGTTTTATCGCAATGTGCTCTGCACAAAATCCCTCTCACTATTTGTTTATTGTACACGCACCCAAAAGAAGGGTCAAGTTCTTCGCCAGAAGTGTCACAATTTCGCGCACCTTTTCGTGAAAGACACTAAAACACCCCCGCCAAATTTATACAAATCGTGCAGACTGTATTTCATCAGACAGCAAAAGAGCCGCCGCACTTTATACAGGTGCGGCGGCTCTCATCGGACGGAATATCTGAAAAAACTTAGTAATTCCTGGCCTTCAGCTCAAAGTAGCTCTGGGGATGTGCGCAGACCGGGCACTTGAGGGGAGCAGACTTGCCGATATAGGTGTAGCCGCAGTTCCGGCAGACCCACACCTGCTGTTCCTCACGGGCAAAGACCTTGCCCTCCTTGAGGTTGGCGGCAAGGGCGCGATAACGTGCCTCGTGCTCCTTTTCGATCTGGCCCACCATCGTGAAGAGAGCGGCCAGCTGGGTGAAGCCCTCCTCCTTGGCCTCAGCTGCCATGCGGGGGTACATATCAGTCCACTCTTCGTTCTCGCCGCTGGCTGCCATGTCGAGGCAGGTCAGGGTGTCGGGGATGGAGCCGCCGCAGAGGGCCTTGAACCACATCTTGGCGTGTTCCTTCTCGTTGCCGGCGGTCTCTTCGAAGATAGCGGCCAGCTGCTCGTAGCCTTCCTTCTTTGCAACACTTGCAAAGTAGGTGTACTTGTTGCGGGCCATGCTCTCGCCTGCAAAAGCTTCCATCAGGTTCTTCTCGGTCTTGGTTCCCTTGAGTTCCATAATCTGTTCTCCTCTCAGATAGTCTGACACTGCCAGTATGGGCTGTGTCCGGTTTGGTTTATTCTACGCGCAGCCCGCTTTGTTCGGTACCGGGTGTGCGATAGGTCTTACTTGTCTCTGAGAGTATTATACCAGAATTTCGGGCAGAAATCAAGAATTATTCCTATTTATTTTGAGAATATTTCCTATTTATTTTTTTAACTATGCTGCTTGAGTGCGCACACGGCGATGCTGAGAGCGCTCCATGCCGCCTGATACATCAACACCGCAGCCACGCTCAGCATCCCCACGCTGCCCGCATAGGTCAGCAGGACGGCGATGGCCACCGAGAACCACACCGACACCAGCTGCACCGTGGTAGCGGTCGTCTCGGCGTTCTGGGCCTGCTCTGCGGCCCGCAGACCGCCGGTCAGGCTGGCAAAGCCGTTGGTGCAAAGGATGCAGCAGCCTTCGGAGCCGGTGTCTTCGGCGGTGGCAGCGCCCAGTGCGGCACACTGCTCCTGGTCCAGCAGGACGACCATGCCCTCGGGCAGATGGTAGGCGTCGGTGATGTGTCGTGCGGTCAGGGTGGGGTCCTGGCAGGACACCAGCAGCTGGATATTCTCTTTTTGCAGCTGTTCCAGACCGCGGGCGGCGTTCCGTCCGCCCACATAGTGGAGCACGAACATGGCGTGCAGACTGCCGGACACGGCCAGATAGAGGATCTGCAGCTCGCCGTTCTTGGAATGCTTGGCCTCATATTCCTCGTCGGGCAGGGGAACTTCTTCTTTTTCCATGTACGCACGGGTGCCGATGAGGATGCGGTTGTTGTCGCACCATGCAGAGAAGCCGAGGCCGCGATGGACTTCCAGGTCCTTGACCGGGTAGAGGATGTCGGTGCGGTCCTCGATGATCTGGCGGAACAGGCCGCTCAGGGTATTGCAGCACTTGCTCAGGACGCTGGCCGAATAGAGGATGGCCCGGTCGATGCGGCCGCCCTTGAAGATGCGGATGTCCTCGAGCATGGCGCTGTCCGGGGTGAACAGCTCATCGGCGTCAGCCTGAACGGTATCCACACCGCCCAGTTCCTCGATAGCCGCCCAGCCGGGGATCACCGCACCCGAGGCAGCGGCAGTCTGCTGCAGCCGCAGGGATGCAAAACCTGCGATAAGGGTGGAGGACAGAGGCGAACCCAGGCAGAGCACAGCGGTCAGCGCCGCAGCGCCGCCGTTGAGGCCGCCGCCAAAGACGCAGAAGACCAGACCGGCCAACACAGCCGCACCCAGCAGGATGTAATTCGTCTTACGGGCGCGGCGCTCACAGGCACGGGGGCCGAAGCCCTGCTCCACCATCGCGTCGTCCCACTCAGCGGGTCGGCTGAGCAGCACCCAGGGGTCTTTTTCGTCCATGTCCTTGGAGAGGATGCGGATAAGGTCTTTGTCCTTGGCGCGGAACGCACCGCGATGCTCCGGACCGGCCTGCGCCAGTTTGAAGCCGCCCTGGACCGAAGCCAGAAGGACACGGTCGCCCAGCAGTGCAAGGAACAGCCCCAGCGCCGCAATGCCGGACAGAAGGGTGAAGCTGGACGCCTGATAGTTCTGCGCGTTCAGCAGGGCCACAGCGGCCTGCAAAAGCGCAGCGCAGGCTGCCATCGCGGGCATGGTCTCCATGCTGGGGCGTTCGCCCCGCAGCCCCTTCAGGCCGTCCCTCACGACGGGCCAGCCCACAGCCAGCGCCAGCGCCAGGAAGAGCAGATCAGCGGCATAGAAGGCCGCCGGGGCCGTTACAGGGTCAAGGCCGCCCAGCGGGCCGACAAGGCCCTCTGCGGCGAGGCCGAAGTGGAGCAGCACCAGTGCAAGGATGCCGCCCAGCGCACAGCGCAATGTAAGGGCCGCGCCCATCTGGTGCAGCCGTTCACCCACCTGTTCCGGCGTCTCGGGCGTTTTTTCCTCTTCGACAGGCGCTTCCTCGACGGGTGCAGCCTCCGGAGCAGCCGGTGCAGTACCGGCCTCTTCGGCCGGCTGTGCAGGCGCTTCCTCCTTCGGCGGCTCCACCGGAGCCACCTCGTCGCCGTCGTTCAGGAACATGAGCGGCAGGCTCATGCTGTCGTCATTGTCCGGCGGCGTCGCGCGGGCCGGGGCTGCGGGCGCTTTCTCGTCGTCGCCCTTGCCGAAGAACTGCATCGCCGGGGCCGCATGGGACTTCGACGCCTTATCTTCTGCAAACACCATCGCGGGCATCGGCACGGCAGGCTTCTCCGGCGCTGCATCCGGCTCTTTTTCTGCGTCCGGTTTCGTTGCAATGACCGGAACTGCCGGGGTGCTCTTTTCCGGTTTTGCGGGCTTCACCGGCTGGGGAGGCTCTTCCTCCTGCGGCGGAAGCTTTGCACCAAACAGCATGGCTTTGAGCGCCTGCATCTCCCGGTCCTCGTACTGCTCCTGCGGGGTGCGCGGCTCGTACTGGACCGCCTTTTTCCGGGATGCAGCCTGCTTTTCTGCCGGCTTTTTCTCCGGCTTGGGAGCAGGCGGCTCCGGCGCTTTGACGGGTTCTGCGGGCTTTTGGGGCTTCTCCGGCTCAGGCTGGGGGGCGCTGACCGGCTCGGCAGGCTTCGGCTGCTCGGGCTTCGGCTCTGCGACTTCCTCTTCCAGCGCCAGGACCAGCTCCAGGTCGGAGGGTTCCTCCGGCTCTTCGCCGCCCAGCTGTATCTCGCCGGTACGGCTCTCTTCGGGTGTGCCGCTTTCCTGCTGTTCGCCCTTTTCACGGCGGAGCAGCCGGCCCAGCAGGCTCTTGGGCTTTTCTTCATTCTCATCGTCCCGCCGGGTCATCTCCTCCGGGACCTGAGCTACACTGGTGGTAAAAAAGGTGCGGAATTTTTCTTCGCGGGCGTCGATCTCTTCCTGCGTCATTTCCTTCCGCTCGTCATCCTTTGGCATCCTGATCTTCCCTCCCTTGTTTCGTTCGGCACGGGTCAGCTCAGCCCTGTGCGGCGCGCTGGCTCTGGATCTCATACAGGATGATGCCTGCGGCCACCGAGACATTGAAGCTGTCCACGCCGGTACCCTGTGCGGTCATATCCAGGCTCACAACGCCGTCGCAGAGCTTTTTGACCAGCTGCGACACACCGCTGCCCTCGCTGCCCAGCACCAGCGCAATGGGGCCGGTGAGGTTGTTCTTGCGCAGGGACACGCCGTCCATGTCGGCGCAGTAGACGAAAACGCCCTGCTCCTTGAGGCGGCGGATGGTCTCGCCGATGTTGGCCACACGGGCCACGGGCAGACGCTCAGCCGCACCGGCGCTGGACTTGATGACGGTGGGGGTCACGGATGCGCCGCCCCGCTTGGGGATGACGATGCCGTGAGCGCCGCACAGCAGAGCCGAGCGCATGACAGCGCCCAGATTGTGGGGGTCTTCGATGCCGTCGCTCAGCACGAGGAAGGGCGGTTCGCCCTTCTCTTTGGCAGCGGCCAGCAGGTCCTCCACCGTTGCATATTCGATTTCACTGGCAAAGGCAGCCACGCCCTGATGGCTCTCGGTGCCGGTCATGAGGCGCAGCTTGTTGGGGTGTACCCGCTTGACGGTGGCACCGGCTTCCTTCGCCATTGCGGTATAGTAAGCGGCCACAGCCGGGGCCATGCCCTCGGCCAGCAGCACCGTATCCACGCCGGAGCCGCTCTTCAGCAGCTCTGTGACCGGGTTCTTGCCGTAGACGAGGCTCTCGTTCCGGGGCTGGTCGTCGGCCTTTTCGCGGCGGGGACGGCGGGGCATATTGCGTTCTTCCATGAAGTTCTCCTTCCGTTTCTATCGCAGGACGCCAAAGCCCTTCCGGCCCGGCGTCATCGTATCGCTTCAAGCGAGTTTTCAGGGCCGCAGCGCTGCAAAGCAGCATTTTGCGGCAGACACTGACGCATTTCAGACGTACAGCGCTTATAACTCATCTTGAAGTATAACATAAGCGGCAGGGGTTTGCCATAGAATTGCGTTTTTTCTTCCCGTGAAATTTCTGTGCCGCCCGCCCGGGCAGCGCCTCATGGGAGAAGTGTTGCCTTTTGCGCGCCGGTTATCCGTCTTTTTGCCTGTGGTAAAAGTTTTCCACATTCAGACTGCTTTACCATCCGTATACCCGCCCTGTTTTTTCCACAAGTTGAAAACCCTGTGGAGAAAGTTCAAAACTCAAGCGTTCAAGCCTGTTTTCCGGGTGGAATTCCACACTTTCCACAAGGTTTTCCACAATCTTATCTCGACAGGCTCAGAATCCTTCATACATTTTGTAATTTTCAAGTCAGAATTATGACAAAATTTTGAAGCAGAGCGGCACTTGTTTTGCCTTTTTATCCAACATCATTTTGACGAATGTGGATCCCTGTTGAAAATCGTCTGCTTTGGTGCCTCCGCCGCCGGTCTGGCCGGATGTTGTCGAAGCCTGTATAAAATGTTGCATCCCACTTATTTCTCTGTCTTTCGAGCACACTGCTGGCCAAGAAAGCTTCGGTTTGGTTACAAAAACTCTCCGGTGGATTGATTTTACCCGCTGTTTGGGGTATACTTAGGGTGCAACTTCGTTAAACCATGCACAAAGCGGTGTGTGGGTACGAACAGACCCCGATAATTTTTGGAGGTAATAATAATGTTGGTAAATGCAACCGAAATGCTCATCAAAGCTCGTGACGGCCACTACGGTGTGCCTCAGTTCAACATCAACAACCTGGAGTGGACCAAGGCCGTTCTGACCGCCTGCGAGGAGATGAAGAGCCCTGTCATCCTGGGTGTCTCCGAGGGTGCCGGCAAGTACATGACCGGCTTCAAGACCGTCGCTGCTATGGTCGATGCAATGGTCGATTCCATGGGCATCACCGTCCCGGTCGCTCTGCATCTGGACCACGGCACCTACGAGGGCTGCAAGGCCTGCGTTGAGGCTGGTTTCTCCTCCATCATGTTCGACGGCAGCCACTACTCCATCGAGGAGAATGTGGAGAAGACCAAGGAGCTGGTCGCTCTGGCACACTCTAAGGGCATGAGCATCGAGGCTGAGGTCGGCTCCATCGGCGGCGTCGAGGACGGCGTCGTGGGTAATGGCGAGATCGCTGACCCCGCAGAGTGCGCAAAGATCACTGATCTGGGCATCGACTTCCTGGCCGCCGGCATCGGCAACATCCACGGTGTCTACCCCGCCAACTGGAAGGGTCTGGACTTCGAGGCTCTGGACCGCATCCATAAGGCTACCAATAACATTCCTCTGGTCCTGCACGGCGGCACCGGCATCCCCGACGAGATGATCGCAA
>OJNP01001700.1_pt1 | contig 10484 bp, 9 predicted proteins | sample 1597921 | NCBI WGS metagenome assembly OJNP01 (sample SAMN01915213, study PRJEB22387) | human gut metagenome | isolation source: stool | host: Homo sapiens | place: USA | reverse complement strand
GCAGTACAACGGTTTTCAAGACCGCCGCAATCGACCACTCTGCCACCTCTCCAAACTCCTCTTTCAAGAAGTGCTTTTCTCTTAAAGCGGTGCAAAGGTACAAATCATTTTTAAATCTACAAACTTCCTGCTATTTTTTTCACGAATAAATCGTACTTTTGCAACATGATATACCCGCAGAACTTTGAATATAAAATAGGTTTCGACCAAATACGCCAGTTATTAAGTGAAAAATGCCTTAGTACGCTAGGCGCCGAACGAGTTACCGATATGGCATTCTCTGATCACTTTGAGGAAGTGGAGGAGCGCCTGAACCTCGTGACTGAATTTGTACGCATTATACAGGAAGAAGACAACTTCCCCGCACAGTATTTTTTCGACGTCCGTCCATCCCTCAAACGGATACGCGTTGAAGGAATGTATCTGGACGAACAGGAACTTTTCGACTTACGCCGTTCGCTGGAAACGATACGGGACATCGTACGCTTTCTGGAAAAAGAAGATATGGAGGAGGAAGATTCCCCCTACCCTTGCCTTCGGAATCTCGCCAAAGATATCCTGGCATTCCCGCAATTGATCCAGAAGATAAATAATATACTTTCACCGTACGGAAAGATAAAAGACAATGCTTCATCCGAACTGGCACGTATCCGCCGGGAATTGACAAACACCATGAACAGTATTTCCCGTTCATTGAATGGTATCCTGCGCAACGCCCAATCCGAAGGTGTGGTAGACAAAGATGTTACTCCTACTATGCGTGACGGACGTTTGGTAATTCCGGTTGCTCCGGGGCTGAAGCGGAAGATAAAAGGTATCGTGCATGATGAATCGGCAAGTGGAAAAACCGTGTTCATAGAACCTGCCGAGGTAGTGGAAGCCAACAATCGTATTCGTGAACTGGAGGGAGATGAGCGTAGAGAGATTATCCGTATTCTGGTGGAATTCTCCAATCTGCTGCGTCCTTCTATTCCCGAGGTATTGCAGTCTTACGAATTCCTTGCCGAGATAGACTTTATCCGTGCCAAGAGCTTGTTTGCCCTGCAAATATCCGGTATAAAACCCGCACTTGAGAATACACGCTTACTGGATTGGACCATGGCAGTCCATCCGTTACTGCAACTCTCCCTCTCCAAACATGGGAAAAAGGTAGTTCCCCTCGATATAGAACTAACCGAGAAACAGCGCATATTGATTATATCCGGTCCAAACGCCGGTGGTAAGTCCGTTTGTCTCAAAACAGTAGGGTTATTACAGTATATGCTGCAATGTGGTATGCTCATTCCCATGCATGAACGCAGCCATGCGGGTATTTTCAGCAGCATATTCATTGATATAGGTGACGAGCAATCCATTGAAGATGATTTAAGTACCTATTCTTCTCATCTTACCAATATGAAGATAATGATGAAGAACTGCAATGAACGCAGCCTCATCCTGATCGATGAATTCGGCGGCGGAACAGAACCGCAAATCGGTGGTGCCATAGCCGAAGCCGTACTGAAACGTTTCAACCAAAAGTTAACTTTCGGTGTTATTACTACACACTACCAGAATCTGAAGCACTTTGCCGAAGACCATGAGGGGGTAGTAAATGGAGCTATGCTATATGACCGCCACCTGATGCAGGCCTTATTCCAACTTCAGATCGGTAACCCCGGAAGTTCATTTGCCGTAGAAATAGCCAGAAAGATCGGTCTTCCGGAAGATGTGATTGCTGACGCATCCGAAATTGTGGGTAGTGAATACATCAATGCTGATAAATACCTGCAAGACATTGTACGTGACAAGCGATATTGGGAAGGCAAACGCCAGACCATCCGCCAACGCGAGAAACATATGGAAGACACCATCGCCCGTTATCAGGCAGAAATGGAAGACTTACAAAAATCTCGCAAGGAGATTATTAAAAAAGCCAAGGAAGAAGCAGAACAACTGGTACAAGAGGCCAATGCCCGAATTGAGAATACCATCCGTACCATTAAGGAAGCACAGGCTGAAAAAGAAAAGACTCGCCAGGCACGCCAAGAGTTGACGGAATTCCGTCAATCGATGGAAGCTCTTGCCTCTAAAGAACAGGAGGAGAAAATAGCCCGTAAAATGCAGAAATTGCAGGAAAAGCAGAATCGTAAGAAAGAAAAGAAAACAAGAGATACTGATAACGGATTATCAGCACAGGAGCAGGCTGCGCAAAAAGCCAAGCAGGAAGCAGAGCGCCTGGCAAGCATTGTACCGGGAGCGATGGTGAAGATAAAAGGACAGAATTCAGTAGGCGAAGTCCTGGAAGTAAATGGAAAAAATGCCGTTGTAGCATTCGGTAGTATAAAGACTACCATTAAAGTGGAACGTCTGGAGCGTACAAACATTGTTCCGCAAAAGGTAGACAGTTCTACCAAGAGCACATTCGTCAGCAACCAGACGCAGGACAGTATGTACGAAAAGAAACTGAACTTCAAACAAGACATCGACGTACGCGGTATGCGGGGTGATGAAGCTTTGCAGGCAGTGACCTACTTTATTGACGATGCCATTCTTGTTGGGATGTCCCGCGTACGTATTCTTCACGGAACAGGCACGGGCATTTTACGTACACTTATTCGCCAGTACCTGCAAACAGTTCCCGGTATCAGACACTTTGCCGATGAGCATGTGCAATTCGGCGGTGCAGGAATTACAGTTGTTGACCTATAAATAAAATAGTATGAAATCAATCAAAGAACTCTACCGTATCGGTACAGGGCCATCAAGCAGCCATACAATGGGCCCTCGCAAAGCTGCCGAGCTATTTCTGGAAAAACATCCGGAAGCCTCCTCATTTAAAGTTACTTTATACGGTAGCCTTGCCGCCACCGGTAAAGGGCATATGACTAATATAGCCATAACCGATACTCTGCAACCTGCCGCTCCGGTAGAAATCATCTGGGAACCGAAAATATTCCTGCCTTTTCATCCCAACGGGATGAAGTTCGTTTCTGTAGATGCAGCAGGCAATGAAACAGATTCATGGACAGTATTTAGCGTGGGCGGTGGTGCTTTAGCCGAAGAAAACGATGGTGCATCTTCCGTCAACACTCCTGATATCTACTCTATGAACCACATGACTGAGATTCTGCAATGGTGCGAAAAAACCGGAAAAAGTTATTGGGAATACGTTAAAGAATGTGAGGAAGAAGATATCTGGGATTACTTGCAAGAAGTTTGGAAAACCATGCAGGCAGCCGTTCGCCGCGGACTGGAACAGGAAGGCGTATTGCCCGGTCCATTGAACCTGCGTCGCAAAGCCTCTACTTATTATATACGCGCCAGCGGATACAAACAATCCCTGCAATCCCGTGGACTGGTATTTGCCTATGCCCTTGCCGTAAGTGAAGAGAACGCTTCAGGCGGAACCATAGTTACTGCACCTACCTGCGGTTCCTGCGGTGTAATGCCGGCAGTGTTATATCATTTGGCAAAGAGCCGCGATTTCAGCGATATCCGCATCCTCCGCGCACTTGCCACTGCCGGTCTTGTAGGAAACATTGTAAAGACAAACGCATCCATATCGGGAGCGGAAGTTGGATGTCAGGGAGAAGTGGGGGTAGCTTGTGCTATGGCCTCAGCCGCTGCCAATCAATTATTCGGTGGCAGTCCGGCTCAAATAGAATATGCAGCTGAAATGGGATTAGAGCATCATCTGGGAATGACCTGTGACCCGGTTTGCGGATTAGTACAGATCCCCTGTATCGAACGAAATGCCTATGCCGCCGCCCGTGCACTGGATGCCAACCTTTATTCCTCATTCACCGATGGAATGCACCGTGTATCTTTCGATAAGGTTGTAGAAGTAATGAAAGAAACCGGAAACGACCTGCCTTCACTCTATAAAGAAACCAGCGAAGGGGGATTGGCAAAAGATTACCGACCAATGTAATTGAGTTACAAGCTACGAGTTACAAGTTGCTGCGCTATGTCAGTCTTTGAACTGCTAAACGCTATCAAGCCGCAGGACTCTCGTAGCTTGTAGCTTTCTCACTCTTCCGGTGGATAAATCGTATCATCCTTTCCCGTTACATTCACAGTATTCATCAGCCCTCCATCTTCCGAATAGAATAACTGATACTTCTGATTCCCCTGCTTCACTTCAATCACATATTGCATGGGTTGCAACGGATACAGCAAAAAATAATAATCATCTTGTACCCAGTTTGCATATTCGCTATTATTAAATGCAGTCTGGACAGCTCCGGGAACATCATTCCAGTATATTTCCGATTCTGTCATCCACCAGTTTCCATTGGCATCAAACCATATATCGGAATCTTTTCCGTCCAGCCAGCAATCGGCTACAAAATACGAGCTTTTCTGCTTCCAGTCTACGTCCGTAGCATTTGGATATTTCTGTTTCAAAGCCTGTGTTACAGCCTCCGGCACATCGATACTCTTATCATCGTCATCATCATCGCTGCATGCACTGAATGTCAATGCAGTCATGCACATCATCATCGCTAACATCAAGAATCTTGTTTTCATCATTTTCTCCCTCCATTAGTCATCCAAACTGACAAACTGTCCTTTCTTATTGAATTTCAAAGAGAAATCATTGGCAAGTTCCACCTCAATCCCCGTACTTTTACGCTCTATCTTAGTGATAATTTCATTAGGAAAATTAGCCTTTACGTAATCTTTTACAGAGGCTGGGATAAGGGCGGCAGGCACAGCATTCTTTTTACAGTCTACTTCCGTCCAATTACCTTTCTTGTCGAAGTCAATCTCCGTGCGGTCAGTCAGTGTCACTTCATACTTCTTGGACAGGAACTCACTGTCTATCTTGATGTATGAAATCTGCGGTTTACTGAAATACTGATTGATAAAGTTACGCGCAGTCAATGGAAGTTCCTTTACGTCTTTGGTAATCACATCACCGGCAAAAGCGAACTGAACGGCTACGATAGCCAATACGAGAATAGATAAAACCTTCTTCATAATCGTTATTGTTTTTAAGTGTTACTAATTTATTTCCTGTTTTTATTCACACTGCAAATAACGATACTGAATCGGGAAAGATTTGGGAATATTCGCCTTTAGCTTTTCTTTTGAGATTCTTTAACAAGCAAGAACAGATGCATTCCTTCCTGCCATTTATAAGTCAGACTGAGAGAGGCGGACAAAGCAATGGAACGGGCGATGGCAAGCCCCAAACCGGTAGAATCCTTCTTCCCGTCAATACTGCGATAAAAACGCCGGAACAACTTTTCTCCATCCAACGGATGTTCACCACTGTTCATGATAGTAAGAGAAGAAGGCGTAGTCGCTATATGCAGTTCACCGCCTTCACGATTATGCACCAAAGAATTTTTCACCAAATTGGAAACCAAAATCTGTGCCAGGGAAAGGTTGCAGCGAATCACGAAAGGTTCCGTCTCTTTCGTACGTACCAGATGTATTTTCTTGCCTTCATATATATCCATCAAATCAGGCAATAGTTCATCCAAGACTTCATCTACCGAAACATCTTCTGTTTCGGTATATTGTCCGTTTTCAATACGGGAAAGCAACAACAAAGATTTATTCAGTCTGACAGCTCTGCCCAATGTAGTATATATTTCATCCAGCTCTTTCAACTGTTCTTCCGTCATCGACTCATTCTCCGCAAGCAACTCAATCTTGCCACGAACAATGGCAAGCGGTGTCTGCAACTCATGCGAAGCATTTTCTATAAACTGCTTCTGTTCCTCATACGCCTTATAACTACGGTTTCCCATATCCACAGCCGCATCACCCAACTGCTGAAATTCCCGTATCTTCGTCGGGTTGTCCAACACCGGAAGCTCCTTGCCCGGCTGAATTTGTTGCAGCCAGTTCAGCAGGCGATGCAACGGGCGAAATACACTTTGCAGTATCAGTCGTGTCCCGATGGATGTGCAAATCAAAAACAGCAGAAACAATGCTCCCAAATACCACAGGATAGCCTCCACCATATCATCACGCTCCAAGATGGAAATCATCAGTTCCAATTCATAAAACTGCCCATCCGGCATACGGAAAGCCGTCTTTAGTACCCTCACCGGCTCATCTTCATCTTCGCTTTCTATATAGACAGTAGAGTCATAAAACTCTTCATCATAGTCCTCAGCTTCTTCTTCGGATATAGGCCGGAATTTGTAGAAAGACATCAATGTCCCCTCCGTATCAAGAATAGACGGGTCCATCAAGGCATTATTGATTAATATCTCACTGTAATTTTCAAGCGTATCATCCGTTTCATCCATCACTTCGTCAATAATGGCATAATAAAACAATACCCCCCATACCGCCATCAACAGCAATAGCAGCAATGAGAGTTTCCGATAGGTATAATGAAGCAGTTTCATACTTCAGAGAGTTTATAGCCAAAACCATATACTGCCTTCAGTTCTACGGTAGCCTCAGCTTGTTTCAGTTTACGACGAAGATTTTTCACTTGTGAGTAAATGAAATCCAATGAATCTACCTGGTCGATATTATCTCCCCACACAGACTCCGCAAGACTCATTTTATTAATAACGCAATCAGGATTGACTATAAAATAATAAAGCAGATCAAATTCTTTCCGGTTAAGTTGTAAAGGCACTCCTCCTACCTCTACCTGGCGCTTGTCAGGATACAGCAACAGATTTCCCATTGTAATGGAAACATCACCCTTTGCTTGTCGGCGGCGAATAACAGACTTCACCCGCGCATTGAGCTCGGCCAAATGGAAAGGCTTCGTAAGATAGTCATCAGCGCCCAATTCCAGCCCTTCCACCTTATCATCCAAAGAATCCTTGGCAGAAATAATCAACACACTGTCACTACGATGCAGGCGTTTGAGTTCGCGCAGCAAATCCAGACCGCTTCCACCAGGCAGCATAATGTCCAGCAGGATACAGTCATAATCGTAGTCATTCACTTTATCCAGTGCCGAAAAGTAATCGGCAGCAGTTTCCACAACGAAATGCTCTTTTACAAGGGAAATGCGGATCGTTTCCCGCAAATCCGGTTCATCTTCTACAATCAGGATTTTCATACCGGCAAAGGAAACTCATAAATTAGGAAACAATCTGGAATCTTTGATCAAATGCTGTCTGTTTCGTGCAAATCTTCCAGCAATTCTTCTTTCGCCAAGGATATTTTGCCATCGGCAGATACAGTAATCGATAGTGGAATGTAAAGGTCGGACTGCGGATAGCACACACTTGCCGCATAAACGATCCCCTGAGGTGTGGTCTTATCATACACCAGTCCCTCAAGGATAGAATGTTTCATGAACTTTGCATCCACTAACGAAGCAAAACTCTCTTTTGTAAACACCTTGTCAACAATAGACTTGCCGCCGGAAGTTATACGCAGAGTAATGCTGTTATCAACAAATTTATCTCCTTGTTCATTAATCACAACAGGTAAACTGTCATCCGGCCTGCGAACCACGCTCGATTGATATTCCTTACCTTTATACGTAAAACTGGTCTTACTATCAGATACCTGCATACGTTGCAAACCATTGGCATCCACACTGTCTTTCATCAGTACCTGTATATCTCCCCTATCCTCTTTTTTCTGAGAAGAACAAGCTGACAACAGCCACATCGCTATACATATCCAGAAGTAAAATACGTTTCTCATTCTACCATTTGTTTACAATTAACGGGAACAAAGGAACAAAAAGGGAGGCAAAAATGCAAGGGAAAAGCAAAAGAAATAAAAACGGGCGAAAATGTTCCGCCCGTTTCATAAAACTAATACCATACTATATTTTATTTATACCTATTGAATCTTGATGTTTATAAGACAACAGGAAAAGCAAAAAGTTTAATAGGATCTTTCGTTTTAACATAAAAAAGGAATACAGCCCGATATACCCTATCGTCTGCATCAAAGCCCGGCATATTACACTAATAAAGGCCAACAACTTACGGTACCCGGCTTCATTGAATTTCATAAAGCGCTTCCCATAATTTCCGGAGACAAAGAATACACCACTGCTTCCGGAAAAACAATCGTGATCAAAGCTAATCCCCATATCAGTGCGGCAGATTTGACTTTACGCATCGACTGTGAAGATCCGCTTTATAAGAAAATGACCGATGTAATACCTCAGTATAAAGTTTCTTTCTCTGCCTATAGCCACCAAGGAAGCTGGGCTTATCCGATACGCCCTGCCCATTGTCGGGAAGGCGTGGCTCTGATGTTAAACCTAGCATACGCATTCTCTTCACAGGAATTCGCAGACGAACTGGAGAAATACAGAGGAAAGCTACATAGCGATAATAATAAGACAGTCATCAATGTCGATCAATTGAAACAGAAAGTACTAAACCACGGCGCATACCTTCTCGGACACGTCAGTGGTGTAAACGGTTTGGGTGGAGGCTACACTTTAGGTCTGGCAGAATGGTGCTTTCTACAGCATTATCCCGATGATGAATACAACATACATACCATCTTCCACGAAATAGGGCATTGCCTCGGATACGGGCACGACGGTAACATGACCTATGAGCAGACAGGTCCCGGATGGATCACCCTGGGACGTGCTGTCTATCTGAAGTTAGGTCAGGAGAAACGTCTCCCTGTTTACTCACGGCGTTTTATGCATACCCGTAAAAATGCGACTACCCTATACGGTAGTTCTAAATATGTAGGTTCCACATTCGTCATAGAAGATCCGGAACTGGATGCAATAGACGGCGGCCTCGGTTTTCATCCAGTAGAAGACAACGAAAACATTGCAGACGGTACCCCATTATCGGTGTCATTAAAATGGTCGGACGTGCCCGAAGCTACGGAAACGACTTTCAAACCTAAAGATGTTACAGCCTATCAGGATCGCATTTACATAGTTAATAATGCTACCGGAAACTATAGTATAGAAGTTTTCCAAGAGAAGAACGGGCAAGTAATCCATTGTGGACGTATCAGAAACTGGACACGCAACGGCACATCCGAAACTTTTGCCGGTGAACCCAATGGAATTACAGCCGCCCATGGCAAAATATATGTAACCAATACGAGTAGCCGGACAGATGTTTTTGATGCCACGACACTGAAATTTATAACATGTATCGGAAACGAATAGGGTGAAGGTAGCTATCAAACCGTACATGCTTTCGAAACTTTAGTAAAAAACGGTTGTGTATTCATCCGTGATAAAAGGCGTGTTTGCGTCTTTATGGAAAAAGATGTCACAGCGGATAATTGTATGCGCATACCGAACTACTGCCGTTTCAACAATGTAGGCGAAGTGATGGGAACATACGGAATGACAATAGATAAAGACAATATACTTTATACTACCCACATTGGTAAAAAGGAAATCTATGCCTATGATCTTACTACCATGCGTGAACAGAAAGTATTAAACCCGGTCCGCACCCTGAAGTTACCAACGCAAGCCTATGATGTGGTTTCCTGGGACGGTCGTATGTTTGTGACTTTAAATCAAAAGACAGAATGTCTTGTAGAAATCAATCCCCAGGATGGAAGCATCTTAAAAGACTATTCTACCATAAACGGAAAGTCTTTTAGCAATCCGGAGAAAATAGCCCTGGCCCGCCAGACTCTCTTTGTGATAAACCGCGGAACAGGTACAGTGACAAGCATCCCATTAAATGAATTGAAGTAAGAAGAAAGAAATGAAGATAATATATATACTATTCGCAGGTTTATGCCTGCTTTCATGTGAAAAGACAAAGATAGAAGACGTTATCCGGGAAGTGGAACCGGACCAACCTTCATCCATACATTATTACTACTCATACAAAGCCGGAGAAGTGATTAATGCAGAAAAGCTTGGGTATGCTTCCGATGAATTCATGCCCGGTTGTACATATATATACGGTGACACCCTTTTCATTGCCAATACTCAAAACGGACATTTCAGCGTGGAATTATACAGTTTGTCCGCTCATCAGAAATTAGGTTCATTAAATACATGGACCTACAATGATGTAATGCAAACATTCGGTAATTACGTAGAGGCCATTTCCGTAGCTAATGAGAGGCTTTATCTCGCCAATATAAGCTCGTGCATTGATGTGTTTGATGTACATACACTGAAATTTATCACCCGAATCGGGAACCGTAACTGGGGGCATGGAAACACACAGTTGTTTCATACACATGCAATGGCTATTGTAGACGATTACATAATAGTGCGCATGAAAGATGGTCTGCAAGTAACCTTGCAAAGTGATGTGAGTGCGGAAAAATATCAGAATATAAATTACTACTCACGTGGAAGTCTGGATGGTTTCGATGTAAACAACGGATTTTATTCACATCAGATGGCAGTAGATACAACCGGATTGGTATTTCTCGCCGATTACGGACAATACGGCAACCGGAAAATACATGTGATCGATACTACCCTTATCCAGAAGGGAAGCAATATCACAATGACTACCAGTCAGACGCTGAGGTTGTGTCAAAATTGAACTGCACCCCAAAAGTTAGACATAAAACTTTAGGGGTGTTTTTTATGAAGT
>OJNP01001679.1_pt1 | contig 10581 bp, 10 predicted proteins | sample 1597921 | NCBI WGS metagenome assembly OJNP01 (sample SAMN01915213, study PRJEB22387) | human gut metagenome | isolation source: stool | host: Homo sapiens | place: USA | reverse complement strand
CGGAATGGCGGTTTCCTAACGCCGGACTACGTGGACACGGAGGCCGGAATATTCAATACTTTCTTCTTATGCAGCGTCCACCCCATTGTAGTAGTTACGAAGGTCTCCGTCACCAGCATGGACCAGCAGACACCGGTGCCGCCCAGCAGATAGATCAGAGGAAACACCATGATGGTATTCAGAATGGCCGAGCTGATGATGATCCGGCTGAACTCTTTATTCATGCCGCAGGGCAGCATGGTCTGGATGCCGAAGATCTGGCTGAGAGAGATGATAAAAGGCAGCAAGGCCAGCACCCGCAGCATCTGGACGGACTCTCCATACACTTTCCCCATAAGCAGATGCATAATAGGATCCGCTCCAAATAACAGCACCAGAGAAATCCCCAGGTTGCCGCCGCAGTACAGCTTCATAATCTTCCGGATAAAGCGCAGGGCACTGTCCTGGCTCTCTTCAAACAGCTTGCTGATGTGAGGATAGATGGCCTGGGTCACAGGCTGCAGGCCACGTTGGACTGCGTTCACAATCTTCTGGGCGCTGCTGAAATAGCCCACTACCGTGCTATTGGTCATCATGCCCAAGATCACCGTATTGCTGCCGGTATAAAGATTGATGGCGATATTGGACACAAAAATATCCCAGCCATCTTTCAGTGCCGCTTTCACGTCATTCCATTGAGGAACTCGACAGACTTCCGGATACCGATTGATAAGGATCCACCAGGAAATTCCCCCCGCAATGACGGCCGGAATGGACTGCAGAAAGGCCGCCCACAGATAATCCCCAGGACCCTTTACAATAAAGAAAATCCCCAGAGCCGTTGTGAGCCTGGCCACCGTATTGACCAGGGTAATATACCGCATCTGCTGGATACCCTGAAAGAACCAGACAGGGGAAACTACATTTCCCACCACGGTCAAGAATGTCACGGCAAACAGGGCCGGGCTATAGCTGGTGCGCAGTCCCAAAAACACAAGCAACACAAGAAACGGCAGGATACTCAGCAGCAGCAAAAACAGCTTTGCCCCGAAGACAGCTGCAAAGACTTTTCCCCGTTCTTCTTTCTGATCATGCCGGGCAATGTCTCTGGGTGCTGTCATATTGAAACCATAATCCGTAAACAGGGAAAAATAGGCAATGATGCTCTGGGCAAAAGCCATGCTGCCAAATAAAGAAATGCCGATTGTCCGCACTAAGTAGGGAAACGTTAAAAAAGAAAGTATATATTCAATTCCACGAATAGTAAATAAAGAGAAAATATTTTCTATTAAAACATGATATTTTTTTAGTCTATTAAACATAAAGAATTTCCTTAGCACCTTACTCAACTTTCACTTGATTACTTAAACTATTTTTCTGTTTTACCAAAATTTTAAAGGTAAAAAATAATGCTACAAACTTATAAACTGTAGCTGTTGTAAGGACTCGCATCAAAAATCTTTCATCATTCATGCTAAAGAATAAAGGCATAAGGATTGTTGAATACATAGCAATAAGTTCTAAATGTTTTGTTCTATATTTAAGGAAAGAATACATAAAACTATAGAGAATACCAAGGAATGACATTATCAGCATCATTCCAACATACCCATAATCTTTGATATATCTCATCATAGTTGTATACACATTAGTATTTACATAATTCTCACTAATGCCTTCAAATCCCACGAAAGGTAAAAAGGAAATTACTTTTGGAAGTTTCATTCCTAATGTCCGTAAATTTCCATATATACCCATTAACGTAGTAGAACCTATCAATGGAGATTCTATAGGGATTTTTTTAAGCCACAGTGTTAAAGCTGGAAAGGATAATCCCAAATAGTGGGTAATAATTGTTAAAGGGCCGCGTCCGCCTATTCTAACTTTACCTGTAATAAAGCCAAAGAGCAAAAATAAAACAATAAAACCACTACAACTTAAAAAAAAGGCCAAGAGTATTTTTCTATTACCAGTAAGAGAAAATTTATTTTTACGACCATAGAGTATTGATCCACTCATTAGAGCAAAAAGGACAATTTCCAGTATGCCCTCCCGGCCTCCAGATACTAATAAAAACGGAAAATAACTTATTATTGGTAGTAAAAATTTAATGGCTTTGATTCTATATACCTTTACAGAATATATCATGTTATATAAGAATGTAAATAGACTGCAATACATAATAGAGGAAGCAATAATCGTCCGATACGTACGCCAACGAGAATAAGAAAAAGTATTGCTTTCAATGACTTTTCTCATTACCCTGACCATACCCCAATATCCCTCGGTATTTCCGTAAAGCAGAGAATTACGATAAGTTTCCTGAACCTGTAAATAACTAAAGAATAATACAAGTACTATTGCAACTATAAGTCTTTCATTGGAAATTATATATTGATCATGGTTCATAGAATCATCCCAAATGACTTTATTCCCCATATAATAATCTGTCCAGACTGCTCCAATACCAAACATTATAACTGCAGAAATAACAACTAAAGCTGCATCCACAGATATGTAATAACTCCATTTATATGAACCTATGCAGGCAAATAATGCACTGGCGGTCATCATAGAACATATAATAACCCATGGATGAAGGATATCAAATTTTGAAATTATAAACGCCAGGACAAATAATAATCCCAGCATAACTAATAACAGCCCTGAGGATATTACCATAATCATCTATTCTGCTTTCGGTTCAGTTTAGCATATTCATAAATCAACGTCATAATTCCAGAAACTACAGTACCCAGCACAAAGCCAATAATACCATATTTAATATAAAATTTAGTCTTTGGGAAAGCCATCACTTCAGGATAAATATAATCAGTTCCAACAATACTTAAGCGTTCTTGTAATCCCATTGTTGAAAATGTTTTATTTGTTTGATTCACATACTCATCAAAAAAAGTATCAACATTATCTTTTATATACTCTACATCTTTAGGGATCCCGGAATTCAATATAAGACTCAGTTCCATATTACCGTTCTTATAATCATAAATGGTCATGTTCTTCCTAAAAGTATTTACCTTTTCTGTTTTTGTCATTTGAGGCCAATTAGCATCAAACTTACTTAATTCGATTTTCCCATTTAAAGCTTCAAATAGAGAATTTAAATTATAATTTGTACGAAGCAAACTGCGATAATCAGTTTCTGCAGGTCTATAAAAGCTATGATCTATATGGTCCACTTTGACTAATTTGGTAACAATAACATCTCCGCTTTCCGTCACATAATTAGTCGTTAAAGATTTTTCAGCGACTAAAGCCACAGCACATATAATGCCCACACTTATAATAATCAAAAGCTTTTTTACCAATATATTTTTTATCAAATTCAAATATTTATTCACTATTTATCACTCCTACCATGAAGCTCGCAGCTTTATCAATCGTTATCTAAAATCCTTTCAACCTGTTCTAATGCCGTTTTAGTAAAATAACCGATAGTCACTAATTTTTGTAACTTTTTTGTATTATCTACCATACTCTCATATTCTTCGTCCGTAATTGCTTCTATTTTATCTTTCAACTCAGTTAAACTATCTACAGCAATACCAATCTTATACTTTCGAACAATATCTGCAATGGCAGACTGGCTCCAAACTATTGTAGGCAGTCCGGCAGCGATATACATGGAAAACTTATGAGGGTTATTGTATTTCACATACCGGCCGATAGCCCCATCACATGTTTCAATAGAAGTCCCATCCCATACTAAGCCAAAGCTGCCCTCCAGTATATAAGGGATTTTTTCAGCAGGAAAAGCACCTTTCCAGACGGCATTTGGATTATTTTTAACTTCTTCCGGCGGTTCTATTCCGTACAGATTAAAGTGTACGCCCATATCCTCTTGTGGCAACACTTTTAGGAATGCACTTTTAGCCAGATACCCGGCAAAGCAGACTTCATTGGTTTTCAAGCGTCTTTGATCTGGAATTTCTTGATCTACGAAGTAATCAAAAAGTTCCAGACTGACAGCATGAGTGGTCAAACCATATTGCTTTAATACATCAATCATATGCTGGTTATGAAGTATTACAGCTTTACAATGGTTAAAGAGGCCAATTTCATGACTTAAATATGATTTATCTTTTCCATTAAAATCCCGTAATGAGTCTACATCATGTACAATCAGGATAACAGAGTTTACTGCAATAAATTTTTCCAGTAAATTTCTATAAATAGAATTGAAATTCACAAAGGGATATTGTAGTACATAGCTATCCTGACTGCGCTTTTTTAAACAATGAATTGCATGGATTGCATCCGGGGATAATATAAATTTTAACTTATCTAAAAAGCTTGATTTTTCTCCAGTTTTAGTATTTGTTGAACTCAGGTTCACAAAACATTTAAACCTTTTATGCAATATATTTTCTATATCTACTCTGGCTTTTGCACCTGCAGTAGGCCGCATCCAAAGGTTTTCTCCTATATATTGAATCAAAACTCTTCCTCCAATTAGTAAAGATTTTTTAATAAACTTATTGTCCTTGTCATTCCACTTTGAATACTATACCTAGCTTTCCATCCCAGCTTCTGCAGCTTGCTGCTCTCCAATCTAGCTTTCGTTGCTCTGCTATATCCAGCACTTTCTACAGCATCCGGAATTTCAAACACCACTTTTTTATGCCCAATACCGGCAATCAAGGCAGCTAAGTCCTTCAGCCGGATATCGGATGCCTCATCCGCAATATTATAGGCTTCCCCACTTTTTCCTTTTAAAAGAATGGTAAGCAGGCCGGAAATGGCATCAGCCATATAGGTATAGGAATAGTACTGGGTTCCAGCACTCTTTAAGACTATGTCTTCCCCGGCAATGGCCTTGCGGATGAACTGACTGATAGCTTTCGTATCGGACAGCAGCATAGTAGGGCCGTAGGATCTGGTAAAACGTGGAATGACAATATCTAAGCCTTTCTGCCGCATATAGGCCTGACATAGTGCTTCGCCGCAACGTTTACTTTCCGGATAGCCCGCACGGAGGGTATTGCAGTCTATATAGCCGCAGTAACTTTCCTCATATTTTTCCACGTCCCCCCGGTTTTCCCCGTAAATTTCATTAGAAGAAGCAAAGGCAAAACGCTTAGCATGATGGGCCACAGCGAAGTCCAGCATGTTCTTCAGACCGATGATGTTGGTAGTAATGGTCCCAATGGGGTCCGTAGCATAGGCTACCGGATGGGTATTGCTGGCCAGATGCAGCACATAACCTATATCTGCAATCTGATCCGATTCAAAAGGATCGTTGATATCGTACTTCACAAAATGAAAGAACGAGGAAGCAAACCATTCTCCAAAGCGTTCTTTTAGTTTATTAACATGACGGCCTAATGCATAGATACTGCAATTCAGTTCATTCTGTACGTTCTTATGCATCAGAACATCCAACAGGAAGGAACCTAACAGGCCGCTGGCACCGGAAATCAGTACAGAACTGTCCTGCAGTTTTTCCCAAGGCAGTTCCAAGTCTGCCACATTCCTTACATCTTCCTGATATAAAGGGTTCTCGTAGATTTTCATTCCCTGCTCCTTTTATTTCAGCCAGGTATCTTTATCCGCTTTCAGATAGGCTTTGAACAATTCCAAGTCGTCCTTGGTCGTCAGCTTAATATTCTTGTCAGAGCCTGCCGCAAAGTGAAGGGTAACGCCTAATTCCACCATCATGGTATTCGTATAGGAAGAACCGTAAATACCGATTTCTTTTTCAAAGGCTTCATGATATTTATCATCCAGCAGCTTAAATTGATAAGCCTGGGGTGTGGAAACTCTGCGCAGGGTTTCCCGGGGAATATATTGCTTTGTTGTGGCTTCATCTTCCGGATTCACCACAAAGATCTGTTCATTATAGGGCATGGAAGTCACTGCATTTCCAAATTTTTGGGCCGTCAGCAGTACATCCGTCAGTACGGAAGCATCAATAAGGGGACGGATGCCGTCATGAATGACCACAATATCGTCATCCTTAACTTTATCCTCCAGATTATACACACCATTCCGGATGGACTCCTGGCCAGATTTACCGCCGGAAACAATCCATTTCAGCTTCGTAATATTGAACTGCCGTGCATAGGCACGCAGCACATCATGCCAGCCATCCAGGCAGACTACTTCAATAGCATCAATTTGTGGATGGCGTTGGAAACCTTCCAATGTATAAATCAGGACCGGCTTATCATAGACATTAATAAACTGTTTGGGGATGTCCTGCCCCATGCGGTGGCCGGATCCACCGGCAATAATGATTGCAATATTCATTACAGCACCCTTTCTCTTTATCTATTCAAGCAAATAAGCTTCCATATCATGGGTTTTCCGTTTTTCAACAGGGGGAAGCTCCATGTAATTTCCATATAATCCATGAAGATAAGAATCCCAACAAGAAAATGTTGGAAACTTATAACCTTCAAACTCTACTTCTACACTTTTTTCAAACTCTGCCTTCACCATTCTTTCCCCTGCACCATATAACCCCCAAGTTACAATTCCTACGTATTTAGAAGTTTCATATGGATATTGAGAAGCAATTTGTTCAATGTGATCAACACAGCGTTTTTTACCATAGATATTAGCTAGGGGTTTAAGAATATATTTAGAATATTTGCGGAAAGTAGATGTTCCTTCACCTAATATAGCATCAGCTAAAACATAAATCTGCCTGTAAAAATCACATGATTTGTATATTTTTTTTACTTCTTCTATATTTTCTGGCAAACCATCTACTGGAAAGATATCTATCCACAAGTGTTTGTCAGTTTCTCTAGAACTAAATCGATTTTTCACAAAGGTATCAGTACGTATTATTTTAGCAAAAGGAGCATCATAACCATCGATTCCTCTATAAACCAACTTAAGTTTGGAATCCTCACCCTTATATTCTGATATTAATCTGCAAAAATCAGGCCTTGGCATGCAGACATCAATATCATCATCCCAGGGAATGAATCCTTTATGTCGAATGGCTCCCAATAAAGTGCCACCAGCTAAATTATATCTTAGATTATTTTTTTGACAAAACGCATTAAATTCTTTGAGGATTTCTAATTCAATTGACTTGATTTCAGTACCATTGAGAATTTTCAAATTTAATCAACTCCTATAGGTACAATTCTTATGAAAATCATTTACGTGCTTTAATCCAGCGCCAAATATTTTCATACAGGTTTTCATTTAGGCATAAAATCATATAAGCAAATTTATCCCTTGAAGGGGCCTTAGAATCACGTAAAATCCGTTTCCCATTTAATCTTAAAAATTCTATGATTTTTTGTTTTCGTTCATCCGCTGCTGACAAATCCAGCATTTGATTTAAAGTACTGAATCGCGCATAAAATCTTCTTCGGAAGGCTGCGTTGGCTAATGTAGGATAAAGAGTAACAACGTCCTCTGCCATCTGATCCGTCATTTCTAGCAAATCCAATTTCCTATCAGAAAAGGAACTGGTTACAATGGAATTGCTTCTAACGTAATAATAATATTTTGGATTATAGCCGCATGCAATTTTGCCAGCCTCTATAAAAGTCTTATAAGTTGTTCCTATATCTTCAAAAAGCTTTCCTACAGGATATTTTATATTCGCAAAAATATGGATGTCATATAATTTAGCCCAGGCAGAAGTATCAACTTTTCCGTGATACAACATGCTTTCGAGTGCCTTTTCTGCAGTTAAGCATTCTTCTTTTCCATCCCCAAGAGGAGTAACCTTTTGTCCATTTTGAGTGACAACATTATGCGTGCAAAGCGAAAGTCTACATTTAAATTTATTTATGAGACTATACAAATACCCAATCATATCATAGTCAACAGTATCATCAGAATCTATAAACGTAATATATTCCCCTTTAGCACAAGCTATCCCATAATTTCTGGCATCTGATAATCCACCATTCTTTTTATGGAAGCAACGGATTCTGCTATCTTTCTTAGCATATTGCTCACAGATTATTCCAGAATTATCACTAGATCCATCATCTACGAGGATAATATCAAGATTTTTATAGCTCTGATTTACAACTGTTTCCAGACATTTTTTTAAATATACTTCCACATTATATACAGGAAGTACAACACTTATTAAAGGCTGTGACATACGTTTTAACCTCAATATAATTTAAATTATAATACTTATTAGGCAACAAACTTAATTTTTCTGTTTTATTTATTTGCTAAAGTAATTTATGGTAAGACATACTTGCCGAATGGCAGCAACCTGATAATCTTCGTTGCTATAATAATTAGCGGCAAAATCAGAACTATGCCACCTAATCGCCAACCAAGCGATAGAACATTTATATGAAATAGCTTAGGCAGACCTATGAGGAAGAAGAACTGTAATAAATAAAGGGCAAAAGAATAAGATTTTAAATATTGAATTACTCCTTTTAACTTTGTCGGCAGAAATTGTACCTTCTCTTTGATTAACACATACATACCCACGCTATACAACAAACAAGGAATATTCAGATACCCTTTATAGGTAGAGATAATTTTTCCTGCATTCATGGAAAGGTGATAGGTTCCCAGGATGTGCATCAATAGTCCTGCAATAGCAAGACTATATATTACAGCCTGCTGTTTCTTAGTGAAATGTATCTTATCTAAAAGATAGCCCAGAAGGATATAAAGAATATAGCCTCCTCCAAGTGAAAAATTAAGATTCCAATGTATCTTCATATGGAACACATTGATTAGAAAGGGGATCAGGCTGTTGCAGATTATCGTGATTGTCAAAACATAAGGGAATATTTTCTCTTTGTCCTGAATGGCACTGAATACCGGAATACTTAGGTAGCAGATAAACAGAGGGATAAAGAACCAGAAAATGCTGACATAGGATGTATTTAGAATCCCATTGAGCACCGCTCTCACTGACAATGTACCAGGATTAAGCTGATGCATGAGAATCTTATATACAAGCCCCATCAGAGACCAAAATAAAAAAGGCAACACAGTTTTAGTAATGCGCTTTTTAAAGTATTCTTCCAGAGAATATCTTTTATTATAATCTATCAGGGTAATTCCTGAAATCATAAAAAATACGGGAACAGCAAAATAACAAACACATTCTATGATATTAGCTGTTATCCAATAGCTGGCCCTGCTGAATTTCCAAAAGGCACCATTGGTGTGCAGGATGACGACAGCAAGAGAAGAAATGACGCTCATGGGAGTTATGTAGTCGATTTTCTTCTGTTCCTTGTTATCATTCATGCCAAGTGCTCCTTTTATTTTTTGCCTTTACCAAGAAATTTCCGTTCCAGGAATTCTTTAATCTTTTTAGGCCAATCTATATTCTCCAAGAACACTACCGGTACTTCCACTTTCCTCAGCTGCTTCTTTTCTAGCCAAACATTAAACAGCCGTTCCGACAAAAAGCCAAAGATCCTTGCTTCATAGGGACTATACCCCGTCAGATCCGTCCGTCTTTCCAATTCAAACAGGATGTCGAACAACCAGTCACAGTATTCATCGAACAGGCTCTTCTTCATAGCAAACATGTTCAGGATATGCAGGGACCGGCGGTTCATGACGGTGGTAAAGGCGGCACTGTAGTCGGGATATTTTTCGGCCACAATCTTTTCCGTTTCGTCCAAGTCTTTTTTGAAGTGGGCGTGTTCGTACTGGCTGCGGACGGTTTCAATATAATAATTGCGCTTCACGGGCACGATGACGTCGTATTGGCTCAGCAGCCGTTCATAGTCCGCCCGCTTGAAGATGGCTTCCTTCTTTTTCTCCACATCGTCCGTATGGACCTTGTGTCCGAAGTATCTCCTATAATGGCACAGCCCGATATACTCGCACTGCAGGTTCTTCCAGGCCCAGTAGAGGCCAGTGAGTTCGCAGAAGTGGGGGTTTTTGGAGGAGATATTGTCCCCCGTATTATCGGGTGTGAAGCCCAGATCCGTTTTTCCTTCCGCGCCAACGTGTAGCGGGAAATACACACTATCTGACGGCATCCAATACTGTTTGTGCGCTGCAATGAGTATTTTTATATCCATAATGATAAGCGTTCTAAGGGGAAATTTAGCGAAGAGCAAAGAGAGAAGAGCGAAGAGGATGCCCTGCATGGCTTGAATTGAGCAAAGAGCTGAGAGACAAGAGCCAAGAGGATGCGCGGCATGGCTTGGGTTTTAGCCAAGAGCTAGGAGATATATACAAGAATCGCGGAGCGACCTCTTCGCTCTTTGCTCTCGGCTCTTCGCTTTATTTCCAGCATCGGCGGAAGCCGCCTCTTCGCTCTTTGTTCTCGGCTCTTTGCTGATTATTCCAGCATCGGCGGAAGCCGCCTTTTCGCTCTTTGCTCTTATCTCTTCGCTGTCTTTATTCCCCTATTAGTTTTGCTTGCACTTCCTTTCATTATTCATGATCAAAGTTTCTAACATACAAAGAATTTCTTGGTTCAATTTTAAAGCATTTTCAATATCTTTTGTAGATAGAAATTGTAAATCTGCACTCAACATCAGTTGTGTTTCTACTTCGGCAGCTGAACCTTTTGCGATTCTTAAAAAATGAATATATTCCTTAAATATATTTCGATGGTCAGTTGTAAAATGAACTTGAACAGTTAATCAAAAAATAAAAATCCATAGT
>OJNP01001670.1_pt1 | contig 10645 bp, 7 predicted proteins | sample 1597921 | NCBI WGS metagenome assembly OJNP01 (sample SAMN01915213, study PRJEB22387) | human gut metagenome | isolation source: stool | host: Homo sapiens | place: USA | reverse complement strand
ATGCCGTGGGATAGATTTCCACCAGGAAGTTCAATATCGCAGGTTAGTGTACTGATGCGAGATTTCAATGGCTTTTATTGTACATGGAAATTCACACCATGTCAACACTTTTTAGTGTTAAAGTGAAAAGGGTAGAAGGTATATGTATTTCTATATGATTCACATGCGAACATTCAACCCGCAAGCGAAACGATGTCGTAAATAGATGGTAGGGGCAGTTTTTATGGAGAGGAAGCCATAATGACTCGGCATAATTCTGTGTCCTCAAAAAAATATGTCAAAATGCCAAAATTACTCTTGTGAAATGACAAGTTTTTTGTTAAAATAGACCTGTGAGAATCCTGACATAAGAATATTGATTCATTTATCCTACAAATTCTGACGTAAAATTCTCACAAATATGATTAAACAACACGGGAGGAACTGATTATGAACGTATATGCAACCGAAAGTATTAGAAATGTCGTATTACTTGGACATGGTGGCTGTGGTAAGACTTCTTTAATTGAATCTATGGCTTTTACAACGGGGATTATTAAGAGGGTTCGTACAGTAACAGAAGGCGGTACAGTAAGTGATTACGACAAAGAAGAGGTTAAGAGAAAGTTTTCAATTCAGTCCTCAGTTATTCCATTAGAGGTAGACGGAGTTAAGGTGAATCTTTTAGATACTCCTGGTTTCTTTGATTTCTCTGGAGAAGTATATGAAGCATTGAGCGTAGCAGATGGAGCAATCATCGTTATCAATGGTAAGTCAGGTGTAGAAGTTGGAACAAGAAAGAGTTTCGATTTCTGTGCGAAGAGAGGTATTCCTGTTATCGTATACATCACATGTGTAGAAGATGAACATGTAGATGCTTCCGCAATCATTGATGAACTTCGTGAAAGTTATGGTAACAAGATTGTACCATTCCATATGCCAATGAAAGAAGGCACAGAGTTTAAGGGATTTATCAATGCAGCCAAGATGCTTGAATGTCGTTTACAGCCAAATGGAACTTACTACGAAAAAGAAGTAGAAGAAGGAGTGAACGATGAGCTTGACGAGTATCGTCAGCAGTTAATGGAAGGTGTTGCAGAGACAAGTGAGGAACTCATGGAGAAGTTCTTTGCAGAAGAACCATTTACAGAAGAAGAGATTAAGACAGCGATTGTTTCTTCTATTGCTAAGAGAGATCTTATGCCAGTTATCTGTGGTGCGATCAACACAGACTACGGTGCTAATATCCTTCTTCACGATATGGTAAAATATTTCTCTGCACCAGGTATGGTAACAGACCAGTTCGTTGGAATAAAGGTGAAGACAGACGAGCCAGTTAGTGCATCTTACGATGTAAGCCAGCCGGTAAGTGCTTATGTATTTAAGACAATCGCAGATCCATTTGTAGGACGTTTCTCTTTAGTAAAAGTTACAGATGGTATTTTAAAGGCAGACAGTGCTGTTTATAATGCAAATAAAGACGCAGAAGAACGTATCGGTAAGCTTTATGTATTAAGAGGTAAGGAACAGATTGAAGTGAATGCCCTTTATGCAGGTGATATCGGTGCTATCGCAAAACTTTCTGTTACAAAGACAGGCGATACATTATCACCAAAGGCAAACCCAATCATATTTGAGAAGGCAGAGATGCCAGAACCATATACATTTGTTCGTTACATTGCAAAGACCAAGGGTGATGAGGATAAGATTTCGGCAGCTCTTAAGAAGTTAATGGATGAAGACCTTACATTAAAAGAAGTTAATGACAAAGCGAACCGTCAGATGTTATTATATGGTTTAGGAGACCAGCATCTTGAAATCGTAAAGAGTAAGCTTGCCGACAGATATAAAGTAGAGATTGAACTTGTAAAACCAAAGGTAGCCTTTAAAGAGACTATCCGCAGTAAAGTAGAAGTTCGAGGCAAATATAAAAAACAGTCTGGTGGACATGGACAGTATGGTGATGTTCTTATGGAGTTTGAACCGTCTGGCGATTTAGAGACACCATATGTATTTGATGAGAAGATTTTCGGCGGAGCTGTTCCAAAGAACTACTTCCCAGCAGTTGAAAAAGGTATTGCAGAAAGCTGCCTTAAAGGACCTCTGGCTGGATATCCAGTAGTTGGAATTAAAGCAACATTAACAGATGGTTCTTACCATCCAGTTGACTCTTCTGAAATGGCATTTAAGATGGCAGCGATTACTGCATTTAAGAATGGTGTGATGGATGCCAAACCAGTTCTTCTTGAGCCAATCGTAAATCTTAAGGTAGACGTTCTTGATAAGAATACCGGTGATGTTATGGGCGATTTAAACAAACGCCGTGGCCGTATTCTTGGAATGAATCCATTAGAGGGTGGCCGTCAGGAATTAGTAGCAGATATTCCTTTAGCAAGCCTGATTGGATATTCTACAGACTTACGTTCTATGACCGGAGGAAGTGGAGAGTTCTCCTATGAATTTAGCAGATATGAGCAGATGCCAGCAGATGCTCAGGAAAAAGTATTAAAAGAAGCAGCAGCTGAAAAGGAGAATGTTAAATAAACTATGATTGATAAAGCGATTACATTTGCTACGAAGGCCCATGAGGGTCAGTTTCGAAAAGGAACCAAACTTCCCTATATTGTTCATCCATTAGAGGTGGGGGTTATTGTCTCAAGGATGACGCAGGATAAGGAAGTGATTGCAGCGGCAATCCTCCATGATACTTTGGAAGATTGTAAGGAAGTAACGTTTTCTACACTCTGCCAGGAGTTTGGAGAAAGAGTGGCGGAGATTGTAAAGGCTGAGAGCGAGGAAAAGGGGGGGTCCTGGAACGAGCGGAAGGCTAATACAGTAAAAAGGTTAAAGGAAGAAAAGGCTTCTGATATGAAGCTGGTTGCTTTAGGAGATAAGCTTTCGAATGCCAGATCTTTAAAAAGAGATTATCAGATGATTGGAGATAAGCTGTGGGAACGCTTTAATATGAAGGATAAAAGGCAGCAGGCATGGTATTATCGGGGATTATGTGATTCGCTGAAAGATATGGAGAATTTTCCTGAATACTGGGAATTTTGTGAATTGATTGCTTATGTGTTTCGCGGTGTAGTTGTAGATTAATTTATAGTGTTTATTTCCATACATAGAAGTTGGGTGTAAACGAAACTTAGAATGTTAAAAAAGAACAGATATCATCGATGAAATAGTCGGGGTATCTGTTCTTTTTGTTATGGGAAGTTTGACAGAAAGTTCCAAGAAAGAACGGACAGAGCGTATTTGAAAAATTATTTCAACAATCTGCATACCTCGCTTTATAAAAGTGTTTATTTAATGGATTTTAATAAAAAAATGAAAGAAAAGAGTTTTAGATTTGCATTTTTTTAAAAAAAGCAGTTGCAAGGATGGGAATAATATGATAATATCTTTCAGGTGAGAACAAATGTGTTTCACTGGCGAACAAATATGCAGAAGAGAGAAATTACTGTTCTGTACAGGAGATTACAATATGGAGAATGGTTCGAAATTTTATATGGTAAAGAAGAAAGCTTTGCCGGAAATTTTATTAAAAGTAGCGGAAGCAAATGTTCTTCTAAACAGAGGAAAGGCAAAAACAATCAAAGAGGCGATTGATGCCGTTGGAATCAGTCGGAGTTCTTATTACAAATATAAAGATGACATTTTCCCGATTCATGAAAAGATTCAGGGAAAGACAATTACCTTTGTAATGGAAATGGAAGATCAGCCGGGATTACTTTCCAGTATACTGAAAATTGTGGCAGACTGCAAGGCAAATATCTTGTCGATACATCAGAGTATACCGGTGAATCATATCGCACTGATAACACTTAGTGTAATGATTTTACCAATCACAGAAGATGTGGCAGTACTTTTTGATAGAATTGAAAATGCAGATGGGATTAATAATCTGAAGATTGTTTCAGAGGAATAAGGAGGATAAAGATGGTAAATGTAGCGGTGTTAGGATATGGTACAATTGGTTCTGGAGTTGTAGAAGTATTGCAGACCAATACCGAAGTCATTGCACAGAGAGCCGGAGAGGAAATAGCCGTAAAGTATATTTTGGATTTAAGAGATTTCCCTGGAGATCCGAATGCAGATAAAGTCGTTCATGACTATGACATTATTGATAAAGATGAGAATGTTCAGGTTGTTGTAGAATGTATGGGTGGCGTAGAGCCTGCATACACATTTGTAAAAAGAGCATTACTTAACGGAAGAAGCGTGGCAACCTCAAATAAAGAACTTGTTGCAAAGCATGGAGCAGAACTTATTGCCATTGCCCATGAGAAAAATATCAACTTTTTGTTTGAAGCAAGTGTCGGCGGCGGTATCCCAATTATCCGTCCGTTAGTACAGTGCCTTACCGCAGATGTTATCGAAGAAGTCAGCGGAATCTTAAATGGTACAACAAACTACATGCTTACAAGAATGAAAGAAGAGGGAATCTCTTTTGAGGAAGCATTAAAAGAAGCACAGGAAAAAGGTTACGCAGAACTTCATCCGGAAGCAGACGTGGAAGGTTATGATGCCTGCCGTAAGATTGCGATCTTATCTTCTCTTGCCTTTGGACAGCAGGTAGATTTTGAAGATATCTATACAGAAGGAATCACAAGCATTACTGCAGAAGATATCCGCTATGCTACAGCGATGAACAAAAGTATTAAGCTTCTTGGAAACAGTTGGAGAGTTGATGGTAAGATTTATGCGATGGTCTGCCCGATGCTTTTAGATAATGCACATCCACTTTCCGGAGTAAATGATGTATTTAATGCCATTTTTGTCCGTGGGAATATGGTAGATGAGACAATGTTTTATGGTAAGGGAGCAGGAAAGCTTCCGACAGCCAGTGCAGTAGCAGCAGATGTCGTAGATTGTGTAAAACATACTGGTAAAAATATTAAAATTCTTTGGAATCCAGAGAAACTTACATTAAGTGACCTCGGTGACTTCGAGAGACAGTATTTTGTAAGAATGCCGGCAGATGCAGAAGCAAAGGCAATCACAGCAGCATTTGGAGCAGTAGAGATGGTATCTGTAGAAGGTATCAATGAAAAGGCATTTATCACAGGAGTGATGAAAGAGAGTGCTTTCAATGAAGCAGCAGAAAAGGCCGGACATATTATTAATCGTATTCGTCTTGACTGATTGTTAAAAACTATGTAGAATAGTTGGCATAATAAAAAGTACTCATAGAAATTTGATATATTGGTTTATCTATGATTTGTCTGATAAGTCGGGCATGAAGATTTTTGCAGTATATTAATAAAGATATGATTTTACGGTTACTTTTTATGTCACTTGAAAAGTCAATCGTAAATTGAAACAATAGATAAAAACTGAAAGACTTAGGGAGGAACAGAATGTTAATCGTTAAAAAATTCGGAGGAACATCTGTAGGGAACAAAGAAAGAATTTTAAATGTTGCCAAAAGATGTATCGAAGATTACCAGAAAGGTAATGATGTAGTTGTTGTTTTATCCGCAATGGGTAAATCTACCGATGAGCTGATTGATATGGCAAAAGATATCAATCCAACTCCATCAAAAAGAGAGATGGATATGCTCATGACAACAGGAGAGCAGGTTTCCGTATCTCTTATGGCAATGGCAATGGGCTCTTTAGGAGTTCCAGCTATTTCACTGAATGCATTTCAGGTAGCAATGCACACCACACATCGCTATGGTAACGCACAGTTAAAGAGAATCGACACAGACCGCATCCGCAACGAATTAGAGCAGAGAAAAATCGTTCTCGTTACAGGATTCCAGGGAATTGATAAGTTTGATAATGTAACAACACTCGGAAGAGGCGGATCTGATACAACAGCCGTAGCATTAGCAGCAGCTCTTCACGCAGATGCCTGCGAAATCTACACAGATGTAGATGGTGTCTATACAGCAGATCCACGTTATGTAAAGAAAGCAAGAAAGCTTGCTGAAATCACATATGATGAGATGCTTGATTTAGCTTCTCTTGGAGCGGGAGTTCTTCATAACCGTTCTGTAGAAATGGCAAAGAAGTATGGAGTACAGTTAGTAGTAAGATCTAGTTTAAATAATCACGAAGGAACAATCGTCAGGGAGGAAGTAAACATGGAAAAGATGCTTGTAAGCGGTGTTGCAGCAGATAAGAATGCCACAAGAATTGCAGTAATTGGATTAAAGGATGAGCCAGGAATCGCATTCCACCTCTTTAATGCACTTGCAAAATATAACATTAACGTTGATATTATCTTACAGTCCGTAGGACGTAACGGAACAAAGGATATTTCCTTTACTGTAGCAGAAGACGAAGCTGATGAAGCAGTAGCAATCATCCAGAAGAGCTTCCCTAAGAGCGAGTACAACAAGATTGATGAAGAAAAAGATGTGGCTAAGATTTCTATCGTAGGTGCTGGAATGATGACACATCCAGGTGTTGCAGCTTCTATGTTTGAAGCTTTATACGATGCAGGAGTTAACATCAAGATGATCAGTACTTCTGAAATCCGCGTAACAGTCCTTATCGATGAGAAATACACAGAAAAGGCACTGAATGCAGTACATGATAAATTTGCTTTAGGTGACTAATTTCTGATTTGTGAGGCTGCAAAGCAGACGAACTCCTGAAGCTAAATTCTCTCTCAAATCTTTCTCAAAATAAATTCTGAGTTTGAATAGGCAGCCAAAGACAGCTCTCAGTAAATAAAATAACCTATATTTGTGGCCTCGGAGCAAGGGTTGGATACGAGCGTGTGTAAGCGAGTATTCAACCCGCAGCGACTAAAGTCACAAATATAGGTTATTTTATTTACTGAGAGCGTCTCCTTTGCTGCGCAAATCAGAATCTGTCTTTTTTTGCGCTCGTTTTCCGGTATAAACTTCCCATATTTGCATATTTAGTATTATGGCAACTATTTAGCAGTCCTTTTTGTGAAGAATAAAGGATATTTTAGGAGAAAAAGAAAGTAGGGAGAGTGCAATATGTGGAAAAAAGTAAAGCGAATCCTATCATGCATCCTTGCACTAATATTGCTGTTATCGCTGATAGATGGACAGCAGTTTTTTGTACGGGCAGAGAGTGAAGTAAAGGTAACACAGACAGAACAAGCGTCAAATAAGATGGAGGAAACAAAAACTTCTTCTAGAAAGGAAGAAGGGTTGGAAGCAAACAATAAGGAGAATGGCAAACAAGAAGAAGGAACACAAAAGGAAGAACTATCTACAAAGGCAACAGAAAAAACAACGGAAACGAAAAATGAAGATGGAAAGGTGGACAAACCAGACAACTTAAATAAAGAGAATGAAAATAATGGACAGGAAAATGGTGGAAAGAATGAAGAAAAAGAGACAGGGGATAAGGGAGAGGAGACAATAAAGGAAAAAGCGGAAGAAGCTTCTGCCGAGGAAGATACTGCACAGGAGACAGAGGCCAAAGAACAAATAGATGCTACGGATGACACACAAGAGCGGATGAATCAGCAGGACGAAAATGTGCCAGCAATGGCGCAGAGGGGGACAGACGTATCTGAAAAAGAGACAGAGTATGTTCCAAAGAGTCAGCCCCAGGGGGTAAGTATAAAGGTATATGCAAAAGAAAATGTTTTCCCAGAAGGAACGACGATGAAGGTAAAGGAGTTAACCAATAAGGAATTAGATAGTGCACAAAATGTTCTGGAAAAAGGTAATGTATCTTACGATGGTTTTCTTGGCTATGATATCAGTTTTTATAATAAAGAAGGAAAAGAAATTGAACCGGAAGAAGGAAGCGTAAGAGTGGAAGTGGATATGAATCTGAATCTGCTCCCAAAAGATCTGCAGATGGATACGTTGCAGATGCAGCATTTGAAAGAGGAAAAGAAAGACAGGACTGTTGAGACAGTGGCAAAAGCAGCAGATCATAAGTTATCTGTAAGTAAAAGTAAGGTAACAGCAAAGTTTGAAGTAAAGAGTTTTTCTGATTTTATTTTGACATGGAATATTGATGCGACACCGGCTGACCCATTAGAAACAGGAGATAATGCGGCATCCATAGAAAAACAGATAAATCATGAAAAATATGCGACATTAAGGGATGATGGAACTTATGACTTGACCCTTACCGTTGCAGGGAAAAAGGGAACGGAGACAAATAAAGCCAAGCTTGATGTAATATATATTCTTGATAAATCAGGAAGTATGAAAGAAGATTTTGGTGGAACATCAAAACGGATTGCGGCATCTAACGCAATTACCGCGCTTACGAAAAGTTTGAAGCAAAATGCGAATATTGATGCTCGTTTTTCTATGGTTACATTTAGTGGAAATAAAACAACAGGAATGTGGGGGCAAGGAGATACCAAGACCTGGGATGATGCAGAAGTAGCGGTAAGTTGGACTACTGATGCAGGAACGATTGAGAGAGGCTCCAAACCAACTTCAAATGGTGGAACAAATTATCAGGCAGGTATTCGGACTGCGAAAGAATTGCTGACCAGTAAGAGAGCAGGGGCAATGACAGCGGTTATTTTTATCTCTGACGGTGATCCGACTTTCTATTATAATCCAGACGGATATACTAGGGGAGATGGCAATAACGATGGCAATGGCGGAGCAGATAATTTAAAGGTATGCCTGGATGCGGCAAAAAATGAAATCGCAAATCTTGGCGTAAATTATTTCTATACAGTTGGTGTAGGAAAAGCGAATGATTATGTGAATTTAAGTGACTTATGTAGCGCATCTGGTGTGAGTGGCGCGAAAAACTTTGATGGCACAAATACAGATGAGTTAACGAAAGCATTTAGCACCATTGAGTCAGATATTTTAACCTTTTTATGTTCGAATGTTTCTATTCAGGATGTACTGAGTGAGAATGTAGAGATTGTAAAAGACAAAGATGGTGTATTTAAAAGTCTGAAAATTGTAGTGACTGGTAAAGAGGGAAAAACTATAGTGGAAGGTGACAATAAAGTTACATTTCAAGATGGAACACAAAATGTCACATTAAAAGCAGGATATGACAGCAAAACAAAGACTATTACCTTAGATTTTCCAGCGGAATATCAGTTAAATGCAGAGTATACATATAAAGTAATTGCGAATATTGATGCGACAGAAAAAGCTTATGAAAATTATCGAAAGAATTTGACCGACAATAAAGATGAGAATGAAAAAGGATATAAGGATGTTGCAGATGCCGGAACAGGCACCCATGCAGGGGAAAAAGGTATGTATACGAATGAAAACAGTGAAGCGAAAATGACCTATACTTTCCGTGGAGAAGAGTATACAGAATTATATGATAAACCGGTTATCAAACTTCATCCAGGTAAGTTGATTTTAGAAAAAGAAGTGGAAGGACTTGACAGTCTTACACCAGAACAGCTTGAACAATATAAAGCAAATTTGAAATTTAAAATCAAAGTAAAGACAAAGAATGATACCAGCTTAAAAGAGGAAGAAATAACACTGACTGATCTTGCAAAAGAAAGTAATGGAAATGAAGATAGTGGAAATAGTAGTAATACCAATAAAAGAAATAAGTACATTTATACTGTTATGGAAGGAATTAATCCGGGAAGTTTCTACGAAATCACGGAAGATGGTGGTGAAGTAGAAGGGTATATCTGGGAGACTGCAGCGGACAAAAAAAGTGAGAATGGAACAATAGCAAAAGATGAGATAGAAAAGGTTTCCTTTAAGAATACATATAGCAGAAAGAAGATTCCTTTAATTATAAATAAAACAGTCGAAGGAAATATGTCAGAAAAAAGAAAAGAGTTTGCATTTTCCATTACATTAAAAGATGCGAATGGAGCTGTCTATGAATTATCTGATGAGGAGATAAAAGACGTAGGAGTTAGCACAAAGGGAGAGGGCCAAAAAGGAGTATATACATTTACGTTAAAAGATGGAGAAAGTAAAGAATTCTCTCTTCCATACGGATGTAAATATACTATTTCAGAAGAGGATTATTCCTCATCAGGATATAAAACATATATTGGAGAAAAAAAGGAAGAAAATCAAAAGAGAACGACAGAAGAAGAAACACTTACTCAGAAAACAGAAATAAATTTCCTTAATAAAAAAGAGGTTATCCCACCAACGGGTGTTGAAACAACGATGACAGCATGGCTTCTTATGACAGGAGTGACTCTTTTATTAGGAGCGGTATTTCTGCTGTTTGGAATTCGCAGAAAGAGATTCGTCGCATGAGTGAAATAAAAGCATTTTTTATCCGTCTTGTAATTTTACTTATTTTTCTATGGCTGTTGTTTGGTGTATTCTTTGGAATTACACCAATGCGTGGAAATGACATGTTCCCCCGCATTAGTGCCGGAGATCTCCTGCTTTACTATCGATTGGAGAAAAATTTTAACAGTGGAGATGTCCTCGTATTTAGAAAACAGGGGAAAATAAGTACTGGAAGAGTCGTGGCACATGGCGGCGATTCCGTAGAAATTACAGGGGATGGCGAATTAAAAGTAAATGGAAGCATAGTAATAGAAACGAATGTATTTTATAAAACCTATCCATATGACAAAAAGAAAGTGAACTATCCTCTTTCGCTAAAGAAAGACGAAGTATTTCTTCTGTGCGATTACAGGGAGGGTGGAAGAGACAGCCGCTATTTTGGGGCGGTTTCTAAAAAAGAAATCAAAGGAAAAGTCATCACTATTTTAAGACGTTCTGATTTATAGAATCTA
>OJNP01001661.1_pt1 | contig 10688 bp, 8 predicted proteins | sample 1597921 | NCBI WGS metagenome assembly OJNP01 (sample SAMN01915213, study PRJEB22387) | human gut metagenome | isolation source: stool | host: Homo sapiens | place: USA | reverse complement strand
TCATAGTTTTATAAATACTTACGATTTCTGCTTTTTGCTAAAGTTAATGACATTGACTTTATACAGGCTTTTGATCTGATTGATTCCACTCAGAATCTGGATCCATTTGTAGCTGTTTCCGGTGCTGTGAAAGCATGTGCGGTAACTCTTTCCAAAATGTCAAATGATCTCCGGCTGATGTCCTCCGGTCCACGTACTGGTTTTGGGGAGATTAATCTTCCGGCAAAACAGAATGGTTCCTCTATTATGCCAGGTAAAGTTAATCCGGTTATTCCTGAAGTAGTGAATCAGGTTGCTTTTAATATTATTGGTAATGATGTTACCATTACCATGGCTGCAGAGGCTGGTCAGCTGGAATTAAATGCGTTTGAGCCGATTATTTTCTATTGCATGTTTCAGTCTATCGATACTCTTGGCTATGCAGTCCAGACATTGGTAGATAATTGTATTGTAGGAATTACGGCAAATGAAGAAAGATGCCGTTATCTGGTAGAAAACAGTGTAGGTATTATCACTGCAATCAGCCCCCATCTTGGATATCAGAAGGCTGCGGATATTGCAAAAAAGGCAATTAAGACAGGCGAATCTGTAAGAAGTCTGATTCTGAAAGAAAAGCTTATGGACGAGGATGAACTTAATCGCATTCTGGATCCAATCCATATGACGGAACCTGGTATTTCCGGAAAAGATTATCTTATAAAAAAATAAAGAAAAAAACAGGCGGGAAAAATTTCCCGCCTGTAAAATCGTCTGGACACATATCATATATAAATATGATTTTTATATTTTTGAATTATTCGATTGATTTCAACTGGATTAGAACAGACCTGTGATCTTACCTGTCTCGTCTACGTCGATTCTCTCAGCAGCCGGAACTTTAGGAAGACCTGGCATTGTCATGATCTCGCCTGTAAGAGCTACGATGAATCCTGCACCAGCGGAAATCTTCAGGTTACGTACTGTAACTTCGAAGTCAGTAGGAGCACCCAGTTTAGTCTGGTCATCTGTTAAGCTGTACTGTGTCTTAGCTACACAGATCGGGCAGTTGCCAAAGCCAAGAGCTTCTAACTGTTTCGCCTGTTTCTGAGCATTAGCTGTCAGGACAACTCTCTTGCCACCGTAAACTTTCTGAACAATCTGGTTCAGTTTGTCTTCGATAGAACCTTCCAGTTCATATGCATAGGAGAAGTCGTTTGGTTCTTCAACAAGACGGATAACTTCTTCTGCAAGTTTGATTCCGCCTTCGCCGCCTTTTGCCCATACTTCAGAAAGAGCAACGTTAACGCCCAGTTCTTTACATTTTGCTTCTACAAGATCAAGCTCTGCTTTTGTATCTGTAGGGAATGCATTGATAGCAACTACGCATGGCAGTTTGTATACATTCTTGATGTTGGATACATGTTTGAGCAGGTTTGGAAGACCTTTCTCAAGTGCTTCCAGGTTTTCGTTGTTGAGATCAGCTTTTGCAACACCGCCGTTGTATTTCAGAGCACGTACTGTAGCTACGATAACAACTGCACTTGGTTTTAAGCCTGCCATACGGCATTTGATGTCGAGGAATTTCTCAGCACCAAGGTCTGCACCGAAACCAGCCTCTGTGATCGCATAATCAGCAAGTTTCAGAGCCATCTTTGTAGCTGTTACGGAGTTACATCCGTGAGCGATGTTTGCGAATGGTCCGCCGTGTACGATTGCAGGAACGTGTTCCAGAGTCTGTACAAGGTTTGGTTTCAGGGCATCTTTTAACAGAGCTGTCATAGCACCTTCTGCATGAAGGTCACCGGCTGTTACAGGTTTCTGCTCAGAAACTTTACCATATGTATATCCGATGATGATCTTGGATAATCTTTCTTTCAGGTCTTTGATGTCACTTGCAAGACAGAGAACTGCCATGATCTCAGATGCAACGGTGATGTCGTATCCGTCTTCACGAGGCATACCGTTTGTTCTTCCGCCAAGGCCGTCTACTACGTTACGAAGCTGACGGTCGTTCATATCTACGCATCTTTTCCATGTGATCTTACGTGGGTCAATGTTTAATGCGTTGCCCTGGAAAATATGGTTATCGATCATAGCTGCAAGTAAGTTGTTTGCTGCACCAATTGCATGGAAGTCACCTGTGAAGTGAAGGTTGATATCTTCCATAGGAACAACCTGTGCATATCCACCACCTGCTGCACCACCTTTTACTCCGAATACCGGTCCTAAGGATGGCTCACGAAGGGCTACCATAACGTTCTTGCCAAGTTTCTGCATAGCATCTGCAAGACCTACAGTAGTAGTAGTTTTTCCTTCTCCGGCTGGAGTCGGGTTGATAGCTGTCATGAGGATCAGCTTTCCATCGGGTTTATCTGTCTCTCTTAAGAGATTGTAGTCGATCTTTGCTTTGTATTTTCCGTACTGCTCCAGATATTTGTCGTCAATACCTGCTTTCTCTGCGATCTGAGTAATTGGAAGCATCTCGCATTCCTGTGCAATTTCAATGTCTGATTTGAATCCCATAATTGTTTTTCTCCTTTCGTTTCCGCATAACATGAAAAACTTCTGTTGCTGTTCACTCCGCGATCAGCAACAATTATTAATTGAAAGAAGTATTGGCCGGTCTGCCTGGTATTCCTGATTTCTGCCCTGAAAGTTATAAAAAAAGGCCAGTATCTGAATATTTCAAATACTGCCCAGACGGTCGGCTCCCACAAACCTCCGACTCCACGTGGTTTGCACTCCACTCTTTCCGTCAGTACTCGAAGGTTCTTTCAATTGATGAATACAATATATCATTTTGAGAAAAAAATGTCAAGAAAATTTTGTTGAAACGTCAAAAAATGTGAGTAAACTGGATAAAAGTTGTGCAAATTGATAAGAGAAGAGAATCGTAATCCCTGGTCATGAAAGAAAATACGTTTTCTCAAGGGAAGAAATTGTTAAAAAATAAACACAGTTTTCCCTGATAAATGAAAAAAATATAAAAAGCGGGTAAAGCTAGAGTGTGTCTGAAAAATCATTCCCGCAATCTGCACGCCCCACTTTGCGGGATATTTCACCCGAATTCAGTTGCCGTAGCCCGCTACGGCGCCCTCATCCGGGCAAAATATCCCACAAATTGTGACGCACATCTTGCAGAAAGCCTTTTTCAGACACGCTCTAGTGCAAAATATGGAAAATGGAATTGACAACAGTTCAGAAGATATGTTATTCTCATCTTTAGTATGAAAAGACACTATCGTTTTCATGCAAATATTTGCTCACATTCAGAGACAGTTTCTGAATGTTAAGCCATACGGACAGGCGGGGCAGTTGCCGGGTGGGAGACACCACATTATTGATTGAGTTAGAAGCTCAAATTTTATAAGTTGATTACTTTATAATAATCAGTGCGTAAGCACACATCATCTTGTGAAACGGTCAATAAGAGCATAGCATATATTTGCCAGCGATTGAAGACGACAGCAGTCATGAATATTTCAGAATACGGGAACAGGCACAGGATACAGACGGATTTATACGGGAAATCCGGTCAGTATATAAAGAGACAGAGCCTGAGAAATTCTATAGATCATGAGAGAAGCAGATGGTGAATGAACTTATCTGCTTCTTTTTTTGTGCAGATATAGCAAATATAAAGGATATGGTTGGAGATAAACGCTTTGCGGGGATGTGTCTCACATGCGTTCGACTTGAATATATAGAGAAATAATTGAATCATTGTGCCGGTTTGAGGCAGTATACAATTGCTGAATGATTGAACTGTATTTGCCGGTACATGACAACAGGAAAAGAGGAACATGTCAAATGGATTATGAAAGACAACAGCATGCGCCCATATATGAAGCACTGGAACGTTTCCGAAAGAAGAGAGTCGTTCCCTTTGATGTGCCGGGACATAAAAGAGGAAGAGGAAATCCGGAGCTTGCACAGTTGCTGGGAGAGAAATGTGTGGGGCTGGATGTTAATTCTATGAAGCCGCTGGACAATCTCTGCCACCCGGTTTCGGTGATCAGAGAAGCGGAGGAGCTTGCAGCAGATGCTTTTGGCGCAGCGCATGCATTCCTTATGGTAGGAGGAACCACATCTGCAGTGCAGAGCATGATCCTGTCTGTCTGCAAGGCAGGGGATAAGATCATTCTGCCGCGAAATGTACATAAAAGTGCCATCAATGCCCTGGTACTGTGCGGTGCAATTCCGGTTTATGTAAACCCGGAGGTGAATGCGCAGCTGGGCATTTCCCTTGGCATGGAAGTCAGTCAGGTGGAGAAGGCTATGGATGAGAATCCGGATGCGGTGGCAGTTCTTGTAAATAACCCTACCTATTATGGAATCTGTTCGGATCTGCGGACTATCGTAAAGAAGGCTCATGCAAGAGGAATGAAGGTGCTGGCAGATGAGGCTCATGGAACCCATCTTTATTTCGGCAGAAACCTTCCTGTGTCCGGAATGGCGGCAGGTGCTGACATGGCGGCAGTTTCTATGCACAAATCCGGCGGAAGTCTGACACAGAGTTCGCTGCTGCTTTTGAATAAGAGTATGAATGCAGAGAAAGTGCGCCAGATCATCAATTTGACTCAGACCACAAGCGCTTCTTATCTTCTGTTGTCCAGTCTGGATATCTCCAGAAGAAATCTGGCACTCAGGGGAGAGGAATCCTTTGAAAAGGTTGCAGGGATGGCGCAGTATGCCAGAGAGGAGATCAATGAGATCGGCGGTTATTATGCATATGGTATGGATCTGATCAATGGAACCAGTGTTTTTGATTTTGATGTTACAAAACTCTCCATTTATACACTGGGAAATGGGCTGGCAGGTATTGAAGTTTATGATCTTCTCAGAGATGAATATGATATTCAGATCGAGTTTGGAGATATCTGTAATATTCTGGCTTACATTTCCATCGGAGACAGGCTTCAGGATATTGAGAGACTGGTAGGGGCATTGGCTGATATTGAACGTCTGTATAAGAAGGACAGCACAGGTATGCTTTCCGGGGAATATATCGCACCTGCAGTGGTGGCGTCTCCACAGCAGGCATTTTATGCGGAGAAAGAATCTCTGCCCATGGAACAGGCGGCAGGCAGGATCAGCGGTGAATTTGTTATGTGTTATCCTCCGGGAATCCCGATTCTTGCTCCTGGAGAAATGGTGACACAGGAAATTGTAGAATACATTCTTTATGCAAGAGACAAAGGCTGTTCCATGCAGGGAATGGAGGATCCGAAGGTAGAACATCTTCAGGTCCTGAAAGGGGGTATCTGATCATGGAATTATGGTATTCCGAGTTCCATACAGGAAATGTAAAGCTTTCTGTCCGGATTAACCGACAGTTATTTTCAGGGGAAAGTGAATTTCAGAGAATCGATGTGTTTGAGTCTGAAGAATTTGGAAGATTTGTGGCTCTGGACGGTGAGATCGTATTTTCTGACAAGGATGAATTTATTTATGATGAAATGGTCACGCATGTGCCAATGACAGTACATCCCAATGTAAAAAATGTTCTGATCATCGGCGGCGGTGACGGTGGAGTTGCCAGAGAACTGATCCATTATCCACAGATTGAGAGCATTGATGTGGTGGAATCTGATAAAATGTTTGTGGATGTATGTGCGGAGATGTTTCCGGATATTGCCCAGGGACTGAAGGATGAGAGAGTCAACATTTATTATGAAGACGGCCTTCGGTTCCTGCGGAATAAAAAGGCCAGATATGACCTGATCATCAATGATTCCACAGATCCGCTGGGACATACAGAGGGACTTTTTACAAAGGAATTCTACGGAAGCTGTTATAAGGCTCTCAGAGATGACGGAATCATGGTTTATCAGCATGGAAGTCCTTTTTATGATGAGGATGAGGTGGAATGCAGAAAGATGCACAGAAAGGTTTTCCGGTCATTTCCGGTGAGCAGGGTTTATCAGGCACATATCCCTACCTGTCCCTCGGGATACTGGCTTTTTGGATTTGCATCAAAGAAATATCATCCACTGGAAGATTTCAGGCCGGAGAGGTTTGATAATCTTAATATAGAAACATGGTATTATACAACAAACCTTCACAGAGGAGCATTTATGCTTCCAAAATATGTAGAAGATTTACTGGAAGAGGAGGAAAACAGTTTATGAGCAGATTATTGGTAATCGGATGTGGTGGGGTAGCTTCAGTGGCAATTCGCAAATGCTGTCAGAACAGCGATGTTTTTACAGAGATTATGATCGCAAGCAGGACAAAGGAAAAATGCGATGCACTCAAAGAGAAGATTGAAAGTACAACGAAGACAAAAATTGAGACAGCAAAGGTAGATGCGGATAATGCAGCAGAGGTCGCAGAATTGATCAGAGCCTATAAGCCGGATGCTGTCCTGAATGTGGCACTTCCATATCAGGATCTTACCATCATGGATGCATGTCTGGAAGCCGGTGCGGATTATATTGATACTGCCAATTATGAAGCAGAGGATACAGAAGATCCCACATGGCGTGCAATCTATGAAAAGAGATGTAAAGAAAAAGGCTTTACTGCATATTTCGATTATTCCTGGCAGTGGGCTTATGATGAGAAATTTAAGGAAGCAGGACTGACTGCTCTTCTGGGAACCGGTTTTGATCCGGGTGTTACCAGTGTATTCAGTGCCTATGCCTTGAAGCATTATTTTGATGAAATCCATACCATTGATATTCTGGACTGTAACGGCGGTGATCATGGATATCCTTTTGCCACAAACTTTAACCCGGAGATCAATCTTCGAGAGGTTTCCGCAAATGGTTCCTACTGGGAAGACGGACATTGGGTAGAAACAGAGCCTATGGAATTTAAATCTGTCTACGATTTCCCTGAGGTAGGAAAGAAGGATATGTATCTTCTTCATCATGAAGAGATTGAATCACTGGCAAAAAATATTCCGGGAGTACAGAGGATCCGTTTCTTTATGACATTCGGACAGAGCTATCTGACACATATGAAATGTCTGGAAAATGTAGGAATGCTTTCCACCGCACCTGTGGAATTTAATGGACAGGAGATCGTGCCGATCCAGTTTTTGAAAGCTCTTCTGCCGGATCCTGCATCTCTGGGTCCGAGAACAGTGGGTAAAACAAATATCGGCTGTATTTTCACAGGTGTTAAGGACGGAAAAGAGAAAAGTATTTATATTTATAATGTATGTGATCATCAGGAATGCTATAAAGAGGTGGAATCCCAAGCAATCTCCTATACAACAGGTGTTCCGGCTATGATCGGTTCCATGATGGTAGTGACCGGACAGTGGAAGAAGCCGGGTGTATTTAATGTGGAAGAATTTGATCCGGATCCATATATGGAAGCACTGAACAAATGGGGACTTCCATGGAAAGTCTGCGAAGATCCTGAACTGGTAAAGGTCTGGAAAGCCAATGAAGATTGATCAACTGCAAACTCCCTGCTATGTGATCGATGAGAAGAAGATGCGGGAGAATCTGGAGATTTTGAAAAAAGTCCAGGAGGATACCGGGTGTAAGATCCTTCTGGCGCAGAAAGCGTTTTCCGGCTTTGCTCTGTATCCCATGATCGGAAAATATCTGGCAGGTACCACTGCCAGCGGTCTGTTTGAGGCAAGGCTTGGATATGAAGAGATGGGGAAAGAGAATCATGTTTTTTCCCCTGCTTACCGTACAGAAGATATAGAGGAACTGGATCGGATCTGTGACCATATTATCTTTAATTCCACAGCACAGCTGAAGAAATTTAAAGAAGTGTGTACCGGAGCCAGTCTGGGACTCCGTATTAATCCGGAATGCTCCACTCAGGGGGATCATGCGATCTATGATCCCTGTGCGCCGGGTTCCAGGCTGGGGGTTACCAGAGAGAACTTTGACGTGGAATGTCTGAAATGGATCGACGGACTGCATTTTCATACGCTCTGCGAACAGAATGCGGATGACCTGGAGAAAACATTGCAGGCGGTAGAGGAGAAGTTTGGAGAATTTCTATCTGAGGTTTCCTGGCTGAATATGGGCGGCGGACATCATATTACCAGAGAGGATTATGATGTAAAGCTCCTGGAAAAATGTATTCAGCATATGAAGGAAACCTATGGTCTGGATATTTATCTGGAGCCCGGGGAGGCTGTTGCCCTGAATGCCGGATATCTGGTGACAGAGGTTATGGACATTGTGGAAAATGAGATCAGAACGCTGATTTTGGATGCTTCTGCAGCCTGCCATATGCCGGATGTGCTGGAGATGCCCTATCGTCCGCCTCTTAAGGACAGCGGGGAAGCAGGGGAGAAGGCATATACCTACCGCTTATCTTCCTGCACCTGCCTGGCAGGAGATGTGATCGGAGATTATTCCTTTGACAGAGAGATCCGGATCGGGGACAAGCTGTATTTTATGGATATGGCGATTTATTCTATGGTGAAGAATAATACATTTAACGGTATGCCGCTGCCGGATATTGCGGTTATGCATGAGGACGGAGAGTGTGAGGTTATCAGACATTTCGGATACGAAGACTTTAAGAGCCGGCTTTCCTGATATCTGCCGGGCTATCAAAGAAAAGGAGACAGACATGGAAGTTACAGAGAAGAACAGAACAAAATATCGTATGCCCGGAGAATTTGAGCCTCATGAGGGATGTGTGATGATCTGGCCGGAACGTCCCGGTTCCTGGAATTATGGGGCAAGGGAAGCACAGAAAGCATTTGTGAAAGTTGCAGAGGCTATTGGAGAGAGCGAAAAGGTGTATATGCTGGTTTCCAAAGCTCAGATGGAGAATGCAAAGAATCAGCTTGGGAATGTTTCCGGTGTGACTTTGCTGGAATGCGAGACAGATGACGCCTGGGCCAGAGATGTGGGAGCAACCATGGTTCTGGATGAGAAAGGGGCGGTCTGTGGAGTTGACTGGCAGTTTAATGCCTGGGGAGGAGACTTTGACGGGCTTTACCGGAACTGGGAGAAGGACGACAGGGTGGCTGCCTTTATCTGCAGGACTCTTGGTTGTCCATGTCTGGATGCCAGACCTTTTGTACTTGAGGGCGGTTCCATCCATTCTGACGGAGAGGGGACTCTGATCGTTACAGAGGCCTGTCTTCTGAGTCAGGGACGCAATCCTCAGATGAGCAGGGAACAGATAGAGGAACAGTTGAAGTACTGGCTCGGTGTCCACAAGATTATCTGGCTTCCATGTGGAATCTATCAGGATGAAACCAATGAGCATGTGGATAACGTGTGCGCTTTTGTAAGGCCCGGAGAGGTTGTGCTTGCATGGACAGAGGATGAGACAGATCCGCAGTATGCCATGTCTCTGGCTGATCTGAAGGTGCTGGAACAGGAAACAGATGCAAAAGGCAGAAAATTTAAGATTCATAAGCTTCCGATTCCTCAGAAACCGGTCTGCCTTACCCGGGAAGATGTGGATGGTTTTGTGTTTGAAGAGGGAGAAGACGAACGGGAAGCAGGAGAACGGATGGCCGCCAGTTACGTGAATTTTTATATTTCCAATGGAGGAATTATTCTTCCTCAGTTTGGGGATGAAAATGACAAAAGGGCAGTGGAGATTCTGCAGAAGTGTTTTCCAGAGAGAAGGATTTATCCCATTGATGCCAGAGCCATCATTGTTGGCGGTGGAAATATTCACTGTATCACCCAGCAGATTCCCGGAAAAAATATCTGACCCTGATGCAGAAAACTTTGAGAGTCATGTGTTTGAGGGTTATTACCTGAAAGTTATGAAAAAACTTACTTATGTAAACAGGAGCAGGAGGAACAGACAGGATGAGAAATGTAACAGTGGCAGCAGTTCAGATGAAATGCAGTAAAAGTGTGGAGAAAAATATTGCCCATGCAGAGGAGCTGGTGCGTCAGGCAGCAGCAAAGGGAGCTGAGATTGTTCTTCTTCCGGAGCTTTTTGAACGGCCCTATTTCTGCCAGGAGCGCAGATATGAGTATTATGAATATGCGCAGACTGCAGAGGAAAACCCTGCAGTGCGTCATTTCAGCAGGGTAGCGGCAGAGCTGGGGATTGTGATCCCGGTCAGTTTTTATGAAAAAGAGGTCAATAATACCTATAACAGCGTTGCGGTTCTGGATGCAGATGGGAAGAATCTTGACGTTTACCGGAAAACACATATTCCGGATGACCATTATTATCAGGAAAAATTCTATTTCACACCGGGAGATACCGGCTTTAAGGTTTTTGATACCAGATTTGGAACCATTGGAGTTGGAATCTGCTGGGATCAGTGGTTCCCGGAAACGGCAAGATGTATGGCACTGCAGGGAGCAGAGCTTCTCTTTTATCCCACTGCCATCGGAAGTGAACCCATCCTGGAATGCGACAGCATGGAACACTGGAGAAGATGTATGCAGGGACACGCTGCCTCCAACCTGATCCCTGTGATCGCTGCCAACAGAATCGGTGAGGAAACAGTAGAGCCATGTCCGGAAAACGGAATGCAGAAATCTGCTCTTAATTTTTACGGCTCTTCTTTTATCACAGACAACACAGGCGCTCTCTGTGCAGAACTGCCCGGAGGGGAAGAGGGGGTGCTTGTAAGCACTTTTGACCTGGATGCATTAAAGGCAGACAGACTGAACTGGGGACTTTTCAGAGACCGCAGACCGGAGATGTATGCAAAAATTGTCGGGAAATGATGTATGAGTTTAGTTATTGTTCACACACCACTATCCCGCGAGGTGTTTTGGCATGAATATGCCAAAATCCCG
>OJNP01001652.1_pt1 | contig 10732 bp, 8 predicted proteins | sample 1597921 | NCBI WGS metagenome assembly OJNP01 (sample SAMN01915213, study PRJEB22387) | human gut metagenome | isolation source: stool | host: Homo sapiens | place: USA | reverse complement strand
AAAATAGTAGCCATGACGGGCGAGAATATCGAAGACGTCATCCTGCCGGAAGCGGTTCCGCAACGGCGTTTTAGCGACGATCTCGGCCGTTTTATCATAGAGCATGACTTTCTTATAGCTCCGGTCGCCGAAATAGACGGTTTCATCCTTAAAGGCATTTCTCGAACGGGTCTTATAACCTGCCATCAGGCGGATCAGCCGACGGCACGGGATTCGCGTCCGCAGGTTCAGTCCGACCTCTACCTGGGTAACACGGCCCCGTCCCAACTCCTCGTAGGAGATATTCAGATCGGCCGCCAACCGCTTCAAGGCACGGACAAGGGTCTCGGAGGTCAGATCGAGCAACGAGATTCTTCCGTAGTACCATTTACGGAGGCTATTCATAATAAAGAGCCTTCCGGTCCTCCTTACGTAGACCAGCCCGAGCGAATGCGGAGCAACGCACGAGGGGCCTTTCAATCGGTAAATATCGACGCTATCGAGCACTTTCACGATCTCGCAGTTCTCGAAGGTCCCCGAAAAATTCTCCAACATTATAGTCAAGTTATCTATCATAAGCGGGCGTTTTTCATTTTTACAAAGATACGCAAATAACAGCCTCAATATTCCCCCTCACGCCGCTACAACCCCTAAAACGGCTCAAAATCGACGCTCCGAATCCCGCGAAAGCCCTATAAATTCTGGGGGCATTACGAGGTCTAAATTTTTTATAATATTTTCTTATAGATTTCGCCAATAGTATATTTAGCAATATACACGATGAAAAAACCGCCCCTATCGGAGCGGTTTATAACCAAAAACAAGTTTTAGGCGTCCTCTTCTTCTAATTCTTTTAGGAACCATTTTTTTCGGCGTTCAAATACTTTCCAATCCTCAAATTTCTTTTCGGGGGTCTTCCCCAAAGCGGCCAATCCAATAATAGCGATTATAGGGGAATATAAAATGGCTATAATAAGCCAACTTGCAGTAGATCGGCCATAGTTTTCGGCCATTATAAAAACAATTCCTAAACAAATAATAATTCCGGCAACACACCAAAAAATAAAGCCTGCGCCTAAAATTTCAATCAGTGAATAATAATTTCCCATTTTGAAATATTTTAGTCAATAAAGCATGCCATAGCCCGTAATCGACATAACCCAATTAGGCAACATTAATCGCAAAATCTTTTATAATCCTATATTAGCGTAAATCAAACTAACATCTATCGTATTAGCACTATAAATTACGATCCCATCAATAATTATATAAGCCCTTACAGACGCAACACGCTGTTGCATTTCTTCACCGAATTTCCAAGAAAAATTAGATAGAGACGTTTCATGGCGTTTCAAACCAAAGGTAGGGTAATTTCGTCCTTCACTACCGTATCCTGCATAGCAAAAGCCGCTTGCAGTAATAAGAGATATATCGTTTCCGGATACACTCGCAGTTAGTACAACTTTTTGGTTTTGGCGGTCTCCGCTTCCGAATATCGATACAGTAATATTCGGGTCACTTTCGGGGTAAGAACAACTTACAAGAACAGATAAGATCAGTCCAAAAATCAACGCTTTTTTCATCGCTATAAGAATAAAGAGATTCCACAATTTATATCACCAAAAAAATTCCCGGAATCGGGTTTTACGAACGGTACTATTGTAGAGTAGCCGACCGATACACCCATCCATTTCCAAAACCGCCAAATACAACCACCTTCGACTTCCAATCCTTTCATTAAATTAGCCTGATAATAGGATTTATTCCCATACACATTATCATAAGCCGCACTTTCGTTCGTATAGCGGACAGCGCAAGACCCATAGCCAAGGCCAGCATATAAGTAGACGTTATTAAAGACCGCAAAAGTAGTCCCTACGGTATAACCTTTTCGGACATAACCTTCTTTTTTCGGGCGTTCCGTAGTATATTCAAAATTCGTATCGTCCAATTTTCGGCCATCCGGGAAGTCAGATTTATAGCGGAAATAGGCTCCCCAATATTTCGAGTACGCAATTTTATTCGCTCCGACCGTAATCCCCAGCGGGGCCGCTTTCGAGAAATTATATTCGATAAACCAATTATCAATAGGTTTACAAAAGTTTTTAATCGTCACATTTCTTTCTATAATCTCGTTACATACATCTTTTCGGACGAGTACAAGATCATAGCGTCCTTTCAGTTTCAGTTCTTTAGAAAGATAGCTCGCGTTTGAATTAAATACGCTTTCTGTTCCTCGTTTTAGGGTTACGCTACCATTATTTCCTTTATACACTCGTAGTGGTTCATTAATTATATTTCTACTATAATTTAGGGAAAAGGTCGCATCCGAATTTACAGAATATAAATTTCCTGTGTAGGGCTCTTTTTCTTCCATCGGTGATAGGGCAACGTTTTCCATTTCAGACAGGAGTGCTGACACCAGCGCACGATCATCACTACCAAGCCCCGATATCTTTATATTATGTTTAGTCTTACCGTCGAAATAGATTCTACACTTATCCGTAATTAGTAAATCAAGATTATCATTTTTCAATCGTTCGACTACTTTTCGTAAGCAATCTGACAGTATATCTTTATTTTGAAGATAGATTTTATTAGAAGGCTCCATTCGGAAAAATGTCGAATCACGCATTACAAGAAAATCATGAATAGCTTTTTCTCTCATTTCACGCTCTCTCGCTTCGACGTCATAGTATTCCGAAACGGTGAATCTAATATCAAACCCTCGTCTGATACTACCCCAAGAAAAAACTAAACCATATCCTTTAACCCAATATTCAATAGGAGTACCATTTACGCTGACTTCTATCGCATTAATAGCTTTCGTCCCTCCAACAATAGGGATATTCAACGTAACTAATTTAGCCAATCTATTAGCTGCAATTCCAACCATATTACGATCTTTCCAAGATATAGGTCTATTTGGTTTAGGAAGTTTTAAGATAATATTATTCTTAGATAAGGATACAATTTTTCCCGGACGGGTTTCTAACATACCACCTTTACATATAATTTGATCATCGGTTATAAGTATAGTCTGCATACCCGTAGTTACGCCATAATTAGAAACATAATTATCGCTCGCCCAGATATTATATTCATTATTACCTAAATATATTATCTCATTCGAATGATAGGTAGCTGGGTCCTCAGGAGGAGAAAAAATATAAGTTCCATCGGAAGGGTAAAAATAGTCCTTAATCTTTTGGCTATACCCGTTATTCACAATACAAATCCCAAACACGCAAAATACTACATACCAAAGTCTTTTCATAGCACAAGTTTTAGAGTTAGTAACTTCCTAATTCCACAAAAATATCCGTCGCTTCCGCCAACTCACGGCGCAAGATTCGGTTATTTTCGCAGTCGAATAATTTACTACTCAACGCCAAACGTAGTAGGGTTAAACAAAGAAAGCGTGGCGCTGAAGGCTTATTTTATACGGCAGGTTCTGGAATACCCGAATACTAAATAAGCAACAGCCCACGCCCTTTTTAAGGACATAGGAATAAAGTCGCTTATTCTCGTATTCATTAGAATTTTCCAGATTCGCCGTAGAGAATAAACTTACGCTTTCGCGTCAATTCGTATGTAGTACAAAGGTAGTAAAGAGTTTCAAAACTCCAAAAAATAAAGGGATTAGCTTTTCACTAATCCCTTTACATCATCGTTGCAGTTCCAAGGGGAGCGCCAAAGAAACCAGAACTTTCGTCTCTTTATCAGCATCGACCATTTTCATACTCTCTTCGATAGACGATATATCGAGCGTTTTCAGCCGGTTCCCCTTCGTAAGGACGATTTTCAACTCCAGGTTATTCGACAAATCGAGTTCACCGATAGAGTTAAAACGGCAATCCAATTCTTCCAACTTCGTATTCCGGCTTATATCTAAATTTATAAGCCGATTAAGAGGGCAATCCAAGCGGGTCAGGTTCTCGAAATATTCAATTCCTTCGAGGGACTGAATACCAGCCGCAGGACAGATTATTTCCAAGACGTTTTTCGCTTCTTCGACGGATATTTCACCGTCTCCGTCCAAATCGAAATTCTCGACCAAATAGGCCAAGAACAACGGATCGGGAATTTCAATGACTTCAATCGGGGTTTCTTCCATAATCAATTAAATTTAATCGGGTTACGATTATCTATAATTGACTACATCACTCTTTTTATATCTATCCATCATTTTAGTAACCACATTTTTCACCTCTTCCCGGAACCACGCGGGGCGCAACACCTCCACGTCCGCGCCGTTCGAGAGCAGTTCCATCCGAAAATCGTAAGTCGGTGCCAACCGGTATTCGAACACCGAATATTCCGCGGTACGCTCGGTTTCACGCTGGGTAGGGTGCAGGGGCAGGGCCCGGACGTAGTTTGCCTGCTTCCCCAAGACGCGGATTTCGACCCGTTCAGCCTTCCGGTCCCGTTCACGGATAATTCCGAAGGCGTCGGCATAGAATCCGGCACAATCGAAATCCGAGGGGATTTCAGCCGCTTTCGCCGTCGAGGCCATACCACGTACCCGGTCGAGCGCGAACGCGTAAATTCCACCCATTTCCACGCTATTGGCGATCAGGTACCAACGCCTCCGGAACGCCTTCAATCCGTAAGGCTCGACCTCGTAACGATTTTCTCGTTTTTCATCGTAGGTATGGCGGTAGACGATCTCCAAGCATCGGTTCTCCTCCATCGCCCGGAGTACCGCAGTTAGATAGGCGTAGCCCGAAGGGATCGGCTCCAACGCGATCCGTCGGCGCAGGCGTTTACTATTTACCAAGAGGTCGTTCACGGCGAAGGTTTCCAACAGCCAGCGTCGCAGATCGTCGCGCACCAGGTCGTCGCCGCATTCGACGTAGTATTCGTTCGTCCGGCGGTCGCAGGCGATATTCACGTCGAACAACTCTTCAACGGCCTTCCGGTGGTTCTCAAAGGTCTTTCGGGGCAGTTCCTCGCCGCCCGACATCTCGTTCCGCTGCCAACGGACGCGGATTTCATCCAGGGTGATACGGCCCGCGGAGTAGATCACGTCCAAGAGCCACAGATAACGGCGAAACAAGGTCGCGGTGTTATTCGTCAAGGCATTCATCGTCCAAAGGTTTTTCACAAAGATAAAAACAGCTTCCGCCAAAACTCGGCGAAAGCTCCTATTTTTTAATAATCAGGGATCTATGCTACTTCTTCGAGTTTTTTCCTAAGATTTTCGTTATATCGATCTCCCTCCCGGTTTTAGCGGATTCGAGCGCGAGCTGCTTACTCCATTTCATATAGCGTTCGGCCATCGCCACGCTCTTATGGCCTAAGTAATTCTTAATCGTGTTGGTGTCTGCGCCTTCCGCTGCTGTCAGCGTCGCAAAGGTCCTCCGGGCGGAGTGGTAGGTAATATTCTTTTCCACTCCGGCCATCTTCGCTAATTTCTTCAACGTAGGGTTTATCGTCGCTTCCGAGGATACGCGGAACATCAGATTTTCGCGTTCGACCCGATTATAAGGGATTCTATCGTCATCATCAAGGGCGGCCCACTCTATAATCTTCTCTCCGAAGGACGATAATGGCACATGGATTTCTCGGTTTCTCTTTTCCGGCCTATCTCCTTTTTTCGGGATCAGGTCTACGATAATCGTTTCTTCAGACACATCGAGGTTTCCCCATTTTACCCGGAGGGCGTCACTCAAGCGAATCCCTACCGCACACGAGAAAAGATACATTACCAATACCCGAAATTCGGTCGAGCCGATTTCGGCTTCGATTCCCAGTAACCGACACATCCGGCTCAATTCGTCGTATTCGAGGAACGTATCGTTTACAGCGGCTTCGGGTACAACGCATTCACGCGTCCGGTAAGGGTTCTTTATCGGGACGCCGCGACGTTCAATATCGAAGACCACCGTCCGGACGTGCTTCAATCGGTTCGCCCGTGACCCCAAGACATCTCCGCGACCGTTTTCCCGACCTCGTTTTATCAGAAATCGCTCGAAGCCATTTATCAGTTTCGCGTCAATATCTTTTATCCGTATCTCTTTCTTAAATTCTTTCAATGCCCGGCGGGTCGTATCATATCCTTTCTCCGTCGCGCGGCTTATTCGCCCGGCCTGCATTCGTTCCAAGACATATTTATCGAAATAGCCGTAAAACGAAGCGTTTCCCGGATTCTCGGATTTTTTATTCACTACGATTTCCCGCAGGAGCGATTTCGTCAATTCTTCACCGTTTACCAACGCATTATATATCCGGGTCCTAATTCGGGAGAGCTCTTTTTCGACAATCAGTTTCAACGCTTCGTCATACGGGCACTTCGCCGTATCGTCCCACTCTTCGGGCAGAAGATCGATTCCCGTCGGAAATTTCGGTTCTTCACCGTCAATCCGCGGAAACCGGATATACAGAGGCATTCGCCCGTCTTTCTTCCGTTTATCAATACGCAGGTATAAAGTCGGTTTAGGTAATTTAATCATCCCCGGAATTTTTCACGAATATAGCTTATTTTATTCATTTTTACCAGAGAACGTGCTGATATTCTTCGCAGATTCCTTGGCTATCGAGAGGTCGTATTTCAGATAGCGCTGGGTCATATTCACCGACTTATGGCCCAAGTACTTCGAGATCGTATAAATATCGACTTTATCAATCACCAAGAGCGTCGCAAAGGTATGGCGCGAGGAGTGATAGGTCAGGTGCTTATCTATTCCGGCCTTCTTCGTGTGTTCCCGCAGTGTCTTATTTACCGTCGGCTCGGCATAGTTATAAAAGATTTTTTCATCACTGCCCAACAGCCGCCCGCCGTCGGATTTTTCCATCAAAATATCCCGCGCCATCGGAAACAGCGGCGTTATCACTTCGGATTTAGTCTTAATCATTTTCTTCCGGATCAACTCGTTCTCGAAGTCTACATCCCGCCAACGCAGGTCCATCGCGTCGGAAAACCGCAGACCGCAAAAACACGAGAACTGGTACATCTTCAAGATCAGGTACTCTTTCGAGTTTTTCGCAAAGCGTTCGGTATAGTCGATAAGACGCAATAGTTCCTCTTTTTCCAAATAGACCTCCTTAACCGGGGAGTTTGGCATCTTAAACCATTTATAGGGGTTCTCCACGGGGATATTCCGCTTTATTATATCCAAGATCACGGTTCGCAGGTTCTTATGCTTCGGGTTCCGGCCTCCGGGAGAGTTCCCGTTCACTTCGTGCATATAGTTATCGAAGTCTTCAATCAAGGTCAGCGAAATATCCGAGATTCGGAACTCAGGCTTAAACTCCTTCAAGACGTGAAAGGTCGTCATATAGACCCGTATCGTTTCGGGATTCAGACCCTCTTTCCGCTTCCGTTCAACAAAGTCGAGGTAATAATCATAGAAGGAGCCGTTTTCGGGTTTCAGCCTCCGCTTCCCGGCATAAAACCCCTTTACAAGGTCCATCGTCAACTCCGTTCCGTCGGCCAACAGTCGGTTAATATAGAGGTCAAGCTCCATTATTTTCCGGTTTAGCTGGATGGCAAGGGGTTTATCCTTCGGTTCCATCCGTTTTGCGTTCCAGCGTCCGTCCCAAACCTCCAGCCCCGTCGGTATCTTCGTATTCCGGGAGCCGACCCGCACCCGAAGGTATACGGGATATTTCCCGTTTCGCTTCAAAGGCTTATCATTTCGGATACATTTACAGATCGAGTAATCCGCCATTTTATTTTTACAATACAATTTAACTTGCAGGGACTAAGTTAGTTACAAGTTAGGGGCGGACAAAGAAATTATTCAACATTCTTATAGAATCATCGTCTGACGAGGATTTCAAGGGGCGCAATAAGGGGCGCAGATTATTAAAACGGCATAAATTCCAAATAATCTTAATATTACAAGCGTAAAAATAGATCGCTAAACAATAGTATTATAAACGATAACTATCAGATAATCAATCAATATAGGGTTTCTCTTCAGACCTCAATTGAGGTAGCGAATGCTGCCGGAAAGTCGCTGGACGGCGTGCGCGGAAATGGCGCGAGAGCAATGCCGGACGGCAATTTTCCACCAAGAAAGTCCTTGGAAGCTAATAACTTCCGAGGACTTTTTCTTTATCAGGACCCTTATCAGCCTCGGTTGTTTCGTTATCGCTTGTAATTCAGCAATAACAAGGCGTCGGCCTGCTCATCGGTATCTTCGATCATGTCTCACGCCAGCCCGTTGCCGCCAATTGAAAACCTCCGCATTCCGATTCCGGAATGCGGAGGTTTTTTGACCGGAGCCGGATGGCGGTTCCGGCATCCTTCGACGCTGTTTCGCCCTTACCGGTTCCCGGCGTACAGGCCGCTCATTATGTCGGTGATCTGTTTCCAGGAATTGCCGCCGTCGTTGGCCGCTTTGGCTCCGGGCGTCGATCGGCCGTCCTCGATGTACTTCTTCACCCGGGCGGCCATCTCCCTGATCCGGCCCGCGTATTCCGGATTGTTTATCTGGTTGACCTTCTCTTCGGGATCGTTGACCATGTCGTAGAATTGCAGCGGGGGCTGTCCGTCGATCCTGTACTCTTCGCCGGAACCGTTTCCCGCGTTGAATATCAGCTTGTACTGCGGCGTCCGGTAGGTGAAATAGCCGGCTCCCGACGTGGCGATCAGGTCGGTCCGGGCGGAGTTGCCCGAGTCGTCGAGTATCGGCCAGAAGCTGAAACTGTCTTCGGCCTCGTCGTCGGCCATCCGGTAGCCGAGCATGTCGGCGAACGTGGCGTACAGATCGGTCAGCGAGACGAGCGAATTATCGGTCACGTGTCCGTACCGGTCGCCCCACAACAGGATGAAGGGAATGCGGTGGCCGCCTTCCCAGCCGTGCGACTTGTAGCCCCGGTAAATATAGGACGGATAGTGCCCTTTCCGGTTTATCCTGTCCATGTTGATGTAACCGGCGCAGCCGTTGTCGGCGGCGAACATGACGATCGTGTTGTCGTATTTGCCGATCTCTTTCAGCTTTCGATTGACCCTGCCGACGATGTCGTCTATCATCATCACCAGGTCGCCGTAGTCGCCGATCTTGGATTTGCCCTTGAACTCCTTGCTCGGGAAAAGCGGGATGTGGAGAGCCGTCAGCGCCATGTAGAGGAAGAACGGCTTGTCGGAATCCTTGTTTTCGTCGAGGTATTCGAGCATCTTGTCCGCCAGGTGGGGCTGCATGCCGTCGGCGCTCCAGTCGCTGTGGCCGATGCCGCCCTTGATTTTATACAGTCCGCCGCCTGATTCTTCGAATCTCGTGTTCGGCTGTTTCTCCGCCATGTCGTTGACCATGTAGAGGTGCGGAGGTCCGGACGGCGAGGTCAGCCCGTAGAAATAGTCGAATCCCCGATCGGTGGGACCGTTGGCCACGCGCTTCGTGAAGTCGATGTTGTCGACGGTTTTCGCCTTGCCTTCCTTGTATGTCCAATCCCACCCCAGATGCCATTTGCCGATGGCCGCTGTCGTGTAGTCGCAGGCTCGGAACATGTCGGCGATGGTGTTGCGGCCCGTTGCGATCATCGGGGGCGACATGACGCCGAGCACGCCGCCTTTTTTCGTCGAACGCCAGTTGTAGCGGCCGGTGAGGATCGAGTAGCGCGAGGGAGTGGAGAGTGCGGACGAGGCGTGCGCATCGGTGAACGCGATGCCGCGGTTGCACATTTCGTCGAGCCAGGGGGTGTCGATCTGTGAATCGGGGGTAAGCCCTCTCACGTCCCCGATTCCCATGTCGTCGGCGAGGATCAGGATGACATTGGGCCGCGGGTTCTTTCCGAAGGCCCCGTAGCACGAGGCCAGTGCCCCCAGCAGGCACGACGAGGTAATGAACAGGTTGTTTTTTCTCATCGGACAAATGGGTTAATGGTTTGAATACCCAAAGGTAGCGATGTTTTACGGACCGGGCGGACAATATTCGACCTTAAAAGGCCATTTTTCGACCAGGATGGCCGTTGCAGGGCCTCGCTTGATCCGGTCTTTTATGCTTCGCGGCGCATCGAGAGCGCAATGCGTCCGCGAACGGTGTCCACGCCTGTCACCCGCACTTCGACGTGCTGTCCCAGATGCACCACGTCGGCCGGCGAAGCCACGTAGCGGTCGGCCAGCTGCGAGATGTGCACCAGCCCGTCCTGCTTGATCCCGATGTCGACGAAAGCCCCGAAGGCCGTGATGTTGGTGACGATGCCCGGCAGGAGCATTCCCTCGCGCAGGTCGCCGATCGTGTGCACGTTGGGGTCGAATGCGAAGACCTGCAACTGTTCGCGCGGGTCAAGCCCCCGTTTGTCGAGCGCCTCGAGTATGTCCGTCACGGTCGGCAGCCCCGTTTCTCCGCTCACGTATCGTTCGGCCTTGAGACCGCTGCGCAGCTGTTTGTCGGCCAGCAGGCGTTCGACTGTCACGCCCGCGTCGGCGGCCATCCGTTCGACGACGTCGTACGATTCCGGGTGCACGGCGCTGTTGTCCAGCGGATTCGCACCTCCCACGACCCGCAGGAATCCGGCCGCTTGCTCGAAAGCCTTGGCTCCCAGCCGCGGCACTTTGAGCAGCGCCCTGCGGCTTTTGAACTCCCCGTTCGCCGCACGGTAGGCCACGATGTTCTGCGCCAGCACGGGTCCCAGCCCCGATATGTAGGTCAGGATGTGTTTCGAGGCGGTGTTGATATTGACGCCGACGCGGTTGACGCAGCTTTCGACGACCGTCCGGAGCCGCGCCTTGAGCTTCGCCGGGTCGACGCTGTGCTGGTACTGCCCCACGCCGATCGACTTGGGGTCGATCTTGACCAGCTCC
>OJNP01001647.1_pt1 | contig 10746 bp, 8 predicted proteins | sample 1597921 | NCBI WGS metagenome assembly OJNP01 (sample SAMN01915213, study PRJEB22387) | human gut metagenome | isolation source: stool | host: Homo sapiens | place: USA | reverse complement strand
TATGATTTTGCAGTTTTACAACTTTCTTGTAGTAAAAGGATATCTGAAGAAGATTCCCTTCCGGCATGAGTATTATTTGCAGAAAGAAATGCATGGCCACAATGACCGCAGCGTACCAGAAAGAATCTATACGGAAATTTTATCGAAGCTGGCAGAGTTTCCGGAACATCTGCGGTTGATGTTCCTGCACTTATGGTGTACGGGAATTCGGGGAAGCGAAGTGTGTACCCTGACAGGTGGTGATTATGAAGAAAAGAATGGAGATTACTGGCTAAAAGTATATCAGGTGAAAATGAAAACGTATAAGCGGGTTCCCATTCCGGAAGCATTGTACAAGCTGGTACAGGTGTACAAAAAGAAATATCAGATTGGACCAGAAGAATATCTGTTTAAAAGCAAAAAAGGTGGAGCATTCCAGTATGCTACATTACGGTATCAAATGTTGAAATACTGTGAGAAAAATAAGATTGCAGACGGGGAGTACATTTTCAGATCCCATGATTACCGTCATAACCTGGCTACGCTTTATTATGATAACGGTATTTCCCTCCAGGCAGTGCGGGATTACCTGGGGCATGAATACGAAGAAATGACCAGACAGTATGTGGACTATATGCCGAAGAAACTGGAAAAAGCCAGTGAAGCATACTTCCAGGAAGAAACCCACAGCTTTGCGGCGGAACTGATGAAAGGAGAGTTCCATGGATAAAAAATTATATCTAATCGATTTGGACTGCTATGCAAGAGCAGATGAAAAACAGAAAAAGAAGGTAAAGGAATCCCATTGCTTTGATTTCGGGCTGCTTCCAACAAAGGGACTTCAAAAAGAATTCCGTTCCTTTATTGAGGAACGAAGCCGACAATGTGCATTGGCAACGATGATACAGGAACGAGTGATCTATCAGAGATTTTGCAGAATGGTAAAGGATAAGCACATCCGGGCAGAGAGCCTGCAGGAACTGGAGTGGGAACAATGGCTGCTAAAAATCCGAAGCTGGCTTCTGGAACATGGGCAGAAACTGACCATGCAGGGAATCAGCGTATATGGGAAAGAAAAGACAGTGCCATCGAGCGTCATCACGTATGTGCGGAAGGCATATCGATTTACAGAAGCCAAAGAGGAACGGGATGAGATTGAGAAAGATATCTGGACATTAGAGAATCTGGACATTGCCTATAAAAAGAATCCGATTAAAAATGTGCAGACTTTGAATTTTACAGCGATTATCCAGGATGACTTACGGGAAGAAACAAAAAAGGCAGTTTATGAACATTTACATCATGAAGCGATTGCAACAATTATCAAAGAACTGACAGCCATCCGGAGACTATCCAAATATCTGAAAGAAACATATCCCGATATCCATTCGGCAGAAGAACTGAATCGGGAGTTGCTGGAAGAATATCTGACGTACCTTGCAACGGAAGCGGAGGGCGTAAATAATTACCGGGCAGATCTGACGAACCTCCGGGGACTGCTGGAAACCATCGGAAAATTATATGGGTATCCACACTTAGAAATTTTATTCCTAGCCAGTGACTTGCCCAGACAGGTGCAGCCGAAATTGAAATCTTATTCAGATAGTGAGCTGATTCGTTTTAATGCAGCGCTTGCGGAGCTGGATGAGCAGATGGAGCGGCTTATGGTCATCCACCAGATGTTAGGAACAAGGATATCCGATACCCTTACCCTGCAGACAGACTGCCTGTATCGGCAGGACGGACATCCTATGATCCAGATCCGGCAGATGAAAACAACTACCTTTGTGAAGCCTATCAGTGCAGAACTGGAACTGCTGATTGAAAAAGCAATAGAGTATAGCAAGAAAAGGTATGGAGATACGGTTTACATTTTTGTGGATGAAAAAAATAGCAAGAGACCGATGCAGTACAATACCGTTCAAAACAAGGTGATGGATCTGATTCAGAAAAAAGATTTGCGGGACAATCATGGAGAATTGTTTGGATTTGGAACGCATATGTTCCGCCATGTATATGGTATCCGCTTAACAGAACTGCATCTGGATGACTGGACCATCGCAAAACTACTGGGGCATACATCTGTAAAGAATGTGAAATTTTACAGGAAGATGAGTCTCCAGATCATCGCAGATGAAACAAGAGAAATCAGGGCAGAGATGAGCCGGATGATTCGGGCGAATCTGGCCGGATGGGGGAAAGAATATGAGCAAATATGACAAGATGCTGGAAGTAAACCATAAACAGAGCGTGGAGAAAATCCAGCGGGCAAAGCTGACAATTCAGGAGATGATTGAAGAAGAGGATAAAGTGACAGTCCCCAAACTGATGCAAAAGACCGGACTGTCCAGAGGATTTTTCTATAAGAACCCGGAAGTGCGAAAGGCAGTAGATCGTGCCTTGCAGCTACAGGCTGGCATGGTAGATAAGAGAAGAAAGATTTTAGATATGGCAATGGACAACCGTATCCTGCAGCTGGAGCAACAGGTAGCGAAACTGAAAAGAGAGAACGAGACATTACGAAAAGAAAGTGAAGCAATGCGAAAGGCATTAAATAAAAGAGATTTGAATCTGATCAAGAATTTTTAATGAAGAAGAAAATAATCAGCGATTGGCAGGGGCGAGAAGAACGTGCCTGCTGGTAGTTGTTGAAATAAAAAGGTATTGTTGATGTTTAGATTGTGTGAGACAATAGAGATGTTAATTATATTCAGCCATAATTGGAGTTCATGATAAAGGAGAATACAATATATGAAGAAATATGTTCAGGAAGCAACGGATATAAATATCTGGACATCCATAAAGAACAATACTTTTGAGAGAAATAAAGATATAAAAGAGTTTATAGATGGGTTAGAACTCATAGATGAAAGTGCTTGCATTAGCTTGGATGCGAAATGGGGAGATGGAAAGACATTTTTTGTCCGACAGATTGAAGAAGTGCTAAAATATGTGTTGGCAAATCAACGGGCAGATGAAGAAAATCCGATTGAGAAAATTCCATCTTATGAATATTTGAAGGACAATGAAATGATGGCTAAAATAGATTTGAAGCATTCTTATTTGCCAATCTATTATAATGCATGGATGTATGATAATCATAGCGATCCACTTATGTCCCTGTTGTTAGTCATGACAAAGACTTGCAAGGGAGTTTATGATACGAAAATAGATTCTGAAAAAATTAGTGAAAAACTAATAAAAGCATTGTCAACGTTACCTATTTCATTAGGTGAATTTAAGATGAATCCATTTACAGTAGCTGAAAAGCTACAAGTGAAAAGGTAGATATTTTATCACTTGTACAGACTGAGGAAGAAATCCGGGAACGAGTAAAAGGAATCTTCAATGACATTATTGTAGAAAGAGCGCAGAAACTGATTATATTTATTGATGAATTGGATCGCTGCAGACCATCTTTTGCCATAGAAATGTTGGAGAGAATCAAACACTATTTTGATGATGAGCGTGTGATTTTCGTGGTGTCTCTTAATAAGGAGCAGTTAATACATACCATAACAAGTTATTATGGAAGTGGATTTGATGCAACCAGATATTTGAATAAGTTTTTTGATGTGAATATAAATCTTCCAGTAATGGATCGGTATCAAAAACAGTCAATAGAATTTTCTGAACAACGAACAGAGAGAAAATATTGGTTGCATCAACTAGCGGAAGAGTTGAGTGACTATTATCACTTATCTTTGCGAGATAAACTGATTTACAAGAGTCGAATTGAATCAGTACCAAGTTCTACAGGAACATACATAAGTTCAGAGTCATATTTTATATCACTATTTGTAGCATGTATTATATTACTTGATATTATTGATATTCCAGAAAAGAAAAAATTTTTAGAGGGGAAAAGTACTTTTGTTGCAAGCGTATTACCAGAGTTAAAAGCTTACCAGAGATTTGTAAATAGATTGATTGGAGATGGAAATAGTACAGTTGAAGAAAGTCAATTTCAAAGTAATTGCGAAGAAGTTGTGAAAGTATATAAATATGCATTTGAAACAGAATCAGATGAATATTATGAAAGGTTTGAAATAAGCCGAGAATTAAAACAAAAATGTATTGCAGCAAGCAATGGACATAAGTATTATTAATATATAAAAGCAAGTGGGGACTTCTGGAAAGAAAAGATCTGCTTGCTTTTAACGTATAAAGAAAATGTACACAGTACACAAATGTACATACCGTTAAAGCCCCTATTTTCAAGGCATAAGGGGATAGGGGTACAGTTTACGGATGAGCCGACCGGAAACCTGGATACCAAGGCCAGCAACGAGATTATGCATCTCTTAAAGACCTCAAACCGTGAGCTCAACCAGACAATCATTATGATTACACACAATATGGAGCTTGCAAAGGCGGCTGACCGCACAATAATGATAGAGGATGGTAAAATCAGATGAATTTGATGAAGACACTCACATTAAAAAACTTAAGGCTCAACAGGAAAAGAACTATTGTCACGATAGTCGGAATAATTCTTGCAACAGCGCTTTTGTCGGCGCTTGTCACACTTGTGTCAAGTTTTCAGTACAGTATGATTGAATACCAGAAGCAAAAGGACGGCGACTTTCATGTGAAATTTTCGAATGTGAAAATGTCTGAGCTTTCGGAGTTTAAAAACAACAGAAATATTGAAAGCACATTTGAGACGATGGGAATGGGCTTTGCAAAGCTAGACGGCTGCAAGAATGAGGATAAGCCGTATGCATATGTCATGGCAACAGATGAGGCCGGCTTTGAGAGAGGCTGCTTTAAACTGATAGAGGGCCGCATGGCAAAAAATGAGGATGAGATAGTTATTCCAAGGCACTTAAAGACAAACGGACGAATCGACATAAAGGTGGGAGATGAGATAACACTGGATGTCGGAAAGCGATATGATTCAAACACTGAAAGTGTCATATCGGAAAACAGCGCATATGAGCATGAGGCAGAGACACTTACCGATACTGTGACAAAGCACTACAAGGTGGTAGGCATCATGGAAAGACCGGGCTATGGAATGGAGGACTATAGTGCCGCCGGATATACATTTGTCACATACTCTGATGAACTGGCAGCAATTGATAACGGCACAAAGAGTGAGGAAAGCGAAGCTGACACTACACTCACAGTGTACAGCAGATACACTAAAAAGGCTTTAAGAAACAAGGATGCTGTGACTGCTGATATAATTGGTGTGGATGAAAAGCTGTTTGCGAAAGCGAATAATTCATCTGTTGAAATGTCTGCTGAGGAGAGTGATAGGTTTCTTAAAGAGATGGAAAACGCAAAATATGATATATATATGAATGGATACCTTATAAGCTATGAGTGTGTTTTCCCGATTGACGGCACATTTAAAGCACTGTTTACAGTGGCCACTGTTGTGGCTTTGATAATTATACTGACATCAGTGTACTGTATCAAAAACAGCTTCAACATATCAATCACTGAAAAAATCAGGCAGTATGGCATGCTTGCAAGCGTGGGTGCTACGAGGCGCCAGATAAAAAGCAGCGTTAAGACAGAGGCAGCAATGCTTGGAGTGGTTGGTATTCCGGTGGGTACCATGAGTGGTATTTTGGCATCGCTTATACTTGTCAAGGTGGTAAATGTACTGTCAGCAGGCTGGCTTAACGTTGCTTTGAACTTTCACACATCACTGCCTGCACTTATTCTTGCTGTGATACTGAGTATAGCAACCATTTATTTCTCAGCAACAGGCAGTGCAAGAAGGGCTGCAAAGGTTACACCGCTTGAAGCAATAAGAAACACAAAGGAGATTAAAATAAAGTCAGCAAAGCTTAAGACACCGGCGATTATAGGCAGAATCTGGGGTATTGGAGGCGTTATCTCATATAAGAATATAAAGAGAAACAATAAAAAGTACAGAACCACAGTGACATCCATTGTCATCTGCTCAGTAACCTTTATTGTGATATCATACTTTATGTCTATGGCCTTTAGCAGGGTTGGGATGTCATATGCATCAGTAGATTACAATATCGGAATAAATATGTCATGTAAAAAGGACCTTGATATTGAAAAGCTCTCTAAGCTTTTGAGTGGCATTGAAGGAGCTGAGGATTATCTGGTTGGAGCAGGTTATTATTTTGATGTAGATAAGCCGGAGTATACAAAGGAATATGGAGAGTATTGCGGGCAGCTTTATGATGACAGTGAGGATGTCTCACAAGAATTTTTAATCACAGTTTTGGATGACAAATCGTATGATAAGTATGCGTCCGACGCAGGCATAAAAAATGCAGCTGCAGGAGCAATTCTTGTGAATAAAGGCACATTTGATGTGTATAATGAGAATAGCTCAAAATACGTCAAAAAAGAGATGGAGCTGTACAAATATAAAGCAGGAGATACAATCGAGTGTGGTTATAATGTGTATGATGATGCTTCTTCTGATGACAATGCAGCAGAAGGCGATACTGAAAGCAGCACAGATGATAATAATGCAGTGGAAGGTGATACTGAAAGCGGCACAGAGGATAACAGTGGATACGTTGACGAGGAAACAATAAATAACGGAGTCAGAAAGACTGTGGATGTAACTATTGCAGGTGTCACAGACAAGGTACCAACAGGTTATAAGGGCTACGGCAATACCACGCTTTTGTTTATGAACCAAAAAGGCTTTGAAAGCCTATGGGCTGACGGCAAGAGCGGTAATGAGCTCAAACCGGGACATGCGTCATATTCGGCATATGTGGTTGCAGAAAATGCAGATGAATATCAGGATACATTCGAAAAGGAGACGGAAGGAAATACTGAGTATTCGCAGATTAGTTTTTATGTCAGCAATCTGGATAAGGAGATGCGCGATGAAAAGTCTCTCTTTACACTGCTTGGAGTATTTGCATACGGACTTATTGTGGTTATTGCCTTAATAGGAATCACAAATATCATCAATACCTTAAGCACCGGAATGGAGCTTAGAAGCCGCGAGTTTGCCACATTAAGAAGCATTGGAATGACAGATAAGCAGTTTGTGGGAATGGTCAGACTCGAGAGTGTGTTTATATCTGTGAAGGCACTTGTAATAGGAGTACCGCTTGGTATTTTAATAAGCTATCTCTTATGTGTTATGATGAACAGGATGGATGATGCAATCATTTATGAGCCGCCGTATAAAGCAATTATATTGTGTATAGTGGTTGTAATAATGCTGATTTATGCTATCATGAAACTATCAATGACGAAGCTTAGACACAATAACATTATTGAGACAATCAAAAATGAAAATCTGTAGGAAATGCGGGAGCTGATATGAAAAAAATACTTCTCATAGAGGACAATAAAGGAATAACAGAGGGACTGTGTGATACCTTTACAGAACCTGAATATGAGCTTTTGACAGCAGGCAATTTAAAGGAGGCTGGGGCGCTTTTGAGTGAGCACCCCGGCCTTGTGCTGCTTGATGTGTCGCTTCCGGATGGGAACGGCTTTGATTTTTACAGCGAAAGGCTGGAAAAAGAAAAAACACCGGTGATTTTTCTTACCGCAAGGGATGAGGAAAATGATATAGTAAAGGGACTTGAGCTTGGAGCGGAGGATTACATCACAAAGCCTTTTTCAGTAAGAGAGCTTGTGGCGAGGGTAAACCGCGTATTTTTACGTACGAAAAGTGATGACAGCTCATCTGTCATACACGCAGGAAGCATAAGCTAGGATTTGGACAAAAAAGAGGCAAGAAGGGCTGGACAGGTGATTGCTCTTTCAAGTCTTGAAAACCGCATACTTGATCTGCTTTTTACAAATCACGACAAGGCTGTGTCCAGAAATGCCGTGCTTGACTGCATCTGGGAGGCGACAGGCAACGATGTCTATGACCATACAGTGACTGTCTATATGAAGCGCATTAGGGCAAAGCTTGGTGAGGATGTGATAAAGACTGTGAAGGGAATCGGGTATCGTGTTGATTCAGATGAAGCTCTTTAAACAGTATCGACTGACAGAGACAGTTCCCGGGGGAAAGCATGAGAAAGAAGAAATATAATTTAGAGAACAGAAAACATTTTGTGTATTTTGCGATAATTTATACATGTATATGTGTGACGGTTATGGCTTTTACCGTCTTTTTTCAGTACAGGGCGTATACAAAAAACTATAACGTCACAGTGGCTAAGCTATGTGCGCTTATTCATGAAAAATATCCCGATGTATCAGATGGCAGTGTAGCCGCGATTCTAAATGACAGCAGCTTCGACAGCGATTATACAAATTTAAAAAGCGCAGAGACGCTCTTAAAAAAATACGGCATTGATATGGAAAAGGATTCTGCGGTTTTGTCAAATGAAAAAGCGCTTAAAGGAGCGCTTTGGCTAGACATATTTCTTGTTGTGCTTTTTGCAGGGGGCTTTTGCCTTTACATTGTGCTTATAAGATTTAGCTTTAAAAGACAGGTCAGACAGGCTGCGGATTATCTGCGCCGCATAAATCAGGGAGACTACAGACTTGTTATGGCAGATAGCACAGAGGGAGAGATTTCTATACTAAAGGGAGAGCTTTACAAGACAGCAATCTATTTGAGGGAGTCTGCGGAAAATGCAAAGGCAGACAAGCTTTTGCTAAAGGATGCGCTTTCTGACATATCGCATCAGCTTAAGACACCGCTCACATCACTTTCGATAAATCTGGAAAATCTGGAAGGAAATCCTGATATGGCACCTGAAAACAGAAGCAGGATAATGCGCAGGGCAAAGCGTGATGTGGATAATATATCGCATATGGTGCAGGCTATCTTAAAGCTTTCAAGGCTTGAAGCGGATGTTGTGGAGTTTGATGAGAAGGATACGCTGCTGTCTGAAATTGTGTCTGAGGCAGCTGATAATGTTATGGCACTTTGCGATTTGAGAGACATAAGGCTGTCCATAGATGAAGGCTCTGATAAGGATGCCTGTATACATGCTGATGCATACTGGCAGTGTGAGGCCATTACAAACATAGTAAAAAATGCAGTGGAGCATGCAGAGAGTGAGGTAAAGATAGGCTTTTACAGGTATGAGATGTATGCAGAGATAACAGTGCAAAACGATGGAGAGACCATAAGTGATGAGGACAAAAAGCATATTTTTACGCGTTTTTACAGCGGCAGCGGACAGCCGGCAGACAGCATCGGCATAGGACTTTCGCTCGCGGAAGCAATTGTGCGTCATGACAATGGATATATCCTTGTGGAGGATTGTAAAAAAGATGTATTAAATGAAAAAAATGAATGCAGTGGCACACGCTTTGTGGTAAGATATTTGTGATAAGTTGAGAAAAATTATCAATAAATACACTAGGAAGCGATAAAATGACACTAAAAGAACTTGGCATAGGACAGAGTGCCAGAATACTTACAGTAGGCGGTGAGGGCGCACTGCGTCAGCATTTCCTGGATATGGGAGTAATCCCAAAAGCCGAAGGAACAGTTATCAAATTTGCACCGATGGGAGACCCGATGGAGCTTCAGGTGCACGGCTATGAGCTCACATTGAGGCTTGATGATGCGGCACAGATTGAGGTAGAATTAATTGACAGCCGTTCAAGAAAGCATGAGGGTCCTAAAAAGATAAGCAACACAGCCCATCCCGGACTTGGTGAGGAGGGCAAATACCATGTGAAGGGCAGTGGCAATCCCCTTCCGGATGGTGAGAAGCTCACATACGCACTTGTGGGAAACCAAAACTGCGGCAAGACAACACTTTTCAACCAGCTTACAGGCTCAAACCAGCATGTGGGCAATTTCCCGGGAGTGACGGTGGACAGAAAGGATGGCTCTATTAAAGAACATCCGGATACATCAATCACAGATTTACCGGGCATTTACTCAATGAGCCCATATACTAATGAGGAGATTGTGTCGAGAAACTTTGTGCTCGATAACAAGCCAAAGGCCATAATAAATATCGTAGATGCGACAAATATCGAGAGAAACCTGTATCTGACCATGCAGCTTCTTGAGATGGATATACCGATGGTTATCGCTCTAAATATGATGGATGAGGTGACGGCAAACTCAGGCTCAATCGATGTAAATAAAATCGAGGGACTGTTAGGAGTGCCTGTTGTACCGATTTCAGCCGCGAAGAATCAGGGTGTTGATGAGCTGGTGCGCCATGCAATACACATTGCAAAGTATCAGGAGCGCCCGGGCAGACAGGATTTCTGTGATGAGAATGATTTTGGCGGTGCCGTGCACAGATGTATACACGCGGTCAGTCACCTGATTGAGGATCATGCAAAGCTCGCCGGAGTTCCGATTCGCTTTGCTGCTACCAAAATTATCGAGGGGGATGCACTTATATTAGAGCAGCTTCATCTTGATGAGAATGAGAAAGAGGCAATAGAGCATCTGATTGTCCAGATGGAGAAGGAGCGAGGCCTTGACAGAAGCGCTGCAATTGCGGATATGCGCTTTACATTTATTGAGAAAATATGCGAGAGCACCGTGGTAAAACCAAAGGAGAGCAGGGAGCGTATCAGAAGTGAGCGCATCGACCGTGTTCTTACAGGCAAATACACGGCAATACCGTGCTTTATAGTGATAATGCTTGCTGTATTTTATCTCACCTTCAACGTAATCGGAGCAGGCCTTCAGTGGCTTTTGGAGCAGGGCATAGGAGCACTGACCGCGCTTACGGATAAGGCGCTCACAGCGGCAGGCGTGAATGAGGTGCTGCACGGACTGGTAATAGACGGCATCTTTCAGGGTGTCGGAAGCGTATTAAGCTTTTTGCCGATTATCGTGACACTGTTCTTTTTCTTATC
>OJNP01001646.1_pt1 | contig 10764 bp, 5 predicted proteins | sample 1597921 | NCBI WGS metagenome assembly OJNP01 (sample SAMN01915213, study PRJEB22387) | human gut metagenome | isolation source: stool | host: Homo sapiens | place: USA | reverse complement strand
GAACTGATGCACGGCACGCACGTCGCCGGCACGATCGCCGCCGTGAACAACAACGGCGTGGGCGTCTGCGGCATCGCAGGCGGCTCGGGCAGGGGCGACGGCGTGAAGATCATGTCGTGCGAGATTCTCGGCAAGTCGGAGTCCGGATCGTCGGGCGCCGGACTGGCCGGACAGATCCGCGCCATCAAGTACGCCGCCGACAACGGCGCCGTGATCTGCCAGAACAGCTGGGGATACACCGCCGGAACCATCTCCGTGACCGACTGGACACGCGGTTCCTACTCGGCGCTCTCGCGTGCCATGGAGTACTTCAACAAATATGCGGGACTGGACGAAAACGGCAACCAGACAGGCCCGATGGCCGGCGGCATCGTCCTCTTCGCCGCGGGCAACGACGCTTCGAGCGAGGTCTGCTATCCCGCCGCCGACGCCAACGCGATCAGCGTGGGCGCAACCGCGTTCACGGGCGCCCCGGCCTACTACACCAACTACGGCACATGGGTCCAGATCTCGGCCCCGGGCGGCGACCAGATGCTGAGCAACGCCTACGGCGGCGTTTACAGCACGAGCGTGGCCGCCGACGGCTCTTCGGGCTACGAAGGCAGCCAGGGGACCTCGATGGCCTGCCCCCACGTGTCGGGAGCCTGCGCGCTGGCCGTCAGCTATTACTACGGCGCTGAAAAACGCAAGGGCCTTACGGGCGAAATGCTCCGGCAGGCGCTGTTGAGCAGCACCCAGTCCGTCGACCGCTACTGCACCGGCAAATACCAGCAGTATCTGGGCAACATGGGCATCGGCAGCCTCGACACCTACAAGCTGCTGCGGAACATCGCCAAGATCGACGGCATCCCGGCGCAGCGGGTCGGCGTGGGTGACACCGTCAGCATCGACCTGAGCAACCACTTCACCGCCACCAATGTCCTGGGGTACACCGTTTCCGTTCCCGACCTCGTGAAGATCGAACTTCGGGGCGGAGTGATGAAGCTCACCGGCCTCAAGAAAGGCCGGACGACGATCATCGTCTCGGACGGCGCGGCCATTCGCAAACCGATCGAGGTAACCGTCGAATGACACATTCACTAACGCAAAAGAGAATCAAACCTATGAAAACCTTTTATAAATACGCGGCATTCGCGGCGGCGGCCCTCGCGGGACTGTGCGCCTGCTCGTCGGACGACGACGCGGCGGAGACCGGCTCCGGCCTGCAGCCCGTCGCACAGCCGCAGATCATCGTCAGCGACCTGACGACCACCGGATTCACCCTCCGCTGGGAAGCCGTCGACGACGCAGGGTCCTACGTCTACACGTTCGACGGCGGGAGCGAGACATCGACGACCGGCTGCCGGCTGGAATTCAACAGTCTGGAACGGCAGAAAGAGTATGTCGTGGCGGTCAAGGCCTGCCCCCGGGACCCGGCCGAATACACCGAATCCCCCTTCACCTACATCCACGTGCTGACCGACGACCTGGAGCAGCTTCCCCAGCCGAAGATCACGCTCGGCAGCGCCTATGCGTCGAAAACCGTCATCTCCTGGACCGAAGTGCCCGAAGCGGAACTCTACGAGTTCTCGGTCGACGGCGGGGAGGTGTCGACCACCCGAAACCGTACGGTCATCCTGTCGAAACTCGACAAGGGCCGCACCTACTCCTTCTCGGTGCGCGCCATGACGTCCGACGCCACGCGCTTCACCAACTCGGAAGCCGCACAGCTCTCGTTCGTCACCTCGGACGCCGACGTTCCGCCGCTGGTCATCGCCCCGACGACGATCATCTCCGACGCCGTGGCGTTCGACATCTACGCCTCCAGCGACGAAACCTACTATTATGAGATTCTCCCGGCCACGACCTTCGCCAAGTATTCGCCCGAAGAGCTGATGACCGCCTTCCAGACCTATATCGTCGAATACGCCAAAAAGCAGGGCATCAGCCTCCAGCTGGCCATGGCCTCGATGCTCAAGTCGGGAACCCAGAGCCTCCAGATGACGGGACTCACCCCCGAGTTGAGCTACGTGATCTTCGCCTTCGGCATGGACCTGCGGGGCAACATCACCTCGAACCTCTCCTCCACGCAGTTCAAGACCACGGCCGACGGCTACTCCGCCGGTCCGAACTACGGCGGCAGCGACTGGTTCACGCAGCGGTTCTACATCACCAACGCCTACCTCGCCCTGACGGGTTACGGCTGGACCAACTCCGTGTGGACCCACTGGAAGGGAGACGACGTGACGGACGTCCGTTACCGTACGCTGACGACCAAGCTCTTCAATCAGGTCTTCTCCGATCCCTACGACCGACAGGCCATCGCCGCATTCCTGAAAGACCCCAATTACGGAGTCCAGTTCAACCCCGCGCTGCTCTCGGCGACGGTAAACAGCGCCGACGGTTACAACGGACTTACGGAAGGAGTCAGCGCCGGCACGTCCTACACGCTGCTCACGCTGGCCACCTCGTCGAGCGGCGCCGAAACGGTCTGCGTCAACTCCGTCACCACGAAGACCAGCACGGCCGCAGCCGCGTGGTTCGCAGCCGCAGCCTCGACCAACGCCAACTACGGCCCGACGCACAACACCGTGGCCGGCGTCATGAAGGGCATCGACATCGCAACGGTGCGTTACGCGATTTTCAAACAGAGCGCCCTGGCGAACGTCAGCACGGACAACTATCCGGCCGTGATCGAAGAGTTCGGACACGACCTCAAGGAGGAGTACCTCCCCTACATCAACGGAAACGGCTTTGCCATCCTCTTCACCGGGGAGAGCGGCGTAACGCCCGAAACCACGTACGTCTTCATGGCGACGGCGACCAACACGGTCGGCGACAAAGTCACCAAATGGGGTTCGGCGACCACCAGCGCGGCTCCGGACGCCGCCCGGGCGAAGGCGCAGGCCGCAACCCGAACGGACGAACCGCTCCGGTCGCCCGCCGGGAAACCCATCGCCAACCCCGAGAAGTTCATCTACCCGATGGAGAGCGTCCAGCTGCCCGCCGGAGCGAAACCCGAAGGCGACCTCTGGACCATCATTCACAACACGCACAACATCAAATAAGAGTACATCTATGAACAAGATAGCAGCAATTCTCTGGTGCATCCTGTCGCTGGCATGGACGACGGCCTCCTGGGCGCAGAACGTCGCCGTCAGCGGCAAAGTCACCGGAGCCAACGGCGAAGCCATCATCGGCGCGAACGTTCTCGTGGAGGGCACTACGCAGGGCATCACGACGAACGTCGACGGAGACTACACCCTGACGAACGTCCCGGCCAACGCCACGCTCGTCGTCTCCTACCTGGGCTACAAGACCGAGAAAATCCCTGTCGGCAACAAGACCCGCATCGACGTCACGCTCCGGGAGGACACCGCCGAGATCGAAGGCGTGATGGTCGTGGCCTACGGTACGGCCAAGAAGGAGTCGTTCACCGGTTCGGCCGCCGTCGTCAAGGGCGGCGAACTCCAGAAGCGCGTCGTGGGCAACGTCACCAAATCGTTCGAAGGAACCGTAGCCGGCGTGCAGGTCGCCTCCGGCGGCGGCCAGCCGGGCGAGGCGGCATCGGTCATCATCCGCGGCATCGGGTCGGTGAACGCCTCGGCGACACCGCTATACGTGGTCGACGGCATCCCCTTCGACGGGTCGCTCAGCGCGATCAACCCCGCGGACATCGAGACGATGACCGTGCTCAAGGACGCATCGGCAGGTGCGCTCTACGGCGCCCGCGGAGCCAACGGCGTCATCGTCATCACGACCAAGAAGGGCAAGAAGGACAAAATCCGCATTTCGTACAAGGGCAACGTCGGAATCGCCTCGCGCGCCATCCCCCGCTACGACCTGGTCGACATGAAAGATTACGTCGAAATGAGCTACGAAGCGCTGCGCAACAGCGCCCAATACGGCACGGGCATGGATTTCGAGGGCGCGAGCCGCTACGCCGCCGCCAACCTCGGCCAGCAGATCGGAGGACTGAAGAATCCCGAATACTACAACCCGTACAAGAACTACACGTGGGAGACGCTGATCGACCAGTCGACGGGCAAGATCCGTTCGGATGCCAAAGCTGCATGGAACGAGAACTGGCTGGACGAAATCAGCGACAATTCGGCCATACGCACCGAGCACATCGTCTCGGTGAACGGCGGTTCGGAACGCGCCAACTACGTCGCATCGCTGGGATACTACATGGAAGACGGCATTCTCCAGAACACCGACTTCTCCCGCTACACGGGCCGCGTGGGCGCCGATTCGCAGGCCAAGAGCTGGCTCAAGATCGGCATGAACGCCAACTTCGCCCACAGCGAATCGAGCTACCAGAGTTTCGAGGACGCAAGCACGTCGAACGTCTGGTACACGGCGCAGTTCATGGCCCCGGTCTATCCCGTCTACCTGAAGGACATGGCCGGCAACAACGTGCGCGACGCCGACGGGCGGCTGCAATACGAATACGGATCGGAGGATGACAACGGCTACGCCAACCGTCCCTCGGCCCAGGGCTTCAACTCGAAGGCCGAACTTTACAACAACAAGGCCTACTACACCCGCAACTCGCTTTCGGCGCGCAGCTACATCACCTTCGGGACGGTCAGGGAGGAGGCCCGGCTCTACGGACTGAAACTCACGATGAACTTCGGTACGGACTACACCGACTACCAGCGCACGCTGGTCTACGACAAGGAGCACGGCAACGCGGCCCAGCAGGGCGGACGCCTCAGCAAGACCAACACCCGCACGCTGAGCTACACGTTCAACCAGCTGCTGACCTACGACCGCACGTTCGGCGACCACTCCCTCAACCTGCTGGCCGGCCATGAGTACTACCGCTACAAGTACAACTACGCCCTCGGCGAAAAAACCGGCATCGTCGGCGGGATCGACGAGTTGGGACCCGCCGTGACGACCACCGACAACAACAGCTATTCGCACAACTACGGCGTGGAGTCCTACCTCGCGCGCATCAACTACGGCTTCAAGAGCCGTTACTACATCGACGCCAGCTGGCGAACGGACGGTTCGTCGCGCTTCCATCCCAGCGACCGCTGGGGCCATTTCTGGTCGGTGGGCGCCTCGTGGCGCATCTCCGAGGAGCAGTTCATGGAGAACACCCGCCAGTGGCTCGACAACCTCACGCTGAAGGTTTCATACGGCGTACAGGGCAACGACAACCTGGGAACCTATTACGCATGGCAGGGTCTCTACGACTACACGTGGCCCAACGCCACCGATGCGGGCGCCTTCGTCGACAAGCTCGAAAACAGGAAGGTGACCTGGGAGAAGAACGGCAACCTCAACGCCGGCATCGAAGCCACGATGTTCGGCGGCCGACTGGGCGTTTCGGTCGAGTACTACAACCGCAAAACGCGCGACATGCTGCTCAACAGTCCGCTGCCGATCTCGACCGGATTCACGGGCTTCAACGACAACGTCGGCTCGCTGCGCAACCAGGGGCTCGAGGTCTCGCTGCGCGGAACGATCCTCGACAAGCGCGACTTCCGCTGGGACGCGACGCTGATGGGTTCGTTCAACCGCAACAAGGTGCTCTCGCTCACGGGCGGCCAGGATGTCATCACGTCGGGCATCCGCGTCATCGAGGTGGGGCGGCCGATCTACACCTTCTACCTGCCGAAAACGGCCGGCGTGGACCCCGCCACGGGCAAGCAGCTCTACTACGCCTACTGGACCCAGACGGTCAACGACGAGGGGGCGCTGGTGAACACGCGCTGCGACGAGTACATCACCGACAACGTGGCGATGGCCACCTTGAGCAAATACTACCACGAAAGCCGCGAGCCGAAACTCTTCGGCAGCATCGGTTCGACGTTCACGATCCTGAAGAACATCGACGTCTCGTTCCTGACGACCTATTCGATCGGCGGATGGGTTTACGACGGACTCTACAACGGCTCGATGTACGTGCAGTACGCCGGCAACAACTGGCACAAAAACGCCAAACGCCGCTGGCAGAAGCCGGGCGACAAGACCGACGTGCCGATGCTCGAAGTGGGCGGCTCGTACGCCACGGCCAGCAACTCGCTGATCGACGCCTCGTACTTCGCCATCAAGAACATCACCGTCGGCTACACGCTTCCCAAGCGCTGGCTCAAGAAGATCGACATCGAGTCGCTGCGCATCTACGCCACGCTGGACAACATCGCCATGTTCAACCACATGGACGGCATGGACCCGCAGTATAACTTCACGGGATCGGTGGCTTACAGCTACACCCCGTCGCGCGTGATCGCATTCGGTATCGACCTGAACTTTTAACCACGGGAGAAAACAACTATGAAAAAAGCAATATATCTTATCATCGCACTGATCGGCTTATCAGCCCCCTCGTGCAGCGACTCGATGCTCGATTTCTCCCCGACCGACTCGGGTTCGGGCAAGGAACTGCTCAAATCGGCATCCACGGCCATCACTTCGGTCAACGGCGTCTACCGCTCGATGTGGACGGCCGGATGGTCCACGACCGCAAACACCCACCAGTGCTTCGGCATCGCGGCCTACAACCTGGCGCTCGACTGCATGGCCGACGACCTGATCATGCAGTCGCAGGGCAACGGCTGGTTCTGGGGCGACCACTGCTACAACGTCAAGAGCAACTACACTTCGTCGGCCTTCCGGTCGTACGACGTCTGGTACGCCAACTACAAATGGATCGCCAATGTAAACTACATCATCGACGCCGAGCCGGAAATGGCCGGAACGGAGGCCGACGTGGCCTACGTCGCAGGACAGGCCTACGCCATCCGGGCGCTCTGCTACCTGAACCTGGCGACGTGGTTCTCCCGCGCCCCCTACAACTCCCTAACGGGCGCTTCGCGCTGGAACGAGCCCTGCGTACCGGTTTACACCACCGGCACGTCGATCGACACGGGCGGACAGCCCCGCGAATCGCTGCGCACGGTCTACGGCCGCATCGACCAGGACATCGACCGTGCCATCGAACTGCTCGAAAAGGCCAGGGAAACCACGCTGGCCGAGAATAACAAATCGCACATCAACCTCTACGTGGCCTTGGGCATCAAGTCGCGCGCCTGTCTGGCGGAAGGCGACTGGGACGGGGCATTCAAGGCGGCCAAGCGCGTGATCGACGAAGGCGGCTACGCCGTCGGCACGAAGAGCGACCTGACGGGCGGCATGAACTCGCTCGACAAGCAGAACGTCATGTGGGGCGCAGGCATTCAGGTGGCCGACCAGGCGGGCGGCTACGCCGGGTTCTTCACCCACATGGACAACAAGGAGGGCGCCTATGCCAAATCGGCGCCGAAGCTGATCAGCAAACAGCTCTACAACCGCATCAGTGCGACAGACATCCGCCGCGACTGGTGGGACCCCTCGGACAAGGAGTCGCCCTACGTCAGCAAAAAATTCTCGTTCGCCAACGTGGCCTCCTTCCTGGGCGACTACATCTACATGCGCGTCGAGGAGATGTACTTCACAGCCGCCGAAGCGGCCCTGCGGCTGGACGACCTCAAGAGCGCACGCGAACTGATGAACACCGTCATGGCCGAACGCGACCCGGGTTACAGCGCCAACAACCGCAGCGGCACGCTGCTCGGCGCGACGACCACGACCTGGACCGGATCGTTCCTCGAAAACATCCTCACCCACCGCCGCATTGAACTGTGGGGTGAGTACGGCCGGCTGTTCGACGTCCGCCGCCTGGGCCAGGGCATCGACCGCCGGACCGACGACGGCTTCTCCGAGGAGTGCATTTCGATGATGAACCGCCGGAACGTCAACATCACCAAAGCCGACACTTACGACTGGGTGCTGACCATTCCCAAAGCCGAACTGGATGCCAATCCGAACATCAACGAGGAGGACCAGAATCCCTAACGAGCCTTTGAACCGTTGAAAATCAAGTACACTATGAAAAACATATCGAAATATCTGGGTGCGGGACTGCTGCTCTTCACCGCGGCCTGCAGCCAGACGCAGGAGGGCGACCAATACACCCCCAACAAGGACGATGCGAAGGCCATCCACTTCATCCAGTCGTCCATCCAGAAGGAGTTTCCGCAGGACGCCGTGCAGGGCGTGATCAACGTCGAAATCGCGCGTCCGGGCAACAAAGGCGCCTACAAGGTCTATCTGGCGACCAAGGACGACGACTACGAGCTGTTCTCGGTTCCGGCCGAGGCGACCATTCCCGACGGCAGCCACTCCGTGACGGTTCCCGTCGAGGTCGACCTTTCGAACTTCGTCATGGGTTCGAACTACAAGACCACGCTCTACATCAGCAGCCGGGAGGCGCGTCCGGGCGACAACGCCGCGCAGGTGGCGCAGTACTCCGACAAGGTGACCCTTTCGGCCACCTACGAACTGGAGTGGGAGACGCTCTACCGCACCACCGGAGAGGGCGAAGAGATCCCCCAGCTGGCAACCTACCACTACAACGGATACTATTCGGGCCGCGATTCGGGCCTGGAGGTCGAAAAAGCCGTGGGAGCCAATATCTTCCGGCTGAAGGACTGGGCCAGCGGCGTGACGTTCAAGTTCGTCCTCCACGACGACAACACCTGCACCGTGCCGGCGCAGTCGATCGGCTACTACAACTCGAACTACAACGAGTACGTCTACGTCGCCGACATGGCCGTTTACACCGGCAACGACTCGGCGTACGCCAGCTATCCCTGCACGTTCGACGGCGAGAGCACCTTCTCGTTCTACCTGATCTACTACGTGTCGTCGGGCTATTTCGCCCAGGGGACCGAGAAACTGGTCTTCGACACCGACATCGACACCACGCCCGTCGTGGAGATCGCTTTCGAGGGCATCGAGACCACGAGCACCGGATTCAAGGCTCCGAAACTCCACTTCTCGCCCAACGAATACACGAAGTACTACAAGGCCGCGGTCGTCGCCGGAGACATCACCGCCGACGCCGAACGGCAGCAGGAGGTGCGCCGGCAGCTGATCGACGACAAACTGGAGGCCGTGACCCCCGTGGTGACGCTCCTCGCGGACGACGCCTCGGTCTGGAACGTTCCCTCGGGCAACTACACCGCCGTGGCGCTGGCCTACGACTCGATCGAGAACCCCTGCAAGCTCTACACGCAGCGGTTCACGAACGACCCGAACGACGAATATGCTCCCCGATCGCTCGAATTCGAGTTCTACGCTCCGGAGAACAACCTCAACTACTCGCCCTACAACACGCTCATCTGGCAGATGCAGACCGCAAATGTGGCGGCGATGAAATATCTCTGCGTCAAAACCGCCGTCGCCGACTACCTGTGCGAAGCGCTCGGCATGACACTGGAGGAGGTGACCGCATCCCGGGGCTACGACGTTCCCGAGGAGATGATCGCGCAGCTCAACTCCCCCGAAGGCCGCGGCACGTCGTTCAGCCCGCTCGACGAAGGCAGCACGTACACACTCGCCCTGCTGATGTACAACTCGTTCGGCGACACGGCTTTCGTTTCGAAGAGCGCGTCGACGTTCGGTTACTTCGCCAAGGATTTCGACCGGACGAAGACCCTGGAGGACTTCATCGGCGCATTCGGCGTCACGGCGACCGTCGACGTCGATTCGCAGTCGTCCGAAAAGACCTTCCGCATGGACATCGCGCGCATCAACGACCGCGACGTGCTCATCAGCGGCATGACCGACATGCGCGACTTCGCACCCCAGCTGAAAGGCTACTACGACAAGGAGCTGCACATGCTGATCGTCGAACCCCAGTACGCGGGGATGTACAACGGCGCCTATGCGACGCTCGGCTTCTCGAACGGACTGTCGATCTTCTGGGGCGACGCCGGAATGGCCGTCGGCTACATCGGCGACACGCTCTACTGGGCTTCAAGCCCCTACTCACCCGAAGAGGTCAACAGCTACATGTTCCTGCTCTTCAGCACGCCGCAGGCGTCGAGTTCGAGCTACCTGCGCCAGTACGCCGGTTCGAAAACCTACTCGTCCCTCAAGATGAAGCCCCTCCAGCAGGCGTCCGCACAGACCGCGGCCCGCGCCGCGGAATCGCGGACCGGAAGCATCGAGACCGGCGGACAGCGCTTCACGACCTACCTGACGGGCGAACGCGTCGCCGTTCCGGCGAAAGCCTCCGGAAACACGGCAGCGAAAGTCCCGGCCGAAGGCAAGCGTCTGCGCACGGACCTCGTGCTCCACACCCGCTGATCCGCAGCCCGCACAACCGAAAACCGGATTTCCGCTTTGGGCGGAAGTCCGGTTTTTTCATAAAATCGCAAAAAACGGCGTCTCGGCGTGACAGTTTGGCGCGAATTTACTAATTTTGCAGGTTGTAAGGCGAAAACACAAAAAACTCACGATATTATGCTTACGATAAAGCAAATCCGCGATGACAAAGAGTCCGCCGCACGCAAGCTGGCCAAGAAGGGCGTGGACGCCGCGCCTGTCATCGAAAAGATCATCAGCTTCGACGACCGGCGCAAAGCCCTCCAGCTGGAACTCGACAACACGCTGGCCGCCCAGAACAAGGCCGCCAAGGAGATCGGCGCACTGATGGGCCAGGGCCGCCGCGAGGAGGCCGAGGAGATTCTGCAGGCGGAGCCCGTTACCGACGACAATGAATAATGTCCGAAAGGAGTAAATGCATATGAACTACCGACAGGAATATGAGAAGTGGGTCAGCAGCCCCGCCATCACGGACGAGGAGCACGCCGAGCTGCGGGCCATCGCGGACGACGACAAGGAGATCGAGAGCCGGTTCTACGGCCCGCTGGAGTTCGGCACCGCCGGTCTGCGCGGCACGATGAAGATGGGCCTGCACCAGATGAACGTCTATGTCATCCG
>OJNP01001606.1_pt1 | contig 10968 bp, 8 predicted proteins | sample 1597921 | NCBI WGS metagenome assembly OJNP01 (sample SAMN01915213, study PRJEB22387) | human gut metagenome | isolation source: stool | host: Homo sapiens | place: USA | reverse complement strand
TCACGGCCTCTTGAACCCCATTCAAGCGCGCTACCAAAACTGCGCTACACCCGGATATTTGTTGTGGCTCATCGCTCACAGCTCCATTAGTATACCCGCTATAGGCCGTTTTGTCAAGCGCTTTTTTTATTTTTCTTGGATTTTTTCTGGATTTTTCGCTCATCGTCCAGAAGCTCTCGACGGTGCGTCCATTTCATTTTCGGTGACTGCCATTGCCACGGCAAAGACGCTGTGGGCGCCCGCATCCAGCAGTGCCTGCGCGCAGGCTGCGGCGGTAGCGCCGGTGGTGATGACGTCATCCACCAGCAGCACCCGCTTCCCTTCCACGAGCTCCGGCTCCTGCGCCCGGAAGGCACCGGCCGCATTTGCCAGACGCTCGTCCAGCGAGAGTCCTGCCTGATGGCGTCCGGCCCGGACGCGGCAGAGCGCCTTTGGCAGCAGCGGGAGGCCCAGTGCATGGGCCAGAGGCTGCGCCATCCGTTCCGGCACATTGTAGCCGCGCCGACGGCTGGTGGCAGGCACCGGAACGATGCAGTCATAACCGATGGCCGCACCGGGGACCAGCCCCGGCACCGGCTCTGCAAAGTGCATCTCCACCTCTGCCCCGAACAGCCGGGCCGTCATCTCCACGCCAAGCTCCACCGCTGTCCAGCTTTCGCCTTCGTATTTGGCACGGAGGATGGCGCTGCGGACGACACCCTCGTACCGGTAGGGCGCAGCCGCCCCGTCCAGAGCGCCCAGATAGTGGCGGCTCACGTCCAGCCGCATGACCGGGCCGCGGCGCAGCTCTTCCAGCCGCGGTGTACACACCTCACAGAGCGGCAGCGTTCCCAGCACCCTGCGGCAGCAGGGACACCGCCTCGGGAAAAGCAGCTGGCGCATCTGCCGGGCAAGCTGCGCGGGGCGGCTGTAATAACCTGCCATCAGTCTTTTTTGACGGCGACGATGATACGCACCTTTTTGCCAGCGGCGCAGCCAAAGTTGTCGTACCAGCCGGTAAGATAGTAATCATCGGAGTTGACGGAAGTGAGCTTGGTGTAGTAATATTGACCCTTGTACCACAGGTAGACCTGCGTATTATCGGCCATTTCAAACCTTTCGCCCTTGGAGGAAAGGACGCTGGCCGCACCCACCTTGTCGATCTTCATGGGCATCAGCTGCACCATGTTGCGGACAGAGCCGGTCGTCTCCTGACAGACCGCAATGCCGCCAGCCAGCACAGGATACTTGATGGAAGTGCTCAGACTGGCCTGCTGGCCGTTGACGTAGCCAATATAGGTCGCACCGCTGCCGATGAAGTTGAATATCTGGCTGAAGGGAGTGCCGGTGATCTGGGCGATCTGCTGGAAGCCGAGGCCCAGAAGTGCGCCGGTGTTGCTGGTCAGGCGCTCCCATGCCGTGCTGAGGATGTCGCCGGAGATAACGCCCCACAAGATCTCTGTGGTGGTGGGTACCATGATGCTCTTCACTTGACTGACGACTGCACCGGTATCAATGGTGCCGTTACCCGGCTCAGCCTTGATGGCACTGAGAAGGGTGCTGTAGTTGGCGGCGACATTCTTCACATCGTCCAGCACACCGTAGTACCACAGGTCGCCGGTCACATCGTTCAGAATAAGCGTGTCGATCTGTCCCTGCGGATTGGTGGTGTAGTAGCGGACATCGGAAGCCTTTAAGTTTACCCCCGATAGGCGGCTGGGACGAACCGTCCCAGCCACACCCCCTGTACTCGTATCAAGGATCTGCACGTCATCTGCCAGAGCCATATCGCCCAGCGCGGTGGCGTTCTCGTTCACAGTGCCGCTGACGGAGCGCTCATCGATTTTTTCCACGCTCTCGCCTTCGGGGCTGACCCGCACTTCCACCAGCCAGCCAGCGGGGAAATTCAGGCTCTTGTCTACATTCACTTCGCGGGCAAGGCCGTCGGTACACAGGACCTTGACGGTCTGAAGCACATCGGCACTGTTGTCCTCGTCGATGAGGTTGCGGGCGGACGACTGCACCACGCCGTAAAAGACCTCGTCGGCCTCCTCGCCGGTGATGATGCCTGCGGCCACATTGTTCATGCCCAGCAGCAGAGTGACCACCTGGCCGACACCGCCGCCGTTGAGAGAAGACACCTGAGAAGCAATGGCCGTGCTGCCCAGCGTGTAGGACGTGCCTGCCACCGTGATGGAAGCGGGGGCGCTGGCCGAGGGAGACACCTCGGTGATGCGGCCTGCGGCACGGCGGGTATAGACCCACAGGGTCTTGAGGCTCTCGCTGTAGTAGTAGACGTCGTATTTGTTCAGCTCTGCGGAGCCGGAGACCTTATCGTTGCGGTAGACGCTGGCAGGGACGAAGGGCAGCACCGTGCTCTCCGAAGCCACGAAGGGGCCTTCCAGGCTGCTGAGCAGGATGGTGGAGCCGTCCACCTGACCATTGCTCACGGTAAAGCCAAGGGTCGTGCCGTAGGCCGAGCCACTGGCGTTGTTGGCGGTGAGGGCATTGTAGAGCAGGACGGCGCAGTCCTCGTAATTCATCGCTTCGCCCTGACGGCGGTCGAGGCCGGCACGCAGGCCGATCTCGCTGGCCTTGTTGAGCTGGGCGTTGGGAAACGCGCCGCTCAGGTCGGTCATCTTATAGCCCATCAGCTTGAGCACTGCAGTGCATGCTTCTTCCAGCGTGACGGCGTTGTTCGGGCGGAAGCTGCCATCGGTGTAGCCGTTCATCCAGCCCTGCTGCACGGCGATGCGGACATAGGGCGCCCATGCCGAGGAGCCGGGCAGGTCGGTGTAGAGGGTACCTACTGCCCCCTGAGAAGAGACGCTCTCCCGGTAGGTAGAGTAAGAGGTCAGCATTCTGGCAAATGCGCCGCGGGTCACGGCTGCATTCAGTGCGCCGGACTGCTCGGAATCCATAGCACCCAGCGTGATGGCAAACTGGACGGCGGTGTTGTTGCCCGCAGCCGATGCCGGCATCACCAGCATCGACACCGCGATGCTGACCGCCAGCAGAAATGCGAGAAGACGTTTTTTCATTGTGATCTCCTTATAAAAAATGTTAAACCTCTCAGTCTCGCTTCGCTCGACAAGGCCGGGTTGCGGCACCCAGCATCCGCTGCGCATTGCGCGCGTCTTGCTGGCCGCTGCCCCAACAACGACTCCCTGTTTCCGCCACTGGCGGCGGTCGTCGTTGTTGCCCCTACCGAGGGGAACCTCTGGCGAAGAGAGAAAGCTTTCCGTACTGCCAAGGCCTCCCCTCGTCAGGGGAGGTGGCTGCGCCAAAGGCACAGACGGAGAGGTTAATCATATCTCAACGCGTCGATGGGGTTGAGCCGCGCGGCGCGTTTTGCGGGCAGATAGCCGAACAGCACTCCGATGAATACCGAGATGCCGAAAGCTGCCGCGATGGAGTTGAAGGACGGGCTGACCGTGATGTCCATGCCATCGGTGAACATGGGCAGCACCTGATTGGCGATGGCCGACACGATGTAGCCGAGGACGATGCCCAGCGTGCCGCCAAGAGCCGAGGTAGTGGCCGCCTCGGTGACGAACTGGGCCAGAATGGTCTTTTCCTTCGCGCCCATGGCCTTGCGGATGCCGATCTCACGGGTGCGCTCGGTGACGGACACCAGCATGATGTTCATGATGCCGATGCCGCCTACCAGCAGCGAGATGCTGGCGATGCCGGTGAGGATGACGATGACCATGTTGATCATCTTGTTCATCTCTTCCAGCCACTCGCTGGCGCTGTAGACGTAGTAAGCATTGTCGCTCTTGAAGATGTCATACAGTCCCTGCTCCACCGCAGCCTTGGCCTCGTTGGCCTGGCCCTCGTCCACCATGATGGCGGAGTAGGAGTCCGGCGAGCTTTCGTTGGAAAGGCGCATGGCTGTGGTGTAGGGCAGGTAGACGCTGTCGTCGTCGCTGCCCTCCTGCTGGTCGGGGTTGGAGATCTTGGCCTTCAGCACGCCCACGATGCGGAACTTATAGGGGCCAAGCTTGATGGTCTGGCCCACCGCATTTCCGCCGTAGGCCGTGCGGTTGATGTAATCGCCGATGACGCAGATCTGCTTGTTGTCTGCGATGTCCATATACTGGATGTTCCGGCCCTTGGCAAGGGTGTAGCCCTTCATCTCGATGTAGTTTTCATCCACGCCGTACATCTCGCTGTAGCGGTAGGTCGTAGTCCCCACCTTGGGGGTGTTGTCGCTGAAATCCAGCTGCGGCGAGATGGAGGAAAGCAGTTCGGGGTTCTTTTTGACGAGGTCGTACAAATCATCCACCGTCGCAGTGCGGGAACCATAGCCCCATATCTGGATGGAGAGGGTGTTGGTTCCCATTGCGGAAAAGCTGTCCCGCATGCTTCTGGTCATGCCGTTGCCCAGACCGACGATGACGATGACCGCCATGACGCCGATGATGATGCCCAGCATGGTCAGAAACGTGCGCAGTTTATTGCTCCAGACGTTCTGCAGTGCCTGACGGAAAGTCTCTAATACCATTATTTCGCTTCCTCCTGTGCCGCTCCGCCGGACAGAGTGGGCTGCACGACAGCCTCAGGCGCGTGGGCGTCGCCGTCGTACACCACCTGACCGTCTTCCAGACGGATGATACGCTCCGCCTGCACGGCGATGGAATTGTCGTGGGTGATGAGCACCACGGTATGCCCCTCCCTGTGGAGCTGCTGGAGCATCCCGATGACCTCGCGGCCGGTGTGGGAGTCCAGAGCGCCGGTGGGTTCGTCGGCGAGGATGACCGCCGGGTTGCGCACCAGAGCACGGGCGATGGAAACGCGCTGCTGCTGGCCGCCGGAAAGCTGGTTTGGCAGGTTCTTGAGCTTGTCGCCCAGACCCACCTTTTCCAGCACATCCTTGGCCAGCTTGTGGCGTTCGGCGCGGGAGATATTCGCGTAGATCAGCGGCACCTCCACGTTCTCCATCAGGTTGAGGCGGGGCAGAAGGTTATACTGCTGGAAGATGAAACCCAGCATCTCGTTGCGCACATCTGCCAGCTCGTCTCGGTTCATCTTGCCCACGTCCCTGCCGTTGAGCCGGTAGGTGCCGTAGGTGGGGACGTCCAGACAGCCGATGATGTTCATGCAGGTGGACTTGCCCGAACCGGACTGGCCCACGATGGCCACAAACTCCCCCTTCTCGATCTTCATCGTGATGTGGTCGGCGGCCTTTACCAGCGTATCGCCCATCTGATAATACTTGCACACCTGCTCAAATTCAATCAGAGCGCTCATGGGGCACCTCCTTACCAGATACTGTCGCTGTAACTGTCGCTGTAATAGTCATCCGACACAGAGCTGGTGTCGTAGGCCACCGTGTCGTCCTCCTGTAGGCCGCTCTTGATCTCGGTGTAGCTGTCGTCGCTGACGCCGGTCTCGACCTTGACGTAGACATAGCCGTCCGGTGCGTCCATGTCTTCCACCGCATTGGCTGCGCTGGGAGACTTCTTGCTCACCAGCACATAGCCGCCGCGGATAACGGCAGCATTCGGCACGACGAGAGCGTTGCCGGCCTCGGCCACGACGATCTCAGCGTTGGCGTTCATTCCGGGGCGCAGGCCGTCGGTGTTGTCAATGCGGATGGTGATGGGATAAGTCGTGGTGCCGCCGCTGGAGCTGCCCTTCATGGACACACGGGTGACTGTGCCGACATAGGTCTTGTCCGTCACAGCGTCAGCGGTGAGCTGGACTTTCTGGCCCACGGACAGTGCGCCGATCTGCAGCTCATCCACATTGATGACCATCTCCAGATAGCTCAGGTCGTAGATGACGCAGAGGGTGCTGCCGGAGGTCAGGGCGTCGCCCTGCTTGGCGTCCTTCTCAATGATGGTGCCGCTGATGGGCGAGGTAATGGTGTAGTTGGACATATTGTCCTGCTGGTTCTGCATCGAGATCTCAGCGCTGCGCAGGGACTCGGAAGCAGACTGGATGGATTCGGTCAGCTCGTCGCCGGTCAGCTCGATGATGATGTCACCCTTGGAGACCGCGCCGCCCTCCTGCACATTGATGGCGGAAACGGTGCCGCTGGCCTGAGCGGTCAGGGTGCGCTCTGCCTGATAGGCAAAAGTGGCAGAGGCGATGGAGCTGACGCCATTGACGCTGGCGGTAGCGGCCTGGGCGGTGGTCAGACCGCCGGCATTGTTGACCCGGATGGTGACGGTGCGTACCAGCAGGTTGCCGGTGCTCAGCTCATCGGTGCCGGTGACGGCGGTGATGGTGCCTTTCAGCGTCTCAAAGGTGCCGTCCAGCACCACGTCGGCGCTCTGGCCCACCGAGAAGTTGGCGGCGTCGGCTGCCGGGAACAGCAGGTTCAGCAGCATCTTGGAGCTGTCGCGGATGACCGCCACCTCCTGGCCGCTGGTCACCTCGTCGCCCTTTGCGACCTTGAGGCTGCTGACGGTGCCGTCCACCTCTGCGCGGACATACTGGCGGTCCACAGTCTTGTCATAGCTGCGCTGGGCCTGCTGCAGGGCGATGCTGGCTTTTTCCAGATTGGTGGAAGCGTCCGAGCTGTCAATGGTGTAGAGCACATCGCCCTCCTCCACCTTGTCGCCCTCTTCAAAGCCGCCGGTGAGGATCTTGCCGTCCACCAGAGACTTGACGGTATATGTATTGGCCGGGTTCAGCGTGCCGGTGCCGCTCAGGGAGTTGGAGACATCCTGACGGACCGGCGTCGTTTCGGCGTAGGTCACATCGCGGCTGGCAGCGCCATTCCTGCCGCCGCCTATGAGAAAGACAGCGCCCGCTGCCGCCACGACGACCAGCGGCACGAGCCACTTCCAGTTCTTTTTGGCAAATGCGCCTGCACCGGTCCTACCCTTGGCTCCGGTCATTTCCCCGGCAGCCTCAGCAGACTGAGCCGCTGCATCCTTTTTCTTTTTCCAGATCATGCTTTTCCTCCTAGTCGATGCAAAAGGGCATAGTTGCCCCTTTGCACGAAAAATCTGTTATTGGTAGTGTATCGCATTTCACCAAAATACTCAAGCGTCCAAATTTCATTTCACCCTTTATTTACAAAATACACGTCCGTTTTTATGCAAAAAGAGACACCCGCAGCGCCCTTTTCAGAGCAATGCGGGTGTCTCTTATTTTTTTCCTATCAGGATGCAGCTTCGGCCTCGCTCAGCGGAGCCAGCTGCACATACACCCCGGCAGGGACGCAGGCCGCCCATGCACCTTCCTCGCTCAGCTGGCCGAACTGCTCACAGACATGGTCCGGGCATTGGCTGTCCTGAAACGAGATGGTGCCGTCTTTTACCTGTAAATGAACGACATAGCTGCCCACATCGTACAGGTAATCGTAGTCCTTATCCAGCGGCAGCACCTCGGTGATGCCGTCGCCGAAGTCCACGACTGCTGCCAGCGGCTCCGTCTTGCTGCGCGGACGCAGCAGAAAGACCAGCAGGACAGCTGCCGCCAGGACGACGGCTGCGAAGAGGAGGTTTGCCTTCCAGCTCAGGCGTTTTGCGCCTTTTGCCGGCTCAGGCTGCTTGCGGATGCTCATGCAGCGTAGTCGCTGGCAGCAGCACCGGCAATGCGGCCAAAGACGGTGAAGTCAGCAACAGCGTTGCCGCCCAGACGGTTTGCACCGTGGACGCCGCCAGTCACCTCACCTGCTGCGAACAGGCCGGGGATGACCTCGCCCTTCTCGTTCAGCACCTCGGTGTTGGCGTTGATCTTCAGGCCGCCCATGGTGTGATGGACACCGGCGGTGACCTTCACAGCGTAGTAGGGAGCGGTGTTCAGGGGGTTGGCGAAGCTGGTGCGGCCGAAGTCGGGGTCATTCTTGGCCTCAACGTAGCCGTTCCACTTCTCCATGGTCTCTGCGAAGGCAGCGGCATCGACGCCCATAGCCTTGCCCAGCTCCTCGTAGGTCTCGCCGGTGACGGTGTAGCCCTTCTTGATGTAGCCCTGAATGACGCTGGAAGCATCGACCATGGCCTGATCGACGACCAGCCAGCTGTAGCTGCCGGTCTGAGCGATCTCAGCGGCGGAGACGACGTCACGGGTGCCCACTTCGTCGATGAAGCGCTTGCCCTCGGCGTTGATCAGCACAGCGCCGTCGCCGCGCAGGCCCTCGGTGATAAGGGCAGCGGTGTTGGCCTCAACGGTGGGGTGGATCTGGATCTGGTCCATGTCCACGGTAGCAGCGCCGATGGCCTCTGCCATCTCGATGCCCTGACCCTGGATGCCAGCGGCGTTGGTGGTCATGAAGCCCTTCAGCTCGGGCTTGTACTTGACGACCATGTCGAGGTTTGCGCCGAAGCCGCCGGTGGTCAGCACCACAGCCTTGGCGTTGACGGTGACGGTCTCGCCGGTAGAACCGGTGGCCTTGATGCCCGCAGCTGCGCCGTTGGCATCGGTCAGGATCTCGTTGGCGGTGGTGTTCAGCAGGATCTGAACGCCAGCCTTCTTACAGTTCTCCTCCAGCAGGGGGATCATGTAGGAGCCGACGGAAACGGTCTTGCCCTCTGCGTTCACAGGGCGATGGATGCGCTTGACGGATGCACCGCCGAAGCTGGAGACGTCGTGCAGGGTGATGCCGTGCTCGTCCAGCCAGTCGATGGCGTCAGCGGAGTTTGCGCACAGGGTCTCGACCAGCTCGGGGTCGTTGATGCCCTTGCCGCCGATCATGGTATCCAGCTCCATCAGCTCGACAGAGTCGAAGTAGCCGGTGGGGTTGGCCTGATAGGCAGCCCACTGCTCGGAGACGGTCTTGGCCAGAGCGGTGATGGTCTCGTTGTCGGCGTACTTCTCGGCAGCAGTCTTCAGGGTCTTCTCGACGCCGGCAGACTCGCCGAACTCGTTCTCGTCCTGATAGACGGTCTTGCCGGCGTTCATGCCGCCGGTAGCGCGGACGGAGTTGCCGCCCACCATGGGCTGGCTTTCCACGATCACAACGCTCTTGCCCTCGGCAGCAGCGGTGATGGCAGCGGTCATGCCTGCGCCGCCTGCACCCACGATGACAACGTCAGCGTCAACGGTGGAATCCTCAGCCTTGGTCTCGTCGGCCTTGACCTCGATCTTATAGTCGTCGGCGTTCAGGCCGGCGGCAGTCAGGGCAGCGGCTGCTGCCTCCTTGATGGCGTTGGAGGTGATGGTCGCGGTGGACACGCCGTCCACGGCGATGCTGCCGGTCTCAGCGATCTGAGCGGGCAGCTGCTCCAGTGCCAGCGTACCGATGCCCTGGGTCTCGTCCTTGCCCTCGGCGGTGCAGCCGGTGATCTTGCCGTCTTCCAGCGTCAGGGTAACGGTAACGTCGCCGCCCATGCCCTTGGCAGTGCCGGTGAAGTCACCGGACACGCCGCCTGCGGTGGAAGCGGGCTTGCTGCCGCAGCCGTAGCCCAGCAGGCTGACGCCCACAACAGCCGCCATGGCCAGCGCAGCCACGCTCTTGCGGATCTGATTCTTTTTCATTGTTTCTTCCTTCTCATATTCGGGTTGCTTGTGTTCGGACATCTATCAGCAAAAAAGGGGGAGCTGCTCATTCGGAAAGCAGCTCCCTCTCGCTGAAACTTAGGAAAAACTTAGGCGTTAGCCTGAGCTGCAGCAACAGCGCATGCAACAGTAGCGCCGACCATCGGGTTGTTGCCCATGCCGATGAGGCCCATCATCTCGACGTGTGCAGGCACAGAAGAGGAACCTGCAAACTGAGCATCGCCGTGGACGCGGCCCAGAGAGTCGGTCAGGCCGTAGCTGGCGGGGCCGGCTGCGACGTTATCGGGGTGCAGGGTACGGCCCGTGCCGCCGCCGGAAGCGACGGAGAAGTACTTCTTGCCGTTCTCGATAGCCCACTTCTTGTAGGTACCGGCGACCAGATGCTGGAAGCGGGTGGGGTTGGTGGAGTTACCGGTGATGGAAACCTCAACGCCCTCAGCCTTCATGATGGCAACGCCCTCCAGAACGTCGTTGGCGCCGTAGCACTTGACAGCAGCGCGCTCGCCGTCGGAGTAGGGGATGGTTTCGACGACCTTCAGCTCGCCGGTGGCGAAGTCATAGTCGGTCTTGACGTAGGTAAAGCCGTTGATACGGCTGATGATCTGGGCAGCGTCCTTGCCCAGGCCGTTCAGGATGACGCGCAGGGGCTCCTTGCGGACCTTGTTGGCGGTACGGGCAATGCCGATAGCGCCCTCAGCGGCGGCGAAGGACTCGTGGCCGGCCAGGAAGGCGAAGCAATGGGTGTCCTCATGCAGCAGCATGGCACCCAGGTTGCCGTGGCCCAGACCGACCTTGCGCTGCTCAGCGACAGAGCCGGGGATGGTGAAGGCCTCGAGGCCCTCGCCGATGGCAGCTGCACAGTCGGCAGCGCTCTTCAGGCCGCGCTTAACGGCAATGGCGGTGCCCAGGGTGTATGCCCAGACAGCATTGTCGAAGCAGATGGGCTGGATGCCGCGGATGATCTTATCGCAGTCGATGCCCTTGGCCAGCAGCATCTCGTTGCAGGCGTCGAGGCTCTCAAGGCCGTTGGCCTTCAGGCAGGCCTCGATCTTGGGCATACGGCGATTCTGGGATTCAAAAGTTGCCATAATCTATGTTCCTCCCTCTCTTATTCTTCACGCGGGTCGATGTACTTGACAGCGCCCTGCTCGGCAGAGAAGCGGCCGTAGGTGCCGATGTTCTTCTCGTAGGCTTCCTTCGGGTCCTTGCCGTGACGGATGTCCTCCATCATCTTGCCCAGACGGACGAACTGATAGCCGATGACCTGGTTGTCCTTGTCCAGAGCGGTCTTGAGGATGTAGCCCTCGGTCAGCTCCAGATAGCGGACGCCCTTGGCCTTGGTGGAGAAAATGGTACCGGTCATGGAACGCAGGCCCTTGCCCAGGTCGTCCAGACCAGCGCCGACAGGCAGGCCGTTCTCGGAGAAGGCGGTCTGGCTGCGGCCGTAGACGATCTGCAGGAACAGCTCACGCATAGCAACGTTGATGGCATCGCACACCAGGTCGGTGTTCAGAGCTTCCAGAATGGTCTTGC
>OJNP01001599.1_pt1 | contig 11033 bp, 8 predicted proteins | sample 1597921 | NCBI WGS metagenome assembly OJNP01 (sample SAMN01915213, study PRJEB22387) | human gut metagenome | isolation source: stool | host: Homo sapiens | place: USA | reverse complement strand
CCACGAAGTCGGCCTTGTTCACGTAGTACGGCGAGCGGATCGGGGAGTCACCGAAGCGCAGGTGCGAGGTGGTGACACCGCCGGTCTTCTTGGAGTCGTACTGGAAGTAGGCCTGGACGTACTTGTCCGTGTGGTCGCCGATGATCTTGATCGAGTTCTTGTTGGCGCCAACGGTGCCGTCGCCGCCAAGGCCCCAGAACTTGCACTCGATGGTGCCCTCGGCCGCCGTGTTGGGGGCGTCCGGATCCATGGGCAGGGACAGGCCGGTGAGGTCGTCCTCGATGCCGATGGTGAACTCGCGCTTGGGCGCGTCCTTCTTGAGCTCCTCGAAAACCGCGAAGGCAGCCGCCGGGGGCTCGTCCTTGGAGCCGAGGCCGTAACGGCCACCGGTCACCACGAGGTCGGAGCGGCCGGCCTCGTACAGGGCGGAGACGACGTCCTGATACAGCGGCTCGCCGATGGAGCCGGGCTCCTTGGTGCGGTCGAGCACGGCGACCTTCTTGACGGTCGCGGGCAACGCGGCCACGAAGTCCTCGACGGACCACGGACGGTACAAGCGGACCTTGACCAGGCCGACCTTCTCACCGTGGGCGTTCAGGTAGTCGATGACCTCCTCGAGCGTATCGCAGAAGGAACCCATGCACACGACCACGCGGTCGGCGTCGCTGGCACCGTAGTAGTCGAACAGGTGATAGCTGGTGCCGAGCTTGGCGTTCACCTTGTCCATGTAGGACTGGACGATGGCGGGCAGCGCGTTGTACGTGCCGTTGCAGGCCTCGCGGTGCTGGAAGAAGATGTCGCCGTTCTCATGGCTGCCGCGGGCCGCGGGATGCTCGGGGTTGAGCGCGTGGTCGCGGAACGCCTGGACGGTGTCCATGTCGCACATATCCTTGAGGTCCTCGTAATCCCACACGGCGACCTTCTGGATCTCGTGCGAGGTGCGGAAGCCGTCGAAGAAGTTGACGAACGGCGTCTTGCCGGTGAGCGCGGCGAGGTGGGCGACGGGCGAGAGGTCCATGACCTCCTGGACGTTGCCCTCGGCGAGCATGGCAAAACCGGTCTGGCGGCAGGCCATGACGTCGGAGTGATCGCCGAAGATGTTGAGCGCGTGGGTGGCGACGGTGCGGGCCGAGACGTGGAAGACGCTCGGCAGGCCCTCGCCCGCGATCTTGTACATGTTCGGGATCATGAGCAGAAGACCCTGCGATGCCGTGTAGGTGGTGGTGAGGGCGCCAGCGCCCAGGGAGCCATGCACGGCGCCGGCGGCGCCGGCCTCGGACTCCATCTCGACCACGTTCACGGGCGTGCCGAAGATGTTCTTCTTGCCCTGAGCGGCCCACTGGTCGACATGGTCGGCCATGGGGCTGGACGGCGTGATGGGATAGATTCCCGCCACCTCGGTGTACGCGTACGAAACGTACGCGGCGGCCTCGTTGCCGTCCATAGATTTGAACTTGCGATCTGCCATATACCCCTCTCCTCTCGAACTAGGTATATAAGGCGCCGGGGCCAGGCGGACCCCGGGTTATATATGAGAACGGCCCCGCGCGGGGCGCCAAGCGCGGCCCGGAGACGGTCCTTCCCATAGGTGGTGCGCGCGACATGACGAATCGACGCGAAACTACGCACGCGTCCTCATTGTACCCCGCTCGGCGACGCGGATGCCGACAATCGGGGTTCATCGGCAAACGTTTTACCCAGCTAAATTCGCAGGTCATCGAGCAGTTTGAGCAACGCCCGACGGCGCATGCGAACGGGGCCTCCCCAAGCCGGGCCCCCTATCGAAATTGTTGCTCAACATTTTGTCCGCACGGGCGCATACGGTAGAGACATCGGATTCTATGGACAGGAGGAGCCGTGGGAAACTCGAATGACACGCCGGCGGCCAAGGCCGGCATGACCACCGCCGAAGCGCGCGCGGCGGTGCGCGCCCGCAGAGAGGCCCTCGCCCGCGCCGAGCGCAGGCATCGGGAGTGCTGGGATGAAACGGAGCGCATCTCCAACCTGCGCGAGCGCCTGTGCGATCTCAAGCGGGAGGACCGGGCGCGCCAAATCGCCAGCCTCCAGCTGGACGCCGAGGGCGCCAAGCCCGAATGCGAGGTCAGCGCCGTATGCGACCGCATGGCCGAGGAGGCTGCCGCCCTCAAGCCCCCGTGCACCGAGCCCCACGCCGAGCAATGCCGCTGCCCCAGGTCCACCACCTGCCGCGAGCTGCGCCGCCGCATCGCCTACCTCAAAAGCGCCGTGACCCAGACGGACCTGCAGGCGGCGTTTTTCGACCTGTACTCCGCGGAGCTCGAGATGGACAAGGCCCGCGCAGAGCTGCTCTGCCTGCTCAGGGACCTGCCGGAACGCATCGTGCATGAAATTGGCGAACAGGTGCCCACGCAGGAAGATTTCGACGAGTTGCCCAACGCCTGGGGCATCGCCGCCGTCGAGAACCACATGCGCAAAGGGGGCTCCACCGACGAGCCAGATCCAGTCGACCAGCTCAATTACCGTAGGTGGCTCGTCGAACTCTCCCAGGGAGCGCTCGGCTATTCCGGCCACCTCGAACATGAGATGGCCCGTCATCGCATCGAGCTCGAGGTGCTCGAGCAGCAGGCCGCGACCGTCGATTTCTTCGAGGGAGACGAGCTCGAGCAGATCGCCCAGGCAGCGGTGCTGCAAAAAGCGCGCATCGCCGCATGCCAAGAGCAGCTCGATGAGCTCGCCTCCGCCGCCGGCGCGCTCGACAAGCGCATGGAGGCATGCGAGGCGGAGCTGCAGCGCTTTCTCGGCAGGGAGGAGTAGGGTCGGGGCCCTTCGCGGGCCAGCCGGCGAAGGGCCGTTAGCGCGCCATCTCGGCTGCACCCTCCACCAGGACGAACGTCGTACGCGAACCCAAACGGACCTCATCGCCGGGATGTATCTCCACGGCCTCGTTTTTTGCGATGCGCAACGGGGCCGAGCCGTCGCCGTCAACCACCACGGTCCCGTTACTGGAGCCAAGATCACTCAGCATCCAGCGTCCCGCACCGGCATCGGCGGCCTCGTACCACACGCGCGCATGATGGGCCGAAACGTCTCCGGCCACATCGGTGATATCCTCCGCACCCGTGGCCAATGCGCCGATCTCGGCCCCGGCCGAACCGGACGAGACCCAATACGGCTCACTGGCGATGACCCCATCCACGATGCGCACAAACCCGAGCACGCGCGGTAGCACAAGATCGACCTGCGTCTTCTTGGGGTCGAGAGAGACTGGGCAGGATGTGGGCGTGCCGAGCCTGCCGCCCATCAGGCAGCGGATGTACTCCGTGGTGTAATCGACCGCTCGGCCAACGTTGGCCGAGCACCCCGCCGCCACAAGCAGGACCAAGGCCGCCTCGGTACGCTCCCCCACCGTGTAACCCTCGCCATCGCGCACGCGGGCCAGGGCGTTGCGGTAGAGGCGCACGTCATCATGGCTCGCCTCCAGCGCACGCACCATGGGGTCGCCGGCCTCGCCGCACACCATGTCGAGAATCTCCGCGCAGGTGCGAGAGCCCGAACGGCTGGTGCGCAGGCGGTTCATCACGCGCTGCGCCGCAACACCGTAATCGCGGAACAGCCGCTCCTGAGACGCATCGGCCGGGGCGTGCACCACAAAGCGCGACACCCAGCTCCGATCGGACGAACGGCTCTGCGGGCTGCGCCCATCGGCAAGCGGTCGTTCGGACAAGATCATTGAGGCCAGCTCCTTATGGCTGATCCCCCCAAATCGCTTGAGTATGTCGAACAGGGCCCCGCAGGGCGTCTGCTCATTCGCGCGCTTCAGCGGCATCTGGGACCTCCGTATCCTCGGGCAGGAAGGCGTGGGCGTCGGGCCCTTCCCCCATAATCGAACGTTGCGCCGCCATATGCGGCAAGCCGGCGACGGGTGCGCCGAAGGGCCGTGGCAAAGCCGTGATGGCGTACTCGAGCACAAGCGGGCACCACGCCGCCGCAACCGCCAGGAACAGCGCGGCGAGCAGCGGGGATCTTCCGATCACGCCCAAGAACGAGACGTGCGAGACGAGCGCGAGTACGAGCGTCGAACCCGCCGCCAGGGCGAGCGTCCCGCGCACGAAGCCCGCGCGTGTGCCACCGGCCCGAGCGCGCCCCGCCAGGGCGCAGACCGCCGGGAAGGCGAGCGTAAGCCCCACGAGCACGGCGGGAACCTCCCCGCGGGCCGCGAAGGATCCGAAGCGGAACAGGACCGTGACCCCGTCAAGCAGCAAGGCGGTCACGCAGATCACCGTGACGAGTGCGGCGCCGGACAAAGCCATGCCCACCACGCCAATCAGGCGGTTCACCGCGTACGGGGACCGACCCTCGCGACGACGCACCTCACCCCGGCACGGAATCAGGCGCTCGCCACGCAGGGCGCGCCGAACATTTTGGGCGTAGCGCGCGCAAAACGCCGAGAGAGCATCACGCAGGGCCTCTGCCGAGGGGCGCGCCTCTTGACCCGATGCGAACGCGGGGGTGAGCACCTCAGCGAGCTGGCCATCGACGCGATCGAGAGCGCGTTTGAACTCGAACTCGTCGTGCGCATCGGTCACATCCAGCGAGGCCTCCGTCGCAACCGCTGCGACCTCGGGTTCGAACATGAGCACATCGCCCAAATGGAACGCCGCGTGATGCGCGGCCACGAGCGGGCGCGGAGGCTCGTCCATCTTGATGCGGTAGAGCGACTCGCCCGCTCGGCCCTCAAGCTCGAAGGGCGGCAAGCCGCAGGCCAGCTCGAAGATGACGCTCGCTGCGGCGTAGACGTCGATCTTCTCGGATTTGCGCAGCTCGACGAGATTGGGCAGGTCGCCCGTGAGCATCTCGGGCGGGGCGTAATCGGGCGTTGCGCGCCGCAGCGTCGCATAGCGCATGGTGTAACCCGGAGCCCCCATGGGATCGAGGTGCACAGAGGAGCCGAAGTCGATCAGGCAGAGGTCAAAGGCGCCGTCGGCCGCCTGCTCGGTGACCGACAGGTGCGCCGTTCGCACAAGGATGTTCGACGGAGATATGTCACGGTGGACGAAACCGTCCCCCACCAGGTCGAGACGCGTGAGCAAGTCGGCCAGGTCGCGGCCGATACGGGCGGCGACGAGCGGTGCGACTCGACCGGCCTCGTCGACCGAGAGCATGCGCGCCGCCACGCTGAGCGTCACACCCTCAACCCACCCCATGACGATCGCGGGGGTGTCCCCGATGTGCGCGAAACCGAACAGGCGCGGGAAGCCCTTGAAACCGGAGAGCGATCGATGGCTTTCGTATTCAGCGCGAAACGCCGTGTGCGCAAGGTCGACGCGAGCCGCAAAGGACACATCGTCCTCATGCTCGGCACGAACCGGCGTATTCAGGGTCTTGAGCGCGCAGGTCTCGCCCAGGGCATTCGTCGCGCGCACGACGGTGCCCAATCCGCCGCGGCGGGCGGAGGAGTCGTCCACGAACAGAATGCCGAAACGGCGGTGATATGTCTCGCGCTCGGGCTCCGCCATGCGGAAGGGTTCCTCAAAGCCCTCGAGGCGCACCATGCGCGCACCGCGGACATAACCGCTGGGATACGGCGGTGTGGAACGGTTCGGATCGGTGCCCGAGCGAGCGGGCGCCTCATGGGACGGGCCGACCTCCGCGGGCCCAAGCGGCTCGGTGGTGCGCGGGGTCATGTCCTGGGTGGATGCGCTCATAGGCTGAACCTCCCGTACACCTGCTGAAATTCGGCGAGCTCCGCGCCCTGGGCTCGACGGATGGCATCGATGCCCGTGTTGACGGTATCGGGATTGCCCGCATATTGCCATGAACTGTGAACGACCCCGGCATAGGTTGCCAGCAAGCGATACATCCCGATGAGATCGCCCTGCGCCGCCTTGTACCGCGAATCGTTTGCGACCAGGATCTCGTCGCGCACATGTATGTACTCGTTGACCAGGCGGTCTCGCAAACTTGCGGCCTGTGTCGCGCGGGCACCGCGCGTGTTCGCGTCCGCCATGCAATCGTTGTTGAAAGCGGCGGTGATGCCATTGATCTCGCCAACATATCCGTTGATGCGGCCGGCCGAGGCGCTCAAGGCGTTGTAGAACTGCCGCTCCTGCTCCTCCGTAACGGCGGGCTCCGTGGGAACCTCCACCGGCGGGGCGGGCTCGGGCGCGGGCACCGTGGTGTCACTCGCATTGCCGTGCGAGCCGCCAGGTGCATTGGGGCCAGCGCCCGCACCGGTCGAGCCCGACGCGCCGGGCGCCGAGGACGCACCGGAAGCTCCGCCGCCCACAACGCCGGAGATAACCTGCTCGAAGGCCACGCCGCCCAGCGTGAGACCGCCGGCGTGACCATCCTCAGACGAAGTGGAACCATCCGCGGCCGCCTCGCCGGCCTGCGCCCCGCCATCGGAACCCGCACCCTGCGAAGCGCCGCCGACAAGAGCGCCGGACCCGAACAGCCCCTCGACGAACGCATCGGCAAAGCCGCGCTCCTCGGTGCGCTGCGCGACCTGGATCAGCGACGGCAATGAGGCGGCATAGGTGACGACGCCCAGGCCAAGCAGGGCGAATGAAAAGGTGACGAGTCCCACCAGGCGAGGGGGCAGCGCCGTACGACGCAGGCGCCTGCGCGATGTGTCGAAGATGCGCATCGCAACTCCTCTCGCGACGGACGGGGCGCTAGAGCGCGCGACGCGCCTCGATGGCACGCCCAAGGGTCAGCTCGTCTGCATATTCGAGGTCGCCGCCCACGGGCAGGCCGCTCGCCAGCCGCGTGACGGTGATACCGAGCGGCTTGATGGTGCGCGCCAGATAGCTTGCGGTGGTCTCGCCCTCGATGTTGGGATTCGTGGCGATGATGACCTCATCGATGTCTTCCGTGCCCAGACGGGCGAGCAGCTCCCGCACGTGAAGCTGCTCGGGACCGATCTTGTCCATGGGGCTGATCACGCCGCCGAGCACGTGATACAGGCCGCGATAACTGCCCGTGCGCTCGATTGCCGAGACATCGCGGGGCTCCCCCACCACGCAGATGCGACCGCGGTCGCGCGAAGAGTCCTCGCAGATCGCGCACTCATCGCCCGTCGCGTAGTTGAAGCAGCGGCTGCAGAAATGGACCTCGCTCTTCACCATGAGGATGGCGTCCGCCAAGCGGCGGGCCTCCTCGGCGTCGGCCTCGAGAAGGTGATAGGCGATGCGCTGGGCGCTCTTGGGACCGATGCCCGGAAGGCGGCCCAGCTCGTCGAGAAGGATTTGTAGACTGCGGTCGGCGCTCATGCGCGTTTGCCCTCCCAAAATGGTGCGACAGGCAACGCATGTGCAATTGGGGACGTACCCCAATTACACATGCCCGGCTAAACGATGCGGTCGAGGTGGAATCTCTTGGATTTAGAACGGCATACCGGGCATGCCGGCGCCCATGCCACCGGTGGCGGCGCTCATGCGCTTGTTGGCGATCTCTGCCACACCGCGGTAGGCCTCGTTCACAGCGGCCACGATCATGTCCTGGAGCATATCGACGTCCTCGGGGTCGAGCGCGTCCGGGTCGATGGTCACGGACTGAAGCTGCATGTTGCCATCCACGGTAACCTTGACCATGCCGCCGCCGGCGCTGGCGTCGACGGTGACCTCGTTCATGGACTCCTGAGCCTCGGCGAGCTTCTTCTGCATCTGCTGAGCCTGCTTCATGAGCTGCTGCATGTTGATTCCGGCCATGGGTTCTCCTCACTGGTAAAGCCTGCGATTTAACAGGCGGGTCATTCCAAGGGGCATGGTACCACGTGGGGCGGACACAAGCGCACATCTCCCCTGTACGGAAGAGGGTTTATGAGCACGCCGCCCCGCGAACGGCTGATGCCGCGCGAGGCGGATGCAGGGGCGCCAGTTGGGTCGTCCCATGCCGACGCCATGCTATTTAAAGGTCACGTTGCCCCAGATATTCTGAAGCACCTCTTTGGGGTCGACCGGAGCATCGCCGTCGGCAGCCTCGCCCAGATCGGGAGCGGGAGCAGGGGCGGGAGCCGGTGCCGACGTGGTAGCGGTGGCGGGAGCCGATGCCCCGGAAGCCTCGGTGGGTGCGGGAGCCGGAGCAGGGGCGGCTACGGGCGCAGGCGCTGGGGCATCGAACGGCGGAACCTCGGCGTCGCCATCGTACGACGCGATGAACGCGTCGTCATAAGGCGGCATGTCGTCTTCCCACGCCTTGCGATCGGCATCTATGTCACGCTCCGCGAGGACCGTGGGGCCGCTAGCGTGATCGGCGACGGGCGTCGCGGAGGCGGGGGCGGAAACGGCCGACTGAGATTGCGCCGGCGCCGGGGAAGGAGCTGCGGGGGCAGAGGTCGCAGCGCGGGACGCCGTGGGGGCCGCGGCGCCCATCGAGGCAGCCGGGACAGCCGAGGCCGCCGAGACTGGAGCGGCCTGGGGGGCGGCGGAGGGGGCCGGCGTCGCGGGACGCGTGGGCGCGGGAGCAGCGGGCTGAGCCGGAGCGGCGGGGGCACCGGCCGGAGCGCCGTCCATCACGTACTCAACGGAGCGCCTACCAAAGACCTCGCAGATAACGGGCATCACCAGGGCGTTGCTGTCCGGGCGGCTGATCATCTTGAGAGCGAAGTTGGAGCCCTTGGGGAACGCGACCACGAGGGTCTCGCCATCGTCGCTCACAGCGCGGGAGCTTTGCAGCAAGCCGCCGCGCGATGGCTGGACCGCGGCGATTTTCTTCACCGTCTCGACCCAACGGCGTTGCAGTTCGGCGTCGTCGGCGGAGGCGGGCGTCACCGCACACGAGCTCATCGCCGGTGTGGCACTCGCCGGCACCGTTGCGGGGGCAGCGGGCTTTGGGGCGCGCGCGGACGGAGCGGGGGCCGAGGCGCGCACGGGGGTGGAAGCCGGTTCCGGGGCCTGCGCGGGGACAGCAGAGGCAGCCGGACGCACGGGCGGCTCCTGCACCTGCGCCGGAATCGCAGCGCCCACGGAGGCCGGGGCGCTTGTCCGGGCCGCCGCGTGTGCAGATGCCGGGGCGCCTGCGGAAGTGGGGGCACTCGTCGGGGGCACCGCACGCGCAGATACCGGCGCGGGCGCGGCCTTCGGCCGCGTTGCCGACGCGAGTTGCTCGGCCGACATCGGCGCACTCGGCACGCCGGAGGCGATCTGGGCCTCGAGGCGGGCGATGCGCTCGGCGAGCGCCTCGAGCGTCAGGTCGGATTCGGGGCGGGCCAGGCGCGTGCAGGCGATCTCGAGCACCAGGCGCGGATCGGTTGCGTTGCGCATCTCCAGCGCGGCGTCATCCAGCACGGTCAACGCGCGGGAAAGGCGGTCGGCCCCCTCGAACAGGCGAGCCTCCTCGACGAGCGCGGCCACCTCCTCGGGCGTCCCATCGAACAGCTCGGCGCAAGGGCCCGCGATCGCGGCCGTGTATACGTCGCGGATGTGCGCGATCAGGTCGCGCGTGAGCTCCTGTAGGTCATTGCCCTCGTCAACCTGAGCCCGAATGAGGCCGAACAGGCCCACCGTGTCGCGCACCGCCATCTTGCAGGCAAACTCGGACAGCACCGTGGACGCCACCTCGCCCAGCAGGGCGCGCGCGTCGTCGATGCGCACCGAACCGTCGCCGAAGACCGAGAGCTGCTCCAACGTGGATAGGGCGTCGCGCATGCCGCCGCGAGCGTGGCGCGCCACGACCTCAAGCGCCTCCTCGTCGAAGGCGAAGCCCTCCCGCTCGCAGATGTAGCGCAAACGACCGATGATGTCGTCGTTCGAAATGCGGTGGAAGTCGAAGCGCTGGCAGCGCGACAGAATCGTCTCCAGGATCTTTTGCGGATCGGTGGTGCACAGGACGAAGATGACGTGACTCGGCGGCTCCTCGAGCGTCTTGAGCAGCGCGTTGAACGCCTGCGTCGTGAGCATGTGGACCTCGTCGATGATGTAGACCTTGTAGGCGCCGCGCACCGGGGCGAAGCTCACCGAGTTGATGATCTCCTCGCGCACATTGTCCACACCCGTGCGAGACGCGGCGTCGAGCTCGTAAACGTCCGGATGCGTGCCCTCGGCGATCGCCGTGCACTCCGGGCAGGTACCGTCGGGGTTGCAGCCGGTCGCACCTGCCGCGCGGGCGCCCTCGGCCTTCTCGCACAGCAGCGCCTTGGCGAGGATGCGCGCCATGGTGGTCTTGCCCGTACCGCGCGGGCCGCAGAACAGGTACGCATGGCTCAGGCGGCCCTCGGCCACCGCGTGCTCCAACGTTGAGACGATATGCTGCTGGCCCACGACGCTCTCGAACGTGAGCGGGCGGTACTTCCTATAGAGCGACTCCATGGGGAATTCCTCCTACAATCCGCGCTCGACCAGGCGGCGGTCGATGTCCTTCAGGTTCATGCGCGCGGCGAACAGCTGGCGATACGTCGCCGTCTTGACCTTGTTCTCGTCGCGCAGAACGTCCATGCGCGCGCCGACCTCGGCGAGCTCCGCACGAATGCCCCGTGCGAACGCATCGTATGCCGCGAGTCGCTCGGAATCGTCCATATGCCCTTTCACCGCCTTCGTCGCACACCCCTTATCGCACGCACACCCTTCATCGCGCGCGTGAATAATCGTGCCCACCATCATAGCGTCTCGCGCGGCCCCACGTCCGCGGCTCCAACCCGCACGGATGCGCACCGACGACGGTCGCTGAAAACGGTGCACACGGCCACCGTGGTAAAATGGGCCCAAACTGCACTTGGCTTCGGCCGGAAACGAACTTTAAACGCACGAGGATGGCCATGCCGATCTTCCCCTTCAACATACCCGACCCGCAACAACGGGAAATGCCCTCGCAATCCAATCTCGCGAGCGGCCCGCGCCTGGCATCGCGCTCCATGTGGCGCCGGCCCGCATCCACCAACGGCCCCGCCGCCGCGCCCGGGCCCGCGCAGCCAGCCGGGCCCGGCCCGTTTGCATCCCGGGCCCCGCACGGGAGCCGATCCCCCATCGCCCCGCCGCCCGCCGCCGGCTCGGCAGCGTCATCCCTGCTCAAGCGCTATCGACCGCTCGAGACGCGCGCCGCGGGCGGCTTTGGCAGCG
>OJNP01001595.1_pt1 | contig 11058 bp, 10 predicted proteins | sample 1597921 | NCBI WGS metagenome assembly OJNP01 (sample SAMN01915213, study PRJEB22387) | human gut metagenome | isolation source: stool | host: Homo sapiens | place: USA | reverse complement strand
CTTGGGCATTGCACAAGGAGGTTCATATTTCCTGCATCGCGAAGCGTGTTGCTGGTCACAAAGTGAGCAGTAACAATTTTTACTTTATCTGACCTTCAAGGATTCCTGCTGCTGCATCTACGGCTTCCTGAGCTTTGGCAGGGTTCTTTCCGCCGGCCTGAGCCATGTTCGGACGTCCGCCGCCGCCACCGCCTACGATAGCTGCCACTGCTTTGATCAGGTTACCTGCGTGAGCGCCTGCTTTCTGTGCTGCATCAGTAGCCATTGCAAGAAGGTTTACTTTCTCACCGTTTACTGCTGCCAGAAGGACAACACCTTCACCAAGTTTGCCTTTCAGCTGGTCGCCAAGGTCACGAAGTCCGTTCATATCCACTCCGTCTACTTTTGCAGCAAGAAGTTTCACACCTTTGACTTCTACTACTTTATCCATAACATCTCCCAGAGCTCCCTGAGCCAGTTTGCTCTTTAAGGATTCATTCTCACTGGAGAGTGCCTTTACTTCTCCCTGAAGATGTCCGATCTTCTCTACGATCTCTGCAGGATTTGCTTTCAGGGCTTTTGCAGCTTCATGAAGCAGTTCTTCCTGTTTCTTATAGTATTCCAGAACACCATTTCCTGTCAGAGCTTCAATACGGCGCACACCTGCTGCAATACCGGATTCGGAAACAATTTTGAACAGCATGATGTTGCCTGTGTTTGCCACATGAGTACCACCGCAGAGTTCCTTGGAGAAGTCGCCCATGGATACCACACGTACCTTCTGATCATATTTCTCTCCGAACAGAGCCATTGCTCCGGATTTCTTAGCCTCTTCCACATCCATAACATCTGTACGGACTTCAAGACCAGCCTGGATTTCTTTATTAACAAGCGCTTCTACCTGCGCGATCTCATCAGCTGTCATAGCCTGGAAATGAGCAAAGTCGAAACGAAGTCTGTCTGGTGTTACCAGAGAACCCTTCTGTTCTACATGACTTCCAAGAACTGTCTTTAATGCTTTCTGAAGAAGATGTGTTGCACTGTGGTTCTTCTCAGTGTCTCTTCTTGCAGCTTCATCCACTTTCAGGGAAACAGTTTCGCCTGTGGAGATCATACCGGATTCCATATGACCTACATGTCCGAATTTACCGCCGCGAAGCTTGATGGTGTCTTCTACTACGAACTTACCGTTTGCAGTTTCGATCACACCTGTATCTCCGACCTGTCCACCCATAGTTGCGTAGAATGGAGTCTGCTCTGTAAAGACAGTTCCTTTCTGTCCTTCCATCAGGGAGTTTACGATTTCTGTCTCTGTTGTAAGGACTGTTACTTTGGAATCAAAGGTAAGATGATCGTATCCTACGAATTCTGTTGTAACATTTACATCAATATCATCATATACAGTTGCGTCAGCACCCATATAGTTTGTCACTTCACGTGCAGAACGTGCTTTGTTTCTCTGCTCTTCCATACATTTCTGGAAGCCTGCCTCGTCAATATCATATCCTTTTTCCTCAAGGATCTCTTTTGTAAGATCCATCGGGAATCCGTAAGTATCATATAATTTGAATGCATTTTCGCCGGAAAGTGTTTTCTCTCCTGCTGCTTTCATCTCATCTTCCATCTCTCCAAGGATACGAAGACCCTGGTCAATGGTCTTGTTGAACTGGTTTTCTTCATTTGTGAGAACTTTAAAGATAAATTCTTTCTTCTCTTCCAGCTCCGGATATCCTGCTTTGGAACCATTGATCACTTCTTCACTTAATTTTGCAAGGAAGGTGCCTTCGATTCCAAGAAGACGTCCGTGACGTGCTGCACGACGGATCAGACGGCGGAGTACATAACCGCGGCCTTCGTTTGTAGGCATGATACCGTCGGAGATCATAAATGTTGCAGAACGGATATGGTCTGTGATCAGACGGATGGATACGTCATCATTATAATTCTTCTCGTATTCTTTTCCGGAGATCTTACATACCAGGTTACGCAGTGCGCAGATAGTATCTACATCGAAGATGGAATCTACGTCCTGCACAACAACTGCCAGACGTTCCAGACCCATACCTGTATCAATGTTCTTCTGTTTCAGTGTTGTATAATTTCCGTTTCCATCGTTCTCAAACTGAGTAAATACGTTGTTCCATACTTCCATATAACGGTCGCAGTCACAGCCTACTGTACAGCCAGGTTTCCCGCAGCCGTATTTCTCTCCACGGTCATAGTAGATTTCTGAACATGGACCACAGGGACCTGCACCATGCTCCCAGAAGTTATCTTCTTTTCCAAAACGGAAAATTCTGTCAGCAGGGATTCCGATCTCTTTGTTCCAGATGTCAAATGCTTCGTCATCTTCCAGGTATACAGAAGGATAAAGACGGTTTGCATCCAGTCCTACTACTTCTGTCAGGAATTCCCAGGACCAGTGGATGGCTTCTGTCTTGAAATAGTCACCAAAGGAGAAGTTACCAAGCATCTCAAAGAATGTACCGTGACGTGCAGTTTTACCTACATTCTCGATATCACCTGTACGGATACATTTCTGGCAGGTACTTACTCTTGTTCTTGGCGGGATTTCAGCACCTGTAAAATATGGTTTCAGCGGAGCCATACCTGCGTTGATCAGCAGAAGACTCTTATCTCCCTGTGGTACCAGGGAAAAGCTTTTCATTACCAGATGTCCTTTGCTCTCCATGAAGTCGAGGAACATCTGACGAAGTTCGTTTACTCCGTATTTCTTCATAATCTTTTCCTCCTGAAATCGGCGGCACCGGTTCAGCAGTATCCGCCGATATTTCTATAATGAATTTTTTATTTTGCCAGAACTTTGTTGAATTTCTTTTTGCCTTTTTTCAGCACTACACCTTCACCTGTAAGTGCATCTTTGGCAACTGTGTATTTCACATCTGTGATCTTCTCACCGTCAATGGAAACACCGCCCTGTTCAATGGCACGACGTCCCTCGGAACGTGTTGGAACCATTCCTGCTTTTACAAGCATGGAGATCAGGTCGATTGTTCCTTCTTCTGAGAAGTCTTCGTCTGCAAGCTCAGTTGTCGGCATATGTGCTGTGTCAGCGCCGCCTGCAAAAAGTGCTCTTGCGCCTTCCTGTGCTTTCTTTGCTTCCTCTTCGCCATGAACCAGATTTGTCAGCTCGTATGCAAGGATTTCTTTTGCTTTATTCAACTGGCTTCCTTCCCATTTAGCCATCTCATCGATTTCTTCTAACGGAAGGAAGGTAAGGAGACGCATACATTTGATAACATCTGCATCATCCACGTTTCTCCAGTACTGATAGAAATCGAAAGGAGAAGTCTTCTCCGGGTCAAGCCATACAGCACCGGACTGTGTTTTACCCATCTTCTTACCTTCGGAGTTCAGAAGAAGTGTGATCGTCATGGCGTAAGCGTCTTTTCCAAGTTTACGACGGATCAGCTCTGTACCGCCAAGCATATTTGCCCACTGGTCATCACCGCCGAACTGCATGGTGCAGCCGTATTTCTGATACAGCATGTAGAAGTCGTAGCTCTGCATGATCATATAGTTGAACTCAAGAAATGTAAGTCCACGTTCCATACGCTGTTTGTAGCACTCGTGAGAGAGCATACGGTTTACAGAGAAATGTGGTCCAACATCACGAAGTACTTCTACATAATTTAAATTCATCAGCCAGTCTGCATTGTTTACCATTAATGCCTTGCCGTCTGAGAAGTCGATAAAACGCTCCATCTGTTTCTTGAAGCAGTCAATGTTGTGCTGAATGGTCTCCACTGTCATCATCTGACGCATATCAGATCTTCCGGACGGGTCACCGATCATACCGGTTCCGCCGCCTAATAATGCGATTGGTTTATTTCCCGCCATCTGCAGACGTTTCATCAGGCAAAGCGCCATGAAATGTCCTACGTGAAGGCTGTCTGCGGTAGGGTCAAAGCCAATGTAAAATGTGGCTTTTCCATTATTTACCATTTCTTTGATCTCTTCTTCGTCTGTTACCTGGGCAATCAGACCACGGGCTTTCAGCTCGTCCCAAACTGTCATTGTTTGTTTCCTCCTCGTAATAAAATAAAACAACCCGGTTCCTGTCCCTTTAGGACGAGAACCGGGTCCCGCGATACCACCTAAATTCGCAGAAAACTCGCATTCTCTGCCTCAATAAGTAACAAACCATGCCATTGTTATGATAAACAACGTTTCTCTCTGTTACTTAAGCATGTTAACGGATGCCACTCCGCTGCAGCCTACTTACCTTACAATATCTCTGAGGTGTTCGGTGCAGAGCTCCGGGAGGTATTCACATAAGTTCCCCACGCGCCTCTCACCTGCCGGCAGCTCTCTGTCTGTTTTCCCTATGTTACTCTTTCCCATCTGTGCTTTTTTATATCATATATCTGCAAGTATACAAATACAAAATTTATTTGTCAAGGAATTTATAGCAATCCTCTTCATATTTCACCAACTTAAAGCATTAATGTACTCACCCTGAAATCCAGTCCACAAAGAATACATGTCCTTTGTACTGTTCATATTCCAGCTTGCTGAAATTAAGGTTCTGTGCCTTAAATGCTGCCGGAGTCATAAAGAATTTGTAATTGAAATCCTTTGTCTTAAATCCCGGGAGTGTTCTCTTTGTGCCATGATTCACATAGTTACTGAACACTTCCATGGCTGCCTTTGCTGCCGCATAGGCATTGGTCCTGTCCTCAAACTGGCCTTTCAGTCTTTTAAGAAGTGCTCCGTCTGTGACAACCGCATACTGGGTAGGTTTTCCCTGATATACCACATAACGGATCTGTGACGGAAATTCTTTATACTGGTCAATGGTACAGTTTAATACGCAAAGCGCAACTGCCTCCATTCCCACGACTCCCTGATCTCCTGCTTCTGCATCACACACTGCTGCCAGAAGATCCAGATCTGACACCTTTCCGTCTGCAATTCCCGGATGTTCCAGGAACTCTTCTTCCATATAGTAGTATTTATTATTCTTCGCATCAAAGACCTTGACATATTTGCCCTCTACTGTGTAATCATTATCGGAAGTCTTTGTTGCAGCACCGTCAGAATCAAACCTGTATGTAGTTCCGTCAATGGAAGCGATGGTATTTGCCAGCATCACTCCTGATGTATCAAAATAATATTTCTTTCCATCAAGCTCAAGCCAGCCTGTCTTCGCCTTACCATCTGAAGGGTTGAAATAATATTTCTTACTTCCTACGGTTCCGAAACCTTTCTGATAACGGACACCGGTTGATTTTGAAAAATAGTAATAGTCTGAGTCAATTTTCTCCAGGCCTGTATACATTATTCCATTTGACGGCTTAAAGTATCTGTAATTTCCGGCACTGCTCTTCACCCAGCCTGTACACATACGTCCATTGGCCTGACTGAAATAGCGTTTCTGTTCTTTTTTGTTCTCCACCCAGCCTTTGGCCATAACGCCGGAACCGCTGTAAAAATAATATTTATATTCATCTGTATCTGTGAGCCAGCCTCTTGTCAGCAGGCCTGTTGTCTCATCAAAATGACGGGTATTTCCATTGGAATCAGTGATAAATCCTGTCACCATATATCCGGCTCCGCTGGTAAAGTATCGGATCGCCTGTCCGCTGGAGTCTTTTACCCAGCCTTTTACCTGAACTCCTGTTTTCTTATCAAAGTAATATTTCTTACCCTTAAGTTCCAGCCAGCCTTTCTGTTTGGAACCGTCTTTGTTTATGTAATAGGTTTTCCCTTTCTGAGTGACAAATCCTGTTTTTGTTGCCGCGGATACACTAAAACAGCCCATTACAAAAACGGTCATCACAAAAAGGAGCAGATACTTTAACAATAGTTTCCCATGTTTCTTCATTCTTATTCCCCGTTTCCTCTCTTTTTATACGTATTGTTTTACGTTTTAATTGGGTTATTGTTGCATTTCTTTCTCAATCATTACAGATTTGTTACGTGGTATATTATATCGGATTCATATATTATTGTCAACTTGTGAAAAGCAACAATTCGCATCGAACTTAAGGTTATTGGTTATTGGTTACTGTGAACATAATGAACAATAATGAAACTGTAACACTTTTTGCGGTTCCACATATGATAGGATTGTAAAGAAAAAAAACGGAGGATTTAATATGAGCGACTTAGCTGCTACAAATTGCGGATGTGAGGACAGAGGAGGATGCGGATGTGGCTGCGCTAATAACAGCGGATGCGGATGCGACAATGGCTGCGGATGTAATAACGGATGTGGATGTAACAGTGGATGGGGACTTTCAGGCGGAAATAATTCCTGCTGTAATATCCTCTGGATCATCATCCTTCTGTGCCTGTGCGGAAACAATAACTGCGGATGCAGCAATGGCTGCGGCGGATGTGGCAACGGTGACAACTGCTGGATTATTATCGTGCTGCTTCTGTTATGTGGAAACAATGGCTGTGGATGTGGCTGCTGACAATCATTTTCTGTTGGCAGGGGGATCTTTCCCTCTGCCTCTTTATATTTTACAGGATTATAATTTCGTCCTTATTATTCATGCTACCTGATATTATCCTTATCTTTCATATTCCGGGAATTGATCCTGTCTGTTTTCTTTTCCGGGTGCACTGTCTGAGCACATTGTTTTTTCTTTTTCACACACTCCAAATCTATCTCATAAAAAGCATTTCCATTTATAATAAGCATTTCTTTCTTTTCTTCTGACTCTGATCCCATATCTGATTCTCCATTTTTTGCAACTGCAAACGCATGATACCTGCAGCAATTCCATAAAATTTGAGGCAGCGTGCAGTAAAGCAGTCTCACAGTTACTTAAATTCTACTTTATTATATGTCAGAATCCTTCTCCCCGTCATATTCTGTTAATAAAAAACATAAAATGGAAGCAGATATTATGAATGAAGAGCAGATTTCACAGACTTTACTGGATCAGATGGTCAGTTCTGACCGCGGACAGATGATAAAAGCCGCCATTCCTTATCTTCCGCCAAAAGGACAGCAGATTTTCTCAGTCTATGAAAAAGCGGTTGAATTTATCAATACGGTTTCTGTTTTCAGCAAAAGAAGTTCCGGCAGCGATCTGTGTGCCATGAGCATACCGGCCCAGAATCCGGTGGATATCATCAATGATATCCGCAGCTTCTGTTATGGTCCCAGCAGGGATAAATTAGATCAGATGGTAAATATGATGGCTATGGTTCAGATGCTGCAGCTCATGAACCAGCCTGCAGATGGTGAGAAGGAGGATTCCCATGAATGATGACTGGCGCAACAACCCGAAGCTTGCAGGTATGGATCGTTCCAAGCTTGATATGCTTCAGAATCTGGCTTCCCAGGGAAGTTCAAAGGGTGCAAATGAGATGCTGCCTTTCCTGATGAGCGCAGCTGCTCAGGGAAAAAAAGGTGGTCTGAAATTTAATGCTGATGAGATTTCTGCGATCATTGAAGTGCTGAAGATGGGAAAATCTCCCGCAGAGGCACAAAAACTTGATAAAGTGGTGAACCTTATGAAAATGATGCGGTGACCAAGCCCCCCCCCTCACTGCTTATTGCTTTTCGCAGACTCCGCAGAAAACTTACCTGATTCGGTTAATATGAATTGCTATGATAACAAAAAGAGTACATTTCATCAACTTTCCGAAATGTACTCTTATGTTCAGTAATGTAACTTGTCACCAATTATTATCTGTCATATTTGCGCAGCCTGTCGCAAATAAATGTCAGTGCCTGGTCAACTGCCTGGTCTCTGATACTTTTTCTGTCGCCCTCAAAGTGAAATTCCCTCACAGTTGTCTTTCCTGCACAGTAACATCCCATAAATACGGTTCCCACCGGTGTTTCCTCTGTTCCACCGCCCGGACCTGCAAGCCCTGTCACAGAGAGACAGACATCGGTTTTGGCTGCTTTCGCACCGCCTTTTGCCATCTGTCCGGCACATTTGGCTGAGACAGCACCTTCTTTCTTCAGTGTACTCTTCTTTACTCCAAGACATTTTCTTTTGGCGCGGTTTGTATATGTGACATAACCACACATAAATACCTCCGAAGCTCCCGGTACATTTACGATGTCCGCTGCTACCGCACCGCCTGTACAGGACTCGGCAAGAGACAGTGTCATTTTCTTTTTTTTCAGGAGTCCTACAACTGTTTCTTCTAATGCTGATTCTTCTGATGCTTCCTTTTCTGAAGCCATATTTAAAGCCTTCTTTCTAATCCTGCATGGACAGAACACTCCTGTTCTGCCAGATATATGTGATCAGGGAAATAACGGTAAGTGCCAGAGAAAGCCAGATAAATATCTGTTCCAGAATATCAAACACTCCGCCCAGATCGATCAGCAGTAAAATGATCATGATCATCTGGGAAACCGTCTTGAATTTGCCCCAGTAGTTTGCCGCGATCACAATACCGTTCTCGGCTGCGATCAGACGGAATCCGCTGATAATAAATTCTCTTCCTATAATAATGATAACAAACCATGCCGGAAGTTTTTCCAGTTCAATAAAACAGATCATTGCAGAACACACAAGCAGCTTGTCTGCAAGAGGATCCATGAATTTTCCAAAGTTTGTCACCAGATTGTATTTCCTGGCAAGCTTTCCGTCAAACCAGTCGGTCACACTTGCAACAACAAAAATAGCAAGTGCTATATAGCGGTTTGCCTCACCGCCCAGGTCTGTAAGCATAAACAGTACAAGAAACGGAACCAGGATCATTCTGGCTACTGTAAGTTTATTCGGTGTATTCATCTGCCAACTCTCCTATCAAATCATATTCCAGTGCACCGGTCACACGTACCTTTGCAAAATCTCCTGTCATCAGGAGTTCTCCTGTCTGCACAAAAATATAACCGTCGACCTTTGGTGCATCTCCGTAAGTTCTGCCAATGTATGCGCTCTCATCTGCAACTTTTCCCTCGATCATCACGAGAAGTTCCTGTCCGATACGGTCAGTTCCCTTATCATAGGAAATCTCCTGCTGAAGCTCCATGATCTCGTCACGTCTGGCCTCTTTGACTTCTTCCGCAACCTGATCAGGCATCGTTGCTGCAGGTGTATCTTCTTCCGGTGAGTAAGTAAATACTCCCAGACGGTCAAATTCCATCTCATCCACAAAGCCCATCAGCTCTTCGTGGTCTTCCTGTGTTTCCCCGGGGAATCCGGAGATCAGAGTGGTACGGAGCACGATGTCAGGAATCTCCCGACGAAGCTTATTTACAATCTCCACCAGCTCTGCCTGTGTTGTCCTTCTTCCCATTCTCTTTAAGATACGGTCACTTGCATGCTGGATCGGAAGATCCAGATAATGGCAGATCTTCTTCTCCTCTTTCATGGTCTGGATCAGTTCATCGTAAATTTCCTCCGGATAGCAGTAAAGCACGCGGATCCAGCGGATTCCTTTGATCTTGCATAACTCTTTCAGGAGGATATGAAGAGATTTCTTTCCATATATGTCAGTTCCATATACGGTTGTCTCCTGTGCGACAAGGATCAGCTCTTTTACGCCTTCCTCTGCCATCTCCTTTGCCTGTGTTACCAGACGTTCCATCGGAACGCTTCGGAATTTACCGCGAAGTTTCGGGATGATACAGTAGGTGCAGTGTTTATCACAGCCTTCTGCTATCTTGAGGTATCCGAAATGTCCGCCTGTTGTGAGAACACGTTTGCCAAGCTTTTCCGGAAGATAATCAATATCTTTAAATTCCTGGAAATGTTTTCCTTCCATTGCTTCACGGATTGCCTTAAGGATGTCTCCGTAGGAAGTTGTGCCAAGTACTGCATCTACTTCCGGTACTTCCTCAATGATCTCATTCTTATAACGCTGTGCCATACATCCTGTGACAACCAGGACTTTACAGCTCCCGGTTTTCTTGTATTCTGCCATCTCAAGGATGGTGTTGACGCTCTCTTCCTTTGCGTCATTGATAAAGCAGCAGGTGTTCACCACAATGGCCTCTGCTTCAGTTTCATCATCTACGATCTCGAACCCGTTACCTGTAAGAAGCCCAAGCATTTCTTCGGAATCTACAAGGTTCTTGTCACAGCCTAATGATACGAATAATAATTTCATAAATTCTCCTATAAGAATGTGCCTGAAAATATACCTCTGTAATTCTCAGACACATCCTTTTGTTTATCTATTGTGTTACCATCAGTTCTTACTCTTCAGTTGTTTCTTCTGCTGTTTCAGCAGTCTCTGTGATTTCAGAAGCCTGTGCTGATTCTGGACGATCCTTTTTCTGCCCTGGATAAAAGCACGGAGAAGCAGATTTTTGCAAATCTGAAAGAGCAGTCTAGGGAGAATATGGTTCTGTTGATTTCCCACCGTCTGTATCTGTTCCCACAGATGGATAAGGTTATATGGATGGAGAACGGAAAAACCATAGCCGGTACACATGATGAGATTATGAATAAATGCCCACAGTATGCGGCTCTTTATAACGAACAGAGGGGAGGAGCATCTGATGAAGAATAAAAGTGTTGGCAGAGTTATATTGAACACAATAAAAGAAAAGTGGATGCTTACAGCAGGAATTGCAATTACTGTTGTTGGTGCAATCGTAATGGCACTGTTTCCACCACTTATTCTTGCAAAGATTATTGATACAATTACATCAGGTACAATGCCGGCATTTTATATGATTATTATATATTTCGGATTTCTTCTTATAACAGGTCTTATGGAGAGTACAAGAGAGACATTTCTTACAGTATTCGGACAAAAGATTGCACACTCATTAAGAAGTGCATTGATGGATAAATATAGCTGTCTTACAACAAGTGGTCTTACAAGCCAGGAACCGGGAACTGTTGTATCAAGATTCGTTGGAGATGCTGATACAGTTGAGAATCTTTTTACATCAGGAATCATTAGTATGTTTGCAGATGCCTGCAAGATTATCAGTATCCTGGTGGTAATCTGGTTTGAAAATAAGGGACTTACAGTGGTGCTTCTTGTAATGCTGCCCTTCCTGTTTGGGTTCACCAGACATGTGCAGAAAAACATGCTGACCGCTCAGATTGAAAACCGAAAAGCAGTGGGAAGAGCTTCCGGCCATGTTCCTGAGACCCTGCACAACATCCGCACCATCCA
>OJNP01001589.1_pt1 | contig 11084 bp, 9 predicted proteins | sample 1597921 | NCBI WGS metagenome assembly OJNP01 (sample SAMN01915213, study PRJEB22387) | human gut metagenome | isolation source: stool | host: Homo sapiens | place: USA | reverse complement strand
CCTGCGTGCCGACACATTCAAAGGGTTTTAGGGGAGAAAAGCCCGCCAGGCCATCAAAAATTTCCCGCAGCTCGTCTCTTTCCAGCAGGTTTTCGCCAAAAATTGCTGAGAGCTGCTCCGGCGGCAGGAATGGGGATAATATGCCGCATACAAACAGGCATTTCGCGCAGTTGCGGCACCACACGTTGCGTTTGCTGCCTGCGTTGCAACTGCGGAAAACCGCATGATACTGCGGAAGGGCGGCGAAATATTTTGCAATTTGCAGCTCGTTAAAGGGGCGCAAAAGGCTGAAATAATGGATATCCGGCATTAAATTTTTATGCGCATATTGTTGAAAATCATGCTCAAACGCAAAGGATTTGGAATACTGATGGTTGACGGACGCGCCGCTGAGGTTCCCCTCGTTGGCGCTCGATTCATTGGAGAGCACAATATGCTCCGCGCCGATCAAATAAGCGGTATAAAAGCTGAGGAAGGCCACAATTGCTGAAAAGGGCGTGTGGCCATTCAAAAAGCCCTCACGGTTGCGCTCCAGGAGCATTGGGTCAATTGTGCGTAAAACGTGGATCATATCGCCTTGCGTATAACCGGCAGTTAGCGCACACTGATTGCGCGCTTCTTGGAAATTGACCATAAATAATCGGTTCTGCGGGTGAAATGCCCGCATCAGCTCCAGCGTAACACAGGAGTCCTTTCCGCCGCCGACGGGAATCAAATTGAGATGACTGTTGCAAAACGGCTCGTGGGGAATGGGCTCTGCCGCAGGGGCCTCCAGGGTGAGGAACGTATCATAATCCGCCTCGATCCCGTTGCGAAAAAAGAACTCGCCAAGGCCATTGAAATAGAGCCTTTTCCAAAAGGCGTTGTCCGCCTCGTCCAACCCGCCGCACTCCACAACCACGCGGGGCGGGCAGGCACATTTCCAGTAGCTGATGAGTTCTACCATGCCAAGGCTGAAGAGCATCCGCTGCGCGGCCTGCGAATCCGGGGCGTTTTTGATTTGGAGCGGCGCTGTATCAATCCGCAGCGTAGGGCGGAAGCGGCAAAGATTTTCAATTTCAAAATCATAGCGGACGCAAAGCGCATCCCCCTCCTGCGAGAGGGAGAAACCGTGGTAGTAAAAGACCGGGTAAGCCCGGCGAAAGGCGATGTATTTTTTCTGGTTTTCCATGCGGACAACCCTTTCTTTCTGTCGATTCATCCGTGACTCGTTTCTATAATAAATTTCTATAAAATTGTAACAGGTTCCAAACAGAGCGTCAAGGCGAAAGAAGAGGATTTTTGGGGAAAAGTAAAAAATGAGACGGGTATTTTACCCGCCTCATTGTGGAAGCCTACAAATATTTTGGTCAAAAAAGAGAAAGAGCAAAAATTTTTCCGTTAAAATAATCTGGAGATGTTGCCATCTGCATCCACGTCGATCTGATTGGCGGCTGGCGTTTTGGGCAGACCGGGCATCGTCATAATATCACCCGTCAGCGCGACGATAAAACCGGCGCCAGCGGAGAGGGAAAGCTGCTTCACCGTAATTATAAAGCCTGAAGGCCTTCCGAGCAGTGCGGGATTGTCGGAAAGAGAATATTGTGTTTTTGCCATGCAGACGGGTAAGTTACTTTGCCCGAGCGCCTCAATTTCCCGAAGCTGCTTTTCTGCCTGAGCGGTTAAGGCAACGCCGTCCGCCCCATAGATTTCCCGGGCGATCGTTTCAATTTTTTCCCGGATCGGCCGGTCGGTTTCATAGAGGCAGTGGAAGGCGGAGGATTGCTCGCAGGCCTTCAGCACCTTCTGCGCGAGCGCAACGCCGCCTTCACCGCCTTTTGCGAACACCTCGCTTAGTGCATATTCCACCCCGAGCGATGCACAATATTCTGCGAGAAGGCTGATTTCAGCCTCTGTATCCGTATAGAAGCGATTGATCGCCACAACGACGGGAATGCCGAATTTTCGCATATTTTCGACGTGTGCGCCAAGGTTGGCGAGGCCGGCGCGCAGCGCGTCCAGGTTTTCCACAGAGGTTTCCGCTTTGGGTACGCCGCCGTTATATTTCAGCGCGCGCAGCGTGGCGACCACCACCACTGCGCTTGGCCGCAAGTTGGCATAGCGGCATTTGATATCAAAAAACTTTTCCGCTCCGAGGTCGGAGCCGAATCCCGCCTCTGTGATGCAGTAATCGCCGAGCTTGAGAGCGAGGCGCGTTGCCGCGACGGAATTGCATCCGTGGGCGATGTTGGCGAACGGCCCGCCGTGCATCAGAACGGGCGTGTTTTCGAGCGTCTGCACGAGATTTGGCTTGATGGCATCCCGCAGAAGGGCGGCCATGGAGCCGGTTACGCCCAAGTCATCCGCATAAACCGGAGAATTGTCATATTTGTAGGCGACAAGGATGCGACCGAGCCGTTTTTTGAGATCCGTCAAATCATCCGCAAGGCAGAGGATTGCCATGACTTCGCTTGCCACGGTGATTTGGAAGCTGTCCTCCCTCGGCACACCGTTTATTTTGCCACCCAGGCCTACGATGCAATGCCGCAGCGCGCGATCGTTCATATCCATGCAGCGCTTAAAAACGATGCGGCGCGGGTCGATGCCGAGTGAATTGCCCTGCTGAAGATGGTTATCGATGCATGCGCATAGCAGGTTGTTCGCAGCGGTGATGGCATGCATGTCGCCGGTGAAATGAAGGTTGATGTCCTCCATGGGCACGGCCTGCGCGTATCCGCCGCCGGCCGCTCCGCCCTTAATGCCGAAAACGGGGCCGAGAGAAGGCTCACGCAGAGCGATAACCGTGTTTTTGTGAAGCTTTGCCATCGCTTCCCCTAAGCCGACTGTCGTTGTCGTTTTGCCTTCTCCGGCGGGTGTAGGGTTGATGGCGGTGACAAGGATCAGCTTGCCGTCCGCCTTGCCGGCGAGGCGTTTCATGATCGCAGGGGAAAGCTTTGCCTTAAAGCGGCCATAGGGCTCGAGCTCCTCCTCGCTGATTCCGAGCCGCTGCGCAATTTGCGTGATCGGCAGAAGGGAGGCGTTTTGGGCGATTTCGATGTCAGTGAGCATGTCAAAGTTCCTCCTTTAAAATGTGGAGTCCGGTTCAAATTAAAAAAAGTATAACATATTTTTCCCTCTCCAACAAGAAAAAGCAGTTGTATAAACCTCGTAAAGCGCGGTCAGAATAAAGACGGAGGTGCGATGATGATCAAGAACGATTATAAATACACAAAAAAGAAAACAAAAATCGGCGGGAAAGGCTTCTATATTGCGCTGGGATGCTGTTTGCTCGCCGTGGGCTTAGGCGTTTGGGGCGCGGTGCAGGGCCGTGCTCCAGTGACACAAGGCCTTTCCGGTGCAAATTCACAGATAGAGGCCCGCACGACAAAGGCGCCTGTGCAAACGAAGGAGGCGCCCGCAAACGTGCCGGCAACCGGCGTGGCCGACGAGCGGGGAACGCAGCAAGAGCAGACAACCGCCGCGACAGAACGGGAGACGCAGGCGGAATATTTCATGCTGCCGTTGGGAACAAAAATCAACAAAGATTTCAGCAACGGCGAAATGGTAGAATCCAAAACCATGGGTGATTGGCGTGTGCACAACGGGATTGACTTTGCAGCAAAAAAGGGCGATGCTGTCAAAGCGATCAGCGCGGGCACGGTGCTCTCTGTGGAAAACGACAGCATGTGGGGGTGGGTCGTGACCATCGACCATGGCAACGGCATGAAGGCCTCCTACTGTGGCCTACAAAAGGAACCGGCTGTGAAAAAGGGCGGCAGCGTCAAAATGGGCGATGTGATCGGCAAGGTCGGGGAGATCCCGGTGGAAATGAAGGATGAACCCCATCTGCATTTTGAGGTGCGTGTCAACGGCACGGTTACCGACCCGCTGGCCGCCATGGGCAAAGCGGGCTGAACAGCTGCAAAAAGAACGGATATCATTTGGAAAAACGGCAGGGGCGTTTCCGGCGAATCGGAGAAGCCCTGCCGTTTTTTCTGCAATATTCACAAAGAACCCCTACGGTGTAGGCACAAAAGAAGGGGAAAACGGCAATATTACGTAGAGTAGATGAATTTTTGAAGTTCCTTTATTGCAAACTTTAAAGTGGTATAGTATAATTACAATAAATATCTGAAGTGGATGCAGCGCGGGCGTGGGAGCGTGTGACAGAACGGTCATGCCGCTTTTTTTGTTTCGGCAGGGCTGCATATTCCACTCAGATAAAAAATGAAACAGGGAGGAAAAAGTTTATGAAGAAGCGTTTGTTGGCAGCGTTGATGGTATGCGTTCTGGCCGCCCTTCCTCTGGCGGGATGCCAGAACGGAGACGATACGGGCAGCACGGGAGACAAAATTGTCATTGGCGGTCTTGCGCCCCTGACGGGCAATGTATCCGTCTATGGAATTGCCACAAATAATGGCGTACAGCTTGCCTTTGAAGAGATCAATCAAAAGGGTGGCGTGCTTGGAAAGCAGATAGAGTATATTTGTGAAGACGAAAAGGGCGATGCGACGGAGGCAACCAACGCTTACCGCAAGCTCGTCAATCAGAACAAGGTCGTCGCGATCATCGGCGACGTGACCAGCAAGCCGGCGGCGGCCGTTGCACAGGCCTCCGTGCAGGATAACATGCCAATCCTAACGGCTACCGCCACGGCGCTCAATGTTACGGCGGCTGGCAAAAACGTGTTCCGCGTTTGCTTTACAGACCCGGAGCAGGGTGAGATTATGGCGAACTACGCCAAGAAGCTCGGCAAAAAAACAGCGGCAGTGATTTATGACACCTCCGATGATTACTCCAAGGGGCTGAGGGATTCCTTCAAGGCAACCGCTGAGAAGCTCGGCATTGCCGTTGCTGCCGACGAAGGCTTTGCAAAGGGCGCAGTCGATTTCCGCCCGCAGCTTACCAATATCAAATCGAAGAATCCGGATGTCCTCTTCGTGCCTACTTATTATGAGCAGGCGGCATTGATCGCCGTACAGGCCAAAGAGCTCGGCTTGACGACGCAGATCGTCGGTGCAGACGGTTGGGACGGCGTTGTCGGCAAGGTTGATCAATCCAACATGGATGCGGTTAACGGCGCTTACTATTGCAGCCAGTATACGGCGGAGAGCGAGGATCAGCGCGTTCAGGATTTCATTAAGAACTATAAGGCAAAATACAACATGGACCCCAATCAATTTGCAGTGCTCGGCTATGATGCGGCTTATATGATGGCCGAGGCGATCAAAAATGCCGGCTCTACGGAGAAGCAGGCGATTATCGACGCCCTTGCAAAGCTTGAGTACAACGGCCTGACCGGCCAGATGCATTTTGATGAGAATCGCAACGTAGTCAAAGAGGCGATCATCATCAAGATTGACAACGGCGCCTATAAGTTTGAAGAAACCTTTGGAAAGTAAGCAGATTACGGGGGGCGGCATGGCATGTCTGCGGGCCGGGCCGTCGGACCCGGCCCGCAGAGCGATTTCCCCGCTGAGCAAAGGGAATGAAATTCCCTTTAAGAATGGGCCTCCCTTTGGAATGTAGCGAGCTTGAAAGGAAGAGCATTTCTTTTGCTCAGCGGGCAAAGGCGGAAAAGGCAAGCTCGTGAAATGATACGGCGCGCCCCTTTCGTGGGGGAACGCCTAAAGTAGGAAGGTGCGTTTATGGATTTTTTCATCCAAATGATTAACGGCCTTGGCCTTGGCAGCATTTACGCGCTGGTGGCCTTGGGCTACAGCATGGTATACGGCATTATCCAGCTCATTAACTTCGCACATGGCGATATCATCATGGTTGGCGGCTACGTTGTGTTCGTCGTGATGGTGCAGCTCGGCCTGCCGCTTTGGGCGGCGGTAATCCTGTCGATTGCGGTTTGCACCCTGTTGGGCGTTGTCATCGAGCGTCTCGCGTACCATCGCCTGCTGGTCAAGGATGCGCCGCGCCTGTCTTTGCTGATTACGGCGATCGGCGTGAGCATTTTCCTGCAAAATCTATTTCAGCTTGGCTTTACCTCCAGCGCTCAGTCGATGCCGGTGATGTTCCCCAACAAGGTGATTACCCTCGGCAGCCTGCAACTAAGCTTTAGCACCGTGCTGAATATCCTGGTCTCAATCGCAATGATGATCCTATTGGAGCTCATCGTCAACAAATCCAAAATGGGCAAGGCGATGCGCGCCACCAGCGAGGATGCAGGCGCGGCGAAGCTGATGGGCATCAACACGAATTCTACGATCGCGTTTACCTTTGCCATTGGCTCGGCGCTCGCAGCGGTTGGCGCCGTTTTATACAGCAACACATTCCATCAAATTACCCCCTATATGGGCGGCATGCTCGGCCTGAAAGCTTTTGTCGCGGCCGTCCTTGGCGGCATCGGCAATATCCCCGGCGCAATGCTGGGCGGCTATATTCTTGGTGTAGCGGAGAGCCTGACGATCGCAGCGGGCGGTTCCCAGGTTTCGGATGCTGTTGTGTTCGGCATCCTGATTCTTGTCCTGCTTGTCAAACCTGCCGGTCTTCTTGGTAAGAACGTGCAGGAAAAGGTTTAAGGGGGGCGCGCGATATGTCAAAACAACGAAAGCTTTCCTATCTCTTCAGCATCCTTTGGGTGGCAATCCTATTTGCCGCGATCATGGGAGCCGTAGCGACGGGAGTCATCAATTCTTACTATTCCGGCATTTTGGTGCTCATCGGCATCAATATCATCTTGGCGGTCAGCCTGAATCTGGTAACCGGATTTTTGGGGCAGCTTGTGCTTGGCCATGCGGGCTTTATGAGCGTAGGCGCTTATTCCGCTGCATTGTTCACCATGCATGCAGGCCTTCCTATTTCCGTTGCCTTTCCACTCGGCCTGATTTTTGGCGGCTTGGTGGCTGCCATCTTCGGGGTGATTATCGGCGTTCCGGCACTCCGCCTGCGCGGCGACTACCTGGCGATCATTACGCTGGGCTTCGGCGAAATTATCCGTGTGCTGGTTTTAGCAGTGGATTTTACAGGCGGCGCTGCCGGTTTGACGGGAATTCCCTATATCGAGGGAAAATATACGCTGATTATCTATACCTTTTTTATAGCTTTCCTCACGGTGGTTGCGATTTTGGCTTTTATCCGCTCCCGCCACGGGCGCGCGGTGATTGCCATCCGCGAGGATGAGATCGCAGCGGAGGCCTCCGGCATCAACACCACCTATTATAAACTTCTTGCCTTTGTGGTGGCGGCGTTTTTCGCGGGCGTTGCGGGCGGCATTTATGCGCATTATATCGGCGTGCTCGACCCCAGCAAATTCGATTTTAACTATTCCGTCGAAATCCTGATTATGGTCGTGCTCGGCGGCATGGGCTCCATTACAGGCTCCGTTTGCTCCGCAACTGTGCTCACGCTCTTGCCGGAAATGCTCCGCTCTTTTGCAGATAAACGCATGTTGATCTATTCCCTTGTGCTGATTATCGTCATGCTCTTTAAGCCCACCGGCCTGCTCGGGACGCGTGAGTTTTCCGTGCGAAAAATTGTGGGTAAGCTATTCAAAGAAAAAAAGAAGGATACCGGCACGCCCCCGGCGGGCGGCGCGCCTGGAAAGGAGGCCTGAAGCCATGGAGGAGAATAGAGCGGTATTGGAAACCCGCAACCTCGGCATCACCTTTGGCGGCCTGAAGGCTCTGGAGGGCGTCCATTTTCGCTTGCACGAAAAGGAGATCATTGGCCTTATTGGGCCGAACGGTGCAGGCAAAACCACGGTCTTTAATCTTTTGACCGACGTTTATTATCCAACAGACGGCGAAATTGAGCTTGAGGGCAACAGCATTGTGGGTAAAAAAACCTACCAGATCACGCAAAACGGCATTGCGCGGACCTTCCAGAATATCCGTCTGTTTAAAGATGTGACGGTGCTCGATAATGTAAAAACCGCGATGACCAGCAAGATGAAATATTCCCTTCTTTCCAGTATTTTTCGCCTGCCTGCTTATCGACGGGAGGAAAAAGAGATATCAGAGAAGGCCCATGCGCTGCTTGAGGTGCTCGGCCTCAATGAGAAAGCCTATGAAATGGCACGCAACCTCCCCTATGGCCAACAGCGCAAGCTGGAGATCGCCCGTGCGCTGGCAACCTCTCCAAAGGTTTTGCTGCTGGATGAACCGGCTGCCGGCATGAACCCAACAGAGACGAAAGAGCTTATGGAAACGATTCGCCTAATTCGGGATAAATTTGGCCTCTCGATTTTACTGATTGAGCATGATATGAGCTTTGTCATGGGCATCTGCGAGCACTTGGTAGTGCTTGACTATGGCAGGATTATCGCGGAAGGGCCCCCCGAGGAAGTTCGTAAGGATCCGAAGGTGATCGCCGCATATCTGGGTGGGGAATAGCCTGAAAAAGCGGCCTTTGCCGCACCGTTTCAGGCGCGCTTGATACCGATTCCCCAGCTGTTAGAAAGGAATGAGTCAACAATATGGATTTGATGCTTTCCGTCAAAGACTTAGACGTATACTATGGCGCAATCCATGCGATCAAGGGGATTTCCTTTGAGGTGAACGAGGGCGAGATTGTCACGCTCATCGGCGCGAACGGCGCGGGCAAGACGACCACGCTCCATGCCATTTCAGGCCTCGTAAAGCCGAAGAATGGGGAAATTGCCTTCTGCGGCGCAAATTTGCGCACCACAAGCGCCCATAAAATCATCCGGCTTGGGCTGGCCCAGGTGCCTGAGGGGCGGCGCGTTTTTTCCCATATGACGGTGCAGGAAAACTTGGAGATGGGCGCGTATGCACGGAAAGACCGGGGCCGGCTAAACGATGAGTTCGAGCGCATTTTTCAGCGGCTCCCCCGTTTGAAGGAGCGGCGCAAGCAGGTTGCCGGCACGCTATCCGGCGGGGAGCAGCAGATGCTTGCCATTGGACGCGCACTGATGAGCAACCCCAAAATGCTGTTGCTCGACGAGCCATCGATGGGCCTTTCTCCACTGCTGGTGGAGGAAATCTTTCAAATCATTCAGGATGTTAACAAAAGCGGGGTTACCGTTTTACTCGTGGAGCAGAATGCGAAGATGGCGATGCAGATTGCGAACCGCGTATACGTCATGGAGACGGGTACCATCATGATGAGCGGGAACTCGGAGGAAATGCGCAATAACGAGCAGGTGCGCAGGGCTTATTTGGGCGGATAACCGGTGCGTTTCGGCAAAAAGTAAAACCGTGCATAGAGAAAGCGAGGGCAGGCAGATTTGCCTGCGAGGCTGGACGATGGGTTGAAAATCACTGATTTTACGCAAGAAGATGCGAAAACCGTATGCAGCTGGCGTTATCCGCCACCCTATGATATCTATCATTATCCGGAATGGGAAACGGCCCGGGCACAGCATTATGGAATGACGGATGAAGAAACACGCCGCGCAGAGTTTTATGCCCTGAAAGACGGGAATAATTTGACCGGTTTTTTCAGGTTGACGAATCATCCTGATTTTGTAATGATCGGCCTTGGCTTGGCGCCGGATCAATGTGGGAAGGGCCTTGGCAATCAGTTGATGAAAGCCATTCAAACCGTTCTAAAGGAGCGATATCCCGGGCGGCCCGCCTGCCTTGAAGTGAGAACTTGTAATATGCGCGCGATCAAATGCTATAAACGGGCCGGATTCGTCGTCCGAAAAGAGTATTGCAGAGACACGTCGATGGGGATGGCGGATTTCTATTTGTATGGTATTATGATCAGTTTCGTTGTATGATATGGCAAGGGAGCTGTTGCAAAATGCAAGGCATTTTGCAACAGCTCCCTTGTACGTTTATTTGAGGCTTTGCCCAAATGGGGGTAAGTCTCAAACTCACAATAGAATGAAAGATTGGATTTATCCGATTGCTTCGGCTTCTGCGCATGCAAGCACCCTTTTAAGCTCCTTTGGAATGGCAATATGCTGTGGGCAGTGGCCTTCGCATTTGCCGCATTCAATGCAATCCGCAATGCCGCAGGATTGTATGCGCGCTCGCAAATCAGCCATTTGATCGAAACGCAGGCAACTGTTATATGCTTCAAAAGCGCTTGAAATCCGCACGCCCTTCGGGCAGCCCTTGCAGTAATTGCAGCCGGTGCAAGGGATCAGCGGCAGGCTTTCCAAAATGGATACCGCCTGCTGGAGCAGCTCGGTTTCCGCTATGCTGAGCGGCTGAAACTGGCCAAAGAGCCGGAGATTTTCGGTTACCTGCGCCATGTCGGACATACCGCTGAGTACGACTGCCGTATTGGGAAGGCTCCCGGCAAACCGGAGCGCCCATGAGGCCGGGCTTGCCTTTGGGGCGGCAGCGGTAAGCAGAGAGACCACGTCGGGATGCGGCGAAGCGAGCGAGCCGCCGCGCACGGGCTCCATGATGATGCAGGGAATGCCGCGGGCCTCAACCATTTCATATTGTTCCTTTGCGCGCTGGGCCGTTTCCCAGTCATAATAATTGATCTGGAGCTGAACAAAGTCCCAGTCGGCGGCATCCAGAATTTCATGCAGAACCTCCGGCGTATCATGGAAGGAGAAGCCGGCATTCCGAACCGCCCCTGCCGCCTTTTTTGCAAAAATAAAGTCGACAAGATTCTCTTTTTTACAAATCTCCCAATTTTCCTGATTGAGGTTATGTAGCAGGTACTGGTCAAAATAGGTCACACCTGTACGCTTGAGCGAGGTTTCTAAGAGCTCTTGCGGTGTGTGCCCCTCCGGAATGAGCCACATGGGGAGTTTGTTTGCAAGATAGAAGCGCTCGCGTGGGTAGCGTTCTACTAAAGTGCGCTTCACAGCATTTTCAGAATCTCCATCCCCATATACATAGGCAGTATCAAAGTAATTGATTCCGCCCGCCATGCAGGCGTCCACCAGCTTTTCCGTTTCTAATAAGTCAATCTTACCGTTCTTTTGCGGGAATCGCATACAGCCAAGCCCCAAAAGAGAGGTTTCAAAACCCAGTTTATTGAATAAACGCTTTTCCATATTGCCTCGCCTCCATCCCTTGATTATTACGGTGAAATTATAGCACAAGAAAGAACGTTTGCATAGGCTTGCGTGGGGAAGGCACAGGAAATATGGAAATCCCCCATCAATAAAACCGACCGGGTGCTTCTCATAAGCACCCGGTCGGTTACACCTGGATCATTTCCGC
>OJNP01001587.1_pt1 | contig 11094 bp, 10 predicted proteins | sample 1597921 | NCBI WGS metagenome assembly OJNP01 (sample SAMN01915213, study PRJEB22387) | human gut metagenome | isolation source: stool | host: Homo sapiens | place: USA | reverse complement strand
AGCTTGCTGGCGGGAAGGGTATCGTCAACAATCACAAAGTGCGTCGTTGCCATATTGAACGCATCCTTCATCTTGTTGAGTGATACGATGGAGGGAAGATCCTGCGGCAGCCCGCGGTCGATGTTATAATATTTTGTTACATTATTTTGGCCGATGCAGGCAGGAATTGCAATGAGAAGCCCAACTGCGATTAGCACACGGCGGTGCTTGAGAATGAAACTGTTCATTCTATTAAAGCTTGGGATCAGGCTCCTGTGCGTGAATCGGTGAATTGGTTTATCAAATGCAAGAATCAAAGCAGGCAGGACGATGACAACCGTGATAACGCCGAGCACGACTCCCTTTGCCATGACGAGGCCGATATCACGGCCGAGGGTCAGCCGCATGAAGCACAGCGCCAGGAAGCCGAAGATCGTGGTAAGCGAGCTGCCTGACAGGGAGAGGAAGGTATTTGATACGGCGCGCGCCATGGCGTCCCGGTGGTCGCCGCCTTTTTCACGCTCCTCTTCATACCGATCCACGAGGAAAACCGAGTAGTCCATCGTAACACCCAATTGAAGAATGGCGGCGATGCACTGTGTGATATAGGAAATCTGGCCGAAGAAAATATTCGTGCCAAAGTTATAGACAACCGCCAGGCTCAGCCCCAATAACAATACCCACGGGAGAATCCAGGATTTTAGCGAGAGCGTCATGGCAACCATGGCAAGCGCGATGGCAATGGCAATGTAGATGGGCGCTTCGCTATCGGCCAATTCTTTCGTATCCAGTGATATCGTGGAAAGGCCGCTTAAAAAGCACTGCTTGTTCATCAGGCTTCGGATTTCACCGATGGCCTTCATCGTCTCCTCCGATGCACTGGAGTGGTCATATTGGACGAGCATCATGGTGGCGTTTGTTTTTTGGCTGTAAAAAACGTTTTTAATTTCATCCGGAAGGATATCCTCCGGCACGCCGATGTCGAGAATATCATCGATCCAGGTGACCTGATGCACTCCTTCCACCTTCGACACTTTTTCCTTTAGGGCGGCAACGTCCTTGGCGGGCATATTCTCCACTATCAGGACGGTGCTTGCGGAATTGTGAAAGGTTTCGTCCAGCACCTGCTGGCCTTTTACCGAATCAAGGTCATCCGGCAGATAAGAGAGAATATCATAATTGACATATGTGTTCAAATAGCCGATTGCACTGGGGATCAGCAATAGGAAGGCAATCACAAGAATCAGCTTTGTGTGATGGGTCAGCCACCGCGAAAACCGGTCGATCATGCGGCAACACCTCGTTTTCTATACAAAATCAAGTTAACGAATCATTCTGCGTATGGCGTCATAGAGCGCCGGCTTTATTTCAGAAAGCTTGTAGGGCTTTTGGTACAAAATAGCGTCGCTGCAAACGGAGCCGGTCATTTCGATGATGATGTAAAGCGTCTGCTCTGCCTGTTCGCGTGACTTGCCCCGCTGCATCAGGCGCTCTATCACAGAGTCTACTATCGGGCCAAGCTCGCCATCCCTCAAATATTCCATAACGGAAAGGCTGGCGGATAACTTTTTGTGGATCAGCAGCACCAGATCATGGTTTTTCTCAAGAGAATCGATGAGCCGGGAGGCGAAAAAAAGAATGCCCTCTTCCAACTCAGGCTGCTCAGTTTGATATTTTTCTCCAAGCTCCCGCAGGGCCGCACGGACGAGCACGGTGCTTTTATACAGAACGATCTGGTCAAGCAGATCATATTTATCATGGAAATAGAGGTAGAAGGTGCCCTTTGCCACGCCTGCCTTTTTAACCACTTCGTCAATTGCGGTAGCGTGCACGCCTTTGCTAACAAAGAGATTATAGGCTTCCTCAATCATTCGAATACGCTTTGCGCTTTTTTTATTCTCCAATGCCGGTTTTGATGTTCCCTGGGTTTCCACATTTTTTCCTCCTTCCAAGGGCCGCCGTTCTAATAGCGCTTCATTTGAATCGCGTTCATTATTTCTAGATAAAACAGCTTTAAAACCGTATATAATAAATGATAAACAACGCAGTCCAATCCTCCTTTCACACAATAATCATCATATGTGCGGTAGCTCCAGCGCTTCCAATAGGGCTGTAGGTGGCGTTTTCGTGGTTGCCTTTGCTCAAAAAAGTGTGGTGTTGCAGCAAAGGCATTCTTTTTCCAACAATCAGGAATGACGAATCGTCATTTATCTTTTCAAGAGGCAACGATAACACTAAACTGACGAATCGTCAATCTTTTAAACGAGATATTCACAAAAATTTAATATGATATATTAGAAAGAAGATGGCATTGTAAATAGAATAAAAATATGATATGATTTTTTGTATCATCTGCTTGGAAGGAAGGCTGTTCTATGACAATTGGATTCATTGGCGGCGGCAATATGGCTGGCGCAATCATCAAAGGCCTGCTCGCTGCTTCCCTTTACCGTCCGGAGGAGGTTTTCGTGACGGATATTACACCGGAGCGCTCCAAAGACTGTGCGAAACGGCTTGGCGTGGCAGCAGCGGATACTGCCGAAGCGCTCATTGAGCATGCCGACACAGTGGTGCTGGCTGTGAAGCCCGGGGTGTTCCCTTCCTTGTTGCCGAGCATTGCCCCCTACTTGCAAGAAAAAAATCCGCTGGTGATTTCCATCGCGGCTGGAAAAACGCTTGGTTTTATTGAAGAAGTACTTGGCTTTTCACCCGCGCTTGTGCGGGTGATGCCCAATATTAACGCGAAGGTAGGGGCGGCAATGAGCGCATTCTGTGCGAATCAGCAGGTAACACAGGAGCAAAAAAAGCTTGTGGCGCGTTTGTTTTATGCCATTGGGCAGGTCAAAGAGCTTGATGAGGCATTTTTTCCTCTGTTTGGCGTAATTGCAGGCAGTGCGCCCGCGTTTGCCTATCTCTTCATCGATTCACTGGCCCGTGCGGCGGTAAAGAATGGGATGCAGAAACAAGTGGCTTTGGAAATTGCGGCGCAGACGGTTCTAGGCAGTGCAAAGCTGATTTTGGAGGGCGGAGAGCATCCGTGGGCGCTGATTGATCAAGTTTGTTCCCCGGGCGGCACAACGATTGAGGGGATTGCTGCATTGCAGGACGCCGGGTTTGAAGCAGGGATACGAAAATCGGTTGACGCAGCGCTGGAGAAGGATCGGAGGCTATAAGGCCGCAGAAGAAGAAAAAACACTGCGCTGTGCTTTTTTCCATGTGATTGGTTGGTTTGCTTCCCCCTCTAGTCGCGGCAAAGGCAGTAAGGGTTGGTTATTTTTTATACGCATTTGGCAGCAAGCGTGAAAAACGGGCATATGATGAGAATTGCCCCCATCTGCGTGAAGAGACGCTTTATCGGCTTACTTTAATGTGATAAGGGAAGTATAATGGCCTTCCTTTAGAACGTTTGACTACAAATCCATGGCATTTTTCTATATATTGCACAAAAAACGCAATATGCAATTTACACAAACATCAGACCTTGAAAACGGTTCCGCTTGGGATACAAGCTGAATTTTCGCAAAATGGTCTATAACTCGCCATAAGTCGTTGACGGAGACAAGTTTTGTGATATAATATGTAGCGAAGCAGACATGAAATTTGATTGTGTGGGAGATATATCATTATGTATGTGAAAGACGTAACGGTTCAGAATCAGGTCGGCCTGCACGCTCGTCCGGCAACCTTTTTTATCCAGAAGGCAAATGAGTACAAATCCTCCATTTGGGTGGAAAAAGAGGAGCGCCGCGTGAATGCAAAGAGCTTGCTTGGCGTTCTTTCCCTCGGCATTATGGGCGGAACGAATATCCGGATCATTGCCGGCGGCCCCGATGAGGAGCAGGCGGTGGAAGGGCTGATCAAGCTTGTGGAATCTGGTTTCGCGGAGTAATCTTTCGGAGAAAACCGACCGTTTTCTTTCAGCCCTGTCTAGGATGGGCGCCTGTTTTTAGGCGTGGACAGGCTCGAAAAGTGCATGAATGAAAAAACAAAGGCTCTGTTTGGCAAAAGCAGAGCCTTTGTTTTTTATTCTATTATTACACAGGCTATGGATGCGGCCTGCGCATTTGGTGATATGGAATTCTGGCCACCTTGACTCACACAAGGGGAAGCGACCCCTATTCTCCCTGCTCTTCCGGGTTGCTTTCCTCCTGTTTATGGGCTTTGCTCGCTTCCTCTTCCTGCTGGAGACGTTCCTCTTTTTTCTCCTTACAATAATCAAGCAGCTGGCTGCTGAGCATTGTGTTTAAAGCGGCCTCAAAGGAGAGCAGAGCAATCAGCGTTAGCGCGATGCTGCTCTCATCTGTCACACCCTGGTCCTTGCACTGGTGCTCGATTCTGGAAAGTTTCTCTTCGATATCCTTCCGGTAGGCCTTTTCATAGCCGCCAACAAGGTCATAAAATATGCCGTACATGTTGTCGAGCTGCTCGGTATTTTCAATATGGGAGGTGAAACGTTTGATTTCCGGCATCGGCAGATTCTGCTTGAGCAAAAAGATATAAATCAGCGTAATGATATGGCGGCGGTTGTAGCGTTTGTTTTCCGGGCGGGGGAGCACACCCTCCTTGCTATAGTTGTTAATCATCGTGTTAGTGAAAACGCTCTCATCCTTGCGGCGCAGGCTCGGCCCCATTTCCTGCTCCAGCAAGGAAGTCACCTGCTCCATATAGAGATCTATTTTGGGGATATCTCCGGAAGAGAGCAGCTTGAAATCCGCCAACTCCTGAGCACGGCGCAGTGTTTCATCTTTTAGATCGGACATTCTAAAAACCTCCATCTATATTGCACGTCAAACGTTATTTACAGCTTTATTATACGGCTTTTTATACTGCATGGCAAGCATAAAAATAAAACGCCTGGAAAACCTCTTCCCAGGCGTTTGGTTCCGAATCATAAAAAGACGGGTAACAATAACCTTTATCGAATAACGCTCACTGCCACATCCGGCGTGTCGGTGATAATACCATCTGATCCCCACTCGCTGCATAGACGCATGGCTTCCTCCAGATTGACTGTCCATGGGTTTACAATGATTCCAGATTTATGACAATCATCTAAATAATCCTCGTCTACATAGGCGATCAGGGGATGCAGGGCGTCGGCATGGATTTGTTTTGCATAAGCGATTGGATCGTCATAAACCTGCTCGATCACGGGGGAATCAGGGGAATATAAGAAGCCAGTGCGAGTGTTTGGGTCAATTTCCTTCGCTTCCACCAGCAGGCGCGGATCAAAGCTTGAAATGATTAAACGATCAAAAAGATGATGCGCCTTGACGCACGCAATCGTTTTGCGGACGATATCTTTTTCTCCGGATTTTGGGCTTTTGATCTCCACGTTGATGATGGAAAACGGATCCGCAATCTCCAAAAATTCATGCAAAGTGGGGATTTTCGTTCCTGCAAAATCAGGGGAAAAATAGGAGCCAAAATCAAATTTTTTGAGCTCTTCCAGCGTGTAGTCGGAGATGTTGCCCTTGCCATCGGAGGTTTCATCGATGGTGTAGTTGTGGCAGATGACCAGTTCTCCATCCTTTGTTAGATGGACGTCGTTTTCCACGCCATCCGCTCCGAGCTCGATTGCCTTGAGGAATGCGGGGATCGTATTCTGCGGCGCGTGCTTGTTTGCGCCGCGGTGCGCGAGGATCTTTGTCATAAAAAATCTCTCCTGTCCTTTGATATCGGTAAAGAAATGAATGCTCCGTGCCTATTATACCTGATACCATCTGTTTTGTTAAGCGGGAAAGTTGAATTTCCGGCGCAAATGCTTGCCTTTTTTCCCACTCCGTTTTATCATAATCGTTGTGTTTTGATAACGGGGGGCAGTGCAAAGAATCGATCTTTCAAAAGCCCCATTATGAAAGGAGGATCATATAATGGATGCTTTTTCCTGCGCTGCTTGCCCGCGCCGCTGCGGCGCCTTACGGAAACCGGCGCAGCCCTCTGGAGGATTTTGCGGGATGCCGGCCGGGTTTGTGGTTGCGCGGGCGGCTCTGCATCAGTGGGAGGAGCCTTGCATTAGTGGGCAACACGGTTCTGGAACCGTGTTTTTCTCCGGCTGCTCGCTGCGCTGTGTTTATTGCCAAAACCAGCAGATCAGCCTCGGCCGCTATGGAGCGCTGGTGACGGAGGAGAATTTGCTGCGGATGTTTGACCGGCTGATTGAGCAGGGCGCGCATAACCTGAATCTAGTTAATCCAACCCACTATGCGCCGATGCTTGCAAAGGCTCTGAAAAAATACTGTTCGCCTGTGCCGGTTATCTATAATTCAGGGGGATATGAGCGGGTAGAAATGCTCAAGGCCCTGGAGGGGCTCGTTGATATTTATTTGCCAGATCTGAAATATGTGGACAGTGCAGTTTCGCTGCGTTATTCCGGTGCGGCAGATTATTTTGACTATGCTTCGAAGGCGATCTTAGAAATGAGCAGGCAGGTAGGGAAAGCGGCCTTTGATAAAAATGGAGTGATGAAAAAAGGGCTGATCGTCCGGCATTTGATCCTGCCGCGCAATACGGCGCAATCGATTAAAGCGCTCACCTGGATCCGCGAAAACTTACCGGAGGAGACGCTGGTCAGCCTAATGTGCCAGTATACGCCGTGCGGGGAGCTGGAAAACTTCCCAGAGCTTCAGCGGCGGCTCACGCGCAGGGAATATGAAAAAGTGGTGGATCAAATGCTGGAGCTGGGCTTGACCGGCGGATATTTGCAGGAATTATCCTCGGCAAAAGAGGAGTATATTCCGCCTTTTGATCTCACCGGAGTGATTATATAGTATTAAAAACCGTATCAAGATTATATGACGAAATCAATAAAAGAATTTAAAACTTTAATTTGCGGAAACTATTGACATGAGATGCGCTGAGTGCTATGATGGGTATCGCAAAAGAGAGAAGAACTGATAGGCCGATTGAAAAGAGAGGGAGGATGATTATGTCACTGGATAAAGTGCCGCTGATTCAATACGGCAAGGCGGAGGATATCATCAATTCTGTTACCCATGCAGTGGGTGCGGTGTTTGGTGTTGTCGTGCTCATTTTGTGCACGGTGCGTTCAGCAAAGCTAGGCTCGGCGATGGGCGTGGTCAGTTCCGTAATTTACGGTGTGTCGATGATTCTCCTATATTTCTGCTCGGCACTCTACCACGGCTTGCCGGCGGGGAATGCAAAACGGTTTATGCGCATCGTTGACCATGCGGTGATCTATTTGCTGATCGCGGGCACAATCACGCCCTGCGTGCTGATCGCGCTGCGCTCCGAGAGCAATGTGGCGGGATGGGTGATGTTTGGCGTCACCTGGGGCTGCGCGCTGCTGGGGATTATTCTAACACTGATCGATTTTGAAAAATTTAAGGTCATGGAAATGGTGCTCTATATCGCCATTGGCTGGACGCTGCTGTTCGTGGTAAAGCCCCTGTTTCATGCGCTGAGCACAACGGGTGTTGTGCTGGTGATTCTGGGCGGCGCGGTGTATACGGTCGGTGCGATTATCTATGGCTTTGGCAAGAAGGTCAAGTATTTCCATGCGCTGTTCCATATCTTTGTGCTGGCGGGCAGCACGCTGCATTTCGTGGCGGTTTATTGGTATGTGCTGCCGCTGGCGAAATAAGCAAAGCGAAGATTTTTACAACAACATTTCCTTTATCTCCTTTTGATGAAGTTCACACACAAACGGCAGGCGGCAGGTGCAATATGTGCCTGCCGTTTGCCGTTGTATATAATTTATAAATAATAGGAAATAAATAATATATAATTTGTAAATTATTTATATTTATCAAATTAGGGAAAAGGTGTAAAATCATTATATAAATATATAAACAATTAGGAAAATAACATAAATAAAAAGGAGTGGATATGGATGAAAAAATGGGGACGTATTATTATCAGCATCTTGTTATTAGGTAGTATTCTGTGTTCGAGTAGCGTATGGGCAATTAAAGATACTGACGGTTTGGCAAACGATCCATACGCTGAATTTCACGAAGAAATTGACCAAATTGTAAAAGAAATTTTAATTTCAGGTTTTATAAAGGAACAATCGGTTTATCAGGAAATAGGATCCATAATGACAAAAGAAAATAATTTCACAACAAATAAAGAAGATGATTTACTAAAATTAGAAAAAGGTTTACGTTCAATTAGGAAAAGTCAGTATACTGAGTTGGAAAAGGCGCTTATCCCTTACGGTGCAGTACCCATACAGAATAAAGATGAGAGTACGATACAGTTAGCGTCTATTCCTGGGGATTGGCAAACGGAGTCATATATTTTCTATTGGCCGGAGACGAAAGAGTTTTCTTATTGGGCATGGTTTTATAGCAGCACTCCGATCCTTGATATGTGGGGAGATTATGATCTTCTCTCTATGGAAATGAAAAATGAGAATGGATGGTACTGGAATAATATCAAAGCGTCAGCCATGTTTAATGATAAAAACATGAATTCAGATAATTTTTTTGAAGTTGGTGCAGCAGATAAGCATGGAATTATATCGGGGAACCGGGTTTCCGCACGTGCGGATTTCTGGAACGGATGCATTTTCAATATTCAAGATCAGACGATACAAGGAATGATGTTTTTAAATGGATTGTCTTGGATGCTTATGCAGGGATGGCTACAGACGCGCGGAAGCAGCCGTGCCAATTATGTAAAAGCAGATTTTGAACATAATTATAAAAGGCATATTTTTGATGCGGTAGCCGTTTCTGGTAGCAGTATTACGGATTTCAATTTGAGTGTTTCTTATAGTAATCAGGGCGGCAGCTGGTTTAGAACAACCGGATCCAGATTGGCAGAGATTCCTGCTGGATATTGATTGCCATCAAAAGGGAGCAGGTGATTTGAATTGTGGAATGAGATAAAAAAATTGGTGATTGGCGCCGTGCTCACCCTGAGCGGCGCAATTATGATGACCAGCGAGGAAACCATTGCAGTCGTCGGTATGGTCATCGGTATCATCGGGTTGCTTTTTCTTCTGGTTTCTTTGTTTTCCGGCTCCAAGCTTGCATCTTATTACAACGAGGATGATGGCACAGAGCAGGAATCGAAGCACGATACAAAGTGACAATTGATCGTAGAATGATAAACAGGCATCCCCGCAGGATCGGCTGACCCTGCGGGGATGCCTGTATCGTAAGGCGATCAGTCCGACTGCATTTACGGCCATATCTCCTCAGGGTCCACTCCGTACACCTGTACCACATCGAGATATTCGCTGTTGGCCAGATCCTTAACCGTGACAATCTTCCCGCCGTCGGAATCAAGGTCGAGCCCAGTGGATTGATAGGCTTCCCAAACAAGATGCGCGCACTGTGTGCCGCCGGGAGCCTCTTGGAATTTGGAGGTAAAAATGCCCGCTACCAGGTTATAGGGGATGCCTGCGAGATGTTCGTTTGCAAACGCGACGGCCTGAGCCGCCTTCTCCCGATATTCCGGCTTGGGGCGCAGCAGCATAAAGGTGGGCCAATCGCGCCACCCATTGGTGCTTTGATAGGTGGAATCCACGCCGAGTGAGATTGCCTCCAGCGTTTGCCCTGCGGCGGCGCTTGTAACAAGGGCGGCATGGCCGTGCCTCCAACCGAAGGAGTGCATGGAGCGGGTGAGAAGGATATCCCCATCTTTTATAGGCGCAAGCTGAAAGCCATAAATCCGACCGCCGGCCTCATCCGTCAGGCTTTCCTGAAAGGCGGTGAGGGAGTTTTGTTTGCATTCAATCCGTGGCGCACGGAAAAAATCTGCCTGGAATTGTTGGATTTTTTCTCTGCCATCCGGCAGCAGGAGCAGATCTTGCACGGCAGGCTTGCCAAGGCCGGTTTGCCGATAAAGGAGCTCATAATCCGAATCGGATAGAGAATCCTTCGCTAAAAGCGAGTTAAGATCTGTTTTGGCATAATCGGGCGATACATGGTCGCGCGGTTCCGCGGCAGCGTTTAGCAGAAAGTTCAGCAGGAAAAAGATGGTGATACAGGCAATCGGAATGAAGATCGCCTTTAAAATACGTTTGGTTCTTTTTTTCATCTTACTCATTGTTACAATTTGCACTCCGATATGAAAAAATAAATGGAAACACAAGGCCGCGCCGAGCGGGAACCGGCGTTTTCGGGAACCTATTATAGCACAGAATTCCAAGATGCAAAACGTTTTTCTTGCATCCTTCGATGCGGTCCGGTATAATCGAAGGCAGGCTACATATATGAATGTAAAATCTTCAGGATTGTGAGAGGAACAATGAAACAGAGATTGACGCAAGCTCCTTACGATAGAAAACAAGTGGGGCAAGACCTTTCTTCCGGCGGGATAGCGGCGATGTCTATGCTGCCCTTTGCGCTGGCATTCGGCGCACTGGCGGGGATTGGCATGCCCGCGGGGCTGATTGCAGCGGTGGGGGCGAGTCTCGTGACCGCGCTCGTCCCAGGCCGCGTGCCCTATTTTGCTGGGCCGGTCTGCATTGTGTTTTTGGTGTTTTCCGCCTGCGCAGGGCGTTATGGGCTGCCGGCAGCGCTGACTGCCTCATTTTTTGCGGGTGTGCTGGTGTTTGCCGCGCTGCTGCTGCGTGCGGACAGGCTGCTGCGATTTATCCCCGCGCCGGTCGCGGGCGGATTTACCATTGGCACGGCGTTGGTCATGACGATTTTGCAGACAAACAATTATTTCGGCATCAATGCAACCGGCGTCAGCGCAGTGGATATGCTGCTCTCCTACCGCAGCTTTGGTTTTCATGCAAATTGGAGGACAGTGCTCTATGGCACAATCGTGCTGGTGCTGATGATTACCTATCCGCGAAAATTTAAAAAGCTTCACCGGAAAATACCGGCTCAATTTGTAAGCCTTGTCATCGCGCTGGGGTTGCACCTTTGCCTTGTTCCGTCCGCGGGGCAGTCACCGGTTCTGGAGGTGGGAGCCTTTTCCCACAAGCTGTCCTCCTCCGGGGGGTTGCTGTTCAATGGGTTTACAGTTGCGCCGGTAGGGGGCGTGGTTCTTTCCACCGCTGCGATTGCGCTTTCGATTCTGGTTTGTAGCGGCAGTGCATGGTCACAGGAACGCAAGTTATCCGTCAAAGCGATTGCGCTGGGTGTGGGGAATATGCTCCTGCCGCTCTTCGGCGGAATGCCGATGGGGGCG
>OJNP01001583.1_pt1 | contig 11116 bp, 10 predicted proteins | sample 1597921 | NCBI WGS metagenome assembly OJNP01 (sample SAMN01915213, study PRJEB22387) | human gut metagenome | isolation source: stool | host: Homo sapiens | place: USA | reverse complement strand
ACAGAAGAGAACGGAATACCCGGAGAAAAAATCGCAGCGGGATGAAATCTGCGAGTCCATTGATGCAGCATTGGCAAGAAAACCGAAAGACTTCCGGGAACTGATTGGAATTTTGCAGGAAGCAGGGTACGAGTATAAAGATGGAAAACAGCCTGCACTGCGGGGAAAAGGCCATGCCAGATTTGCCCGCTTCCGCTCTCTTGGCAAAGGATATTCGGTCGAAGAACTCTGCGAAGTGATTGCTGGGAATGTGGTTCATAAAAGCAAATTTGCAGAGAAAACCCGCACAAGCGCAAGGTCAGCACAGGTGCATCAGAAGGCAGAGCTGTCGTTCCTTATTGATGTCCGTGCCAAAATGCAAGCAGGCAAAGGTGCAGGGTATGCGCGTTGGGCGAAAGTCTTTAATCTGAAGCAAATGGCAAAAGCGATGATGTTCATGGAGAAGCATGGAATCAAGAGTTATGCAGAGCTGAAAGAAAAGGCAGATGGAATTTCTGAAAAATGTGATGCGCTGCTGGAATCTGTAAAAGCAGATGAGGCACGGATGTCGGAAGTGTCGGTACTGAGGAAGCATCTAATCAATTATGCCAAGACAAAAGATGTTTTTGCCGCGTATAAAGCATCCGGCTACAATCGAGAGTTCTATGAAGCTCATCGGGATACGCTGGCCTTACGTAGCGCAGCGAAAAAAGCGTTTGATGCCTATAAGAAAGAGAACGGCTCTGACAAAAAGCTCCCGCGCATCAGCGAGCTGAACGAAGAGTATGCGATGCTTCTGGAACGAAAGAAAAACTCCTATGCGGAGTACCGCAAGACCAAATCGGAAATGCAGGATTGGCTTGTGGCACAGAAGATTGTGCAGGAAATCCTAAAAGTGGACGAGCAGAAAAAAGAGCAGATGCATGAGAAGGAAGTGCGGCAGGAAGAAGAAAATAAAGAGAATAGTAGATGATGGAATGTCCGGTGCAGTGTGGGCGTAATGCTCATACTGCACCGGGCTTTTTTCTTTGGCAGGAACTGCCGTTAAAGCATCCGAAACGGATGCGCAGCTCGATGCCGCAGGCAGCGTTCTATGGGGATTGGGGAGTTTCCCCAACAAGCAGAAAATCGCTTTCGTGTCACGAAAGCCCTGCTTGCAGAAGAGTTTGACTCATTGACCAAACGCCTAATTGATGCTAAAATAAAGGAAAAAATCGCAGGAGGGTTGCTTAATGAGCTTGGGGGAAACAATTAGAATTACACGGCAAAAATCCTTTTATACGCAGGAGGAATTTGCTCGGAAGCTAAATGTTGCGCTGTCTACGGTCAACCGTTGGGAATTGAACAAAGCAAAACCCAGCGTGAAAGCTATGAGAGCAATCAAGTCTTTCTGCGAAGAAAATAATCAACCGTATGAATTCATTGAAGAACAGTGGGTTGGCTATATAGGGGGCGAATAATATGTCAGGTCAAAGAACTCAGTGGAATGAAGCAACAAGGGTGCAAATGCCAGCGCTTGTCCACTTGACACGAATTGGCTTCACATACTTTGGAAAAATTACCGAAGATAAGGCTGGCACTGTTTACGACCCGGATACAAATATCCTCATAGAAGTTTTTAAGTCTCAGTTTGCAAAGCTCAATCCGGAACGAGCCGGAGAAGCGGAAGCTATGCTCAGAATAATCCGACAAGAGCTTGATAACGATGATATTGGAGAAAGTTTTTATAAGCGGCTTAAGGCTGTTTCTCCAGTAAGGCTAATTGATTTTGAGCATCCGGAAAACAATACATTTCATTGCTCGGCGGAGTTTACCTGCAAGCGTGATGAGGATGAATTTCGACCGGATATAACGCTGTTTGTGAATGGGCTTCCTCTCGTGTTTATCGAAGTGAAAAAGCCCAATAATATCGGTGGTATGGTTGCCGAAGCTGAGCGCATGAACAAACTGCGGTTTCCCAATAAGAAATTTCGCAGGTTTATAAATATTACGCAGTTGATGATCTTCTCAAACAACATGGAGTACGATGCTATGGGGGGTATCGTGCCTATTCAAGGTGTCTTTTATTGCACTGGTTCAAAGAAAGGCTCTCCTTTTAATTGCTTCAGAGAAGAAAATCCGCTGAATCTTGATGTAGCACCGTATAACAGAGATTTTCCATATAAGGATATTGACCCTGAAGTTGAGAAGCAGATTCTTTCTGATTTCAACAATCAGGTCATTCATACAAGCCCTGAATATCAAACCAACTTACGGACAACGACTCCGACAAACCGTGTGCTCACATCAATGTGCAGCCCGGATAGACTACTTTTCCTACTTAAATATGGAATCACCTACTACCACAAGACGAAGGAGCTTGATGACGGTACAATCGAGCAAATAGACCAGAAGCACATTATGCGATATCAGCAGTTTTTTGCTGCAATGATTGTTCGAGAGCGTATCTCTGAAGGCACAACCTCTGGCATTATTTGGCATACCCAAGGAAGCGGCAAGACTGCTCTGTCTTTCCATCTTTCCTATGTGCTCACGGACTATTTTGCAAGCATTAACAAGGTAACGAAGTTTTACTTTATAGTTGACCGTCTTGACCTTATGAAGCAGTCCAAGGAGGAGTTCACAGCAAGAGGACTGGTTGTTAAAACCGCAAGTTCCAGAGCTGAGTTAATGGAGCAATTTCGGACAAATCAATCCCAGGAAGGAACAACCGGAGAACCTGAAATTACCGTTGTTAACATTCAGCGATTTGAGGAACGGCAGGATAAGGTTGTACTTCCATCTTATGCGACTAACCTACAACGGGTTTTTATTATTGATGAGGCACATCGTGGATATAAACCGGAAGGTTCTTTCCTCGCCAATTTGTTCGATGCGGACCCTAACTCCATAAAGATTGCATTGACAGGAACGCCACTCTTGAAAAGTGAGCGCGAGTCATGGCGTGTTTTCGGCAACTACCTGCACACGTATTATTACGATAAGTCTGTCCAAGATGGTTATACATTAAAAATTATTCGAGAGGATATCGAAACTTCCTACAAAGAGAAGCTGGAAGAAATCTACCATTCCCTTGAGAACCTGGTACAAAAGAAGGATGTCAAAAAGGATGATATTATTGAGCATCCGAACTATGTAAAAGAACTTCTCCGGTATATCATCACTGACCTGAAGCGTTTCCGGATTATTCGAGGAGATGATACATTAGGCGGCATGGTCATTTGCGAGACAAGTGAACAGGCTCGCAGATTGTTTGCGTATTTTGACGAGATTCAAAATGAACTGAACAAAGATGCGTCCAGCAAGAGCCATTTCAAGGTTGGACTTATCCTATATGATAGCGACGACAAGGATACCCGTGAAAATGTCATTACTGACTTCAAGGATAACTTTAAGGTGGATATGCTCATCGTGTACAATATGCTGCTTACTGGATTTGATGCTCCGAGATTGAAGCGACTCTATTTCGGGCGAAAACTCAGAGACCACAATCTTCTTCAGGCAATCACTCGTGTCAACAGACCGTATAAGAATAATCGGTATGGATACATCATCGATTTTGCCGACATCAAGAAGAATTTTGATGAAACAAATGCCGCATACCTTGCAGAACTCAATAAATTCAATGACCCTGACGAAGTAGGTGAAGGAAACGAGGCCAATATTTTTGCTCAGGTTATGGAAGACCCTGCTGAGCTGATTCAGCGTATGCAAAAAGCTCGACAAGTGCTTTTTGATTATCCGCTTGATAATGCAGAGGAATTCAGCACGGAGATTTCCACCATTGAGGACAAGTCGGTTCTTCTTGACCTGAAAAAAGCACTGATTGAGGTGCGAGACTGCTGTAATATTGTGAGAACCTTTGGTGATGATGACTTGAAGGCTGCATTCGCAAATTTCGAGATTTCTCGCCTGAAGGATATCCTCTCAGAAGTGCAAAGACACATCAATATCATCAATCAGCGGGAAGCCTTTGCTGATGACGATGCTACACGCATCATGGTCAATGAAGCCATGCAGGACATTACTTTTAACTTCAGCAAAATCGGTGAAGAGGAGTTAAAAATGGTATCCGGTGGTGAGGAGCTTAATGAAAAACTTCAAAGGATGGTGCGTAAATTCGCGGAGAATATCGACCCGGAAGATCCAGAATATATCACGCTGAGAGAAGCATTTCATGCTCGGTTTCATGAGCACGGCTTTACTCCTCAAAATATGGATGAGTTCAACTCCTACTCTAAAGCTATGGATGAAATACTCCAAAAGCTGGCAGAGCTGCAGAAAAAGAATGCAGTCTTGTTGAGACGATACAACGGCGATGCAAAATTCGCTCGTGTTCATAAACGAATCCGGGAAGAAAATAAGAAACGTAAAAGCGCAGGCAAACCGGTCATGCTCTCAGAATATGACGAAAGCATTGTCACAGCACTGATGACCATAAAAAGCGATATTGACCGTAAGGTTTATGATCGTAACGATATTCTGAAAAAAGATGCCTATTTTGAGCAGACGGTTATGACGGAAATTAAAACGGGCATGGATACCTTGGGGGTTGTCAATTCCCGAGAAGACAGAGTTTTTATTCAGAGCAGAATTACAAAGCAGTATCTCGAGCAATACAGAGAAACATATCCTGCCGCATAAGGAGAAGAAACCAATGGATATTAAGGCACAAACCTATAAGTTGATAGATGACCTGAAAGCTGTCTGCCACAATTACGGCATGGGAAACGACGGAAACGAGTACAAGGTCATTACTCAGATATTTCTATATAAGTTTTTGAACGATAAATTTGGCTATGAGATCAAGAAAAAGGATTCTCGTATCGCCAGTACTGAAAAGTGGGAAACCGCATATTCCGAACTGCCGGAGGACGACCGGCTTGATCTTCTGGATTCGTTATCTCCTGATATTCCACGGCTTTATCCGGAGCATTTGATCTCTACGCTGTGGAACCAGCAGGCAAAGGGAGATTTTGATTTGATCTTCGACAGCACCATGGTTGATATTGCTGACAAGAACATCGACATTTTCTCCACGCAAACAACGAAAAACACCAAAATTCCGCTGTTTGAAAAGCTCACCAATTTCGTGACTGATGACGCACAAAGAGCTCCATTTGCAAGAGCTTTGGTTGATAAGCTTGTCAATTTCTCTTTTGAGGATGCTTTTGCAGAGAGTTACGATTTTTTTGCAGGTGTATTTGAGTATGTCATCAAGGATTATAACACAAACGGCGGTGGCGTATATGCGGAGTATTACACGCCCCATGCAATCGCCGTGATTATGGCTCGACTTCTTGTCGGTGACAGACAGGATTTGCATAACATCGAGTGCTACGATCCGGCAGCTGGAACCGGTACACTGCTAATGGCGCTTGCTCATCAGATTGGTGAAGATCGCTGCACGATTTTTGCGCAAGATCGTTCCCAAAAGAGTAATAAGATGCTCAAGCTGAACCTGATTCTTAATGGTTTGGTTTCCTCGCTTGACCATGCAATCCAGGGAGATACTTTGACTGACCCGTTCCATATGAGCGATGATGGGAAATCTCTCCGGCAATTTGATTATGAGGTCTGCAACCCTCCATTCAACTTGGATTTCTCTGAGACAAGAGAGACGCTTGCGGCTATGCCATCCCGTTTCTGGGCAGGTATCCCAAATGTGCCGAAGAAGAAAAAAGAGAGTATGTCCATCTATACATGCTTCCTCCAACATGTACTGAATTCGATGAAGCCGAATGGAAAAGCAGCGATTGTTCTCCCGACGGGTTTCCTCACAGCAAAGAGCAGCGTTGAGGGCAAGCTGCTGAAGCATATTGTAAATGAACGGCTTGTTTATGGCGTTATCAGTATGCCGTCCAATGTTTTTGCGAATACCGGTACAAATGTATCCGTTGTATTCTTCGATAATTCAAAATCATCAGATAAGGTTATCTTGATTGACGCATCAAAGCTCGGAGAAGAGTACCAGGAGGGCAACAACAAGAAAGTTCGCCTGACCCCGGACGAGATTGATATGATTGTCGATACTTTCCTTAACAAGAAAACTGTGGAGGATTTTTCGGTTGCTGTAAGTTATGAGGATATTGAAGCGAAGAAGTGCTCCCTTGCAGCCGGTCAGTACTTTGATGTGAAGATTGAGTATGTGGAGCTTACGCAGGAAGAATTTGAGAACAAAATGTCTGAGCTGACATCGAATTTGCAGAGTTATTTCGATGAAGGAAATGCCCTGCAAAAGGAGATTATGGAGCAGCTAAAGAAGGTGAAGTATGAATAAGTTGAACAAATATGCTTTTTCAGACCTCTACGATATAGCCTCTGGTATATCAACAACGAAAACTCAGGCAGGACACGGAACGCCGTTTGTATCATTTAGCACTGTGTTTAACAATATCTTTCTGCCTGACGAGTTACCAGACTTGATGGACACAAGTGAGCAGGAACAAGAAACTTATTCTATTCGGAAGGGCGATATCCTGATTACACGAACAAGTGAAACAGCTGATGAGCTGGCAATGAGCTGTGTAGCTCTCAAAGATTATCCGGGAGCAACTTACAGCGGATTTGTGAAAAGACTACGCCCAAAGACAATAGGAGTTGCTTATGATAAATTTATGGCTTTTTTCTTGAGAAGTAAGTACTTTAGAAAGGTCATCAATAACAACACCATCATGACTTTGCGAGCAAGTTTCAACGAGGATATGTTCTCATTTTTGACACTTTATCTTCCAGATTATGATGTTCAGGTTGCAGTTGGAGACTTACTCTACAACATTGAGTGCAAGATTCAAAATAACAAGCGGATAAATGATAATTTAGCGCAGCAAGCGCAACTGCTTTTTGACTTCATGTTCCAGGATATATCCGGCTCTAAACATATTGGTGACTTCATTGTACCTCAACGTGGGACGGCTCTTCTCTCTAAAGATGCAATTCCTGGCGATATTCCGGTCGTTGCGGGAGGACTGGTGCCATCGACATACCACAATGCAGCCAATACTGTAGCGCCTGTGATAACTATTTCGAGCTCTGGAGCGAACGCCGGATTTGTGAATTTGTGGGGCGTGCCTGTTTGGTCATCTGATTCGTCCTTCATAGATTTCAAGATGACACCCTACGTTTATTTCTGGCATGCGCTTTTGAAGCGCCACCAGAATAATATCTATAAAATCCAAACTGGTTCTGCACAGCCACACATTTATCCAAGTCATATAGCAAGCCTTCCTGTGTGTGATCTGGATTTTGGCAAAGTGGCTGACTATACAGAGCGTGTTACGCCGCTTTTCACGCTGATTTCCAAGAATTACAAAGAAAGCAACCAGCTACGAGCATTGCGAGATTGGCTCCTGCCAATGCTGATGAACGGTCAAGCCACCATCAGCGACTAAGCAGCTAAATTATCATTTAGCATAGGACAAAGAAACTCTTACCAACGGCGAGAGTGAAAAATAAGGAACTGCCGTTGCTGTCGTTCTCTTAAAAGAAGGAGAAACGACATGAAAGAAAGAATAGTTAATCAGATTATCCAAGGAATGTTGTCTGTGCTGAGTAATGCGCAGGCAGCACACCTGCAAAAGGTTCTTGCAGTTGCATTTTCAGAGGTTGAAGTTATAGCGGCTGACTGTTCAGAGATCAAGGAGGACAGTATTTCAAATAAAAAGCTTGAGGAGTTGTTTATTGCAGCCAAGAAGGTTGAAGGTTGTTCTGAAAAATCGCTGAAATACTATGCTTCAACGATTCGCACGATGCTCGATCAGATTGGGAAGCAGGTATTGGAAATCACAACGGATGATTTGCGAGCCTATCTCACAGACTATCAGGTTGAGAAGAAATCAAGCAAGGTGACGATAGACAATATCAGGCGAATTCTTTCCAGTTTTTTTACATGGCTGGAAGATGAGGACTATATTCTGAAAAGCCCGATACGCCGGATTCATAAGGTGAAGTCAGCTGCGACAATCAAGGAAACATACACTGATGAATCACTCGAAAAGATGAGAGATAACTGCGATGGTCTGCGGGATTTGGCAATAATCGATATGCTGTCCTCCACCGGTATGCGTGTTGGAGAGATGGTGCGGCTGAATCGAGACGATATTCGATTCGATGAGCGAGAATGCGTTGTTTTCGGCAAGGGAGACAAGGAACGAATTGTCTACTTTGATGCCAGAACAAAGATTCATCTGCAAAACTATTTGCAGAGTCGAACAGACAGTGATCCGGCGCTTTTTGTTTCCTTGCAGTCTCCACATAGACGGCTGACGATTGGCGGAATTGAGTTGAGGCTTCGTGAGCTTGGAAAACGGTTGGATATACCAAAGGTTCACCCACATAAGTTCCGCAGGACGCTTGCAACGATGGCAATAGATAAGGGAATGCCGATTGAGCAGCTACAGCATTTGCTGGGTCATCAACGCATTGACACGACAATGCACTATGCGATGGTAAAACAGAGCAATGTTAAGCTGGCTCACAAAAAATACATTGGATAGAGAGGTAAGCATGAAAATCAAGGATATAGGGAATGTGGTTACCGGAAAAACTCCACAAACTGCTCATGCAGAATTCTATGGTGGTGACTACATGTTTATAACACCAACGGAGTTACATGGAGGATATAAAATTTCTTCATCTGAAAAAACACTTACAGAGGCGGGCTTGGAATCTATCAAAACTAATTCTATTGATGGAATAAGTGTGTTAGTAGGCTGCATTGGTTGGGATATGGGCAATGTTGCCATGTGCTTTGAAAAGTGTGCAACTAACCAACAGATCAACAGCATAACCCAAATATCAGAAGACTATAGTCCTTATTTTCTCTACTACTGGTTAAGCACAAAAAAGGAATATCTCTTTTCAATTTCCTCCGTAACCAGAACACCAATTTTGAGCAAAGGCGTTTTTGAGGAGATTGAGATACCGAGTATTTCACGTTCAGAGCAGGATAAGATTGCAAAAGTGCTTTTAGTTCTTGACAAGAAAATCAAATTGAACTCCGAGGTAAATGATAATTTAGCGGCTTAGTCGCTGACGGTGGCTTGACCGTTCATCAGCATTGGCAAAAGCCAATCTCTTAGCTGAGTTAAGGCTTGTATCTCTTTATTCAGCTTGTATTGCAGCGAAAAAAGGGGCTTCGTTTGCTGGCTAAACTTCTCTATAACCTGCATAGGCGGTAAGAACACCCTGCTATCCAATAGAGTGTTGATTCGAATACCCTTGAAAACGCTACCGGTAGAGCATGCAGTCGATTCCTTGACAAAAGCTTCGCTCTGCAGGTGCATGTAAAGGTATTCCGGCGTAACAGTTGCTTTATTGCAGCGAATGGAGAAGACAGATTCGTTGATATCCCAATCTTGCGGAAGTTCCTGAACAAGATGGCAACGACCCAATGGGGCAATGCTCGCAAACAAAATATCTCCAGTACATACATCAGAACGGCGATGTACTATCGCTCGTGCAGTTTCATCAATGGTATCACACCCTGAAAAGTCCAGAATACCATCAGAACGGAGATTTTTGACTGTGATGTATTTGATTGTACCATTGCCCAGCTTAAAATTATCCCGAGGGTTTAAGCCTGTACGAATACCTTCAATTGCATCTGACATTTTTGCGCTGTTCCAACTAGCAGGTAACTCTTTTTTAGCATCATTGCTCCACACCATTTGCCCGCCAGATGAGCGGTATGGATTACCGCTTTCGTCTGGAAAGTCAAATTGCGTGAACCAGTAGTCATACAGCAGACTAAGCTGTTGCGCTAAATTATCATTTACAGGAGAGAACGATTACGGATAAGGATACTGGCCTATAAGGAATGGTATGAGGATTGAATGATTTTATCTTAAATCAAAGGATGGGGTGGTTGCTGAGTGTATAGAAAATGGACAAAGAATGATATAGAAGCATCCAAAGCGCGTTTTCGTAGGCTTTATGCACAATCGCCGATCGAGTACCGCTTTCTCTGTGGTCACGATATTCAGAGCGAAGATGACGAGGATGCACTGGACTACTACATGATTGGAGTATGGCTGGTTCAGCATAGGAAATATTCTGATTGGTCGAAAGAGAAAGCATTTGATTTGGCGGAAATTCTTGAATTTATGCGAGTGTACAGGATAAGAATTCCACGATACATCAAGCGTACAAGATTCTATCGTAAAATATTAACTTGAAAGATGACACGACAAGAATTATTTACATGGATACGTCAGCAGTACGGCACAGAACCGGAATATCCCTGGCATGACTGGAATGCAGTGCTGCGGCATAAAGACAATAACAAATGGTATGGTGTGGTTCTGGAAGTATCTGCTGATAAGTTGGGATTGCCGGAGGCAGGCATTATTGATGTCCTTAATGTGAAAAGCGATCCGCTGCTGATCGGTTCTCTTCGTGGGCAGGACGGCTATTTTCCGGCCTATCACATGAACAAGGAAAAATGGTTCAGTATTCAGCTCGGCAAACCGGAGCTGGATGATGCCATCAAAGACCTGCTTTCTTTGAGCCATGAGCTGACAGCACCGAAAAAGCGTAACCCGAAATCATCAGCAAAAAATCCGGGAGATTCCGCAAATGGCAAAGAAAAAGAAACTGACAAAGGCTGAGCGAAAGGAAGCGCGCCTCCGTAAAGGCAAGCAGTGGCTGATCACCTATACCGGTTCGCCGAAAAAGATGAACAAGCATTACCGGGAACGCTTTCATGTGGATGCTGTGACTGCCGCTATAGGTGTTAGGATTCCCCAGTGTTTCTTTCGTATGGCGTCTGGTAAGTGTTGTTCTTATATGAGTATCGAATTCGCTGTCAGGCAAATCATAAGCGGAAAGGATACCATTACTGCTGATTTCTTTCATGCGGATAACGAAATACATTCCCTTCCGGATCAGGTGTGCAAAGGTATTAAAACTTTCGTAACCACGGTCTGCCATAAGGATGGTATTATTACAATACTTATGAAAACCATCAGATCAGTGCAGTAGATATGCATGTAGAAAATCTGGATAGTGATAAAATGATTTGTTATCCAGTAATTCAAGGAGAACGAATCAACTATCAAAATAAATAATGTTTTGAAATCAGGGATGAGGTAGAAAGGAAAGTTCCATGACAAAAGATGAAGTAAAAAAACTCAGGATG
>OJNP01001580.1_pt1 | contig 11126 bp, 9 predicted proteins | sample 1597921 | NCBI WGS metagenome assembly OJNP01 (sample SAMN01915213, study PRJEB22387) | human gut metagenome | isolation source: stool | host: Homo sapiens | place: USA | reverse complement strand
CCTATCATCTTCATATGCCATCTTATTTTTTAGAGACATTTACTGAATATCCCGATTTATTCTTGTTCTTTCAGTGCTGCGAAAATCAGACCTTCCAGTTCTTCCGCCAGTTCGGGGTTGTCCTGAATCACTTGTTTGGAGGCGTCACGTCCTTGTCCCAGTTTGGTTTCGTTGTAGCTGTACCATGAACCGCTTTTCTTGATAATGCCTAAATCAGCACCTAAATCAATGATTTCACCAGCTCTTGAGATCCCTTCACCAAACATGATATCGAATTCGGCTTTACGGAAAGGAGGTGCCACTTTGTTTTTCACCACTTTTACTTTAGTCTGGTTGCCGATTACTTCTTCACCATCTTTCAGTTGAGTGGAGCGACGGATATCCAAACGTACGGAAGCGTAGAATTTCAGAGCATTACCACCGGTAGTTGTTTCAGGGTTACCAAACATGATACCGATTTTTTCACGCAACTGGTTGATAAAAATACAAGTTGTATTGGTCTTGCTGATGGCTGACGTAAGCTTGCGCAAAGCCTGAGACATCAAACGTGCCTGTAAACCTACTTTGTTATCACCCATATCTCCTTCAATTTCAGCTTTCGGAGTCAATGCCGCGACAGAGTCGATAACAATGATATCAATGGCGGATGAGCGTATCAATTGCTCAGCAATTTCAAGTGCCTGTTCACCGTTATCGGGTTGTGATATCCATAAGTTATCTACATCCACTCCCAGTTTGGCCGCATAGAAACGATCGAAAGCATGCTCGGCATCAATGAAAGCGGCAATGCCGCCTGCCTTCTGAGCTTCAGCAATGGCATGGATAGCCAATGTAGTCTTACCGGATGATTCGGGACCATAAATTTCTATGATTCTACCTTTGGGATAGCCGCCTACCCCTAATGCGGCGTTCAAGGCGATAGACCCGGTAGGAATCACTTCTACTTCCTGTACGTTGTCATCACCCATTTTCATGATAGAGCCTTTACCAAAAGTTTTCTCTATCTTATCCATTGCAGCTTGCAGCGCTTTCAGTTTTTCACTATTTCCGGCACTCGGACTTGCTGAGAATGGAATTTCTTCGTTATCTTTTTTTGCCATAAATCTGTTGGTTTATAAAATTTGTTGTGCGTGCTCTTTTGTTTTCACCTCTTTGGGAGAGATGATACGTTCAATCACGCCTTCTTCGTTAATGATGAAAGTTGTACGGAATGTACCCATATATTTACGTCCGTACATACTTTTTTCTCCCCATACTCCGAATTGTTCTACCAACTTCTTGTCGGTATCGGCAATAAGAGTAAAGGGTAGCTCGTTCTTTTCAATAAATTTCTGATGCGATTTGGCATCATTCACACTGACACCGATTATTTCATAACCATGGGCGCGCAGTTCCGCATAGTTATCACGCAAATTACATGCCTGGGCAGTACAACCAGATGTCATATCCTTAGGATAAAAATAGAGTACTATCTTTTTTCCTTTGTAATTACTTAAACGAATTTCTTCTCCTTTTTCGTTTAAGCCTAATATTTCCGGGGCTTTATCTCCTATGTTCATTTTTTAGTGGTTAATGATTAATGGTTAGTGTGGCCCAAGTATGAATTATGGGCCATTAATCACTATTTTAAAGTTCTAGATCACCATCGAATACTTCATGCCAAGGCAAACCTTGTTTGTTCAGTTGTTCCATAAATGGATCGGGATCAAACTCTTCTACATTCCATACTCCCGGACGTTTCCACAATCCTTGCAGGAACATCATGGCTCCAATCATGGCTGGAACTCCAGTTGTATAGCTTACTCCCTGCATTCCAGTTTCTTTGTAAGCTTCTTGATGGCTACAGTTGTTGTAAACATAGTAAGTACGTTCTTTGCCATCCTTTACGCCTCGGATGCGGCATCCGATAGAAGTTTCGCCTTCATAATTTTCTCCTAGATCCTGTGGATTGGGGAGTACGGCTTTTAGGAATTGTAACGGAACAATTTTCACTCCGTTATAATCTATTTCGTCAATGCGGGCCATACCGATATTCTGGATGACACGCAGATGAGTCAGGTATTCCTGACCGAAAGTCATCCAAAAGCGAGCACGTTTGATGGTCGGGAAATTCTTAACTAATGATTCCAGCTCTTCATGATACAGCAAGTAGGAATCACGAGGACCGATATTGGGATAAGTCAGATCCTTGTGGTATTCCAATGGCTTGGTGGTCACCCATTTGCCTTCTTCATAATAACGTCCGTTCTGAGTAATTTCGCGGATATTGATTTCAGGATTAAAATTGGTAGCGAACGCTTTGTGATGGTTGCCGGCATTACAGTCCACAATATCCAAGTAGTGCATCTCGTCAAAATGATGTTTTGCTGCGTAGGCTGTATAAATACCACTTACTCCCGGATCGAATCCACAACCCAGTATCGCTGTCAGTCCTGCGTCTTCAAAACGTTTTTTATAAGCCCACTGCCAGCTGTATTCGAAATGAGCTTCATCCTTTGGTTCATAGTTTGCTGTATCCAGATAATTCACCCCGGCTTTCAGACAAGCTTCCATGATGGTCAGATCTTGATAAGGCAGAGCTACATTGATGACGATTTCGGGTTTGAAACTATTAAACAGGGCTACCAGTTCGTCTACATTGTCCGCATCTACCTGTGCAGTCTTAATAGCTGGATTGCCGATAGCTTTTACGATTGCATCACATTTTGATTTTGTACGGCTGGCGATCATGATGTCAGTGAATACATCCGGATTCTGAGCCACTTTGTGTGCTACGACAGTACCTACACCGCCTGCACCGATAATTAATACTTTACCCATTTGCTGTTTTTTATTCTTGTTAAAATAAAATGCCCGGCAGACATTACCGTTCACAGGGCAAAGATAACAAAATATTTTGGGTATTAGTGGATACGGTCTAGTTTCTTATTGGTGAAATCTAAGGTTTTTCTTTCGTAGGACCATGTTTCATAGCCACCCGTGACTATATGGATGCGCATGGGATTACCCAATGCCAGACGACATTCGTCGGTTGTCATTCCTTTTCGTACCTTACCGCGGCTTATCATGTTCCAAACTTCTTCTGTGATATTCGGATACTTGGTTCGTAAGTTGCCTATGCCGAATAGATCCGTAAAATAATTGTCTGATTGTAAAATCACATCAACTACACTCGTATGGGTGAATGCAGCTTTTATCTTATAATGCTTTCCATCTATGTTTTCCAATTCTAAAAAGACGTAAGGAGAGTTGTTTTGTGAGATTATATTTTTGATGGTGAATTGTGTATATCGGGGAAGTCTCACCGGAGTGTCTGTTTCATCCAGACATTCCGTTTCCGCTTTCAGATAGACAGTTTTTTTTCCATATTTACTCATCAGATTCTTTGATTTTTTTGTATTTGCATCACTGAAGCTAAATGAATTTGGAAAATATTTATTTTTATTTTCCATAATAAAATCACTGTCTGCCATGCCACAATTAGTCTTTGATATAGCTACTGGCTGATAGTAGGTGTTTCCTTTCTTGTCTTGGAATACGATTTTTACAGGGTATGCGCGGCTGCCCACTCCGACAGCTGTTACTGTTACTTCTTCATTTATACCAATCGGGACCTCTTTATAGCCCGATATGCTGTTGGGATCATCTATACGTACTTTATTGGTACGCATATATAGGGTTTGTCCTTCCAGCAGTTCTTTGGCTATGTCCACATCACCCAGGTAGGCAAGGGTAGGAATACCGGCTTTGGGCTTCAGGCAATATTGTTCCAGGGTGGTGTTTTTAAGTTCGTGATAATATTGTTGCCCTTCACATTCAAAGTTAAAATGTACAAAGCCCCGTTCGGTAATTTCCGAACCCAGATATTCAAAAATCTTATGTTTTAACTCTCCTGTATCCACCTCCTTGTTGGTTTCCGCCGATTTAAAAGGAGGAATAATGATGTCTTTACGTTCCGGCATCACCATGAATTTCATGCCTGGTGTCCAGTCACACAGGTTGTAATACTTGAAATGATCGTTTATAAACTGTTTTTCCAAAGATTCTACGGAAATACTTGTTTGTTGTGAAGTAGTCGTGACTATATATCCGTTTTGTGCATAAGTGCATAGGCTACAGCTTGTTGCCCCAATTAAAATGGCTAAAAACCTTTTCATTGCTTTAAGTGTTAGTATATATAAATTGATACAAAGGTATAAAATTTTTGTGTATAATTGCTATAGTGAAAAATAAAATGGTTAGTTTTGCACACTAAACTAACAGATTTAACAAAAAAATAATATGAAAAAACTAGTATTGAAAATGATGGCTGTTTGTGCCGGAGCATTGATTGTATCTTGTGGTAGTGGAAAGAATATGTTGTCTGTTTCTTCTCTGGATGGGGAATGGAATATTACAGAGGTGGATGGACAGAAGATATCTACAGAGAGAATGCCTTTCATTGGTTTTGATGTAGCTCAGAAACGTATTTATGGCAATAGCGGATGTAACCATATGATGGGAAGTTTTGAAGCCGACTCTCTGAAGCCAGGTACATTGAAGTTTGGACAGATAGGAAGTACCCGCATGATGTGCCCTGATATGAAGACTGAGCAGATGGTATTGGGTGCATTGGATAAAGTGACTTCTTTCCAGACGGTTTCTGACAAGCCCGACGTGATAACTCTATGTAATCAAGATGGTCAGCCGTTGATGACTTTGGAAAAGAAGGCGGCTCCGGAAGTGTCACTGTCTGATCTTTCAGGAGAATGGGTTATTGAATTGGTGAATGGAAAGAAGATTGTAGGTACGGCTGAGGTGACCCCTTTTATCGGTTTTAATTTGGATGAAAGCCGCATTTACGGTAATGTGGGCTGTAATACCATAAATGGTGCGTTAATGCAGGAAGATGGAAAACCCAATTCTTTGAGATTTGACAATGTTGCTACTACCATGATGATGTGTCCTGATATGGAAACTGAAACTATCGTGCTGAATGCTTTGAATGAAACAAAAAGTTTCAGCATGAAAGATGATAAAGTATATTTGTTAGGTGAAAATGGAAATGAATTGTTGGTGTTGAAGAAACAATAATCCATCTACATTCGAATTGATATGGGTCGGCCTGTTTTCTCATAAACGAGAAAACAGGCCGATTGCATTTATGGCATTATGCTAGGATGCTGACAGGTATTGTATTTGGTGGAGTTCTGACATTCTTGCCTTATATGAATCCATTTAAAAGTATCATATAGCAAATAAATCAGTCATTTTGTCAGCCTTTGTCACATTCTTATTTTTGGCATACCGTTTGTTTTATGAAGGGCGTGCGGTTGGTGCACCAAAGAAAAAAGAAGTCCTTCGTGAACCATTCGCCAAGAAATCAGTTTAATTGAAAACAAATAAATAAAGATATATAATTATGGGAAAGATTATTGGTATTGACTTAGGAACCACAAATTCATGTGTTTCAGTATTTGAAGGTAATGAACCGGTAGTAATCGCAAACAGCGAAGGTAAACGTACCACTCCGTCTATCGTTGCATTTGTTGACGGTGGTGAACGTAAAGTAGGTGATCCTGCAAAACGTCAGGCAATCACTAATCCGCAACGTACTATTTTCTCTATCAAGCGTTTCATGGGTGAAACTTGGGATCAGGTACAGAAGGAAACTGCTCGTGTTCCTTATAAAGTAGTGAAAGGTGACAATAATACTCCGCGTGTAGATATTGACGGACGTCTTTATACTCCGCAGGAAATTTCAGCTATGATTCTGCAGAAGATGAAGAAAACTGCTGAGGATTATCTGGGACAAGAAGTTACAGAAGCCGTTATCACCGTTCCGGCATACTTCTCGGACTCACAACGTCAGGCTACTAAAGAAGCTGGTCAGATTGCAGGTCTGGAAGTGAAACGTATTGTGAACGAACCGACAGCTGCTGCTTTGGCTTATGGTCTTGATAAGGCTCACAAAGATATGAAGATTGCTGTATTCGACCTTGGTGGTGGTACATTCGATATCTCTATCCTTGAGTTTGGTGGTGGTGTATTCGAAGTACTTTCTACTAACGGTGATACTCACTTGGGCGGTGATGACTTCGACCAGGTAATCATTGACTGGTTGGTACAGGAATTCAAGAATGACGAAGGTGCCGATTTGACAAAAGATCCGATGGCTATGCAACGTCTGAAAGAAGCTGCTGAAAAAGCTAAGATTGAATTGTCTTCTTCTACTTCAACAGAAATCAATCTGCCATACATCATGCCCGTAGATGGTATGCCTAAGCACTTGGTTAAGACTTTGACACGTGCTAAATTTGAAGCTTTAGCTCACAATTTGATTCAGGCTTGTCTTGAACCTTGCAAGAAGGCTATGAGCGATGCAGGCTTGAGCAACTCTGATATCGATGAGGTAATCCTTGTTGGTGGTTCTTCACGTATTCCGGCTGTTCAGGAATTGGTAGAAAAATTCTTCGGTAAGACTCCTTCCAAGGGTGTTAATCCTGACGAAGTGGTTGCTGTAGGTGCTGCCGTTCAGGGTGCTGTTTTGACAGATGAAATCAAAGGTGTGGTATTGCTGGATGTTACTCCGTTGTCAATGGGTATCGAAACATTGGGTGGTGTAATGACTAAGTTGATTGATGCAAACACTACTATCCCGGCCCGCAAGAGTGAGACCTTCTCTACAGCTGCCGATAACCAGACTGAAGTGACTATCCACGTACTTCAAGGTGAACGTCCGATGGCTGCACAAAACAAGTCAATCGGTCAGTTCAATTTGACTGGTATTGCTCCGGCTCGTCGTGGTGTTCCTCAGATTGAGGTGACATTCGATATCGATGCCAACGGTATCTTGAAAGTATCTGCCAAGGATAAAGCTACCGGCAAGGAACAAGCTATCCGTATCGAAGCCTCCTCTGGTTTGAGTAAGGAAGAAATCGAAAAGATGAAAGCCGAAGCTGAAGCTAATGCAGAAGCAGACAAGAAGGAACGTGAAAAGATTGACAAATTGAATCAAGCTGACTCCATGATTTTCTCTACTGAAAATCAGTTGAAGGAATTAGGCGACAAGTTGCCGGCTGATAAGAAAGCTCCGATTGAAGCTGCTCTTCAGAAACTGAAAGATGCTCATAAAGCACAGGATTTGGCTGCTATTGATACTGCCATGGCTGAACTGAATACAGCATTCCAGGCTGCCAGCGCTGAAATGTATGCTCAGAGTGGTGCACAAGGTGGCGCTCAGGCTGGTCCGGGTGCAGGTGCAGGACAACAGGCTAATCAAGGTTCTTCTTCTAATAACAAAGAAGATATTCAAGATGCGGATTTTGAGGAAGTGAAGTAAGTATCGGTAAATAACGATAACTAACGATAGTAAAATAGGGTGTAACTCAATTGGTTACGCCCTATTTTGTTTTTAGCACTTTCTGATTGATTTGCTTGTTTCTCGGATTTTTATTGTATATTTGTACCATATTTGTTCCGACACTTAGAAGTAGATAATGTGAAACTTATATAGTTGTCGGTGGTGATAGTGAATAACTTATGTTTCAAAGACAGATATGCCAGCAGCAAAGTTCGAGATAGTACGTAAATGCAAGATCTGCGGAGAACCGTTCAAAGCGAAGACCATTGAATCTTGGTATTGCTCTCCAAGATGTTCTAAAATTGCTTGGAAGAGAAACAAGGACGAGGAGCTAAGGATGCAGAAGTTGGATGAGGTTGTGAAGAAGATACCGAAGTCCAAAGACTATATCACCGTTCCTGAAGCCTATGCCTTGTTCGGGATTAGCAAAGAAACCCTATATCGCTTGATTCGTAAAGGTGTCATTTCAAGTGTAAACGTAGGCGAACGACAAACAAGAGTCAGCAAAGAAGAACTGCTGAAACTCTATCCTCTGCGGAAGAAAGCTCTGACAAAACCAAAGCCCGTTGCCAAACTATATAGCTTGGAACCGAAGGACTGTTATACCATCGGCGAAATATCCAAGAAATTCCATTTGGACGACAGCACGGTCTATCAGCATATCCGCAAATACTCTATCCCTACCCGGCAGATAGGTAACTTCGTTTATGTACCAAAGAAAGAAATTGACAATCTATATAAAGGAGCGAAGCAATGAAAAAAGCACTGGCCAATACGCGAGTTTCAGTAAAACTTCGCAAATCAGAATACCGTGAAGAATGGTATTTGTATGTAGAGGCTTATCCGGTTTTTCAAGCCGATAAGCCTACACCTCAGCGAGTGCGTGAATATTTAAACCGTACTATCACCACTCCCATTTGGGATAAGTCGCGGAACGCCCGAACTGACAAGGACGGCAAAACCACTTATAAGCCTAAACGTGATTTGAACGGTATTATTCAATGCAAGTCACAGTTAGACCAAGAATCGTGTATCTATGCCGACAAAGTGAGAAGTCTGCGGCAGAAGGAATATGATAATGCTTCTTTATATTCTGAAACAGATGCAGAACAAGCAGAACAGCTGGAACGTTCACGCTACAACTTTATTGAATACTTTGACCATGTGCAGCGCACCCGTCATGCGCACAGTTCTGATTCTATCATCGCCAACTGGAACCGTGTATATGAGCTGCTGAAGATTTTTTCAAAAGGCAATACCATTCCTTTTTTGCAGATAGATCTAAAGTTTGTAGAATCGTTCCGGCAATTTATATTGAACGCCCCACAAGGAGGCACAAAGAATGGTACTCTTTCTCAAAACACGGCATCCACTTATTTCTCCATATTCAAGGCAGCATTGAAGCAAGCTTTTATTGACGGCTATCTTACCGTTGATATTTCGGCAAAGGTCAAAGGCATTCAGGGGAAAGAGAGCCGCAGGGAATATCTGACGGTTGAGGAACTGAACCGTTTGGCTCAAACTCCATGTGACCCATTATTAAAACGAGCCTCGCTGTTTTCAGCCTTGACAGGACTTCGCCATTGCGACATACAAAAATTGAAGTGGTCAGAGGTTGAAGAATTTAATGGCGGTTACCGCTTGAACTTTACCCAACAAAAGACCAAAGGTGTTGAGTATATGCCCATATCCGAACAGGCATACCAACTTTGCGGCGAAAGGAAAGACGGTGAGAAACTTGTTTTTGCAGGACTTCCCGACCCGTCATGGATTAACCGTCCAATTAAGAAATGGGTTGCAGAAGCCGGAATAACGAAGCACATCACCTACCATTGCTTTAGGCACTCGTATGCAACCCTGCAACTCGCCGGAGGAACAGACATTTATACGGTCAGCAAAATGCTTGGTCATACGAATGTCCGTACAACTCAAATTTACATCAAAGTTTAAGGTTGATACATTTAGAAAAAATGATTATCTTTGCATTGTCAAACAATAAGATACAATGCAATGAAGGTTTTTATATATGCACGTGTGAGCACCAAAAAGCAGGACTTAGACAGACAGATAATGTTGGCTAAAGACTACTGCAAGGTAAGAGGTCATGAAATTGTAGGGCAAATCGTAGAAAAAATGACAGGTACAAAATCCGACAGAGATGGTTTGCAGTATTTATTGAAGTTGACAAATAAAGATTGTGATATTGTTGTAATATCCGAGTTATCACGTATTCAGCGAGAGGAAGAATTTCAACGTATATTCAGCAGAATAGACACATTAAGAGATAACGGAATTTCCGTTGTTTTTCTTGATGATCCTGACAACGTATATAGCAAAGAAAACCCTATTACGTTTGTTCAATTTATAATGTTGGGGGTTCGTGCGCAAGGTGCCAGGGATGAACTCCTAAAAATCCGTGACCGTATGAAAACTGGACGGGTTGCAAAGTTGCAGCAAAATCCTTATATGGTTACAGGCTCACAAATTCCGTTTGGCTTTACAAAATATGATAATCCTGATTATGTACTAGGACAGACTCCCAAATCATTAATCCGTTTAAATGGGGATGAGGCTGCGGTTATTAAGCGTTGTTTTGAAATGGCAATATCTGGGAACTCATGCCAAACCATTGCGGAATTTTTAAATCGAAGTGGATACATTCATAAAAACAACAAGGGGGAAAAGTTGTGGCAAGCAGCTGAAGTAAACAGAATGTTGAAAAATCGTTTATATATTGGAGAAAGAACGATTGAGGGGATAACGCATCATATTACACCTATTATTTCAGCAGAAATGTTTGAACAAGCCGCAAAATGTATGACGAAAAAAAGGTGTATTGTAAGTAAGAGGGAAGAACGGTTCAATCCCTTCAAAGGGTTGTTGTTTTGTGGTGATTGCGGTTTACCGTTCACGGTAATAAACCAACGTGGTACATTGGTTTATAAATGTCTGTATGACAATTATAAGCACAAGAATCCGAATAAGACATATCAGATTTGCCACAATTCAAGAATCTATTATGACAAAATACTGGAAACCGTTTGGACTGCGACTGTTGAACGTTTGCAAAGCAGCGAATATTACGGTAAATCACAACTGACGATAGCTGACTATGATAGACAGATAAAAAGTGTTGAAAGACTGATGGCAGAACTGATAGAAGAACGCAAACCGATAAAAGCCGAAATAAGAAAAAGAATGAAGCAGTTGGATGCTGCAACAGACCCCGATTATATAGAACTCCTAGAAGAAAAATATAAATTCCTTAAAACCCAAATAAAAGAAATAGAGGATAAAATCAGAGTGGCTGAAAAGGAATCTATAAAAATAAAGATGAAACGTGGAGACCTTTTACAGGAAATGTTTTGGAATAATACCGAAATGAGCATCTATGAGAAAGCGGAATTTTTCAATAAGGTCATTGGAAAAATTACGTGGCAATCTGAGAAGTTCAAGAGAAAAGGAACTCTGACAATACATTATAAGAATGGGGATAGAATAGATATTGAAATGACAAACAAGTAGCTAGTATAGCCATATTCTCTATCCATGTTGTAATAATTTTGTTTTAAGTATCGCTTAAGTGGGTGTTATATCGTTTAACATCCACTTTTTCAATGTACTCACTGCTACGTATCCACGCTTTCAAAAGCTACTGTAAGTAGGTATAATAGAGATATTTGGAATGCCACACGTTTCTCAAAAAATCCTGGATTTAAAAATTTAACTTACTAAATCATCTATTCTTTTTGCACTTTGTACTATTTATGGTATATATGTAAAA
>OJNP01001578.1_pt1 | contig 11139 bp, 6 predicted proteins | sample 1597921 | NCBI WGS metagenome assembly OJNP01 (sample SAMN01915213, study PRJEB22387) | human gut metagenome | isolation source: stool | host: Homo sapiens | place: USA | reverse complement strand
GAAATGCGAAAGATGACAATGCCTAATTTTTGTATAAACTTTCTAAATAAAGCAGCGAAATTGTTACTAATTTTATACGATTTTGCTGTCGCATCCCTCGCGGATGCGTGGATTAAAATTTTTTCCCATTCTTGCTTTGTATCCATCATTACCTGTCGCATCCCTCGCGGATGCGTGGATTAAAATTTTTTCCTCCCTCAACAATACCTCCTTCCTGCAGTCGCATCCCTCGCGGATGCGTGGATTAAAATAGTCCAGAAGAAATGACAAATAAAATTGACCTGCGTCGCATCCCTCGCGGATGCGTGGATTAAAACAGGGGAATGGAAGCGTGGGTGGAACAGAGGAGCGTCGCATCCCTCGCGGATGCGTGGATTAAAATCAATACAGGAAGAGAAGCAGATGTTGATTGGACAGTCGCATCCCTCGCGGATGCGTGGATTAAAATAAAAGCCGTATTAGATAATATGCCAGATGCCGTACAGTCGCATCCCTCGCGGATGCGTGGATTAAAATAGGTAATTTTCTTACGGAAACTTATTTATCTTTACGTCGCATCCCTCGCGGATGCGTGGATTAAAATCAATCACATCGAATATACTAATGATAGTATCTAGTCGCATCCCTCGCGGATGCGTGGATTAAAATCATGCTATTATTAAATTAAAGCTGCAAGTGAAACGTCGCATTCCTCGTGGATGCGTGGATTAAAATTTTTTATCAGCTCCAGATTTTGTAAAACTAAAAGTCGCATCCCTCGCGGATGCGTGGATTAAAATAAATAATTGTATCCAAAACTTCTAAAACTTTATCTCTTGTCGCATCCTTCACGGATGCGTGGATTAAAAAATTCCTAATCTGTCATACTATAAGGGAAGGGATAATATCCCTTTGTTTGCGGGGCAGGCAACGGTCCAGTCCGTCCCGTATACTACCAATTAAACAAATCTTTTGCAGAGCAGGAAAGGAGTTTGCTATGATACGTTTTAAACAGGTCGTATCCGGTGTACTGACAGGCTTTTTATTCTGTGGTTCTGCCATCAGTGGAGCACCACTTATTGCAGCAGCTAAAACAGAAACCACATACAGCCTGACACTCGATAAGACAGAAAACGGTTCCGTTGCTATCTTTGATGCAGAAAAAGAGGCAAAGAAAGATGAGAGCAAGGAGCAGCAGAACACAGAAGCTACTACAAAAGAGAAAGCTTTAACCAAAAAGGTGAAGGCAGGTGATACAGTATCCATTAAGGTAAAGCCGGATGCTAAGTATATCATCAAAAAGCTGTCCCTTATTGATCCTGAAACAAAAAAGAAGCTGGATGTTGAACTTTTTGCTGATGAAAAGCATGAAGACGTTGTAACATTCACAATGCCAGCACAGGATGTCTTGGTAACATCCTCTTATGAAGAAGGAACAATGGAAAAAGGACAGACAATTGCCTCCCTTGTTGGTGCAAAGAGGAAAGAAACAGAAGATAAAAGTGAGGCAGCAAGCACTTTTGCCAAAAGTGAAACAACAGAAACCGGAATCTCAACAGAGACCACTACAGAACCGGCTAAAAGCAGTGAGAACACAGAGGCAGCAACAGAAGCTTCCACAGCGACAGATGCAAAAGCAGAAGAATCAAAAACGGATGCTGATGCAGGTAAAGAGCAGGAAGCTACAGAAAAAGCTGCGGAAACAGCAACTGCCACCGAATCGGAGGAAAAGGCTTCGGAAGTCTCTGAGAGTACCGAAAGTACTGAAAAATCAGAGGAGGCAAATGAGCCGGTAAAGGTCGTTGGTGATGAAGGTAAAGAAGTTGTTGTTAATGACACATCCTCCAAGAACAGTAAAGAGAGTGATAAGACAGAAGAAACAACAGAAGCGGAAACAACCTCCGATGAATCTTCTGAAAAACTGACAACAAAAGAAGTCGCACAGGATGCGGTCGATGTTGAAAAGAAGATCGAGGAGCAGACAGAGAATAAAGACCATGTGGACCGGAAGATGGTTGTAAAATATACTCTGGCAGATTCTTCTAAAACAGAGGAAAACATTACTCTTGATAAGCTGATGAAGGATACAACGGTAGATGCTGGTGCATTTATCGGTCAGTATCAGCAGGAATTACCTGTTTATGAGAGCAAATCCGATGGGGAATTTTATTATATCTATCCAGATATCACTTCCCAGAAGAAAAATCTCGAACTGGTTTCCTGTGATGTCGCTTATAACAACAATGATGGCGAGATTATCAAAGATGCAACATGGGATGCAGAAAAGGGATGCATCAAAGTCCCAGTAAGCTGTTTCTCTGATGAGAAAGTGAAAGAAATGGGAAATGCGCCTGTTCAGGCACAGCTTTTCTTCCGCTATGACAGCAGTATCTCCGATAAATCTGGTGTGTCTGTACACATTGATAACCAGAACCCGGATGTAAAAGTAAAAGCTGCCGATCAGGTAGTTGTAGGAGATGACCTTGATGTACAGTTTGATATTCCGGTAGCCACAAAAGATACCGCAGAGAATATCAATGCATCTTATTTTTCCATTAAAGTAAATGGAAATGAAGAACCGATCGAACTGACAGACAATAGTGTTGCTTATGATGAAGACAATGGTGTACTGACTCTGGCATCCAATGCTATGACAACCACCAGTGTTGATATCACTATCAAACCAAAGGCAGTAGCTGCTTATGCTGCAAGTACAAGTACTTCCAAAGCAGATTTAAAAGCTGTCCCTGGCGTAAAATTAAAAGAAAATCTTACAAAAGAAAATGAGGGTACGTATTCTACTTATAAGTCCACTTTATACTGGGCTGACGAACCGTATCTGTATAAACATCAAAATGATCCAACAAGTGTTGTTGATAAAAAATCCTGGTTACGTAAGAATCTTGGATTGATGGACGATTATATGTGGGGAGCCGCTATTTCTGAAAAATCAGGCCATACTTATAATGCGATCAAAAAAGCGGATAACACATATGATTTTAACCACAAGACGATCAAGGATGAAAGAAACGGATTTGATACCCATGCGGATTGGACATATTATATGAACTATCGTTTTGGTGTTGATAAGGATTTTGCTAAATACAAAGCTGGCACATCTTCTAAAACAGGAAGAGAACCAGATATTGACTGGACACAGCTTGCGGATAACTCAAGATCAGAAGTTTATGCATTAAACTGCTGTCATATCGGCAATGGTACTGTTATGAAACCTATCGGAACAGTTTCATACGATACAAAGAAGATTGATGGGGCACAGGTTCGTCAGAGTAAGACACGTTCTCCGATTCGTATCAGTGTTATGTTCGTAAGTGAAAAGGAGAATTATGTCATCTTTGGTATGGTTACTCCTCAAATGAACTCACAGGCCGGATTTGGTATGTATAAAGTAAAATTCTCCGAAGCTTCCGGTAAAATTTCTATCAATAAGAGTTCCGCAGACCCATCCGTTACAAACGGAAATAACCTGTATTCCTTAAAAGGTGCTGTTTACGGTATCTTTAAGACAAAAGCAGATGCAACAGCAAAGAAAAATGCTGTCGGCAGTATCACTCTTGATGCAAATGCAACAGGGTCTTTAAGTGGTCTTGAAAAGGGTACTTATTATGTACGCGAGACAAAGGCTCCATCGGGATATAAAGAGGATGCAACAGTTTATACAGCAAAGACTTCCAGTGGTGCAAATACGGTGGTAAATACAAAGGATAATGCAGAGACTTGTGATCTGCGGTTGAAGATTACGAAGAAACTGAGAAAAAATGAGCAAAATAAAGTAAATGCGACAACTTTAAAAGATACGGAATTTACTTTATCCTTCTATCCGGGTGGATACTATAACTCTAACGAGATAAAAAACAAAACTGTTTCTAAGAAATGGATTATTAAGGATAAACAGGATGGAGTTAATGTACAAGATAACGGTGACGGAACAGTAACTTATACGGCTTATATAGAAAATATTCCTCTAGGAACATTAGGCCTTAAGGAAACAAAATCCGGTGTCGGTTTTTCAGCGGTGCATTATGAAGTAATCAATCCGGCAGGAAAAATTCTTGCTAATGATGCAAATCCTACAGTGATTATGTATGCCAAGAAAGGGCAGCAGGTGCAGGATGTATATGGAACCTTTACTTATACAGTAGGAGATTCATTACCTAGAGCAGATTTTGAATTTACTAAGAAAAATGATAAGGGTACAGCACTTGCTAATATTCCATTTACAATTGAAAATCTGGATACAAAAGAATCTTATATAGTAACAGTTGGAAAGGATGGAAAGTATGCATCTGCTACAGATAATACATTATGGTTCCATAAATCTACATTTGGAGACTCTGAAGGTAAAACCGCTGGATTAGGTAAACTTCCGGTAGGACATTACAAGCTGACAGAGAAACGTTGTGCGAATAACACAGGATATCAGTTAGCAACTTCCACTTTTGAAGTGACGACAGAGGACAAGAAGATTACCTTTGAATTAACTGATCCAACCGTAATGATTGGTACAAAAGCCATGGATAGTGCGACTGGAAGCAATTATGCAAAACAGCAGGATGCTTTATCTATCACAGATACGGTATCTTATGATGGATTAGCATTAGGCAAGACTTATGTTATAAAAGCCGTACTCATGAACAAAAAGACAGGAAAAGCCGTTACAGCAAACGGAAAGAATGTTACAGGCGAGACGAAATTTACGGTAGAAGAAAAAGGTACAGAAAAGAGCAGTATTGCGAATGATGATGCACTCTGGAAAGATACACGCAAGGGAACGGTAGATGTGAAACTTTCTTCCTTCCCAACAAAAGATTTCAATGGAGAGGAACTTGTTGTCTTTGAAAAGGTATATCTCGTTGGGGATGATGGAAAAGAAGAAACTGTTCCAACAGCAACCCATGAGGATATCAACGATGAGGGTCAGACGATCCTTATTCCAGAAGTGAAGACTTCCGCAGTAGACCAGAAGACTGGTTCCAAAGACACTTCTTATGAAGTAGATGAGAAGACAGACCAGAACAGTGAAGGATACAAAAAGGTTACAACTGTGATCGATACGGTATCCTACAAGAATCTGGAGCCTGGTAAAGAATACAAAGTAGTCGGCACACTGATGTCGAAAGAATCCGGAGAAAAAGTAAAGGATAAAGATGGAAAAGAGATCGTATCTGAAACAACCTTTACTCCAAAGGAAAAGGATGGAACAGTTGATGTGACATTTGTCTTTGATGTAACAGGACTTGAAAATACGACAACCGTTGTATTCGAAAATGTTTACCATAAAGACGAACTGTATGCCGCTCATGCGGATATCACAGATAAGAACCAGACATTCTTTACGCCGGGTGCAAAAACAACTGCAAAAGACAACGAGACTGGAAACCATACTTCTCCAGTTAAGAAGTCCGTAACGATTAAAGATACTGTTGTTTACACAAATCTCCAGAAAGGAAAGAAATACTCTGTAAAGGGTGTCCTGATGGATAAGGAGACTGGAAAACCATTTGTTGTTAAAAACGAGGATGGTACAGAATCCGAAGTAACAGCAGAGAGAGAGTTTATTGCTGGACAGGATGATACAGAAGAAGTTGGCAAGGAATCTGTTTCTGACGAACGGATAGATGGAGAAATTACATTAAGCTTTACGTTTGATGCATCTGCATTAGAAGGAAAGACCGTTGTGGTATATGAACATGTATACCGTGATGGAAAAGAAGTGGCAACCCATGCGGATATCAATGATGAAAATCAGAGTATCCACTGGCCATCGATCGGAACAACAGCAACGGATTTTGATGGAAAAGGTCATACAGTAAGAGTTGGAGAGTCTGTTGTTATCCGTGATACTGTATCTTACAAAAATTTAGTGCCTGGCACAGAGTACAAGGTAAGCGGGGTATTGATGGATAAAGAAACAGGAAAACCATTCCTTGATGCCAAAGGTAACCAGATTACAGGAGAGACTACTTTCTCTCCAGAACAGGCAGATGGAAGTGTGGATGTCTTATTCACAGTAGATACTTCCTTACTTGCCGGAAAGAAATTTGTAGCTTTCGAAAAGCTGTATACAAATGAAGTAGAGATCACATCCCATGAGGATATCGAAGATGAGGGTCAGACAGTATATGTTCCTTCCATCAAGACAAAGGCAGCAGATGCCAAGACAAAGATCAATACTTCCTGTGAAGATAAAGAAATCACAATCATTGATACTGTAACATACAAAAATCTTCATGTAGGAGAGACGTATCAGGTAAGCGGTGTACTGATGGATAAATCGACAGGAAAGCCATTCCTTGATTCTAAAGGCAAAGAGATCCGTTCAAAATCTGAATCCTTTACACCAACGGAAACAGACGGAACGGTGGAAGTAAGATTTACTTTCCCTGCAACCGGCTTAAGTGGAAAGAGTACAGTCGTATTCGAAGACTTAAAGCAGGGAGAGATTACTTTATGCAGCCATGCGGATATCGAGGATGAAGCACAGTCTGTATATATCCCTAAGATCGGTACAAAAGCAACCGATGCGAAATCTGGAAAGCATAGTGTAAAAGCTGGAAAAGTAACGATCAATGATGTAGTGAAATACCAGAACCTTGAAAAAGGTAAGACTTATACATTAAAAGGAACATTAATGGATAAGAAGACTGGAAAAGCAGTCAAAGTAAACGGCAAAGAAGTCACTGCCACAGCAAGTTTTGTTGCTGGCGGAGATACTGTATCAAATGAAAAAGATACCGTGGTAGGTGATGTGGATAAGGATGCTGCAGAAGATGCTATCCAGAAGACAGAACGCGTCAGCGGGGAAGCAACGGTAACCTTTAAGTTTGATGCATCCGGTCTTGGTGGAAAGACCCTTGTTGCTTTCGAGCATCTGTATGAGGGGGAAGCTGAGATCGCAAACCACACAGATATCAAAGATAAGGCACAGAGCGTAGATATCATCAAAGTGAAAAAGCCTGCAAAAGGATCAAAACGTGGAAGTTATTCCCGTGGCAAGAAAGTCCAGACGGGTGACAACATGAAGATGTATATCTTTGCAGCAGCTGCAGTGATCCTCGTGATTGCCGGAGTTGCATTCCTTGTAAAAGGAAAGAAAAAAGAAGAAGAGTAATCTTCTGAAAATTGACCAGACAGCCATCGGGTGACCGGTGGCTGTTTTTGCAAAAGGAGTGAAGAAAGAATGCAAAATATTTATACAGAATCTTGTCCGCTTTGGGATCGTGGACCTTCTCGCTATAGTGAATATCCTGCCTGTACACAAACGGTATTATCTGATAAAATAACAGAAAATACAAAAGAGAAAGGTAGAAGGGAACATATGAGTTTTGTAGGTTTGACGTTTTTTAAAGACCGTATCATAGGGTACGGGGATACAAAAGGGTCCTGTTTTATCGATGGAAAATTACAGGAAGATAAAGAACGAGGAAGAATTCCCAAGGTATTTACAACAAAAGATTATATTATATGTACTTATGGTGTCAACTCGTTTGAAGTGGTTGGAGATAAAACAGGTGAGATATTTATCGAAAACTGGATTGAGGACAATATCGGTAAAGTAAACTACCCAGAAGATTTGGTTAAAAGACTTCATGAGCATCTATTAAAAGAGGAAAACCTTCTTGCGTTAAACGAACAGATACACTTTTTTGCCGGATACATAGAGATGGGACAAAGAGTATTGGTCAGAGCCAGTGTGAATAAAATGGAATTGTCAATCAAAAGGGAATATGTTATTATTCCGCTTTCTGCATATGGTGGAAATGACGTTTATGTTCAATATTTTAATAAGGATACGATACAGCTTATGTCCGATGAAGAAGATATTAAGAAAAACATAGAGCGAGCAGTCAAGAAATTCGATAAAGAATTGCCATATAATCCTGTTGGGGGAGATATCATAGTAAAGACTTGGAGTCCACAAAAATAGATAATGCATATTGCAAATAGGAATGGCATATAATATAATGCCAGTAGGCAAAATGATGAAATGTGTTCAAAGGAACGCAGTAAAACCCCCCGGAGCTTTCACCTCCGGGGGGGTTTATCCGTTTTGGCAGGGTGGCTTAATCCCTTGGCTGGCTGCCTTGTGCATTTTTTTAATTTGTGGTATACTTCTTTTTGAGAGGAAAAAATTTTTTCTACAGAAAAATCGTGATCCTAAATTTTCTATCATACTAATAATAAAAGAAATCATGGTTCATAAGAAAAGGAGAAAAAAATTATGGTGAAAAAGATGAACAAAAAAAGTATCATGGCAATCGTATTTGCGGCAATGTTTGTATTTGCTTCTGTTGCAGGAATCTTTCTACCAAAACAAGCATCAGCTGTTGGAAAACGGGGAAAAATCCGAACAATCAAAGTAACATCCGTAAAAAAACTTACCGTAGGAAAGCGTTCCAGAATCAAAGTTAAAGTAGCCCCAAAGAAAGTAGCAGCAAAGGTTACTTATAAGAGCAGCAACAAAGCAATCGCTACAGTTAACCGCAAAGGTGTTGTAAAAGCAAAAAGACCTGGCCGGGTTACTATTACCGTAAAAGCGAAGTCTAAAAATACAAAGAGAAAACGGATTAAGATCAGAGTGATTCCGAAGAAAACTTCTACAAAAAAGAAAACTTCTACGAAAAAGAAGAAACCAACTACTTCCAAGAATACAACAAAGAAAAACGATACATCCAGTGGTAATAACGGAAGCAATAATTCTGGAAAGAACGATAATGATGGAGAAGATGTAACTCCTTCATATGAAACTGCATTAGATAAGAAGACTTCTGCAGATGGGGTATTAACCCTTTCTAAGAGTGATTTAACATATGATAGCTTTTTTGAGTCATACTATCTTCCAACAGATTTTACAAAAGCGAAAAAGATTGTTCTGCCAGAGGGAAAATATTATTGTCGTAATAATGATATAAAAGAAGGCTTAACATATGTTTTTAATGGGCAAAGCCATATTACAATGCAGGTGAGATATTCTTCTAATCAGGAAGTAATTAATAATTTAGAATATGATCAACCAGGAACAGAAACGGTTTCTGGTGGTCAGGGAATTGTTGGAAATGGAACAGCTCAAGTAACAACATATAATAAGAAGAAAATTACTATTGTTGTTCAGGGATATAATTCTGTAAACACATTAAGATATCAGTGCAAGAAAGTAGTTAATGAGATTACAAATAATACAATGACAGATAAAGAAAAGGTATCAGCTGTATTGAAATATATTTCACAACATAGTTCAGAACAGTATGTTTATGATATTGGTACCTACCATGTTAATACAGATTGTACAGGCTTTTCTGCAACAGTAGCACAAATGTTGAATTTTGCTGGAGTAGATTGCTGTGTAAGATTGGCAGGATATGATCGATACTATGGACAGACTCCTTCTCACCAGAATAATCTGGCTTGTATTGATGGTAAAGCATATATTGTAGAAGAGGGTAGCTATTTCTTATATAGTGATTATTTTGATGAAAATAACTGTTATATTGGATATAATACTTATTACGCTTCTCTGTATCCAGAATTAAATCGCGAAGGAAAACTTGATTACAATCTTACAAGAGAATCTGCCCCAGAATATAAACTGGTACTGAAAAAAGCCGGTCGTCTTTAAATAATAAAGCTCAGAAGAGAAATTCTTTTCTGAGCTTTATCTATGAAGAAAGTAGGGAAATGAAAAGACCCCGGGCCCGAAGGTCACCGGAGTACGTTCCACAATGCTTATTAACAATTGTATAATACCATAATATTATCTGAAAATCAACAAAAATAGATAAAAAATATTCCAGCTTTTGAGGGAAAAATTTTTGTTCGGAGTCTTTTTTTGCTCTTTTCTGGCATACTATTAAAAAGAGAGGAAGGTGAAAAAATATGGTAAAAGAACTTCCAAAAGATTTCCTGAATATTGGCCAGTTAAAAACCTATCAAGAAGAAATCTGGAACATGTATAAGTATTTGGACGACATAGTTAATGAACTGACTTCAGACACTTCAGCAAAATCATTTGAAAATTTCGATAAAATATTTAATATTCGGACAAAAGATGTAGAATTTAATGATTTTCGAGATTTGTATTTTTCCTTACAGGATATCCACAACAAAATTTCTGTTTTAATTGCTTTTCTTGACAAACAGAAAACAGAATAGGAAATACGAGGTGATTTCACTGAGAGAATTAATGGTAAATACAGTGTATTATTATGGAATACGACCGCTTCAGGTGCTTAAAGTTATTTCCCAAGTACACATGGCCAAGATCCGTTTTTTGGATACGCAAGAAGAAACTTTTTTGGATATAAGTGGGATTAGAGAGATTCCTTCTACTGATAAATATATTACAATTAATTGTTAGAATTTTTCTTTTGCAATAGTTAAATTTTACTCATTCCATCATACTAATACAAGAAAAGAAAAATAGATGAATCCAGTGAGAGGTGATATAATGGTAGAGACTTGGAAATCGAAGAATAACAAATGATTATTCAAAAGAGGAAATATTTATGAGTGATATAAATTATGATTTTAAGGATTTATTAAATGTAGGAGAAAATTTTAATTTACTCTATACACAAATGCTGAATGGAAAAAGGATAAGATCGGAAAAAACGGGGGTTGTCTATGTCTTTGATGAAGTTGGATGTGGAAAAACGGTATCTGCAATTATTGCAATAGCAAGTGTCATCAAAGAAAAACAAATGGAAAACGAAGGATATAAAATACTTGTATTGACTCAAAAATCCGTTTGTTTGCAATTTGAAGAAGAAATAAAAGAAAAATTAAAAAGATGTGGCTTTACCCAAAGTGAAATTGCTGTGAAATTAGGTGTAAGTCCTCAGACTTTTAATGCATATCTCAAGGTTGATGATATAAAAACAGGTTTACTTGAAAACATTGCAACTGCCATAGGACAAGATATATCGTTCTTTTATCCTAATATTTGCAATAAAAACAACTCTGCTTCAGTTAATGGAAACGGCAACTCCGTCGTTTCAGGAGAACATAATAAACTTGAAGTATCTAAATGCCAAGATGAATTAGAAGCAGCAATGCGTGAAATTCAATATCTAAAGAACATTATTAATGAGAAGGACAAACGTCTTGAAGGCAAGGATAAACTTCTCGAGGAAAAGGAACGAT
>OJNP01001569.1_pt1 | contig 11168 bp, 7 predicted proteins | sample 1597921 | NCBI WGS metagenome assembly OJNP01 (sample SAMN01915213, study PRJEB22387) | human gut metagenome | isolation source: stool | host: Homo sapiens | place: USA | reverse complement strand
TGCCACCCCAGGAGCCGCAGCCCAGGGTGAGGGAGGGCTTCATGCCGAAGTTGTACAGGTCACCGATGCCGCCCTGGGAGGAGGGGGTGTTGATGACGATACGGCAGGCCTTCATGGTGTGCTCGAAGAGGGAGATCTTCTCGGCCTGGGCCGGATGCACGTAGAGGGAGGCGGTGTGACCGGGGCCACCGGCGAGCACCAGGTGCTCGGCCATGTCGACGGCGGTCTGGAAATCGGGGGCCTTGTACATGGCCAGGACGGGGGAGAGCTTCTCGTGAGCGAACTCCTCCTTCTCCAGATCGACGGAAGTGACCTCGGCGATCAGGATCTTGGTCTTGGCAGGGACCTCGATGCCGGCGAGCTCGGCGATCTTGGCGGCGGGCATGCCGGGGATGCGGTGGTCGAGCGCGCCGTTCTTGAACATGGCGGAGCGCAGGGCCTCCATCTCGGCGCCCTTCTTCACGAAGTAGCAACCGCGGTGGGCGAACTCGGACTTGACCTCGTCATACACGGACTCGAGGACGGTCACGGACTGCTCGGAGGCGCAGATCATGCCGTTGTCGAAGGTCTTGGAGTGGATGATGGAGTTGACCGAGAGCTTGATGTCGGCGGTATCGTCGATGATGACGGGGGTGTTGCCGGCACCGACGCCCAGGGCGGGCTTGCCGGAGGAGTAGGCGGCCTTGACCATGCCGGGGCCACCGGTGGCCAGGATGATGTCGACGTCGGCCATGACCTTGTTGGTGAGGTCGATGGAGGGGACGTCCACCCAGCCGATGATACCCTCGGGAGCGCCGGCCTTGACGGCGGCGTCGAGCACGAGCTTGGCGGCAGCGATGGTGCACTTGGCGGCAGCCGGGTGCGGGGAGATGATGATGGCGTTGCGGGTCTTCAGAGAGATGAGGCACTTGAAGATCGCGGTGGAGGTGGGGTTGGTGGTCGGGATGACCGCGCCCACGATGCCGATGGGCTCGGCGATCTTGGTGATGCCGTAGGCATCGTCGCGCTCGATCACGCCGCAGGTCTTGGTGTCCTTATACGCGTTGTAGATGTACTCGGCGGCATAGTGGTTCTTGATGACCTTGTCCTCGAGCACGCCGCGGCCGGTCTCCTCGACGGCCATCTTGGCCAGGGGGATGCGGGCCTTGTTGGCTGCCATAGCGGCCTCGTAGAAGATCTTGTCGACCTGCTCCTGGGAGTAGGTAGCAAAAATCCCCTGGGCCTCACGCATGTGCGCGAGCTTGGCCTCAAGGGATTCGATCGAATCTACGATTTCGGGGGCGGCGGCAACGGTAGGTTTCTTCGCCATTCTGCTCTCCTTTGCGAGAAGCGGGTTTTCCCAACAAGTCGTACTCTATAGTAATGAAACGCTTCACTAAGGCGAATGACGGATATTCAGCCGTAAACGGTCGAATGGAGCGCTTCAATAGCATGAAACATCACTATTTGTGTTCAAACCGTGGCGTATTCCCATCAACTGAAACGTTTCACTCATTTCATTGGAGATCTCAAAATTGGATCTCAATTGGGGACAGGTACAAATTGAGACGTTGATGTCTGTATTCCACAAGGCTTCCTTCAATCACATCTATATCTTGGTTTGTTCTGGCCATGTCGGTCAGATTTGGATCAGATGCATGCGCAGATGGGTGGTCATGAAATTGTATTCTCGGCGCCATCGAGGCTATGTCAGCAAGAATGAAGTTGACCTTGCCGTCGTCATCGATGGCGCCGGGCGGTTTAGTTCGACGGGAGCAGTACATTGATACAAAAAACGCCCCGGCGATGCCGGGGCGCTGCGTATGCAAGCAAACGTTTGTCCAAAGAGGGGAGTGCTTAGGAGCGGGCCACCTTCTGGGCCTTGAGGCAGCTGGTGCACACGTTCATCTTGCGACGGACGCCGTTCACGACGACGTACACGCGCTGGATGTTCGGACGGAACTTACGGTTGGAGACGCGGTGGGAGTGGCTGATGGAGCGACCAGCAACGGGGTGCTTACCGCAGATTTCGCAAACTTTGGACATGTCAGTGACCCTTCTTAGGCGACCGAAAATGAGGTCGCGTGAACAAACAGCAATGAACTATACCATAGAAGCCCATTCATGTGCGGAATCTCCACAATGAACGAGAAGTGTGCGCTCCGCGGCGTGGGATGCAGCGCGCGGACCACATTATACGGCCGTCATGTGCGTGCGCAAGTGATTTGACCTCCACCTTTGACAGATAGTTATGAGGTGCCTAAATTGTTGAGCTTTTATGGAATGGGGCTCTTACGGTTTCAGGGCGCATGAGATGGAGAAAATACCGTTCGCAAATTTCGTCGTCTGAGTTGTAAGTGCGTTTGGGGGAGGCACCGGTGAAGATATTCAGGTTCCTGAGACATCACAAGGCCAATCTCGCGTTGGCGCTCGCGCTACTTATGGTGCAAGCATATTGCGAGCTCACGTTACCTTCGGTTATGAGTGAGATCGTCGACACCGGCATCAGCCGGGGAGGCATCGAGGATGTGGTGCCCAACCGCATCACCTCCGACGACCTTGGCGATGTCGAACTCTTGCTGACGTCCGGTGAGGTCAATCGCGTCGAGGCGCTCTATTCGAGTCCCGATGCCGATGGCGTCCGCATATTCGAAGGGGATCTTCGGGACCGTGATGAGATCAAGGGCTTTTTGGGAGAGGCCGAGATGATCGCATTCATGCTCGAGCGCGGTGTGCCGGTCGACTCCGTGGTCGAAGATGCACGCGAGGCGGCCGCGCTTAAGGCCGCGGTGGGCGATACCATAACCATCGATACGGTCAGGGCGCTTGCTGGGGCACAGGCAGATGGGTCGCCTGATTCCACGCTGTTCGATCCGTCGGCCATTCGGGCTGGCCTGCATCGCGCACTCGGCGCGGACGGCGGGGCCGTTGTCACCTCCCAGGCCATCGAGTTCGTCAAATTCGCTTATGAACACGCCGGCGTCGACCTTGCCCGTGTTCAGACCGATTTTCTCGTTCGTGAGGGTGCGCGCATGTTGACGTACGCGGTCGTCGCGGCGCTGTGCGCCATCGCGGCCGCGTATAACGCATCGCGTACCGCCGCTCGCATCGCTCGCGATCTTCGCCATGATGTGTACGAGCGCGTCCTGTCCTTCTCGCCCGCGGAGATGGGGCGTTTTTCGGAGGCCTCGCTCATCACGCGCGCCACGAATGATATTCAGCAGGTGCAGATGGTGTTGGTCATGTGCATGCGCATGGTGCTGTTCGCCCCCTGCATGGGCGTTGGTGCGGTTGTGAAGGTCATAGGGTTCGGCAGCACGGGGCTTCAGTGGATCATCTTAGTTGGTCTTGCCGCCATCATGGTGGTCATCGGCGTTCTCATGGGCCTCACCATGCCGCGTTTTCGCAGGATGCAAGAACTCGTGGACCGCAACAACCTCATCGCGCGCGAAATCATCACCGGTGTCATGCCGATCCGGGCTTTTGGACGCAGCGATAGCGAGCGCAAGCGTTACGACGAGGCCAATCGCGAGCTCACCGGTACTTATATATTCACGAATCGAGCGATGTCCTTCATGATGCCCGTGCTGATGATGCTCATGAACATCATCTCGGTGGCCATCGTCTGGTTCGGCGGCCACGCCGTGGACGCGGGCGGTATGCAGGTTGGCGACCTCATGGCGTATATGAATTACACGATGCAGGTGATTATGTCCTTCATGATCATCACGATGGTCGCCGTTATGCTGCCGCGCGCCGACATTGCCTCTGAACGCATCATGGAAGTGCTTTCAACCGAATCGAGCATCGTGGATCCCGCACATACGCTCGAGGGCCCGCAGAGTCATATAACCGCCGACGGCGAGCGCGTCGACTGGAGTGGCGTGCTGAGCTTCGATGACGTCTCGTTCACCTATCCGGACGCCGAGGTTCCGACGCTGGAGCATGTCAGCTTCACCGTGAAACCGGGGCAGACGCTCGGCATCATCGGATCAACGGGGTCGGGCAAGACCACGCTCGTCCAGATGATCCCTCGTTTGTACGATGCGACCGCGGGGTCCATCACGGTCGACGGGGTCGATGTGCGTCGTATGTCTCTGCATGAACTTCGCTCGCTCATCGGCTATGTCCCGCAGAAGGGCATGCTCTTCTCGGGCGATATCGAGGGCAACATCGCCTACGGCGACCCCGATATGGCTCATGCGGATGTCGCGCGCGCCGCGCGGATCGCCCAGGCCTCCGAGTTCATCGATGCCAAACCGGATGGCTATGGCTCCGCGATCGCTCAGGGCGGCTCAAACGTTTCCGGGGGTCAGCGGCAGCGCCTATCGATTGCGCGTGCGCTTGCGATCGATCCGAAGATCCTCGTCTTTGATGACAGTTTCTCCGCGCTCGATTACAAGACCGATGCCGCGCTGCGCGCGGGACTGTCCCATGAGCTGCACGACGCCTCCGTCGTGATCGTCGCCCAGCGCATCGCGACCATCATGCACGCCGATCAGATCTTGGTGCTCGATGATGGTCGCGTCGTGGGGCAGGGCACCCATGAGGAGCTGCTCCGTGCATGTGAGTCGTATCGCGAGATCGCGATGAGCCAGCTTTCCTCAGAAGAGCTCGGCCTGGATGAAGGGGAGGTGCGCTAGCATGCCCGCACATATGCGTCACGGCCACGGTCCCACGACCGAAAAGGCTAAAGATTTCAAGGGCGCCGTTGTAAAGGTCGTGCGCTATATCGCGCACGATAAGCTGGCGTTGTTCGTCGCCATTGCGTGCGCGGTGGGCTCGGTTGCGTTCAATGTCATGGGGCCGCGCGTGCTCGGTGAGGCGACTACGGAGCTGTTCCGCGGCATCGCCGCGAAGGTCGGCGGTACGGGCGGGGTCGATTTTGCGCTTATCGGCCGCATCTTGGCCACTGTTCTGTGCATCTACATCACCTCCTCCGCCCTCAGTTTGGTGCAGGGTTGGCTCATGACGGGCGTCACGCAGCGCGTTTGCTATCGCTTGCGCCGCCAGATCATCGAGAAAATCGATCGCATGCCCTTGGCCTATTTCGAGCGGGTCAGCACGGGTGATGTGATGAGCCGCGTGACGAATGACGTCGATACGCTCGGCCAGTCGCTCAACCAAAGTGTCACGCAGCTGATCACCTCGGTGGCGCAGCTGATCGGCGTGAGTGTTCAGATGCTCTCCATCTCCGTCGCCTTGGCGGGCGTCACGTTCCTGACCATACCGCTGTCGCTGCTCGGCGTTGTGTTGGTCGTCCGCGCGTCGCAGCGCCATTTCCGCCGCCAGCAGGTGTTCCTCGGTTCGGCGAACGGCATTATCGAGGAGAGCTTCGCTGGCCAGACCCTTATCCAGGCTTACAACAGGGCCGAGCGAGCGCTCGGGGAGTTTGATGAGGTGAACGAAAAGCTGTACGAGTCGGGTTGGCGTGCACAGTTCCTCTCCGGCGTCATGCAGCCGATCATGGGCCTCGTCGGCAACCTCGGCTATGTCGCCGTGGTCATGATGAGCGCCTTCCTCATGATCTCCGGCCGCATCACGGTCGGCAATGCGCAGGCGTTCTTCCAGTACATCCGCAACTTCACGCAGCCCATCACACAGCTTTCCCAGGTATCCAATATGCTGCAGATGCTGGCCGCCGCCGCTGAGCGTATCTTTGAGTTCCTGGACGAGGACGAGGAAGATGACCCCGCGCCCCTTTCCGAGTCTCTTCGCGCCACGGGTTCTGTTGAGTTCGATCATGTAAGGTTCGGCTACATCCCGGAAAAGACCGTCATTCATGATTTCAACTGCTCGGTCGAGCCCGGGCAGACGGTCGCCATCGTCGGTCCCACGGGTGCCGGAAAGACGACGCTCATGAAGCTCCTCATGCGCTTTTACGATGTGAACGCCGGCTCGATTCGCGTGAACGGCGCCGATGTCCGTTCGCTGCCGCGCGAGGACCTGCGATCGAATTTCGCGATGGTCCTGCAGGACACGTGGCTGTTCAAGGGCAGCATCCGGGAGAACATTCGCTACGGCAACATCGAGGCCGATGACGCCATGGTCGAGGCGGCGGCCCGCACTGCGCTCGCAGACCATTTCATCCGCACCCTTCCCGGAGGGTATGACTTCGAGCTGAACGAGGACGCCTCCAATGTCAGCCAGGGGCAGCGCCAGTTGATCACCATCGCCCGCGCCCTGCTTGCAGACCGCCCGATCCTCATTCTTGACGAGGCGACCTCCAACGTCGACACGCGTACCGAGGAGCGCATTCAGCGCGCCATGGACATCCTCATGGCCGGCCGCACGAGCTTCGTCATCGCACACCGCCTTTCCACCATCCGCTCGGCGGACGTGATCTTGGTGCTGCGCGACGGCGATATCGTCGAATCCGGCTCGCATGAGGAGCTGCTCGCGAGGGGTGGTTTTTACGCCGAGCTGTATAACAGCCAGTTCGATGAGGGGGCGGATGAGTAGGCGTTCCTCGTGTGCGCCGTCTGTTTTGTCTGTGCCGGAGCGCGCGGAGTTGTAGAATACTCGGATGTATGCTCGATACGCCGACGCGCTCGCGCGGAAGGAGAACCTCATGACTGAACCGATCGCCGGGACCCTGAGCGTCTCGAACGAGGTCATCGCCGATATCGCCGGCTACGTCGCCATGTCTTGCTATGGCGTCGTCGGCATGGCCGAGCAGATGCAGGGTGCTGAGAGCGTCCGCCTGCTTCCCGGGCAGCGCCTGCGCAAGGGCGTGCTCGTCACCACCACCGAGTCCGGCCTGACTGTCGACCTGCACGTCGTGCTCGAGGCGGGCGTCAACATGCGCTCCGTGTCCGACAACCTCTCCAGCTCCGTGGCATTCACGCTTTCCGAGATCGCCCAGATCGATCCTGCGAGCCTCAAGATCGCCATCCACATCGACGGGATGAAGTCCCGCTTCTAGGCGCCCCGCGCCCTCCTGCATTCACGAGACGAAAGTGCCAGAACAGATGATTGCAAAGACCATTCGAACCTGTTTCCCCATCGCCGTCGCGGCCGTTGCCGACAAGGCTGAGGAGATCAACAAGCTCAACGTGTTCCCGGTTCCCGATGGAGACACCGGCACCAATATGTCCCTCACGCTCCAGTCCGTCGTGAAGGAGCTCGCCGCACTTTCGGTCGATGCGGACATGGATGGTATTGCCGCCGCCATCACCCACGGTTCCCTTATGGGCGCCCGCGGAAACTCCGGTGTCATTACCTCGCAGATTCTGCGCGGTGTAGCCGAGGGCCTGCGTGAGGCCGGGGAGCCCATCTCATCCGCCGATATCGCCTCTGCGTTCCGTCGAGCCGTCAAGGTCGCCTTCCAGGCGGTCCGCAAGCCCATCGAGGGCACCATCCTGACCGTCCTGCGCGATGTGTCAACCAAGGCCGACGAGTGTGAGAAGCGCCGCATGAGCGTTGAGGAGACGCTGGACGCCCTTGTGGTCGAGGCATATCAGTCCGTCGCCCGCACGCCCGACCTGCTGCCCGTCCTCAAGGAGAACGGCGTCGTCGATTCGGGCGCTTTCGGCTTCGCCATCTTCCTCGAGAATTTCGTGGCTGCCGCTCTCGGCCGTACCTCCAAGGTCGAGAACTTCTCCGCCACCTTCGAGGCCGACACCAACTCCGCCAAGGCCGGCGCGCTCGACCGCGTGAAGATCGAGGCGAACGACGACTGGGAGGGCTCCGAGTTCCGTTACTGCAACGAGTTCCTCTTCAAGGCTGAGAAGCCCTTCGACGAGGACGAGGCCCTGAAGTTCCTCGGCTCTATGGGCGATTGCGAGCTGCTCGTTGGCGCGTATCCCGACTACAAGGTTCACGTTCACTCCAACACTCCCAACCTGGTGCTCGAGCACATGCTTCAGTTCGGTCAGGTCTACGAGGTGTTCATTCACAACATGGATCTCGAGGTCGCCGAGCGCACCGCCAAGATTCACGCCGATCAGGAGGCTTCCACCGAGCCCGCCAAGCCCCTGGGCTTCGTGGCCGTCGCCGCCGGTTCCGGTGAGGCCGAGATCCTCGAGTCCCTTGGGGTCGACGTCGTCGTTTCCGGCGGTCAGACCATGAACCCCTCCACCGCCGACCTTCTCGAGGCCGTTTCTCGCGTGAACGCCGAGTCCGTTATCATCCTGCCCAACAACGGCAATATCCGCATGGCAGCCGAGGCCGCTGCGAGCGCGTGTGAGGACAAGCATGTTTACGTTGTGCCCACCAAGACCGTTCCGCAGGCGTTCTCTGCGCTCTTCGCCGTCATGCCCGACATGCCCGTCGAGGATCTCGTCGAGGCGATGACCGAGGCCAAGGCCTCCGTCCGCGACGGCGAGGTCACCCGCGCCGTCCGCGATTCCCAGGCTTCCGATGGCACCCCCATCCATGACGGTGACGTTATGGGCATCATCTGCGATTCGATTGATATCGTGGGCTCCGACGTGCATCAGGTCACGCTCGATTGCATCAATCGCATGATGGATGAGGAAGAGGGCGATGCTCTCACCATTCTCGCCGGCCAGGACATGTCCGACGAGGATTTCGAGAAGCTCATCGAGGCCATTGAGGAGGCCCAGCCCGATCTGGAGATCGACGCCCATCGTGGCGAGCAGCCCCTGTATCCCGTCATCTTCTCCATCGAATAGGTTTTCGATCGCATGGCCGCAGACCTGAGTGTCCCGCGCGCTTCTGCCCGCCTGTCGCGGGCCTGCGCGCTGTATGAGGATGTAGCGCGGCTCAAATATGTGTCAGGCACACGTGAGGAGGCCCTCCGCCGGCTCGGTATCGAGCGGGTGGGGGACCTCCTTTCCCATATCCCGTTTCGCTATCTCGATTTCACGCGGGCGTATACGATTGAGAGCGCTCCGTTGGGAGAGGTCTGCACCATCGTCGGTACGGTCGATAAGGTTTCAAACCGTCCGACTTCTAAGCCCGGCATGACACTCACCGAGGTGTTTCTCGTCGACGAATCGGGTGTGCTGAAAGTTGCCTTTTTCAAGCAGCCCTGGTTGGCTCGTGAGTTTGCCCGCGGCGACCGCCTTGCGTTGATTGGCAAGATGGAGTTTGCCTATGGGTTCAAGCAAATGGCATCACCTCACTTCGAGAAGCTCGATGGTGGGGGAGCGCGTGCGGGTATCCAGCCGGTTCACCGGGTGACAGACGGCATATCCCAGGCTTGGATGCGTCGCATAGCGTCGGTTGCTCTGGAACAGGTCGGTGTGTTCTGTGATCCCGTGCCCGCCCCACTGCGCGCCCGCAGGCAGCTTATGAGCCTTTCGCGGGCCCTGCGTACCATCCACTTCCCGCGACTTATGAACGAGGTGCAACTCGCTCGTCGTCGCTTGGCATATGACGAGCTCATGTACCTGCAGCTCGCGCTGCGCCTTCGAAACGACGGCGACCTTCTCGACGTCGCGCCGTTTGCGCACAGAGTGGGCGCTCGCGTGCGTGCCATGCGCGAGGCGCTGCCTTTTGCGCTCTCGGATGAGCAGGAGGCCGCGGTCTCCGATATTCTCGGCGATATGTGCGATGCCGGGCATGTGATGAACCGACTGCTCCTCGGCGATGTTGGCACGGGCAAGACCGCCGTGGCCTGCGTCGCGCTCGCCTGCGCGGCGGATTCGGGTAATCAGGCGTGCGTTATGGCGCCCACCGGCGTCCTTGCGCGTCAATATGCCGTCAAGAGCGGCCCGCTCCTCGATGCTGCAGGGATATCGTGGGCACTGCTCACCGGCTCGACGGCCGCCTCGGAGCGCTCGTCCATACTCGAGCGCGTCGCATCCGGTGCGCTCGACGTGGTGTTCGGCACCCATGCCGTCCTCAACGACGACTTGCGCTTCAGGCGCCTATCGCTCGTGGTCATTGACGAGCAACATCGCTTTGGAGTGGGTCAACGCAATGTCCTGCGAGGTAAGGGGCCTGGTGCTGACCTACTTGTCATGACGGCCACGCCGATTCCGCGTACGCTGGCGCTGTCGGTCTACGGTGACCTTGATACGAGCATCATTCGCCATCGTCCCGTGCCGGGTGCGGGCGTTTCGACGGTCGCACTCGAGAGCGGCAGTCGCGACATCGCGTATGGGGCAGTTCGAGATGCCCTGGCCCAGGGCCGGCAGGCCTACATCATCTGCCCGATGGTCTCCCCGCAAGATGCGCCCGAGCAGCTCGACGACGTTCCCGGGCTCGACATCGACGAGAGCGGCCGCGCACGACAGGCCGTAACCCTGCACGATGTCGAGACGGAGGCGATCGATATTCGCCGCCTCATACCCGGCGCACGCGTCGAGGTGCTGCATGGCAAGATGGCGCCAAAGGCGAAGGACGATGTCATCGACAGATTTGGAAAAGGCGAGATCGATATTCTCGTCTCGACGACCGTCGTCGAGGTCGGCGTCGACGTGCCCAACGCCACCGTCATGCTCATCGAGAACGGCGAGCGGTTTGGTTTGGCCACCTTGCATCAGCTGCGCGGTCGCGTGGGACGAGGGTCGAATCCCGGCACCTGCTATGTCTTGACCGAGGTTAGGCCCAAACGCGGATCTAAGTCGCCCGCGTGGGAGCGCCTCCAGGCGCTGGCAAAGACCGATGACGGGTTCGAGCTCGCCGAGATGGACCTCAGGCTCAGGCATGAGGGCGAGATCCTCGGCCTGCGCCAGCACGGCGGCGTCGCGCTGCGCTTCGTTGACCTCGATGCCGACACCGACCTTATCGAAGCCGCCCATGAGGACGCTGAGGAATTGTTGCGATACTCCCGCGATTTGACTGCTTGCGCTACCATGCCCATGCGCCATGAAGTCATTGCGCGCTATGGAGATGTTTTCAAGGAGGTAAGCGGCGGATGAGGATCGTTGGAGGGGAGTGGCGCGGTCGTCCCATCGATAGTCCCAAGGGGCGCGATGTGAGCCGCCCCACAACCGATCGCGTGCGCGAGGCCATCGCCTCGATGCTCGAGAGTGCGCTGTCCGAAGGTATCGAGGGCTCCCGCGTGCTCGATGCGTTTGCCGGTTCGGGTGCGCTCGGCCTTGAGGTGCTTTCTCGCGGTGCAGAGCATGCCGTCTTTTTCGATCTCGATCGGTCGGCCGCTGCTCTTGTGAAGCGAAACCTCGCCAAGCTCTCATGTGCCCCCGCTCGCTTTCAGGTAATGTGCGGTGACGTGATTGCATCTGCCCGCCGCGGATTCGTCTCAGGCGGGCCGTTCG
>OJNP01001561.1_pt1 | contig 11200 bp, 9 predicted proteins | sample 1597921 | NCBI WGS metagenome assembly OJNP01 (sample SAMN01915213, study PRJEB22387) | human gut metagenome | isolation source: stool | host: Homo sapiens | place: USA | reverse complement strand
GTCCGTTATCGCAGTTGCAGCACTCCTTTTTTACAAGGCTGTTGACTTTCCGGCTCTGTGGCGGCGTGAGCCGCTTACTCCCGGTCATACTTCATCAGCGGCGAAAATGGCAAGCTCCGCATACTCGTTTTCTGTTAGTGGGGAAATTTTCTGTAAGGTGCGTTCTGCAAAGGGGCGCATATCCTCGTCCATGAACGGCAGCGCAGCCGTCATATTTTCCATAAGCTGTGCTTTGCTTCCCTCATGGTAAATACTCAACAGGTTCATTTCTTCAACGGTCAGTCTAATCATGCTCATACCTCCAATTCGTGATGCTTTGTTTTTGCTGTCTTTTTCGGGACTTTTTGGGATTTTTTTGTTTGTAACTGCGCCCGGACAGAGGGAGGGGACTGTTTCATCTCTTTATTCCTCTCGCTTTTATCTATCAACGCATAAACTCCATGCCTGCCCTCCAACGTAGATAAGGAAAGGCTTTTGTAAGGGAGCATGGAAAGCAGCCGTTCCATATCCTTATCCGTTGCCAGTGGAACAAAGTAGGGAGAAAGCTCTACCGCACAATGGGTTTTTTCGGGGCTATCCGGTTCTCCAAGCCCTTTTACATTTTCCACAATCCGGCGGGCTTCTGCTTCAATCCGTCTGTCATGCAGGGCGGCGATATGTAACTGAAAATCCCTCTGCGTATGCGGTGTTCGTTTTTTCTGCTGTTCCCTCAAAAGGCTTTTTAAGGCTTCCGGGTCGTTTGGCTGTGCTTCAAAACGTATAAACTTTCCAAGTTGCGGGTCAGTGTCCCCGTCAAAATATTGTCCGGCAGGCTTTGTCAGCTCCCCATGCTCATAAATCAGCGTGTAGTTGTCGGCAGGGATTGATTTTTCGATTACTTCCCGGAAATGCTGCAAATAATCCAATTCATAAAGATTGCCCTTGATTTTTCCCTGCTCTGTGCCTGTCAGTTCCACCGCATAGGCAAGGATAGTATCGCGGGTCTGTTCCCCGTAAAACCGCCATGTATTATGCTGCCTTGTATCCTTTAGAAAAACGTCCCGTTCCCGGAAGCAGCACGTCCCGGACGGGCGGGAAAACCACAAAAGCCGTTTGTCCTCCGGGACAGGGCTTACCGCCGCTTTCTGTAAAATCTGTTTGTCTATGTCAAAATCGCTCTGATAAAAAGCGGTGTTCTGTTTCATTATGGCTTCAAGGGAAGCGATAACGTCCACATTTTCAAATTTTTGTAACTTCATAGGTCAGCTCCTTTCCAAATCCTGTGTTTTCTGTCTTGCCTGTTTCTTCGTCGTCTGTTCTTTCGCTGCTTTAAGCTGCGCCCGGATAGAGGGCTTTTCCTGTTTGACAGGCTTGCCGCGTCCCTTATCGGTTTTCAATGCTTCGGCGTATTCTGCAAGGGAAATCTGTTCCCCGGCTTTCGCCTTTTCCTCCAGTTCCGCAGCGGTCGGGGTGTTGTTTATCTGCCCGTCAATCATATTGTAATTTTGCTCGGTGGTCTGCTCGGCAGCTTTCAGATAGTTTTCCGGTTGCAAAAACTCCGGCACTTCCTTATAACCGAAGTTGTCTACATAGTGGGCGGTGTCCTGCCCGTTCTGATGAAGCACCACCACGTCAGAAACGGAAAGGCTATGTCCCTTAAAATCTTTCGGGTGGTCGATATTAAAGCGGGTGTAAATATCTTCAAGGGAAGTCCCCGGCGTAAGAGGTGCGGAATAGACAAGGGCATAGTTTTTCGGGTCTACCCGGTGTCCGGCGGCAATCAGACGGTCGTAAGGCTCAAAACGCAAGTCCCTTGTTTCGTCCCCGCCTTTTATCTGATAAATGGAAAAGGTGTCTTTGTCCTGTGGGGCTTCCTGCTCCGGCTGCTCCTGTGCGGGTTGTTCCTGTGCAGCTACCTTTTGCTGCCGGATATGCGCCCGCTGTAACTCGGTAGGCTTTTCCCCGGTAAGGGGTGCAATCGCTTTCACATAATCAGCCGCATAGTAGGCGTTACTGGTAAGCTGCCGCTGCCATGCCCCTGCTTTTGGCGACCAACGGAAGCCGTTACTTTTTAAGGCTTCCCGCGTGGCTTCGTCCGGCTTATCCTCAAAGAAGATTTGCAGTCGGTTCGCTTCGGTGTTTGCTTCCACCTTGCCGCCGTCAAATTCCCAACCCACAAAACCGATTTCTTTTTGCTGTGAAAGGGATTTGATACGGTCTTTCACGCGCCGGATTTCTGCGCTGTTGTTGGATAACGCCCAAGTCGCAAAGGGCTTGTCCTCCAAATGCCAACTGCTCGCCATGTCTGCTTTCAGTTTTTCCAGTTCCTCCGGCGGTAAATGCGGGCAGCCGTTAAGGGTCTTATGCTTGCGGTAATAGGCGTTTACGGCTTTCATGGTTTCCTGTGATTTTTCAAGGCTTTCCAGTTTCTTTTCTAATTTCTGTACTGCCTGCGGGTCGTCTGCGCTGATACCGCCCATGCCAGTGCTGCGGATTTTATCAAGAAGCCCTTGTATGTCCTGCCATTCCCGATAATTGCTGTCGCGGGCTGCGTTCTGCTTTTCTTTCTTCCTTGTGGGAAAGTTAGAGCCGCCCGCAATCAGGATAGAGGGAACACGCGCGTCAATCTCATAGCCTTTGTTCATGTTCGCCGCCAGTTTCCGGGCGTAGGTGTCAAGCAGGCTGTCGATTTTCTCATGGTACATCGGGTCTACCCGCTGTTTCTGCCGTTCTGCAAGCTGTACGGCTTCATCTACATAATGCCTGTATTCAGCCGTCGCGCTGCCTTGCTTATAATCGGAAAAGCTGTTCATATCCTTTGCACGTTTGGCGGCAGCTTCATTGATAGTGTAATAAGGGGCGGGTGCAGCCTGTTCCGGCTGTGCTTCTTTTTCCTGTACTGTGGCTGTTTCTTCGGGAAGCTCCGGCGCGTCTGCTTCTGCTTCGGGCTGTTTGGCAGCTTCCTGTGCGGGCTGCGCCTGTTCGGTGGTCTGTTCCTTATCCTGTGCCTTTTGGATTTCTGCAAAATGCCCGTCTATGGTATCAATCAGCTTTGCGGCGGTGCTGCGGATTGTTTCAAGAGAGCCTTTCAATTCTGCAAGTTCTTTTCCGCTACTCCACCCGGCGATATACCCAAAAGAATAGTCCGACGTATCAAGCCCGTAATGTTGGCAGACCGCATAGGCGACGCTTTCTGCCTGTACCTCGCGGGTGCGGCGGTCGGGGCGTTCCGGCGCGTCTTTGTCTGTGTCATGGAGTGTCGCATGGGCGATTTCATGGATTGCGGTCTTGATATTCTGCAATTCGTCCATACCCTCATTGATGATGATACGCTTTTCCTCATAATTGCAGCGTCCTTTTGCGCCGCCGCTTAGTGCTTCAAATCCCATAGCAAAGGGGGAAGTCTTTTCAAGGGCAGCGAAAAAATCCTTGTATTGTTCCACGTTGCCCGTCAGCTCATAGGTAAGGGCAGGAAGCTCCTTTCCCTCGGTCTGTGAAATATCAAAGACAGATACTACACGAAAGGCGGGTATCTTGATTTCCTTTTCCTCGGTAACAGGTTTCCCCTCCTTATCGAAAACAGGCTTTTGGGTGTCCGGGTCGATTTTTTCCACCTGTTTCTTGACGGTAAACGGGGACGGCGCAAGTATCTTGATAGCTTTTTCTCCGGGCTTTACATGGCGGTCAAATTCCTTTTCCCATTGCTTATAGCCTTTCACAAGATTGCCGCCTTGCATGGCGATAAGGATTGTATTGTTAAAGCTGTAATTGTGAAACTTTGACATGGTACGCAGATAATCGGCGTAGCGGTCGCTTTCATAAATCCCCAAAATGCCCTGTTCCAGTCGGTCGGTAATCTCTTTCATTTTATCGGCGGGCTTTTCAGAAGATAGGATAATCGGGAGAACCGGGGGCTGCTCTGTGGCAAATGCAGGCTGTGCGGCAGCAGCGTCAAGGTCTGCCTGTTCCTTTTCCTGTACTGGCGGCTGCGGCGTTACCCGGTATTCCTCCGGCACGTCCCGCCCGTCGTACCACTGTGTAAAGGTGTTGCGGTTGTTGTAGATATAGCCCTGCTCGGTAAATCTGCCCCCGTCATTCATAGCAGCGTCCCGCCCGTATTCCTCATACATGAAATATTTTTTTGCTTCTTCGGGCAGCTCCAACTCGTCCAGTTCTTCAATCAGATAATGCCCGTAATCTTCCTCACTCTGTACGGACGGATAAAGCCAGTAACAATCAAGGTTTTGTGCAAGGTTGATGATGTCCTGCAAATTCCTTGTATGGTCGCCGTATGCCATAGCTGCGACAAATTTTTCCCGGTCGTCGTCAAACTGCATTTTCAAAAGTTCGCCCAAATAGTTCAACTCGTCAAGGCTTTCAAGCTCTGTCAATTTCCCTGCCAGTCCCGCAATAGAGGACTGGTATTCTGTGATATGTAGCTCCCCGTAGTTTTTGCCGTCTATCCCGATACGGTCAAAGATTTCTTTCAAATGCTCGGCAGTCGTGGGGAATGATACCCATTCGCCCGCAGGTCTGCCCTCGGTGTACTTCCCAAGATTAGAAAGATACCCGCTTAAAATCGTTTCTTCCATGCGTTCACTCCTTTCGTTTTCAATCATGCGGTGCATAAGCTCGTAGTCCTCCATGCTCATGCTCCCGTCAAATAGATAGGGGTCGGGTTCTTCGCCGTCCCGGTAGGCTTTTTCAGAAAAAGGCAGCCCCGCAGCGTGGGCGGCGGCTCTTGCTTCCTCGATAAGCTCCGGCGGCAGCCTGTCGTCGTGGGCTTCGATAAATTCCCCGATATTGCTATATCCGTTTTCGTAGTGGCGACGCACCCCGGCGGTTAGTTCGTCAAGGTTCCTATCCTCGCCAAGATAGCCGGAATAATACCCGTTTACCACAACGGCGGCAGGGTCAGCCTGCTTGATTTCTTCCATGCGGCTTCTGTCCTCCGGGTAGAGGTAGTCGCCCATTTCAAGGTGGAAATATTCAGCGTTCCAAGAACGTCCCATTTTCCAAAACGCCACCCAAGCGATACCGTCCCGTAATTCTTCTTGATAGTCCTTTACGGTGTCCCGTAAACTTGCCATGTGTAACCTCCTTTCCAAACGGCAGCGCGGACGCTGTATGTTCCGGTTTCATCATTCAGTACCCCGCGCCCGCGTTTTTGCCAAAGAGTTTAGATATTTTTTCAAGATTTCAGAGGGTAAAACCCTCCATAAAACAGAGGGTTTGGGAAACTTCCCAACAAGCAAAAATCCCCGCCGTTCTCGGTAGAGAAAGCAGGGATTTTACGGAAAAGGGTACTCTTTTCCTATGCTTGCTATTCAGTTATTTCTTCTTCGACAGTTCAATGCGGTAGTTGACATATTTCCCGCCTGTATCAGCCAATACGATAGTTCCGTCGTAGGTTTTGCCCGTCTTTGGGGAATAGAGCTTTTTCACATTTACTTTGCCGGATTGTAAGAGTGCAGCGGCAATTTTGGGGGTAAAGGTTACTTTTCGTTCTTCAAAGAAACGGTCATTTTTCCACATGGTAAAGCTACATTCCTTATTGCTGCAATAGTAGTTTTTCTTTCCCTCATAGACAGGAGAACCGCAGCGGGGGCAGCTTCCCAACGCTTCCCGTTCCGGCTTGAACATCTGCGCTTTATCATCAGAAAGAAACGGATAGGTCTTTACCAGTTCCCGCGCCATATCCTCGATACCCTCCATAAATGCGGCGGGGTCTGCCTTGCCTTTGGCAATCTGCGTCAGATTGTTTTCCCATTCTGCGGTAAGCTGCGGGCTTGTCAAGGTGTTCGGCAGGACGCACACAAGGTTGATACCGTCCTTTGTGGGAAGTAGCTGCTTGCCTTTTCGCTCCACAAAGCCGCCCTTTACCAGTTTTTCAATGACGGCGGCGCGGGTGGCGGGAGTTCCAAGCCCTTTGCGTTCTGCGTCCGGGTCGGTGTCCTCACTTCCGGCGCGCTCCATAGCAGAGAGCAGCGACGCTTCGTTGTGAGGTTTTGGCGGTGTTGTGTCATGCTCCGTTACCTTTGCCGTCGGATTTTCAAAGGTCTGTCCCTCGGTAAATGGCGGCAGGGTCTTTTCTGTGTCACTGTCTGCGTCGTCCGTTTCGGGCTTGTTCTTTAAGGCTGCCCTGTATCTTCGGTCAATCTCTTTCCACCCGTCGGACAGCACCGTTTTTCCCCTTGCGATAAAAGACTGTCCGGCACATTCAAAAACTGCTGTAACCGCTTCAAAGGTATGCGGTGCAGCGGTCGCCATAAATAGACGCACCCCGGCAAGGGTAAGGATATTCCTTTCGCTTTCCGGCAGCGTGGCAAGGTCGGTCTTTGCAAGCTCCATAGTCGGGATAATGGCATGGTGGTCTGATACCTTTTTACTGTTCAGCACCTTTCCAAGCTCCGGCGTGAAGTCTTTTCCCGCCATAAAAGAAAATTTCCCACAAAGCAGCTTGATAATGCCCGCCGCTGTGTCGCTCATGTCGTCGGTCAGAAATGCGCTGTCTGTTCTCGGATAAGTAAGAAGTCTTTTTTCATACAGGGCTTGTGCAAGGTCAAGGGTCTGCTTTGCGGTATAACCGAACAGGCGGTTTGCTTCCCTCTGTAAAGAAGTAAGGTCAAAGAGCTTCGGCGGGGCTGCGGTCTTTTTCTCTTTCACAAGGGAAGCACAGACTGCTTTTGACACTTCGCAAGCAGCTTTCAGCTTGTCAGCTTCGGAACGGTCAGATAGTTTTTCGCTTGCAGCTTCCGCGCCGGATAAGACAAGGCGCACATGGTAGTATTTTTCTTTCTTAAATGTGGTAATCGCTGCGTCCCGGTCAACAAGCATTTTTAAGGTCGGGGTCTGTACGCGTCCCACGTTCAAGGTATGATTGTAAAGGACAGAGAAAAGGCGGGTGGCATTGATACCGATTAACCAGTCAGCCTTTGCCCTGCACAATGCGGAAGCAAAGAGCGCGTCGTATTCCTCGCCGTTCTTCAGACGGGAAAAGCCCTCTTTGATTGCGCTGTCCTCCATAGAAGAAATCCAAAGGCGGCGCATAGGTTTCTTGCAGCCCGCCATTTCATAGACAAAGCGGAAAATGAGTTCTCCCTCGCGCCCCGCGTCGCAGGCATTGACGACTTCGGAAACGTCTGCCCGGTGCATAAGCTCTTTTAGGGTTTTGAATTGCTTTTCCTTGTCAGAAGCAACGGTGTACTTCCATTCCTGCGGCAAAATCGGTAAGCTGTCATAGCTCCACTTTTTATACTGCTCCCCGTAGGCGGCGGCTTCGGAAAGCCCTACCAAATGTCCCACGCACCAAGAAATGATATAGCCGCTTCCTGTGAGAAATCCGTCTTTCTTTTCCTTTGCCCCAAGTACGGCAGCGATTGTCTGTGCCACACTGGGCTTTTCTGCGATAACTAAAATCAAATAAAAATCCTCCTTTCGGGTAAAAGAAAAGAGCAACCGATTTTTCGATTGCTCCTAAGTGATTGTATAAAATTGTGCGATATGAAATATAAAAATAATTTGACAAACTGAAAATCACTTAACAATATGTGCTGTAATGATTGTATAGCTATATGAATTGATAGTAATTTTGATATTTTCAACCTCGCAATACCAATTTTTACCCTGTTTGTATATATTGCAATTTTTATCTAATACCTTATTTTTGCAATACTCAACAACATCTGCTGTATCTATTTTTAGGTTTCTTTTAATTCTATCAACTCCCATTTCGGTTGTATGAATTTTATCAATATTATCAAGCAATATCTTTTTATCTTCCATTCTTTCTTTTCCTCAACTTCAAGTTTGTTTGTCTCTGTCATTTCCTATGGTTGGAACAATTATATCATATTCCATATCGCAAGTACATCTTTTTATCGTTCGGTCTGTCGTTTATTTTCCAGTTTTCTCATACAGTACCCCACACAAGGGGACTGCCCCTTGTAAGGGCAGCCCGCGCAACGTGGGGAAGAAAGCTCCGGCGGGGATTTTTCACGTTTGCCATAGTCCGGTTTCTGTATCATCATCTTTTCAAAGGGATTGTCGGTAAACAGGGTCATAGGGCTTCTTCCTCCGTTTCTTCCTCTTTGGAAACTTCCCCGGTATTTGCTTCCGGCTCGTCCTCGTCGTAGTCCTCAAAGTCAAAATCTTCAAGGTCGGTGTTTCCTTTCACGTTCTGCTTCGGTTTTATAAACTTAAAGTAGTAGAACGCTGCGCCGCCACCAAGCAGCACAAAGAGGACTAAGGCAAGCACTGCGCCGGGATTGCCGCCTTTTTCTTTGGGTTCTTCCGGCTGCTCTGTGGGTGTCGGGGTAGGTTCTTTTCCTGTGCAGCCTGTCAGAGTGGTTGCACATACCGGACAGGACGTATTTACCTTTCCGGCTTCGCATTTCTCCGTACAGTTGCAGACTTCCGGCTTTTTCGTGGCTTCCCCGGTTTCGGTCAGTGCCATAAGGTCGGCTTCGTCCACTTGATTAAGGAAATGTACGGTCTGTTCCTCCTCGGCTGCCCGGTCAATGAGGATATAGAAGTAGTTGCCGCCTTTGGTGGTAACAGTGATAAGCTGCTTATTGCCGCCGAAATCGTCCACCAGTGTTGCGTTGCCCTTTGGGGTAAGAGGTGGGGTTTCCGGTTCTTCCACCACTACATTGCTGTCGTTGGTCGCGTCCTCTGCGGGTGGCTCTGCGGCTGTCCCCTGTGCATAGGCAGGGACAGGAAAACCGCCCATAAGGATAACGGCGGCACAAAGGGCAGTTATGGTCTTTTTCAGTTTATTCTTCATCTGCATTGTCCTCCTGTTCTTCGTAGTCTGCCGCTTCATCAGAAGCAGGGGCGGCACTCATGCCGGGAATACCGCCGCCGGACAGCATAGCGTTCAGTTCCTGCGGGGTCATACGCATAGCGCGTACAAGCTGCACGATTTCAAGGTTTTCCGCTTCGGTTTTCTGCGCTTCCAGTCCTTTTAATTTGTTCTGATACTCTGTGATTTTCTCGCGGGTCTTTGCGATTTCCTTATTGATACGGTCGATTTTGTTGTTTGCCATAAAAAAAATTCTCCTTTCTTTTCGGGGCTGCTTACCAGTTCATCAGCCCATAGCCTTTGATACATTGATAGTTGAGGTCATAGCTTTTAATCTTGCAGGCATCGCCGGAATTGCCCTCAACGGTATAGACGCGGCTTCCGTCCCTGCCAAGCACAAGCCCCACATGGTCGGCAACGCCGTCTAAATCCCAGTCGAAAAAGATAGCGTCGCCGGGTGCGATATTCTCATAGCCCCGCGCGCCCCATTGTCCCCTTGACTGAAACCAAGGGACGCCCTGCCATTCGCAGCCTGCAAAACGGGGTTCGCTTTTTCCGGCTTGATTGTAGCACCATGACACAAAGCAGGCGCACCATTCCACGCGGCTGTTAAAGCCGTACCAACTCCAATAGGGGTAGCCGCCTACATTTCCGACCTGCTGTTTTGCAAGCTCCATAAGCTCCGGGTTTCCGGGACGTGTGCCGTTTACAAACTCCACACCGCTTAAATCCTCGGACGGGCTTCCGTCGGGAGAGCCGCCGCCAAAAATCAACGGTTTGTTGCCCTGTGTCTGTAAGTACACCTTGAACATTTCAAACTGTTGTGGGTTCAACAGTTCTTCCGCAAGGGAAGCAATCGGCTTGTTTGTCAGTTTCACATTTAAGATACGGTATTCGTATTCTTCCTCGTTGCCCTCCTCGTCGGTGGTAGTGCGTATCTCGATTTCTTCCGTCAGCGTCAAGGTGTACTGCATGGCAAAGATATGTTCAAGCTCTGCCTGTGCGCTCTGCGGGGTGTAACTCTGCAAAAGGGCAGTCAAGTACGACGCTAATTCGTGGGGGTTATGCCCGATAGTGTCAAGGTCATAGCGGTATTCATCATAGCCGCTGTGGGTGCTTTCAATATTGTCAATTTCCTGTTGCAGCTCATTTTCCATTGCAGCATAGCTCTGTTCCGTTGCCACAAGGTCGCTGTCCTCGGACGTGTAGGAAGTCCCTAACACGCTGTTCATGCTGCCGGAAAACATTGCCCCGCAAGAGGAAAGCCCTACGGATACCATGATGAACAGAAGCAGCGCGGCGATAGCGATTATCACGCCTGCCGGGTGTCGTCCTGCAAAGGCAGCCGCTTTCTTTGCTGCTGTTTGGGACGCTCCGGAGGCAGCTTTGGCGGTAGCTGCGCCGCTTTTCTTTACGGTTTTTGCATACTGGCGTTTGATTTTCTGTTTCTGCATGAAACGGGAAGAGGGATTGCTTGTAAGCTGCGGGTTTTCATGCAAGGCTTTGTGATACTGGAAGTTGACGTTTGCCTTAAACGCTGCCTGTTCTGCCTTTGCCGCTTCCCGGTAGGGTTTCAGCTTATGGCTGCGGTAGCCCTGTTTTAATTTTCTTGTCCCGTACCTTGCGCCGCGCTCGGCAAGTTCCTCCGATTTGTGCGCGCCCTCCACGCCGGAATTATCTTTCTCGACGCTATGGATTTTGTTGTGAACAAAAATACCCGCTTCCTGCGCGGGGCGGGATAACGGGTTACTGTGGGCTTTGCCGCCGGGTATCGGCTTTTCCTGTTCCTCAAAGTAAAGCCGGGTCTTTGCCTTTCCGGTAGTTTCCTCAAAGGTGCGCTCTTTTACAAGTTTCTTCTGCTTCGGGAGAGCTGCCTTTGCCGCGTCCAGTTTGTCGGCTGCTTTTTCCGATTTTTTAATGTAGGGTTGCAGTTTTGGCGTTTCCCGTTCCTCGTCGGTAAACTGCAAGCGGGAAGTGGAAGTACGCAAAACAGCCGCTTCCTGCGCTTTCTTGACTGCCTTTTTACTTGCCTTTCGGGTATGGGCTGCGTCAAGGTGTTCCATGACGCGCTCTGCGGTAGCGGTGTCCGGCTGTGAAAAGTCGCTGTCTGCTTCCCGGTTGCTGATACGCTCGGCAGTCTGCTGTGTTTCGTTGATTTCCACCGCACCGTCGCGGGTCATTTTCTGTGTGATTTTATCGCGTGGTTTTAACTGTTTCATAGGCTGCTCACTTCCTCCGGCTTCGTCGTCATAATGCGGTAAAGCTCGGTATCTTTCGGGAAATGGTCTACAAAGGGCAGCACTACATTTCCATAGAAGATAAGTCCCTCGCCCGCTTCGGTGTGGGTTACATACTTCATCTGTTGCGGGGAAATATTAAGCTGCTTTGCAAGGATAGCCCGGTCGCCCTGTGCCTGAT
>OJNP01001557.1_pt1 | contig 11211 bp, 12 predicted proteins | sample 1597921 | NCBI WGS metagenome assembly OJNP01 (sample SAMN01915213, study PRJEB22387) | human gut metagenome | isolation source: stool | host: Homo sapiens | place: USA | reverse complement strand
TGTGGAAGAGATCCGGGAGCTGATCGTGGATGAGGTCGGCGGATTTATCGATCCATTGCTGAATGAACGTTTGCTTGGAATCCTGTCCACAAAAGAGAATGTCAATCTCGAGACGTTGGGATTTGTGAATGACATTAAGAAATATACTGCGATCATAACACCGATCGACATTGCAGGAGAGCGGCTCGGAACACTGTTTGTGTACCGGGAGAATGATCCGTATGATATTGATGATATTATTTTGAGCGAATATGGGACAACCGTGGTAGGACTTGAGATGATGCGTTCGGTAAATGAAGAGAACGCTGAGGAGACAAGAAAAGTCCAGATCGTAAAATCTGCGATCAGCACGCTTTCTTTTTCAGAACTGGAAGCCATCACCCACATTTTTGAGGAGATGGATGGCAAAGAGGGAATTCTTGTTGCAAGTAAGATCGCAGACCGTGTAGGGATCACAAGATCTGTGATCGTCAATGCACTTCGCAAGTTTGAGAGCGCAGGAGTGATCGAATCAAGATCTTCCGGCATGAAGGGAACCTACATCAAAGTTCTGAATGACGTTGTCTTTGATGAACTGGAACAGATCAAGAAAGAAAATAACATAAAATAAAGGAATTTACGCAAAAAAGGGATTTTATAGCCTGCTATAGAGTCCTTTTTTTCGCATTAAGCAGGAATTGTCAGGGAAGATGGGAACACAGATTGAAAAAACAAAGCACCATATTGTGCCTGACAGTCAAAAATCTACAAGATATGTCAAAAATGGTAAAAAAAGACTTGTGTTTTTTGATTTATTCTTTATAATAAAACCAGGTTACTGTTGAATTATGTAAATTGGAAGGGGAATGTGTCATGATTACTACGAACGCATTTGACTATATCAATGTGTTGGATAAAGCGGCGGATGCAAGCTGGCTTCGTGAGACTGCAATTATGAATAATCTTGCGAACACAGATACGCCGGGATATAAGAGACAGGAAGTGGATTTTGAGTCTGTACTTCAGAGAGAATTAGGCCACTCCAAATACACAACGCTGGACAAGAAAATCCGTTCCTTAAATGCGGATCTTTCCGGTCTGAATGTATCTACCTATACAGACTCATCAAATTATTCTTACCGTCTGGACCGGAACAACGTGGATCCGGATACCGAGAATGTGGAACTGGCATCGGAGACAATCCGTTATCAGGCACTTACGAACAGCATTACCTCTGATTTTACGAGAATGCAGGCAGTTTTAAAGTAAAATAAGAGCAGGATTACAGGAGGATAAAAATGGCTTTATTTCAGGCGTTTGATATCAGTGCTTCGGGAATGACTGCGGAGCGTTTCCGTATGGATACCATTGCAGAGAATATTGCAAATGTAAATACGACAAGAACAGAAGATGGAACTCCATACCGAAGAAAAATAGTTACTTTTGCAGAGAAGGAAGTGACTTCTTTCTCAAGGTATTATCAGAATGCCAGATCTAAGTTTGTCGGAAATGGTGTGAAAGTATCTTCTGTCAAAGAGGACACAGAGACTGATTTTATCATGGAGTATGATCCGTCCAATCCGGATGCGGATGAGAATGGTTATGTTTCTTATCCGAATGTGAATACGGTCACAGAGATGACGAACCTTATTGATGCATCCCGTGCGTATGAGGCAAACACAACAGCATTCGAGGCTGCAAAATCAATTGCACAGAGCGGACTCTCCATTGGAAAATAAGTAAAGATAAAAGATAAGTAAGGTGGTATGACATATGGATATCAGTTCATTGACAAATATCAGTTCAGATTATCTGAATCAGATCGCACAGCAGAACAGGCTGGTCACGACAGATGATGATTCGTTCAGTTCTGTCCTTTCATCTGCGATGAATATGGTTTCGGAGACAAACGACCTGCAGAACAACGCACAGTCGGAGGTGATCCGTTTTGCATTGGGACAGTCAGAGAACACACATGATCTGACAACGGCACAGTACAAAGCACTTACTGCGATCCAGTATACGGTGGCAGTGAGAGATAAAATGATCGATGCATACAAAGAAATCATGAATATGCAAATTTAGTGAACGAGGGTAGATGAAAATGCCGGAACAGGTACAAAAGGTTTTAGACAGAATCCTAGAATGGTGGAAAAAATTCAATACAAAACAAAAGACACTGCTGATCAGCATTGTGGCAGTTGTGCTTGTGGCTCTTGCAATTCTTGCGGCAGTCGTTTCCAAGCCTAAAATGGTAACATTAGTTACCTGCGAAACAACAGCAGAATCCGGGCAGGTCAAGAACATACTTGACTCTGAGAATATTTCCTATGAACTCTCCGCTGATGGACTTGCCTTTCAGGTAAATGAAAAGGATTACGCAAATGCTTCCATCGTTCTTGGAACAAATGACATTCCAACCAGCGGCACAAAGTTAAGCGATGTGTTTGATGGCGGTTTCAGCTCCACCGAGGCGGATAAAACAAAAAAATATAAATTATATCTCGAAGAGTATTATGCTGAGAAGCTTGAGACATTATCGAATGTAGATGCAGCGGCAGTGACACTGGATCTGCCGGATGAAGATGGAACGATCCTCTCCAAAGGCGAACAGGCATATGTGACAGCGATCCTGACGCTCAACGGAACGATGGATGATGAACAGGCAGCCGGACTTGCAAAATATCTTGCAACAAATGTTGGAAATGATGACACATCCAATGTGCTCATCCTCGATAATAGTTCAAATGTTCTTTTCTCTGGTCAGGATGATACGTCTGTGACAGGAAATGCCAACAACCAGTTGTCTTTAAAGACCAAAGCCGAAAATCAGGTAAAAGGTCAGGTGAAAGATGTCCTTGTAGGATCATCACTGTTTGACAATGTAGAAGTCGGTCTGAATCTTGCGATGAATTTTGACCAGACCACAGAATCCACACATGAGTATTATGCGCCGGATGGACAGACCAACGGTATGGTGGGATCAAAGAGTGAATATCAATCGAATGCAGTCGGTGGAGCAGCGGCAACACCGGGAACAGATTCCAATGATGACGATACGACTTATGTGATGGAAGATAATGATTACACAAGTTCCAGTGTGTCTGAGACGAACACGAACTACCAGAATAACGAGAAGATCACAACAACAACACCGGCAGTTGGAACTGTTAATTATGACGGCTCATCCATATCTGCAGTCGCAACGAACTATGTGATCTATGATGAGGATACACTGCGTGCTTCCGGAACGCTCGGTGACATGACCTTTGATGAGTATGTTGCTGCAAACAGTGAACCTGTAAAGGCGGAAGTAGACCAGGATCTTTATACGCTGATCTCCAATGCAACAGGTGTACCGGTGAGCAATATCACGATCATTGCATATGATCAGCCGATGTTCCAGTACAGCAAAGGAAGTACACGGACTATATCGGATTATCTGCAGATCATCCTTGCAGTATTGATTTTTGCACTGTTAGGTTATGTAGTATTCCGCAGCACAAGAAAAGAGAAAGCAGTCGAGCCGGAGCCGGAACTTTCCGTGGAGTCTCTGCTTGAATCCACGAAAGAATCTGCAGATACATTGCAGGATATCGGATTCAATGAAAAATCAGAGACAAGAGTCCTGATAGAAAAATTCGTAGAAGAAAATCCGGAAGCGGCAGCTTCCTTACTTAGAAACTGGCTGAATGAGGAGTGGGAGTAGAATATGGCAACTGCAGATTACAATGGCGTTCAGAAAGCCGCAATCCTGCTGATTACATTAGGACCTGAACGTTCCGCAGATATTTTTAAACATCTGAAAGAAGAAGAGATTGAGGAACTTACGCTGGAGATCGCAAATACAAGAAGCGTGTCTCCACAGGTAAAAGAAGATATTTTAAATGAGTTTTATCAGGTGTGTCTGGCACAGCAGTATATCGCAGAGGGTGGTATCGGTTATGCAAAAGAGCTTCTTGACAAGGCTCTTGGACAGGAAAAAGCACAGGAGGTTATCTCCAAGCTGACTGCTTCCTTACAGGTCCGCCCGTTCGAGTTCGTGCGGAAGACAGATCCGAGTCAGCTTTTGAACTTTATCCAGGATGAGCATCCACAGACGATCGCAATGATTTTATCATATCTGACAGCAGCGCAGGCGGCGATGGTTTTAGGAGCACTTCCACCGGAGAAACAGGCGGATGTTGCAAAGAGGATCGCAATGATGGATCGTACATCACCGGATGTGATCAAAGAGGTGGAGCGAGTGTTAGAAAGAAGACTTTCTTCTCTGGTCAACCAGGATTACACGATTGTCGGAGGTGTCGATGCGATCGTGAATATCTTAAATACGGTAGACCGTTCTACAGAGAAGCATATTATGGAATCTCTTGAAATTGAAGAACCTGAGCTTGCAGATGAAATCCGTAAGAAGATGTTCGTATTTGAGGATATCCTTCTTCTCGATGACAGAGCTATCCAGCGTGTTCTTCGTGATGTTGAAAACTCAGATCTTGGTATTGCATTGAAGGGTGCAAACGAAGATGTTCAGAATGCAATCTTTAACAACCTGTCAAAACGTCTGGCTGCCATGATCAAAGAGGATATGGAATTTATGGGACCTGTGCGTATGAAGGATGTTGAGGAGGCACAGCAGAAGATTGTCAGTGTGATCCGAAAACTCGAAGATGCAGGTGAGATTGTAATTTCAAGAGGCGGAGGTGACGAGATTATTGCCTAATCTTTACAAACAATATTTCGTGCACAATGAGCCGGATAAAACACGCGTCATTAACTCAAATGATATTGTAGAAAAGCGTTTAGAGAAGATGGCAGAGCTTAAGCGCATGGAACAAAAAACAACAGACGGAAATGGTTTCTCAGCAGGGATCGTTGGTCCTGACACAGATTATGTGGAGGAGATCGACCATACTGCAGAAGCAAAAAAAGAGGCTGAGAAGATTTTAGCGGAAGCACATGCGCAGGCAGAAACAATTTTAAGTCAGGCAGATCAGGAAGCTGAAAATATCCGGGAGAATGCAAAAAATACCGGATATCAGGAGGGAAGACAGTGCCTGGAGAGTGAGCTGGCGGCACAGCGTGAACAGTTACAGAATGAATATCAGAGAAAACAGGAAACGCTTCAGGATGAATTCAGGGAGAAACAAAAAAATATGGAAAAGGATCTGGTAGATGTGATCCTTGAGGTTTTTAACAAAGTATTCCATATTCAGTTTGATAATAAAAAACACATTCTGATGTATCTCATTGATGATGCAATTTTAAATATCGAGGGAGATAAAAAATTCCGCATCAAGGTTGCTAACAGCAATGTGATGTTTCTTGAGAATCATAAAGAAGAAATTCTGGAACGAGTGGGAGCCGGAATCGAGATCGAGATTGTTGCAGATTCCTCCATGGATGGAAATTCCTGCGTGATCGAGACAGACTCGGGAGGATTCGACTGCAGCCTTGGTGTGCAGCTCGAAAATCTCATAAAAGATATAAAATCACTATGCTTATAAGGATGGTTGAAAGTGGACAGCAGGTATAACAAGTATTTACGACTGGCGGAGAATACATATTTTAAACGGCTTGGAAAAGTTGTTAAAATTGTTGGATTGACCATTGAATCCGTAGGTCCGGACGCAAAACTGAATGACTTGTGCAGAATTATCATTGATGAAAATGCTGACACCGTGGTAATGGCTGAGGTTGTGGGTTTCAGGGATAAAAGACTGCTTTTGATGCCTTATGAGAGCGTAGAGGGGATAGGAGTAGGATGTATCGTTGAAAATACGGGGCATCCTTTATCTGTTCCTGTAGGAAATGAACTCTTAGGGCATACCTTAGACGGAATTGGACGTCCAACGGACATTGACAAATTAGAAACACCGTATGAATATCCGGTCGATGCACAGCCTCCGGATCCGATGTCAAGAAAGATCATCAGTGAGGTGCTTCCTCTCGGCGTGAAAGCGGTCGACGGATTGATCACAGTCGGAAAAGGACAGCGTATCGGAATTTTTGCAGGTTCCGGTGCCGGAAAAAGTACACTGCTTGGTATGTTTGCAAGAAATACAAAGGCAGATATCAATGTCATTGCCCTGATCGGTGAGCGTGGCCGTGAGGTGCGCGAATTTGTGGAACGGGATCTTGGAGAAGAGGGTATGAAACGTTCCATTGTCGTTGTGGCGACTTCTGACAAGCCGGCATTGATCCGTAAGAAGGCAGCAATGACGGCGACATCCATTGCAGAGTATTTCAGGGATCAGGGAAAAGATGTGCTTCTGATGATGGATTCCCTGACACGTTTTTCCATGGCACAGCGCGAGATCGGACTTGCATCCGGAGAACCGCCTGTAACCAGAGGATATCCGCCGAGTGTATATTCGGAGATGCCAAAACTGTTAGAGCGTGCAGGAACTTCAGATAAAGGATCGATCACCGGATTATATACGGTGCTGGTAGATGGTGATGATTTTAATGAACCGATCACAGATACAGCCCGAAGCATTTTGGATGGTCATATCATGCTGTCCAGAAAACTGGGACATAAAAACCACTATCCGGCCATTGATATTTTACAGAGTATTTCCAGGGTTATGAGTTCCATTGCAACGCCGGAACATAAAGAACTGGCAGGCAGGTTAAAAAATGTACTTGCCACATACAATGAGGCAGAAGATCTGATCAATATTGGAGCCTATAAGAGCGGTTCTAACAGGAATATCGATTATGCCATCCAGAAAATCGATGCTGTAAATGATTTCCTGATGCAGAAGACCGACGAAAAATTCCAGTTTGAACAGGAGATCGATCTGCTGCGTGCACTTTTTAATGATTAGAGGTTGATAGGATATGGCAAAATTTGCATATCGGATGCAAAGCATATTAGATATAAAAGAAAAAATGGAAGGTCAGGCGAAGATTGCATATGGAGTTGCAAATGCAAAACTCATGGATGAACAGGGAAAACTCCAGCAGATCATGATACGCAAGGCAGGTTATGAAAGCCAGGCGAGAAATTTGGTGAATGGAACCATTGATGTACCTAAGATCAAAGAATGCAAGCGGGCAGTAGATACCATGAAAACGATGCAGCGCAGCCAGATGATGAATGTGCATGTCGCAGAAAAAAATGTAGAGGCTGCCCGGTTGAAACTCAATGAAGTCATGATGGAAAGAAAGACGCATGAGAGACTGAAAGAGCAGGCGTTTGAAGTTTTTAAACAGGAAATGCAATATGCAGAGAATAAAGAAATTGATGAGCTTGTAAGTTACACCTATCATGAGGGGATGACAGAAACCCGGTAATTTTGACAGGGCAATATACGAGAAAGGCATGGACGAGATTATGGCAGAACAAAAGCAGCAGGAAGAATTACAGAAGGAAAATGAAGTTTTAGATAAAAAACAGTTAAAGGCGGCAAAAAAGCTGGAAAAAAAGAAGAGAAAACAGAAAAATCCGGATGATCTGGATGGAGATGAGGAAACCGTTGGAGGAAAAATCCTTGTTTTCTTTGTCACGATTATTATCATTCTGATCTGGCTTGCCATCTTTGCAATGCTGATCAAGCTGGATGTAGGTGGGTTTGGCTCGGGAGTCTTAGCTCCTGTGATCAAAGATGTTCCTTATCTGAATAAGATTTTGCCGGATTCTGTCACAGAGGAGGTTTCCACGGAAGACAGCCAGTATGCATACACAAATCTGGATGATGCGATCAACCGGATCAAAGAGCTTGAGATTGAGCTTGCAGATGCCCAGAACAGTGCAAATTCTGATGCAGATTATATTACACAGTTAGAGGAGAAGGCGAAAGAGCTGGATACCTATAAGCAGAATGAGGCAGATTTTGAGAAGGAAAAAGAAAAATGGTATGAGGATGTTGTCTTTTCGGAAGATGCTCCCGATATAAGTAATTACAAAGAGTATTATGAGAGCATTGATGCGGCAAATGCGGAAGTGCTTTATAAACAGGTGGTAGAACAGACTCTGACGGATGAACAGATGGATGATTATGTGAAGACTTATTCCAGCATGAAGCCGAAAGAGGCGGCAGCTATTTTTGATACAATGACAGACAACCTTCAATTGGTAGCAGATATATTATCCAATATGGACACACAGTCCAGAGGAGATATTCTCGGTAAGATGAACTCGGATACGGCAGCAAAAGTAACTGAGATCATGGAGCCTTCAGAATAGAGGGAGAGATCTGAGGATCTTTTCCGGGCAGTGCATACTGCCAGACAGTAAGACGATAAAAGAAGAAAGGAGGAAGCATATGGCTGGTACAACAATTTCTGAATTAGGAAAAATGTTTAACCAAAGCACACAGTCTGTGCAGGGGACAGAAAGCAATACCCGGATCACCACTGGAAAAGTAGATTTTGGTTCTATGATGAAACAGTCCGGAAACCGTCAGACAGCATCTTATGCAGGGATTGACCACAACGAAACAGTAAAGACAGCAGCAAATGGCAGTAAGGACACTGTGAAAGCGGCAGATGATTATCAGAAGTATCAGTACAAGGATAATACGATCGCATCAGAGATAAAACAGGTCACATCTGAGGATGTTGTCAAAGAGCAGTTCGAACAGTTTACAGAAGATGTAAAAGAAGTTCTGAAAGAGGAGCTTGGCGTGTCCGATGAAGCGATTGAAGCAGCAATGCAGACCCTTGGCTTACAGTTCCAGGATCTGCTGAATCAGAATAATCTTGCAAATCTTGTGGCAGAACTTACCGGAGCAGACAGCGTACCACAACTTTTGTGCAGTGAACAGTTTGTAAATGTACTGCAGAGTGTCAATGACATTGGAAAAGATATTTTAAATGCACTTGACATGAGTCTGGAAGAGTTTCAGAGCGCAGCTGCCAAAGTGATGGACGATAATGCCGGATCGTCAGATGCTGTTACCGGACAGGAAACAGAAGCATCTGTGGATGAGGCAGTTGTTACAGATCAGACAGTCACAGAGGATACCAGTGCATCAACACAGAAATTTGTGGTAGAGGATGGAAGACAGACAAAAGCAGCAGAAAATGCACCTGCGCAGGATACACAGTCTTCTGAGGTAACGGAAGATATTCCGGAACAGGAAACTGTACAGAATAGGATGACATCCGAAAATGCGGCAGAGGATTCCACAGATCAGAACAATTCTTCTGATACACCCGGCAGGTTCCGTTTTACAAATGAGACAGCCCATACTGCAGACGGGGCGGTTATCACACCACAGAGTCATGTGGTACAGGAATTTGCTAATGTTGAGACAGTAGAACCATTACCGCAGAGTGTAAATACACAGGATGTGATCGATCAGATCGTAGAGTCCGCAAGAGTGATCCTGACAGAAGATAAGACGAGCATGGAGTTACAGCTGAACCCGCAGAACCTCGGAAAGATCATTCTTAAGGTTACCGAGCAGGAAGGTGCAGTGACAGCAAAGATCATGACACAGAATGCAGTGGTAAAAGAGGCATTAGAAGCCCAGACCGTAGAACTCAGACAGAATTTAGAGCAGGCTGGTGTGAAAGTGGATGCTGTTGAAGTGACCGTTGCAAGCCATGAGTTTGAGAAAAACCTTGAGCAGAATGCAGAAGGTGAAAAACAGCAGGGCGAGCAGCAGGAAAAAGAAAAAGGCAGAACCCGCAGATTAAATCTGAATGATTTAAGTGAATTATCCGGCGTGATGTCGGAAGAAGAAACTCTGGCAGCCAAAATGATGGCAGAACAGGGAAACAGTGTAGATTACACTGCATAAGTTTTGAGAAAGGAGAGAGACAATGGCGTTAATTCAGCAGGTAAAAGATGGAAAATTTATAGATGAGACTACCGGTACAGGCAGTACATCAACAAAATCGTCCGAGAAAGATAAAAAGACCAACGAGCTTGGTTATGACCAGTTCTTACAGATTTTATGCGCAGAGATGCAGTATCAGGATCCGTTGGAACCGACAAGTAATACCGAGTATATTGCACAGCTTGCGACCTTCTCACAGTTGGAGTCACAGCTTAGTGTGCAGAGTACGATCGAGGCCTCTTCGGCAAATGATCTGGTTGGCAAGTATGTCATCATGAAAGTGACTTCATCTACAACAGGAGAGACAAGCTATATCGCAGGAACCTGTGATTATGTACTTCACAAAAACGGAGAAACATTTCTTTCTGTCAATGATGGACTTTACAACCTGAAGGATCTGGATACTGTTGCAGACGCAACTTATATGGAAGCAGTGACACTTGCAGAGACAATTAAATCCGCAATTTCATTACTGCCATCCAAAAATTCAATCTCGCTTGCAAACAAGGATGATATTGAGAGCATCCGTAAGATGTATGATGGACTGAGCGATTACCAGAAGAAATTCGTTTCCAAAGATTCCTGGAAGAAGTTTGAAGAACTTGAGGCAAGATTAAAAGAACTGATCAAGGCAAACGAATCTGCAGATGGATCTGACAAAACAGACAAATCTGACAAAGCGGAGGGAACAGACAAGACTGACAGCACAGGCAAGACGGACAGTACAGACAAAGCTGACAGCACAGGCAAGACGGACAGTACAGACAAAGCTGACAGTACAGGCAAGACGGATAGCACAGACAAATCTGATAGTACAGACAAAACAGAAGAAACAGGAAGTGCAGGATCAGGAGATACAACAGATAACAGTTCAGACAGGACAGAGTAACAGGAGATGGGGTTATGAATAAAATTAATAACCAATTCACTTCGATTGAACAGATCACGGACCGTTATCTTGGTACCGGAAAAGGAAATTCCGCAGTCAATGCATCAGGATTGTCCTTTGATGAAATTTTAAAACAGAAACAGGATGTTTCTGAGAGCTTGGAACTGAAATTTTCCAAACATGCCTCCATGAGACTGGAGAACAGAAAGATCAATTTGTCAAAAGAACAGAGCGAACGGCTGGAGAGTGGAGTTCAAAAAGCAAGTGAAAAGGGAATTCGGGAGTCACTCGTAATCGTTGATTCTCTGGCATTCATTGTAAATGTCCCAAACAAAACAGTTGTGACAGCAATGGACCGCACGGAATCCGATGACAACATTTATACCAATATTGATGGCGCAGTGATCATATAGCTGGACCTTAGGGGAGCAATCGGTTTCTGACTGACAGAAGAAACCAGACACCCTGCGCCAAAAGAACTTTAGGAGGTCATTTCATTATGATGAGATCAATGTACTCTGCTGTGTCAGGTTTAAAGACACATCAGACAAGAAT
>OJNP01001552.1_pt1 | contig 11243 bp, 14 predicted proteins | sample 1597921 | NCBI WGS metagenome assembly OJNP01 (sample SAMN01915213, study PRJEB22387) | human gut metagenome | isolation source: stool | host: Homo sapiens | place: USA | reverse complement strand
GGTGGCCTACTTCACAGCGTTTCTATTGGTCGCCATCACAATCTGGGCAAACTTATAGAGCTGAGGAATGTATTCCTTTTGCTGGTTGCGGATGTTCTGCTCCACGGCCTGTTCTACACTGACCTGCGGGGCTTTACACTCGATGACGGCAAAGGGGATACCGTTGATAAACAGCACGATATCCGGTCGGGCATTGTGAAGCTTGTCCCGACTGTCTACTGCAAACTCCGCGGTAACATGGAACAGGTTGTTCTCTGGATGCTCCCAGTCAATATATTTCAAATTGAAACTGAGGGTTTTACCCTCACCTACAGTCTCTGGATAGCTTTTGCCCAGCAGCAGGGTACTATAGATTTTTTCACTGGAGCGGACCAGACCGTCAGTTAAAGGCTCGTCCAGATCTTCCATAGCCCGCTCGATGTTGGCGGCGGAGAACTCGTTTTCCGCACCGGCGAAGGCGTAGCGGTTGAGCCGCCGCAGCTGGCCTCGGAGAATGTCTTTCAGCAGCACATGGTATCGGCTGCCTCTCTGCGCCTCGCAGTCCTCCGGGGATATGTAGGTATAGCCCATGGACCGCAGCAGATCAATGGCCGGCTGCTGGCTGATATTCTTTTCTAAGTACAGAGATTTGTCCATGGTTGCCTCCTTTCGGAAATATCAGTAAAAGCAGGAATAGCGGGGCGGGAAATCCCGCCTCGCTTCATGCTTTTATTCCATACTTTTCTTCAATGCCTTTCAAAAAAAGTTCCTGTTGTTTCGGCTTAATAAAAATATAGTCAAACACTTCTTCTAACAGATCAAGCATGACTGCCGATTCGCCTGCCTCTACTTCCACAATCTCGTTGCTGTTGGTACTCTTTTTCGGATGCGCGCCAAAATTAGCAACTCTGCGCATAACTTGGAGCATAGTGACAAGTTTAGTGGGAATATTGCTCCCACTCTCTAATTCCTTTATCTCATCTTCCAGGTTTCTCTTGTGAATATGTAATTCTTCGTGCAAAAGCATTTGCAATAAGTATCGGCTAAGAGTCGCACTGGCACGGGGACTGATGGTATTGACTTCCTCACTCTCATAGAATAGTTGAGCATATTTAAGGGGAATGGATGGATCAAGTTTTCTACTTGCTGTATAGCGTGGGTAGATAATATGTTCTTCGTCAATCTGATCAATCCAATATCCATCCTCTCTATATCCACCTCGAAGGCCATGCTGAAATTGAATAACCAATTCTGCACATTCCGGACAGAATCCATATTGGATAGAGTAGCCATCCTGTTCATAAGTGTCTTCCCAGTGGACAGCAGGGAAAGACGTTTCTTCCCATTGAATGTGCACTGTGGTAGCGCAGTGTGGACATTTCATACTTTCACCCTCACAATACCCGTCAGCAACAGCTGCATCAGGACTTTTTTCTTTTGTTTCTCCTGCTCGATGTCCTTCCGGAGCAGATCGATTTCACAATCAGCTGCAGAAAGGACTTCGGCAATGGCGGTTTGTTCTTCTATATCTGGAATGTCAATTGTTAAACAACTATACTTAGATATCCAATGTCTTTCGTGACCACCCACAGTAAACTTGATTAACTGCATTGCTTCGTATGCAAAAACTATGCTAAATCCATCCTTAATCGTTAGAATTTTCATTGCTGACGACTTTACTTTAAAAGGAAAGTCCACATATTTTGTTGCCGTTGTAAAATCGTCAAATATTACCACTGGCACTTTAGTAAAAACACCCTCAGTTTCATTAGTGTAACCTAAAATGAAAGTTTTTCCAGCAGTCAATACTGGGGTCTTATATGAATCGTCATAATCGGTCGTCTTAACCAAATAAGCAGTTGGCTGTATATAATTAAAGATTTCTCCTAATTCTACTGTCTTCCAACTTTTAAAAAAACCCGGCAGGCGCTTTTTGCCGGTCAAAAGCTGCTGCATAAGGTACTTCTTCTGCCGCTGCTTTTCGGCAAGACGCTTTTCTTTCAACTCAATTACTTTGTCCTGGGTGGTGAGGATGGCGGCAATTTTTTGTTGTTCTGCAACAGGTGGCAGTATGCAACCAATCGGAGTAAAGGAATCCCAATACAGTCGTTTCCGAAAATCAGTCACACCATAGGACTGTCGGTCAATCTGATTTATCATCTGAGGAGTTCTGGTGTAATAATCCATAAACAGCGGATAAGCTTTGTCGTTTGGCTTTGCAACAATGTAGGCGGGGCTCACCATTCCTGTAGTCCGAACAGTCCCAATGGCTCCTTGCCACGCCCGCATCATATTGAAAACCAAATCACCGGACACAGCTTTCTTGTACTGGGACTTATCCTCGATCCGTTTTACCTTCTTCGGCAACTCTGCCTCATCTACTTCACCATCTGATACACCAGAGTGGATGGATACCATTAAAAGCGGTAGATTTTCATCCCCAGGCTCTTTTCTTTCGGTATAGATATCTCCAAAGGTGTATCGTTTCCAATCTGTCGGGGAAATCCCGGATACCGTCCGTATGTATCCTTTCGGAATTTCGCCTCGGCGGATTTGATCAATTTGCAGTTTGATTTTTGGCGTCATTTCTTCACCTACTTATGCATTAATCTGACGCAACCAGTCACGGATATTTAAGCCTACTCGAGCAATATCATACTCATCCAAAACACCACTGTGCATGATTACATTTCTGGATTTTTCTATATCATCAAATAGTGCTCGCACCCAATCCTGAGAGTCGACATACGGTTGAAACAGTGGCCAGTTCTCTGAGGAAAGCATAATTTTTGTCAAGTCTCCAAAATCTAAGTACGACATCATTGCATCACCACGACTCACATGCCACTTTACCTTCGCCTCTTCTGCTTTCCTGGATTCGGCTCGTGTTTTAATATTGTTTTGAACACCCTTAGTCCACCATTCTGTCTTGTAATTTTCAAGAAGAACAGAATAAACAAATTCTCTTGTAGCATTTTCAAAGGCTGTGATTGTAGCAAACACAGTAATCATTGTTTTCGACTGCTCTACATATTTTGAGTCTATCTCATTAAAATGAAGTTTTTTGGCCAATTCTTCAGAGAAGAAAGCTTCTTCCGTTGCATATCGACTTCTTCCTGCTTTATCTAATGCCTGTTCAGCCAATTGTCCACGAAACACAAAGGAATATAGGTCATGTTCCATAGCTGCACCTCACTTGAGCGGAATGTGTTTTGCTAAGCTTGCAAACAATGCATCGTACACCGCTTGATCGCGTGTGGCAGGAAGATGAATATGAATATCATAATTTAAATCGAATCCTGTTGGCCGATACTCTTGCGAAGAAATAACTGAAAGATTTGCTGGTTCTTCCTGTTTGGGCGATGCAACTGAGGTTTCCGACTGTGGCGAAACTGTAGCAGCAGACCAATCTGCATAACCGCAAAGTGCAACAAACGTCTTGGCCATCTGTGTAATTGTAGCAGCTGCCTTTGAGCCGTTGGTCAAGGTTTTGAATTTTCCTTCTACTTCGGCTTGACTCATCGTATAAGCTGTAACATTAAGGTTGAACAAATCTTCGTAAGCTTCTCGCACACCCTCTGCCACCATTTGTTTAGAACAGCTTTGATCCAAAAATTTAAAATATCGTTCTGTGGGAACACCGCTGTCATCCAAAAAACCAATGGACTTTAGTACATTGGCGAAAAGCCGGTCTGTTGAGCTGGTAAAACCCAGGTCCGCCATAAATTTATTAGTAAATTTTTCTGGAGCCCTTGCGGTCAAAAGTGTATCAAAATACTGGGGAATTTTAGTATATCCGCCCGTCATATAGCTCGTAGGTAATGCCATTCTATTTTCCTCCTTTATAGTCCCAGTTCTTTCAGGTACTCTACCATTTTCGCCTGCACCTCGGCCAATTCCGCCTCGATGGAAGCAATATTCTTCTGTACCTCATCAATATCCACCAGTTCTTCTTCCTCAAAGGTGTCAACATACCGGGGAATATTCAAGTTGAAGTCGTTCTCCTTAATCTCGTCGAAGGAGGCCACATAGCTATACTTATCCTCGTTCTGTCGAGTTTGATAGGCATTGACAATGCGGGTGATGTCGCTGTCCCGCAGAATGTTCTGGTTCTTACCCTTTTCAAAGTTCCCGTCCCCAGAGGCATCAATGAACAGTACATCCCGGCAGGTGCGGTTCTTCTTGAATACCAGGATACAAGCCGGAATACCGGTGCCGTAAAACAGGTTGGCAGGGAGGCCAATGACTGCATCCAGCAGGTTCACCTCCACCAACTGACGGCGAATTTTTCCCTCGCTGGCCCCACGGAACAGAACACCATGGGGCAGCACCACCGCCATGCGACCGTTCTCGGCATCCAAACTGGAGAGCATATGCAGCACAAAGGCATAATCACCCTTGGAAGTAGGAGGCACACCCCAATCGAAACGGTGGTATTGATCCAGTTCGGCGGACATTTTCTTCTTGCCCTTGCTGTCCGCCTCAGCCTCCGAAAGGAAGCCGCTGTCCCACTTGTCCAGACTGAAGGGAGGATTTGCCACCACCACCTGGAACTTCATTAAATTATCATCCTCAACATTCTGAGGATTAGAGAGAGTATCGCCCTGCCAGATCCGGGCATCATCCACACCGTGCAGGAACATATTCATAGTGCAGAGAGCCCAAGTCTGAGCGTTGAGCTCCTGGCCATAGATAGCCACCTTGCCACTGGGTACTTTTTTATAGGCTTTCAGCAACAAACCTCCGCTGCCGCAGGTAGGGTCGTAGATCCGGTCGTTCTCCTTGGGCTGCACCAGAGAGGCCACCAACTCAGAGACCTGGCTTGGGGTGAAGAACTCGCCGCCCTTCTTTCCGGCATCAGAGGCAAACATGGCAATCATGTACTCGTAGGCATCTCCGATGATATCGGCGGAACCCAACTGACTGGGACGCAGATCCAGACCGTTGAAATCCTCCAGCAGGTTGCGCAGGGTAGCGTTCTTCTCTTTTGGTTCACCGAAGTCTACCTGGGAGTTGAAGTCGATAGCCCGGAATACATTGCGCAACTTTCCGCTGTTGTGTTCCTCGATGTGGTTCAATGCCACATTGATTTTCTGGCCGATTTCAGCATCGTTCCGGTTGGCATAGAGATAGTCGAAGGTGGACTGCTCGTCCATTGCAAAGCGTTCCCGGCTCATGGCCCGTTCCACCCGGCGCATATCCCCGTCATACTGTTTGATATACCCTTCGCGCCTCTCTTTGGAAACATCGCTGAGGTACTTTACGAACAACATGGAGAGGATATAGTCTTTATAGCGGGAACTGTCGATCTTGCCGCGGAAACTATCACAGGCGTTCCACAGGACCTGCTCAATATCTTTTCTGGTTGTCATCTTCATTTCCCTTTCTTTGCTCTTTTGTACGCCTGATTCAGTACACCAGCATAATACTTTTCTTTTTCATCTGCCAACATCCTAAGTAATTGGCGTTCTCTTTTGGCCAGCAGATTGAACTGGGCGATTTTACGCTGATCCTCCACGGAAAGAAGGGCCAATTCAAAGTCAGCTAAAAATCTTGCGTTAACTGCGCCAAGCATATTACTGGTTGCATTCTCATAAATTTTTCGTTTTATCTTTTCTGTATTCAGCAACCAAAAAAGATACTCTGGCAACAGGCACTTATCTTCAACTCGAATCACTACAAAATTTGAGGAAATCACCATTCCAGATGTAGTCTCATCAATCAGAACTGCTGTATAGGGAGCTGTAAGGCGGACAATGATATCTCCGCTTTGCGAGAGGTATTCTTCTTTCAGTGGTTCTTTTGCTTCATAGATATCGGCCTCATTCAACTGAATTGTCCCTTCCTGCTGGATACAGCGCAGATTAATCAAAGGATATCGATACTCACTTGACTCTTTGGCCTGTTTTCTCGACAAGACCAGGCCGCTGCGAACACTCGCAAGGTCCTGCAATTTCATTCTTTCACCTCGTTTGTCATGGTCTATAAATGACAGGTTCGTTTTAAAAAAATTTCTCTCTCAAGTTACTCTCATTATATGCTAACCAGCCAAATTTGTCAACAATAAAATTGTCATGGTAATAAAATGACAATTTCCTGATGTGCTTAACTTCTGTCGTTCACATAGCTGACGCTTTTTAGGTAGTTGGCGATGTCGCCATCCAAAATCAGCTCCGCATAGGCCAGCGGATCATTATAGATCAGCCAGTCCAATTCTGACCGCTGGTACATGCTGTTTGCCACCTCATTTTCCACAGCGACGCAGTCAATGGAGAGCATCGTCCCGTCATCCAGACGCAGTTCCACGCAGGCGGTGTCCAGGTTAAACTCACATGACAAAATCTTTCTCATACTTATTACCTCCCAATACTTAATTTCCGATTGATTTTCCGCAGCGACAAAAGTGCTATTTCGTTAATTTTAGAATCCAGCAAGCAATGCGTGTGGCTATCCACACACAAATCCGGCAAGCAATGCGAGTGTTAATACACACTCACATTTCCTGCCGTCTGCTTGTTGAGGGCAGCGCCCCCAAGCCCCTTTTGAACACAGAATTTCATTCTGTGGCTGCGCGTTCTGCGAACGCTTTGAAAGGGTACGCCAAAACGCCGTCCCTTTTAAGATCCCCTGGAACAAATCGTTCCACTCTTATTACTTTGCGGGCTGCTGTGAAACACAGTAGCCCTCGCTAGATGCGTGGGCGAAATGCCTACCCATCGTTCTCTTTTACTCCGCACACTGTACCCTGTTTTGGAGCATCGGGTGTCGTGAAACGCGACATCCTATGGTGCTTTTGGGGTGCCCTAAAATGGGGCACACTCTTGAATAATGGGGTGGCAAAACACCACCTCATCCGAGATACTTTTTAGCGGAATTTCTTTGCCCAAACTGCCGTCAGCCATTCCTTTTGCCAGAAAAAAACAGGAGCGTGCCACGCTCCTGTCCCTACCAACATAGAGAAAACTTTTGTGCTAATCTCATCGGTGAAATTAGCCTAAACGGAAGCTTATCTTACCATCGAAAATCCGGGAACACTCCACGCTTGTCCAGATACTCCTGCCGAGCCTGCTCCCGTTCTTCTGCGGTGGGTGCAGTCTTATATTTTGCATACAGTTCATGCCGCACCATCGCATCCAACTTTTGCTCCAACCCCTGATGAATTTCCTCGGCATAATTATCGTCATAGGCCAGATGATACTCCACCAAAGCCACAAAAAGGTCATAGGGAATTTGTATACTTTTCATATTCATTTCCTTTCCGTGACGGTTGCGACGATAGCGACGGTGTTTTTGACGGTATCATTTTCACCGTCGCGACCGTCGCTATCGTCGCGCCCCTTATTCTTCGGTTACTTCATAGGCGGTTGATTCCACCAGCATATAGGTCAATTTCACTTGCCGACCGGAGTGTTTGGCCTTATTTTCATAGCCAACATGGTATTCCTCCAGCAGCCTGCCTGCCTTGACATTCAGGTACTTAGTGAGGGCGTTGGAGGCCATTCCCGTTTGGATGGCTTCAGCCAGTTCGGATGGAGAGCCGATCCACTCCCGGCACTCAAGGGAAACCAACTTTGCAACTGCATCCAGCACTGGGTCCGGCGGTTCTTTATACAGCTCGTTTTCCATGCGTTCCAGATTCCAGATCTGGGTCTGCGGGTCCTTCTTCAAGTAGAGGATCTGATCCGGCTGATCCCGTCCCACAACTTTGATGGTAGAGTCCAGTTCCGTGCGTTTTTTCTTCTGCATCAGCAGAGAACCATCCGCACAACCCAGCAAACCCGTAGTGCCGGAGATTGTCTCAAAGGAATCGTCTGCCTGCTGCTTTCGGGTGTGATGGACGGTCAGAACACAGATACCGTGCTGATCAGCAAACTGCTTGATTCTGCCGATGATCTCATAGTCGCTGGCATAGCTGTACGCTTCGCCGCCTACCTCACGGATTTTCTGCATAGTATCAATGATGATGAGATTGGTGTCCGGGTGCTCCTGCACGAAATTCTTCAGCTGTTCATCCAACCCATTCCCAATCTTTCCGGCGGCGGTGGCGAAGTGGAGGTTGGGGGTATCGTTCACGCCGTACATCATAAACATCCGGCTCTGGATACGCTGAAAATCATCTTCCAGCGCAAGGTAAAGTACCGTCCCCTGATGGACTTTATATCCCCACAAATTCTGCCCGGTACTGACATGGTAGGCAATCTGAGCCACCAGGAAGGACTTGCCGATTTTGGGTGCTCCGGCAAGGATATATGCTCCTGCGTAAAGCAGGCCTTCCACCACCGGCGGCCTACTCTTATAGGTGGTTTGGAACAGCTCTGTCATCGTGAGTGTATGCAGGTATCGGGGGTCTGTCATACGCTGTATCTTACGGTACATTTCTTCCAGACTGTCCTGGGAGTTTACAATTTCATCGTTGCTTTTTTGCCCGGAAGTGGGTATACTATTTTCAGAGTTTTTTGAGATTGACTGCCCATCATCTGCGCCAACAGATGAGCCCTGGGCGGTCATTTTCTTTTTTTCATCGATCATAGGCGAAATCCTCCTGCATTCCCTTCATAATAGTTGTAATCATTTGGATCGTGTCCAGCAGCTCGTCGCTCACGCCCTGTCCGGCCTCGATCCGGCGCAGCTCGTCCAGCACAGCAGACAACTGATCCTGCAGGGCTTTGTAAACCTTGGGGTTGCCCTGCACTATCACATCTCGTTCCAATAGCCGCCGGGTAATGTAGTCCTGCTTGGTCAAGCCGGTGAGTTTCACCAGGGTTTCCAGTTGGAGATCTTCTTCTGCCGACACTCGGAAAGCCACCGTCTTGTTTCTCCAGCGATTGTGGTTGTCATAGTTCTTCTTGGACATCTTCTTACACTCCCTTCTCATTTTTCAGCAAATCTAACTTGTCGGCCATTTCCACCTGTCGGGTGGGGAAGAGATGGGCGTATCGGTAGGTGATGTCGATACTCTCGTGTCCCACACGCTCTGCAATAGCCAGGGCAGTAAAGCCCATGTCGATCAACAAACTGATGTGGCTGTGCCTCAAATCGTGTATGCGAATGCGTTTTACCCCAGTTTGCTTGCAGCCACGGTCCATTTCCCGGTGGAGATAGCTTTTGCTGATGGGGAACATCCGGCTGTCCGACTCCACTCCATAGAGCTGTTTGAGGTAGTCCTGCAACTCATCACAGAGGAACTGTGGCATCTGGATCACGCGGTTACTCTTGGGTGTTTTAGGCGTAGTGATCACATCCTGCTTATTGAGCCGCTGGTAAGACTTATTGACGGTGACGGTGCGCTTTTCAAAGTCAAAATCTGCTGGGGTCAGGGCCAGCAGCTCTCCCTCACGGACACCGCACCAGTACAATACCTCAAAGGCGTAGAAGGACAACGGCTTGTCCATCATGGCCTCAGAAAAGCGGGTGTACTCCTCTCGGGTCCAGAACAGCATCTCCTTTCGTTCCTCCGCCCCCATGTTGCCAGCCTGCCGGGCTGGGTTGAGGTTCAGACCGTAAAATCGGGCAGCATGGTTGAAAATGGCACTAAGTTGATTGTGAACTGTCTTCAGGTAAGTTTTCGACAGAGGTTTGCCGTGGCAGTCCCTCAACTCCCGAATTTCATTTTGCCAACGGATAATGTCCTTTGCCGTGATTTCCGAGAGTTTTCGATTCGCAAAATAGGGGAGGATCTTTTTCTTGATGATACTCTCCTTGGTGAGCCAGGTATTGAGTTTCAGTTTGGGTTTAATGTCCTTCTCATAGAGAGCAACGAAGCTCTCAAAGGTCATGTTCACATCAGCCTGTTTTTCCATTAGGAACTCCCGTTCCCATTCCAGCGCTTCTCGCTTAGTGGCAAAGCCGCGCTTGAGCTTCTGCTGGCGTTCGCCCTTCCAATCGGTGTATCGGAATTGAACATACCAGGTGCCGTTATCCTTGTTTTTGAACGCTGCCATAATTATTTCTCCTTCCTTTCTGTCTCAGATCTTGTACCGTAGAATTTCTCGTGGAAAAACTTTCGGTCAATTCGCCCGGCAATGGTGATGCATCCGGTTTTAGCCAGTTCCTCATTCATCTGTCGAATGATCCTATAGGCAAAGGGGATGGAGATCCCCAACTCCTCTGCCACTTCGTTGACACGCATAAAAATCTGATTAGCCATAGTAAATACCTTCCTTTCCTTGTTTTTGGTAACTGCCTGCTAATTTTGTTTTTCATAAAGACCTCCTCACTTGCTACTGCCACTTTTTTCTCAGTTGTATAACTAAAAAGCTGGCGTAATATTTTTTGTGTTTCCTTATCCAAGCTTATTTGCTTAGTGTTCTTGCGATACTATACATATAAGCTTAGTTCAAGTGTTTTAAAAGAAATATTGTTAAATAAATTTGCTTAGATTGTCTTGACAAAACTAAACAAATATGCTATGTTTCGAATAAGAACAATCATAGACTGAAGTTGGTTACATGGCGATTGGTGAACGAATTCACTTTTTCCGTCTCTTGCGGGGGATGACACAAAAATATCTTGGCATGTCACTGGGCTTCCCGGAGAAGTCTGCTGATGTACGCCTTGCACAATATGAAACAGGATCAAGAACCCCAAAGGCAGACCTGACCGCCGCCTTAGCTGAGGTGCTGGATGTCTCGCCCCATGCGCTCTCTGTCCCGGATATAGACTCCTATGTAGGGCTGATGCACACCCTGTTTACCCTGGAGGACAACTACGGGCTGAAAGTCACAGAGCAGGATGGCGAGCTTTCTTTGCAGGTGGATTTTCGCAAAAACAAGGACGCCGCCCGGCTGCACGAGATGCTCTGTACCTGGCGGGAACAGTCCGCCAAGTTGGAGGCCGGAGAGATCTCCCAGGAGGAGTACGACCGCTGGCGTTACCATTACCCGGAGTATGACAGCAGCCAAATCCGCGCCAAAATGCCGCCAGAGAGTCCGATTTAATCCTCTCACTTGTAGGCCACGGGAAAGGCCGGTTGTTGCGCAAAATCAGAAAATTCAGATAAATGAGAGCAAAATAAAAAAGGTCTAACTGATCAACAAAAATCAGTTAGACCTTTTACTTATGAATAAAAAGATGAGGATTTTTAGGCTACTCGCAAGCCACCCGATTTTTCTTTTCAAACTCAATAAATCGGGATTTGACGAGTGCTATCAATCTGCTATCAAATGGGGAATTTGAAAATCAAAAACCCAGTGTTTATGCGCCTTTGCGGGCCCTCATATCCACTTTTTGCTTATTCCCACTCAATCGTCGCCGGAGGCTTTGGT
>OJNP01001551.1_pt1 | contig 11246 bp, 8 predicted proteins | sample 1597921 | NCBI WGS metagenome assembly OJNP01 (sample SAMN01915213, study PRJEB22387) | human gut metagenome | isolation source: stool | host: Homo sapiens | place: USA | reverse complement strand
GCGGCCCCAACAGCTCCTCCCTGTTTCCGCCGCTGGCGGCGGTCGTCGCCGTTGCTCCCAGAGGGAGAGGCTTTCGAGCGGCGCTGACCCTATAAAATGCATAACCCTCCTTCCCGTCGGGCATACTGCCCAAAGGAAGGAGGGTCTTTTTGTGCAGACCTTTTATAAAATCTGTCTCATCCTCATGATCGTCGGCGGCATCAACTGGGGCCTTGTGGGCCTGTTCCAGTTCGACTTCGTCGGCTGGCTTCTGGGCGGCAGCGCGTCCATCTGGTCACGTATCGTGTTCACGCTGGTGGGCGTGGCCGCTATTTGCGGTATCCCGGGCCTGTTTACAGACGAGACCGGGGAGTAGAGACAAAAGAAAAAGGCTCTCATGCCGGCAGGAAATACGGCACGAGAGCCTTTTTAATACCTATAAAGAATCCCGCCCGGACGTCTGCGGCAATCAAACCTACCCTTGCGGACAGGTGGGTGCTCTGTCTCCGGTTTCGCGCTTCCTCATCGAGCCTTCATGGTCGCCCCATGACGGGGAGGTCTGCAATCCACCGACGAACTCCAAGCTCCCGTTGAATGATTAGTAGGATCATATAAACCGCAACAAATCGTGCCGGGCAGGAAGTCTTTGCTGAAAAATCACTCGATCTCGAACTGGTCGCTCAGACGCTTCTCGAACAGCTTGCTGACTTCCAGCAGGGTCTCATCGTCCTCGACCACATCGAGATACTCGCCCTCGTCGTCCTCGCCGACGCTCAGGATGACCAGCTGGGCGTCCTCGTCCAGGTCTTCCTCATTCTCGGCGTATTCGACAACGGCCAGGTAATGCACGCCCTTATGGTCCAGAGCGTCGATCACTTCAAACGTGACCTCATTGCCGTCCTCGTCCTCGAGGGTCATCAGGTCAGGCTGATATTCCTCTTCGGTCTCAGCGGCGGACTTGTTCATATCTTCTGCCATAAGTCACGTTCTCCTGTCAAATATCTAAAAAATGGAATAACTGTCACACCCTGCCCACTCTGCTCCCTCTGAGCTGTGGGTTCCGGGTACGCCTATAGTGTAGCGTTTTTTTGCCCGCTCGTCAAGATGTTTTTCGCATAGAAATCCAATAACAAATTTTCACGCTTTTTCCTCTCGCTTCCCGGGCCGGAATGTGATATACTATAGCGATAGCTTTTGAAAAGCCATCTTTGCTATAATATATGGACAGGGAGGCCCGCTCATGAGAGCCTTGAAAAAAATAATGGCGGCACTGGCCCTGACGGCAGTTCTGGCCGGATGCAGTGCACATAATATTCTCTCCAGCATCCAGGGCGGGAAGGCTGGTACGGTGCAGACGGTCAGCCGCCCGGCTGTGGAGTCGGCAGAGCTGCAGTTTACCCACCCGGCGGCGGGGGACACCATCGCGGTGTTCGATACCTCGGCAGGCGTGTTCAAAGCAGTGCTTTTTTCCACCGAGGCCCCACAGGCCGTGCAGAATTTCACGACATTGGCTCAGCAGGGCTTTTACAACGGACTGACCGTCACCCGGGTGGAGAAGGACTTCGTGGTGGAGGCCGGGCAGGGCGCGGACGGCAGAGGCACCACCATCTGGAACGGGAACCGTTTCTCTGCCGAGACCACCGATAAGCTCCACCACTATTCCGGCGCACTCTGTGCGGCAGCGGACGCCTCCGGCGACTGCGCCAGCGTCTTCTATGTCGTGGAGACCCTGCCGGGCAGCAGTTCGGTGACGCAGGAGCTCATCGACCAGATGAACGCCGCCGGCTGGCGGGCCGACGTGGTGAGCGCCTACCAGACGGCGGGCGGCGCACCCTACCTCGACTACACCGACACCGTCTTCGGGCAGGTGTACGAAGGGATGGAAGTCGTGGACACCATCGCCCAGACCGGCGTGGACGAAACTCAGCGCCCCACCGAACCCATCACCATCAACAGCGTGAGCATTACGAAATACGAATAAGAAGCTGGTTTTCCGCCCTCCGGGCGGTGGGACAGCTGCAAAAAATCACCCGCCAACTGGCGGGTGATCTGCGTTTATGGGGAAAAAGGGACAGGTCAGGTCTTCTTTACCTGCAGAATGATGGCGATGTAGGTCTTCCCTTTATGGGTCTCGACTGCTACGCCTACCTTGGTCCAGTTGCTGGAATGATTGAAATTCAAGTTAGAATCCTCATTGTTCTTGGTGATATAGCCAATGAGTTTTTCCAAGGTAGTGTCCTTATAATCGTATTGGGCGATGAGCGTCAGGGTAGAAGTTTTTTCATCGTGCTTTACGTCGTGGTAGAACTTATATCCTCCAATGTTGCCCTTCAGATCGGCGTCCAGATTGGGGTTGGCAAGTTTGTCTTTGGCGATACGCTGCATATCAGGGTCATTGGCCAGGGCCGTGGTGCGGCCTTTGTTGATGGCCTGCATCACCTTGGCTTCGGCTTGGGCCTCCGGGCCGGAAGAACCGCCGCCACCGCTGCAGGCGGTCAGGAGCAGAAGGGTCAATGCACCGGCCAGAAGCAGGGCAGTCAGCTTTCTCAGTTTTGTCATGTGGGTCGCCTCCAATCGTTTTTGTGTTGGGGAGTCCAGTTGTTTTTTCTCATGAAGAATCGTCCTCTCCGGCCATCTGGTCAGGGGGTTCTTCTACCCTCATTTTATCGGAGAAGAGCTGGTGCTGTCAAGCCGGAAAACTATACAAATTCGGCTCAGGAAAATTGTGAAAACAAACCAGAAAACGACGATTTTCTGCGGACTTTGCAACAAACTGTCCGGACTTCGCAAAGAAACTTTGCCACAGGGGCGGCGGGGGCGTTCAGACCTCCCCCGGATGCTCCTTCCGCCATGCGAGGTAGTCGTCCAGAATGACCGTCGCACTTACCGAGTCGAGGATGCTTTTCCGCTTTGCGCCGAAGGTGCCGCTCTCGTCGAGGAGGTCAGCAGCGGCGCAGGTGGTCTGACGCTCGTCCCACATCCGGACGGGCAGGCCGCTCCAGATCTCAACGGTTTTGGCCAGCTTGCGGCTCTTGCGGGCGCGCTCGCCCTCGGTGCCGTCCATGTTCAGCGGCAGGCCGATGACGATGAGTTCGGCTTCGATTTCTTTTGCCACCTCGCAGACCCTGGCGGCGACTTTGTCCCGGGCCTTGACGGTGATCTGAGGCGTGATGGGCGAAGTCAGGAACTCGGTGCGGTCGCAGGTGGCGAGGCCGGTGCGGCTGTCGCCGTAATCTACTGCTAAAATTTTCATGCAGGTGTCCTCTTTCTGAGATGATTTTTTCTTCATTGTACCACAGAATAGATGTCGCTGCAATTTTGTGGTACAATGATAGAAAAATGAGGGCAAGCCGCCCACGATAGAAAACTGACCCAACGGAGAGATTCACCATGTTAAAATTACTTTTAGGCGGCTCCGGCAGCGGAAAGACCACCCTGCTGTACCAGCGCATCCGGGCGCGGGCTGAGGCGGGGGAGAAGAGCATCCTGCTGGTGCCGGAGCAGTTCACCTCGTCCACCGAGGGCCGCATCCACCGGGAGATGGGCGACGCGCTGAGCGGACTGGTGGAGAGCTTTTCCTTCACCAGCCTCGCCGAGCATATCCTGTCGGCGGAGGGCGGCTCTGCCGTCCAGACCCTCAGCGACGCGGGCCGGGCCGTGCTGGTGCGCCGCGCCCTCGAGGAACTGCAGGACAACGTCCATTACTATTACCGCCATCGCCGCTCGGCCGCCTTCTGCCAGATGGCCGCCGAGACCATCGACGAGCTCAAGAGCGCGGGTCTCTCGGGCCAGCAGCTCTATGAGCTGGCGCAGGACTGCGGCACCGACAGCGCCAAGCTCAGTGAACTGGCCCTCATCTTTCAGGGCTACGAGACCCTGCTGGCCGGGACAGGCATGGACCCCTCCGACCGGCTGGAGCTGGCCGCATCCCGCCTCGAGGCCGCACTGGCCCGGGGCGAACTGCCGGAGTTCCTGCGGGACAGGGCCGTCTTCATCGACGAGTTCGACACCTTCAACGCCCCGAAAAAGCGGCTGATGGGCGCTCTGCTGGCCTCGCTGCCCACCGTGACGGTGGCCCTCTGCGACGACGGCACCCCTCTCGTGCCGGGGGACATGAGCCTTTTCTCCGGCGCGAAGCAGGTGGCGGCGCAGCTGCGCCAGCTGGCCCGCCGGAACGGCACTGCGGTGGCTGTGCCGGAACTGCTGCGCCAGGACGTGCGCCACGCCGACGCCCCCGGCCTTGCCGCTGCGGCCCAACTGCTGGCCACGGGCCGGTGTGACCCGCCTCCGGCCTGTCCGGAAATAAAATTATTCGCCGCTCCCAGCCGGGAGGAAGAAGCCCGCGCCGCCGCTGCCGCCATCCGCCGCCTCATGCGGCAGGGCGTCCGCTGCGGGAAGGTGGCGGTGGTCTGCCGCGACATCTCGAAATACCGCGCCGCCGTGAAGTACGAGTTCCGGATGGCGGACATCCCCCTCTACTGCGACGAGCCAACGACTCCCGAGTTCAGCGCCCCGGCCACGGCGGTGCGGTGTCTGCTGGCCATTGCCCGGGGTGCGGAGCTGACGGAACAGCTCACCACCCTGGCCAAGACCGGCCTCTGCGCCCTCACCGAGGAAGAGGTCTGCGCCCTTGAGAACTACGCCTACACCTGGTCGCCCAACGCGGCGGCGTGGCGCGCGCCTTTCGAGAAGAACCCCCGGGGCTTTGGTGATGTGGAGCCTACCGACGAGGACAGAGAAAACCTTGCCCGTGCCGAAAAGGCCCGCGTCCTTCTCATCACCGCCGCCGACGGCCTGCGCGCGAAGCTCCGCTCTGCCAACGCCGAGCAGATGAGCCGCGCCCTCTACTTCTGCCTGAAGGAGCTGGGCGCGGAGGACGCTCAGGCCGCGCAGGTGGAGGCCATCCGGGCCGAGCGGGGCATCCCCGCCGCCGAGGAAGCCGCCCGGGAGTGGAACGTGGTCATGGGACTGCTGGACGAGATGGCAGGCCTGCTGGGCGGCCAGAGCGTCACCATCCCCGAGTACGAAGAGCTGTTCGGGCTGCTGCTGCGCTCGTCCGACCTCGGCCACATCCCCCAGACGCTGGACGCCGTGGTGCTGGCCAGCGCAGGCAAGATGCGCCTTGACGCACCGGACTATGTCTTTGTGTTGGGCCTCTCCGAGGGCGAATTCCCCGCCGCGCCCGGCGAGACGGGCCTGCTGACCCACGCCGACCGCGACGCCCTGATGGCGCAGGAGATCGAGCTTCCGGACTGCTTCGAGAACCGGGTAGTGCGGGAACAGGTCTGCTTTTATAAGGCCCTCACCGCCCCGGCCAGAGGCCTCTGGCTCAGTTGGCCGAAGGGGCAGGGCCAGACCCTCTGCGCCGCCCTCGAGCCCATCGTGGACGTGCTGAGACCGGGTGCGCCGGAACTCGATCTGACCGACCTCGCGGCCACTGCCGCCGACGGCCTCGACGTGCTGGGCGGCGGCTGGCCCCTGACGGAGACCGAACGCGCCAGCCTCACCGAGGCCCTTCATGCCCCCGGCGGGGCAGAACCCGAGGGCCTCGCCCTCCTGCGCCGGATGGCGGGCCGCAGCCCCCGTCAGGTCAGCGACCTCGAGGCGCTGGAAACGCTGCTGGGCCGGCGGCTCCGCATCTCGCCCAGTCAGCTCGAAAAATACTACACCTGCCGGTACGGCTATTTCCTGCAGTACGTGCTGGGTCTGCGACCCCGGAAGCGGGCCGAGCTCTCCGCCGACCAGAGCGGCACCCTCATGCACTGGGTGCTCCAGATGGCCCTCGACCCCCACCCCGGCCCTGACAACCCCTGCGCTGGCTTACAGCCCTTCCTCGACCTCGACGACGAGGCCATGGCGGCGCTGGCCGGGCTTCTCGTAGATGAGTACGCAAAGCGCTACCTCCCCGAGGACACGGCCCGCTTCGCATATCTGCTCTCCCGCCTCAAAAAGAGCATGACGGGCCTGCTTTGCTACCTGCGGGACGAGCAGCGCCAGTCCAGCTTCAAACCGGTGGCCTGTGAGCTGAAGATCGGCCCCGGCGAGGACGCCGTGCGGGGCCAGACCTACCGCCTCTCGGATGGCCGGACGGTGCAGCTCATCGGCACTGTGGACCGCGCCGACGAGTGGATCGAGGACGACGGCACCCGCTGGGTGCGGGTGGTGGACTATAAGACCGGCACGAAAAAGCTCGACCTGCGGGAAGTCTACGGCGGCCTCGACTGTCAGATGCTGCTCTACCTGTTCAGCCTGACCCGGGACGCCGACGGACGATTCACCGGGGCAGAGCCTGCGGGTGTGCTGTACCTGCTGGCCGACCCGGCCCCCGAGACGACCACCCGGGGCAAGGCTGCCCGGAGCATGGAATACAAGCTGGACGGCCTCGTCCGAGACGAGCAGAAGGTCTTCGACGCCATGGACGCCGAGGAGACGGGGCGGTATCTGCCCTTCAGCTTCCGCAACGGTGTACCCAGCCCTTACCAGAAAGAGAAACGTGCCGACAAGGCCAAGCTCTCCCGCATCCAGCTCCATCTGGACGACCTTGTGACCCAGATGGGCGAACAGCTCTACGGCGGCTGCATCGCCGCCGAGCCGCTGGTCACGGGCCGCAGCCCCTGCCGGTGGTGCGACTACGGTTTCATCTGCTGCCATGAGGAGGGCATCGGAGAGCGGGCGCTGGACGCCCCTGCAAAGCCTTTTGAACCGGAAGAAAAAAAGGAGGAAGACCAGTGAGCGAGACAAAATGGACCCCGGCCCAGCGTGCCGCCATCGACGACCGGGGCGGTGCGCTGCTGGTGAGCGCCGCCGCCGGCAGCGGCAAGACCGCCGTGCTGACGGAACGGGCCGTCCGGCTCATCACCGATCCGGAACATCCCGTGGACGCCGACCGGCTCCTCATCGTCACCTTCACCAACGCCGCCGCCGCAGAGCTCCGCGCCCGCATCGGGCAGGCGCTGCTCCGCCGCAGCCAGGCAGAGCCGGGCAACACGGCCCTCCGCCGCCAGCGGATGCTGTTGCAGAGAGCCCCCATCTGCACCATCGACGCCTTCTGCCTCGACCTGCTCCACAAGCACTTTCAGGCGCTGGACATCCCGCCGGACTTCACCCCTGCCGACCCCGGCAGCGTGGAGATGCTGCGGAACGCGGCCCTCTCCGAGACGCTGGAAGCGGCCTATCAGGATGCGGACTTCTGCGCCTTTGCCGACCTCTACGGCAAGGGCCGCACCGACAAGGCGGCGGGGGAGGCTGTTTTGCAGGTCTACGACTTCCTCCGCGCCCTGCCGGACTACGATAAAAAGCTGGACGAGATGCTGGCCCCGTGGCAGGATGAGAACGGCTTTGCCCGCACCTGCTGGCATGATATTCTGATGCAGGAGGCCGCCCGCTCTGCCCGGGCTGCGAAGGAGCTGCTCTGCGCCGCGCTGAACGACTGCAGGGAGGACTTCGTGACAGCTCAGGCCGACGCTGAGGCCAGCAAGAAGACCCCTGCCGCCAAGGAAAAGGCTGTGGCGGCAGTGAACGAGAAGTTCGCCGAACCCCTCGAGCGGCTGGAAAACTCCGCCGCCCTGCTGGGCGAGATGGAGCGTCTGGCCGGGGCAGGGGAATGGACGCCCCTCTACGACAGGCTGACGCCCTATGTCCTCGGCATGGAACAGGCCCCCGGCCTCAAAAATATGAAAAAGCGGCTCACCGGTGAGCACAAGGACGCCGTCAAGACCCGGGCCGACGAGGCCGCAAAGCTCTTTGAGAAAATCGAAGACCTCATCAGTTGCAGCCTCGACGAAGCCGAGCTCGACCGGAAAGCCGCCGAACCCTGCCTCCGCGCCCTCTTTGCCGCTGTGCGGGACTTTGACGCCCGCTTTGAGGCCCGGAAGCGGGAGAGAAGATTGCTGGAATTCAGCGACTTCGAGCATCTGGCCCTGCGGCTCCTGCGGGACGCCGACGGCCAGCCCACCGAGCTGTGTCAGGGCATCCGGCAGGGCTACGCCGCCGTCATGGTGGATGAGTATCAGGACACGAATGCCCTGCAGGACGCCCTTTACCGCTGTCTGGCCAGCCCGGCAGGGGATGACCTCTTCCTCGTGGGCGACTTAAAGCAGAGCATCTACCGCTTCCGTCAGGCGGACCCCAGCATCTTCCGGGAAAAGCTGGAGAGCTGGCCCCTCCTGCCCGGCGGCGAGGCCCGCCCCCGGCCTGAAGACGGCAGGCCCGGCGAGAACGCCATGCTGGCGCTGGACGCCAACTTCCGCTCTGCCCCGCAGGTGGTGGCGGGCATCAACTTTATCTTCGAACAGCTCATGACGCCTGCTCTGGGCGACACGGCCTACGGCGACGGACAGCGCCTCGTCTGCGGCGCACCCGGCGAGTACGAGGGCAGTGTGGAGGCCCACTTCCTGCCCGACGATGCCGCCGAGACGGACGCACAGTATATCGCCGACCGCATCGAGGCGATGGTGGCCTCCGGCGAGCCGGTGCGGGACGGAGGTACCACCCGCCCGGTGCAGTACGAGGACTGCTGTGTCCTGCTGGCGGCGAGAGGCGACTTCCCGGCCTACGCCGAGGCCCTAACGGCCCGGGGCATCCCGGTCTACGCCGACGCCCGGGAGAACCTGCTGGACGCGCCCCACATCCGCCCCCTCATCGCCCTGCTGCGGGTCATTGACAACCCCGCGCAGGACATCTATCTCGCTGCCGCCATGCTGGGGCCGATGTTCGGCTTTACGGACGACGACCTCGTCCGCCTCCGGGCCGGGGCGCAGACACCCGATAAGCACACCCGCATCAGCCTCTACGGCGCAGTTTTACAGGCCGTCCAGAGCGGGGCGGAGGATGACTTCACCCTCCGGGTGCAGGCGTTCTACCAGCGTCTGACGGCCCTGCGCCGGATGGCCCGGAGCGTGCCGGTGGAGGAACTGCTGGAAGAAATTTTTGTTTCCACCGGCTACCTTGCCGCCCTCGGTGCCATGGAGAACGGCCAGCGCCGCCGGGAGGACGCGCGGCGTTTCGCCTCCTTCTGCGCAGGGGCGGGCGCGGGCGGCATCTCGGCCCTCATCCGTGCCATCGACGCGGCCACGCTGGCGGGCTCCACCGGACAGGAGACTGCCCCCGGCGGGGCGCGGCCCGGCTGCGTCACCATCATGACCATCCACCGCTCCAAGGGCTTGCAGTTCCCGGTGGTGTTCGTGGCCGACACGGCCCGGCAGTTCAACGCCGCCGACACCCGCCAGCCCGTCCTGCTCCACCGCGTCTGCGGCGCGGGCCTCCGTCTCCGTCCCGAGGGCGGCGAGGGGGCCTATAAGACGGCGGCCTACACCGCCCTCTCCACGGTCCATGCCGCCGAGATGCGGAGCGAGCAGATGCGGCTTTTGTATGTAGCCCTCACCCGGGCGCAGGATAAGCTGATCTTGACGGTCCCGCTGGGCATTGGCCGGACGTCCAACCCCTTCGCCAAAGCCGCCGCTTTCCTCGCCGCCGGGGCGGGGGAGACCCTGAACGCTCAGGCGGGCAGCTTCGCCGACTGGCTGCGGGCGGCGCTCCTCGTCCACCCCAACGGCGGGCCTCTCCGCCGTCTGGCGGGGAACCTCGAGCTGCCCTTTGCGGACATCAGAAGCACCATCGCCCTCACAGTGCAGGCCGATGTCCTCCCGCCCGAAGAAGCCCCCGCCGAGGCGGAAGAGCCGACCCGGCCCGAGGCCGACCCGGCCCTTGTGGAGACGCTGCGGCAGGGCTTCGGCTGGCGGTATCCGGCGGCAGCGCTGGCGGACATCCCGGCCAAGGTCAGCGTGACCAGCCTCGTCCACGCTGCTGAGCAGACCACCCTTGAGCGCCCGGGCTTCCTCTCGAAGGACGGCCTCACCGCCGCCGAGATGGGTACGGCTCTCCATGCCTTCCTCGAGCACGCCGACTTCGGGGCGCTGGCCGCTGTGCGGGACGCAGAGGACGCTGCCGTTCTGGCCGCTGTCCGCGCCGAGCGGGAGCGTCAGGCGGCGGCGCAGCTCACGCCCCCCGCCATTGCCGGGAAGCTGGATGTCTATAAGATACTCCGCTTTGTGCGCAGCGAGGCGTTCCGCCGCATCTGCGGGGCAGAGGATGTGCTGCGGGAGCTGGCTTTTATCACGTCGCTGCCTGCCGCCGAGGTCATGGCCGCTCAGGGCCGCGCCCTGCCCGACGGCCCTGCCGCCGATGCTGGGGTGCTGGTGCAGGGCATCGCGGACATCGTCCTCATCTACCCCGACCACCTCGAGCTTCTGGACTACAAGACGGACCGCCGCAAGACTCCTGCCGACTTCGTCCGCGCCTACCGCGCTCAGCTGGAGCTTTACGCAAAGGCCATTGATAAGCGCTTCGCCCCCCGGCGGGTGACTTATAAAGGGATATATTCGCTGGAGCTGGGGGAGCTGATTGAAGTATAAAATGACAGGAGCACAGAAAAATGGGAACACTGCTTTTAGGCGAAATTGAATCGGCGCTCCTGCAAGGATACTTCGGTGAACTGCTGACGAAAGAAGTTGTGGTCACAGAAGAACGGATGGAGCACATCCGGGAGCGCCACCCGCAGGATGTGGAGCTGTTCATACTTTATGGAAAAGAGACCGTCGTGAAGCCGGATATTCTGCTGGTCGATGAAAAACATACCGGAACAGTCTTTGCAATAAAGCACCTGCCCGAAACGAATCTGAATGTAGTCGTCCGGCTCGTGATGGAAACAGACCGGGAAGACCGCAAAAATTCTGTGATGACGTTTTACCGTATCCGGGAACGCAATCTGAAAAAACTGATGGAGAAAAACCGGCTGCTTTACAGCCGGGAATAATCGTGGTATAATAAGCATAGGATAAGAGTGCATTTGAAGTAGAGAATGTGCTGCTACACACCCACTGGGTCAAAAGAAATGCGGGAACGGGCACACCCGCCAGATGCAATCAACGGGGGAACGGCAGAAATGCTGTTCCCCCATTCCCTTGTCCGGGCATCTTTTTTTGAAAAAGCGCATAAAAATGCTTGACAGCCTCCCCGGGGTGTGGTAGAATATCCGAGTAAAGAAAGCAGCTACGGCCTGTGCCGCGCTCGCCTTGAGGGGTAAGGATCCCCGGGCTATACCCTGAACCGATTCGTCTTGAAGAACGAATCGCGCTTTCGAGTGAATTTCGCGCGGCTGTCCCGAAACTGGGGCGGCCGCGTTTTCTATGCCAAAAAACGCAACACTATGGACTATTGTTTGGAGGTGCATTCATTATCGCTACCGCTGGAAAGTCGAAGGAACTGGA
>OJNP01001540.1_pt1 | contig 11299 bp, 9 predicted proteins | sample 1597921 | NCBI WGS metagenome assembly OJNP01 (sample SAMN01915213, study PRJEB22387) | human gut metagenome | isolation source: stool | host: Homo sapiens | place: USA | reverse complement strand
CGCTGACCTGCTGGGGAGTGTACTCCTTGCCGTTCAGGGTCACCTTGTGGTCGGTGCCCATATAACGCTTGATGGAAGCCACCGTGTTCTCAGGGTTGGTGATGGCCTGGCGCTTTGCGACCTGACCCACCAGACGGTCGCCGGTCTTGGTGAAGCCGACAACAGACGGGGTGGTACGTGCACCCTCAGAGTTTGCGATAACAACGGGCTCGCCACCCTCCATAACAGCCACGCAGCTGTTGGTAGTACCAAGGTCGATACCAATGATCTTACTCATAATGAAAGCTCCTCTCAAATTCAGAACGTTTTTTGTTTATATGATGCTCAAATGTTACCAAGCGGATGTTATATTTGAAAACCCTTGCGGGGTCTTGCAAAATCACTCTGCCACAACAACGGTGGCATGGCGGACGATCTTATCGCCCAGCTTGTAGCCCTTCTGGTAAACCGTGATCACGGTGCCGCTCTCCTGCCCATCGGGGGCTGGGATCTGCTGCACGGCATTCATAAAGTTGGGATCAAAGGGCTTGCCCAGCGCCTCGATCTCCTCCACATGGAGGGCATTCAGCGCCTTGGCGGCTTTGTCCAGCGTCATGGTCACGCCCTTCTTGTAATTCTCGTCGGTGGTGGGGGCGTTGGCCGCCATCTCCAGCGTATCCAGAATGGGGATGATCTGGTTCACGGCAAAGGACACGCCGTCGTTGAACTTCTGGTCAGCCTCACGGGTGGAGCGCTTGCGGTAGTTCTCATACTCAGCGGCCATCCGCAGCAGCTGATCCTTGGCCTGATTGGCATTCTTCTCAGCCGCGTCCAGCTTTGCCTTCACGGCCTCCAGCTCCCGGGCCTTCTTGTTGAAGAAGCCATCCTTTTTCTTGGGGTCTGCCGCTTCAGCGTTCGTCTCGGGAGCCGCTGCCTGCTCAGGTGCAGTTTCCGGGGCGGCCTGCTCGGCGGTGTTGGGCTCCACGGCAGGTTCTTCTGCCTGCGGGGTCTTTTTTGTTTCTTCGCTCATTCCAGGTCCTCCTTATAGATCACAGTCCGCCGGGGTGCGGCTGCCTGCGGGGTATCTTTTCGTTTGCCGCTCATTCCTTCGCCAAGCTGGTCGGCAAAGGTGTGGAGCAGCGGCATCAGCTTCTGGAAGGGCATCCGGGTGGGACCGATGAGGGCCACGGAGCCCCAGAGGCCTCCGCCCACCAGATACCGGTCACTCACGATGCACAGGCCGGGGATCTGAGGTTCCAGATCCTCGCCCAGCAGGATGCTTTCGCTCTGCTCTGCCGGGGGTGCAATGAGGGCGGCGGCCTGCTCTTCGTCGTTCAGCAGGCTCAGGATGCTGCCCACCTTGCCGTCCAGCTGGGGCCAGTCCAGCAGGTACTGCTCACCACCCAGATACACATGGGGCTGGGTGGAATCCTGCAGGATGGCGGCGGCGGCGCTGATCACCGGCACCAGCTCCGGGCTGATCTGGCTGCACAGCTCTGCAAGGAGCCGGGGCGACAGATCAACAGGAGCCACAAAGGTCAGGTTCCGGTTGAGCAGGGCGGCAAGCGCCGCTGCATTTTCCCGGGAAAGACCGGTGCGGACCCGCGCCACACGGGTGCGGACATAACCGGCAGTGGTCACAGCCAGCACCGCTGCGGCGCTGCGGCCCACCTGCACCACCTCGTAGTGGGCGATGCAGAGATCCTCAGCACAGGGGGTGCTGACGGCGGCGGTGCAGCCGCTGATGGCGGCCAGCGCCTTGGCGGCACCCTGTGCCAGCTTTTCCGGCTCGTGGTCAAGGCTTGCGAACACCGCGTCCACACGGGCGCGGGTCACACGATCCAGCGGCTGGTCATCGGTGAGAAGATGATCCAGATAATAACGGTAGCCCTTGGCACTGGGGACACGGCCTGCGCTGGTGTGGGGCTGCTCCAGCAGACCCAGCTTGGTCAGCGCGGCCATCTCGTTGCGCAGCGTGGCACTGGAAACTGCCATATCAAAGTAGTTTGCCAGCACACTGCTGCCCACAGGCTCGCCCTCGAGGCCATACAGCGCAACGATCGCCTGCAAGACACGCTGCTTGCGTGCATCCATCGTCATAGCGCCTGCCTCCTTCGTTCGCTTTTTGTTCTTTAGCACTCCTTCTTCCTGAGTGCTAAGACCATTATATCCAATTTTGCGGCGCTGTCAATAGCTTCTCAGAAAAGTTTTGAAAGATTCATAATTCTGTCATAAAGCTGGCTACACCCTCTCAGTCAAAGCCTGACGGCTTTGCCAGCTCCCCCGAAGGGGGAGCCAAGGACTATCCCAGATTCAGCAGCATCTGCCCTCTGTGATGTCTTGCCTCTCCCTTTGGGAGAGGTGGCATTGCGTAAGCAATGACGGAGAGGGTTCGCAACCTAAAAAAGCCGCTACACATCGCTCTGTGTAGCAGCTTCTCTATTATAAGGTATTACTCCTCCATCTGCTTTGCCAGAAATGCCGCCGCCACATTCACCGCCTTGAGCTGGGCGGCATCGGGCTGGGCAGTACGGTCCTCCGTAAGCAGGCCCACACTGCCGGTGACATCTCCCGCCGCAATGATGGGCACGGCGCACAGCAGCGCCCGGGGTGAGCCCTCACAGGGCAGCAATGCCTTTTCGGGGCTGCCATCGCTCTGGTAGGGCTTGCGGCTGTCCATCAGCTTTTCCAGCGGCTGGCTCACGCTGCGGTCTGCCAGATCCCGCCTGCCCGCACCGGATGCCGCCAGAATGCGGTCCCGGTCTGAGACAAAGGCCGTCAGGGCAAAGCACTTGCTCAGCACATCCACATACTGGGCCGTCACCCCGCTCAGTTCCCCCATTGGCGAATACTTTTTGAAGATGACCTCGCCGTCCCCTGTTGTGAAGATCTCCAGCGGGTCTCCCCTGCGGATGCGCTGGGTACGGCGGATCTCCTTGGGGATGACCACCCGCCCCAGCTCGTCGATGCGGCGCACGATGCCGGTTGCTTTCATAAGGTTCCCTTCCTTTCCATGTTCCGGTTTTGCTTCCAGATTTCTGTGAAGTATGGTTATTCTGTGGAAACAGGAAGGGAATTATTCATTCAGCTCCTGCCGGAGCGCTGCTTATCCTCATACATCCGGTGGTCGGCCAGGATGCGGATGGCACGCACATCGTCGCTGTCGCAGGGGTAGACCGCACAGCCGCAGCTGGTGCTAACCTGCACCTCTGCATCCTTCAGGCGGTAAGGCTCCCGGATGGCTGCCTTGATCTTTTCCACCCGGCTCTTGCAGAACCCCTCCGTTACGGCTCCGTTGACGATGAGGGCGAACTCATCCCCGCCGATGCGGAACACCGCATCGCTCTCCCGCACGCAGCCCCGCAGGCGGCTGGCCACCTCCTTGAGCAGCTGGTCGCCCACATCGTGGCCGTAACGGTCGTTCACAGGCTTGAAACGGTCAAGGTCGAGGTAGAACAGGACAAACGGTGTCCTGTTCAGCTCGTTTTCTTTCAGCAATGCGTCAAAATAGCGTTCATTATACAGTCCGGTCAGGCCGTCGGTGTTGGCCAGGTCCTCCATCTGCTGGCGGGCCTCCCCTTCCTGCCGGAGGGCGCGCTCCTTTTCCTCCACGCGCAGGCGGGCATCGATGCGGACACCGTGCACCAGCACGATGCCTGCGCAGAAGAACAGCCCAGCTAGCAGCAGGATGGTGGCGTTCTGGATCTTCCGCATTCCACTGTCCACCACGTCACGGCCGACGATGCCCACAATGGACAGATCCTGAAAGCCCACAGGCTGGTAGACCAGATAATAGCTCTTGCCCTCAAGCCAGTAGGAAAGGCTGCCGCTGCGGCCCTCTGCCACGTCCTGCCGGGCCCGGGTCAGTGTGCCCGCATCCACCTGCGCATACTTCTGCAGGTAGTCGAACAGGTTGTCCATCCAGTCCTCGATCTCGCTCTTGGGCTCCTCCGAGAGCATCACATCGCCATCGGGATGGATGATGTAGCAGTCGCTCTGGCCGCCATAAGCACTGCCGCCGATCAATTCCTCTATGGTCTTATTCCGATAGCTCACGGCAAGGCTGGTGTAGGTGGTGCCGTCGATCTCCACCGGCGCAATGGGCGCAGAGTATACCACCCGGCGCTCCCCGCTCCGCATGATGTAGCTGGACACCGTAGGCTTGCCGGTGCGGTACATCTCCTCAAAAGCCGTCCAGAGGTGATCCACTTTTTCATGCTTGCCCCGGATGCTCCAATATTCGCAGTTTTCATTGAACAGATACACGCTGCTGTACCGCCAGATCTCCCGCTCGGCCTCATAGCTGCGCAGGCGTTCCTCCGCCAGGCCCTCCTCATTGGCAGCCTGCAGGCTCTTGCCCCACTCGTTCAGCATGTTCCAGTTGCTCCGGCTGAAGATGGTAAACGCCTTATCCACCTGCTCATAGGTCTCCAGCAGGTTGCGGGTGCCTTCGTCATAGAACTGCTGCCGGATGTACAGGACGTACCAGCACAGACCTGTCACCACGACCATCGCCAGCAGCAGCGCAGCTGCCGTCCATCTTTCTTTTTTCTTCCACATATTCAGCTTCTCCTCAGCAGAGTCCCAACTCTCTGCCCTTTTCCGGCCGCATTTCCACAGCCTGCGAAACCACGCAATTCCGTCGAATCAACACTACCAAATTCTGCTTTTTCTGTCAAGGCTTTCGTCAAAGATTATTCGCTGCAAATTTGGGGCATTCTTCTATCCTTTTGCTGCTGTGTATGTTATAATAAAATGTATGGATTTCTGAGGGGGTGCTCTTATGCAGCAGATCGTGATATTGGGCGGCGGTGCAGCGGGCCTTGCCGCCGCATTGGCCGCCGCCCAGTCTGCCCCGGCAGGGGCAGTGCGGGTGACGGTGCTGGACCGCAACCCCAGGTGCGGCAAAAAGCTGTTGGCCACCGGCAACGGCCGCTGCAATCTGGACAACACCGGCATTGCACCGGAGCAGTATTTCACCGCTGACCCCGCCGCCCTGCGGCCCCTGCTGGCCGCGGTGGATGCCGCCGCACCGCTGGAATGGTTCGCGGCGCTGGGCCTGTACACCCGCACCGATGAGGCCGGGCGGGTGTATCCCTACTCCAACCAGGCCGCAGACGTGCTGGCCCTGCTGGAAGGCCACCTTGCCCGGCTGGGCGTGGAGGTGCGTACCGGCTGCACTGTGCAGACCCTGAGCCAGAACCGCAGCGGCTACACCATCCTGTGCGAGGATGCCGAGGGTCAGGACCAGACCCTGCGGGCCGATGCCGTCATCTGCGCCATGGGCGGCAATGCCGGGCCGCAGTTCGGCACCGACGGCTTCGGCACCCGATTTGCCGCCCAGTGCGGCGGAAAGCTGGAGCCGCTGTACCCCTGCCTGACCGCCCTGCAGACAGCAAAGCCCAACCGATCTCTGGCCGGCATCCGGGCCAAAGCCGCTGCCACCCTGCTGGACCTCGACCGCCACTGCACCGTGGCTGTGGAAAATGGCGAGGTGCAGTTCACGGACTACGGGCTTTCGGGCATCTGCATCATGCAGCTGTCTGGTCATCTGGCCCCGGGGCGGGGGCCAAAGCGCCCGGCCGTTGAGCTGGACCTCTTCCCCATGCTGGATGAGACTGCCTTGACCGCCCTGTTTGCGGCCCGGGTGCCCCTGCTGCCGGGCAAGGCACCTGCGGATTTCTGGACAGGTCTGCTCAATCCCAAGCTGGGCCGCGCCCTGTGGGCAGCGGCAAAGCTGCCTGAAAAACCGGTGGACACCCTGCCGGATGCCGCCTGGCAGGTGCTGGCCAACGCGGCCAAGCACTGGCTGTTCGAGGGCCTGACCCCCTGCGGCTGGAAGCAGGCCCAGACCACCGGCGGCGGCCTGAGCCTGGCCGAAGTGACCCCCAGCTTCCAGTTCAAGGGCTGCCCCGGCCTTTACTTTGTGGGTGAAACGCTGGACTGCGCCGGCAGCTGCGGCGGCTTCAACCTGCACTGGGCCTTTGGCAGCGGCATCGCCGCCGGGCGTGACGCGGTGCGAAGCCTCAAGCGGCCTGCCCCGAAGCCGAATAAAAAGAAGCGATAAAGAATGACCCTCTCCATCCCGCATCTGACAGACAGACTGCAGGGACGGAGAGGGTCATTTTCGTTTCAGGTACGCTTGTGTCTCCCGGACCACCACTCCCGAAAGCCCCACCACGCCCACAAGATTGGGCAGCATCATCAGGCCGTTGAAGGTATCGGAGAGTGCCCAAGCCAAGTCCAGCTTCATCACAGCACCCACCAGCACCATGGCCGCAAACACCAGTTTATATCCTGCGGCGGCACGCTCCCCCAGCAGATACACCACTGCCCGGGTGCCGTAATGGCTCCACCCCAGCGTAGTGGAATAGGCAAACAGCAGGACCGACACCGCGATAAACTGCGGCCCGAACGCCCCGAACGCCGTGGAAAAGGCCTGCCCCACCAGTGCGGAGCCCTTCACGCCGGTCAGGGCCGCGCCGGTGTCCAGATCCACAAGGCCGCTGGTGAGTACCACAAGGGCCGTGAGGGTGCAGACCACCATGGTATCTGCAAACACCTCGAACATCCCCCACATTCCCTGCTGGACAGGCTCCTCCACGTTGGTCGCGCAGTGCACCAGCACCGACGCGCCCAGTCCTGCTTCGTTGGAAAAGGCTCCCCGCTTGAATCCCCAGCTGATGGCCCGGGCCATGCCGTAACCCAGCACCCCGCCCCCGGCGGCCTGCAAGCCAAACGCCCCCCGGAAGATGGCCGCGAATGCCGCCGGGACAGCCGCCCAATGGACACAGACCACGGTCAGTGCCCCGAACAGGTAGAACAGGGCCATGAGCGGGACGATGGCCTCCGTAACTGCGGCCACCCGCTTCAGCCCGCCCAGTATGACCCGCCCGGTGAGCAGGGCCAGTACGATGCCCGTTGCCACCGGCGGCACCCGGAACACCGCCTGCAGATTGCCCGCAATGGAGTTGATCTGGCTCATATTCCCCATGCCGAAGCTGGCCAGCACGCAAAAGCAGGCAAACAGCACCGCCAGTGCCCGGCCAAAGCCGCCGCCCAGCCCCTCGGCCAGATAGTACATGGGCCCGCCGCACCATCTTCCGGCGGCATCCCGGCGGCGGTAGCAGATGCCCAGCACGTTCTCGGCATAGCTGGTCATCATCCCCAGCAGGGCCATGACCCACATCCAGAACACAGCCCCCGGCCCGCCTGCCAGAATGGCCGCCGCCACGCCCACGATGTTGCCGGTGCCGATGGTCGCCGCCAGCGCCGTGCAAAGGCTTTGGAACTGGCTGATGGCTTCATCGTCCGTGTGGGCGGTCACATTCCGGTCCAGGAAGATGGCCCCGATGGTGTGCCGCATCCAGTACCCGAAATACCGCAGCTGGAAAAAACCGGTGCGCACTGTCAGCAGGCAGCCGGTGCCAAACAGCAGCGCCAGCCCCACCGGCCCCCATACCACACCGCCGACCACCGCATTCACCCGCGCCAAGCTCTCCCACATACACAAACGCCCCCTGTGCTCTACTGTATGGCACAGGGGGCGTTTTCATGCCCGGGCAGCGGTTTCTGTATAAAAAAGCGCATCCCGGCCCACCCTGTTCCAAAACAGAACGGAGGAACACGGGATGCACAAGAACGGTTGGAGGCCCTTCTGGGCTGCTTTGGGGGCGGCACTTCTGGTGCTGCTGCCGCTGGTGGGCGGCACAGTCCTGCTCACCCGGCAGATGGTGCGCACCCGCATCCAAACCGCCCAGCCCCAGAGCGGGGTACCCATCCAGCTGCCCCGGGCCGAGCATCGGATGACCCTGCTTCTCTGCACCGCCGGGGAGCAGCCGGGCTTTTTGCTGGTCTACCTGAACGCCGCTCAGAACAGTCTGAACCTGCTGGCCGTGCCGGAGGAGCTGACGGTTCCCTTCAACGGAGAGACTGCCAGCCTTGCCCACTGCTACGGAGCGGCGGGGCCCGCCCGGTGCCGTCAGGCGCTTCTGGAGGTGCTGGGCCTGCCGGAGGATATGCTTTATCTGGCGCTGTCCCCCGCCGTGCTGGAAAAGACTGCTTCCCGTTACGGGCCGGTGCGGGTGGGGTTTTCGGGGGCACTGACTGCCGATGAGCTGGCCGAAACCGGGCTTTCCGCCGCCGTGCAGAGCATTTCGGCCAAGGAGGCCCACGCTCTGCTCTCCGGCTGGGATGCGGACGGCACCCTGCCGCCTGCCCGCCGGGCCGCCGCCCGGGCGGCAGTATGGGAAGCCTTTTTCCGGCAGGACCTTGCCCTGCTGCCCGCCACCCTGCCAGATACCCTGCGGGCCAGCAGCACGGCCCTGCTCACCGACTTTGCGGCGCAGGATTACACCCTGCTGGGCACGGTCCTGGAGTTTCTGGCCAACAACAGCGCCCTCCCCCACGCCGAGGCCCTGCCCGGGGCGTGGGATGCAAAAGCGGGCACTTACACGGTCACAGACGCTTCCCGGGCGGCGGTGCAGACCTTCCTCAGCGTTTCGCCCGCCTCGGGGAATGATGCCTCGCTCAGGGAGCCATAGCCCAGCACAAACGTTCCGGAAAAGTCCTGTTCCCCGCCGGTCAGGTCATAATCGCTCAGCAGACTCAGGGCCACGCCCTGTGCCTTTGCGGCGGCGTGAAGGGCGGCATCCGGCGGGGCATTTTTCAGACTTGCCAACAGATGCAGGCCGGTATGCAGGCCAGTCAGAGTCAGCTCGTCCGGCGCAAAAGCAGCGCGCAAAGAGGCAGCCAGAGCATCCCGCCGGGCCTTGTAGGCCACGCGCTCCCGGGCAAGATGCCGGGTAAAGTAGCCCTCGCGGATGAAGCGGGCCAGGGTCTGTTGTTCAAACCGGCTGACGGTGCCGGAATAGATCCGGTACTTTGCCCGCCAGGCGGGCAGCAGCTGCCGGGGCAGCACCATGTAGGCGATGCGGATGCCGGGGGCCAGGCTGCGAGAGCAGGTGGAAAGGTAGACCACCGGGCCGTCGGCCCCAGCCATGCCCTGCAGGCTGGGCAGGGGGCGGGTATCAAAGCGGAACTCCGAATCGTAATCGTCCTCTATGATATACCGCTGGCCCGGGCAGCGGGATGCCCAGTGGAGCAGCTCCGTGCGGCGGCCCGCCGGCATGGTCACGCCCGTGGGGAACTGGTGGCTGGGCGTGACATAGCACACCGCCGCGCCCGAGCCGGACAATGCCTCAACAGAAAGGCCGTCCGCATCCACAGGCAGGCAGCAGCACGCCACGCCGTTGTTTTCCAGCACCTGCTTCGCGCGCTGGTAGCCGGGGTTTTCCACCGCCGTTTTGCCGGGCAGGAGCGGGGCCAGCAGGCTCAGCAGATACTCCATACCGGCACCCACCACCACCTGCTCAGCGGTGCACCGCACGCCCCGGTATTCCTCCAGATAGTCCGCCAGCGCCTGCCGCAGCTCCACGTCCCCCTGCGCATCGCCATGGGTCAGCAGCTGGGGCGAGGAATAGAGCAGCTCTTTCTGCAGCCGGGCCCAGGTGCGGAACGGGAACAGCCCCGGGTCCACGCCCCGGGTGGACAGGTCGAACCGGACGGGCGGCTCGGCTGCTTCCGGCGGAGCGGCAGACATCGGGGGCGGCACTTCCTCGGGCCGGGTGGGCAGAGCAAGATATTCCTGTACATAAAAGCCGCTGCGCTCCCGCGGCTCCATGTAGCCCTCGGTCGCCAGGATCTGATATGCCGCGTCCACCGTGTTGACAGACACCGACAGCTCTGCCGCCAGCCGCCGCTTGCCGGGCATCCGGGTGCCCGCCGGAATGGCCCCGCTGCGCATCTCGGCGGCAAGGCTCTCATAGAGCTGCTCGTACAGCGGCACCCCGCTGGCGGCATCCAGTGCAGTTGTCAGATGAAACATAAGACCTCTCCCCTTTTTGGATGCTTTGCCAAACTGACCCCATAAAAAAACTTTATTCTGGGTATTTTCATGGTGCCAGTTTCGCGTATAATAGGAGCATACCAACCACACACCCAAATGTCAAGTAGTTTTATGGGTAAGTGGCTTTGAAACGGGCGAACGATCCTGCAAAACAGGATGGAGGGGTTTCGCCCCGAAAAATTCGGAGGGAAAAATCATGTCTACAACTGCAATGTGGCTGCTGCTGGCCGTGGTGATCGTTGTCATCCTGTTCGGCAGTGTGCTGTACAAACGCACCTTTACCACCAAGGAGCTGGCCCTGACCGGCGTTATGGCCGCGCTGAGCCTGGTGGCATACCTGTTCTTCCGCGTGCCGTTCTACGGCGGCTCCTCGTTCCATCTGGGCAACACCTTCACCGCCCTGACCGCCCTGCTGCTGGACGGCGTTTCCGGCGGCCTGGCCGGTGCGATCGGTCTGGCTCTGGCCGATATCCTGGCCGGTGACCCGGGCTATGCCGTGACCACCTTTGTGCTGAAGTTCATCATCGGCATCACCTGCGGTGCCGTGGCCCACAAGGTGTTCAAGCTGCGCGATCTCGACCGCCACAGCAAGGGCTACCTGCTCAAGGTCATCGTGGCAGGCGGCTCCGGCCTGCTGCTGAATGTCATCACCGACCCGTTCCTGGGCTATTTCCGCAACATTTACATCTTTGGCCAGGAGTATACCGTGGCACAGGCCCTGTCCAAGATTGCCGGTGGTGTCACCTTTGTCAACAGCGTAGCCTCCACCATCTGCGTGGTCATCCTGTATCTGGCCCTGCGCCCGGCTCTGGAGCGCGCCAGTCTGCTGCCCAAGGGCGAGAAAAAGTAAGCCTCTCATCTCTTTCTGACGCATATATGGAAAGCCCCCGGCCTGTATCCTCAACATGATATGCTACCCCTAGAGTAGACAGAGTAAAAAGAAAACTCTGCGTACTCTGGGGGTATTTTCATGTCAAGCAAGAACAATCACGATACAGCGGAAGTAAAATATCAAAAAAATGTCCCGTGTTGGACGCTGCAAGCTCACGTCCGTGCCATGAATCGAGCGTCCTAACGCCGATTTGCACAAAAAATTCGCCGTTCCCTTGTGGAAACGGCGAACAAAAATCTTATATTATTTTTTCTGTCTCCTTGACGGGGCACTTCACGGGCAGACGATGTGGGACAGAAGCGCAGAAGATCAGCCCTCGATGAGCTCAACGGTCTTCATCTTGACGGGGGTAGTGGGCTTATCGTTCCAGTCGGTGCGGACGGAAGCGATCTTATCCACGACCTCCATTCCGGCAACGACCTTGCCGAAAGCGGCATACTGGCCGTCCAGATGGGGAGCGTCCTTGTGCATGATGAAGAACTGGCTGCCGGCGCTGTTGGGGTTCATGCTGCGGGCCATGC
>OJNP01001538.1_pt1 | contig 11313 bp, 8 predicted proteins | sample 1597921 | NCBI WGS metagenome assembly OJNP01 (sample SAMN01915213, study PRJEB22387) | human gut metagenome | isolation source: stool | host: Homo sapiens | place: USA | reverse complement strand
GCTTCAGGGGTCAAATCAACCTGGCCCCAGGGGTCATCCGAGCCTGGGTTTTCCACCGTGAGTTACGGCATGGGTTATGATAATCTTGCGGCGTTCTTCCAGCGAAGCAATAATGCGCTCCTTGGCTGCAATAGCCTTGTCTATATCAACCGTTACCTTGTCAAGATATGCAACTATCGCCTCCTGCTCTTCTTTTGGTGGTATTGATGTATAGAAAGGCAAGAAATACTGTGGATATAATCGCAATCGACTATCTACAATGCCTTTTGAACGAGTCTTGAATGCATCTTGATAAGCCTTCGTCCTCCAAAGATAATGATAATAGGCTTTGCAAACATTATCTTTGAAATTAAAGATAGCATACGCAGGACTTATAACGCCATCATAATCAGAAACACCATAACTGCCATTCCATGCGAGCATTATGTTCATGACAAATTGACCTTTGTGGACAACATTATATCCAACCAATGATTCTGCGGCTGAAATAGCTGAATCTTCATTGCCATTACGGATATTTACACCCTTGTATTGAGACAGCGTTAGAAGTGTGGCATTTTCATCTTCGTTCAATTCTTTTGATTGAGAAAGAAAAGAACGAATAGGCTTAACCTCCCAATGGCTCGGTATTTTACCAATCCAAGGTATTCCGCTATCCTTATATTCACTGTACTCTGCCATGTCAGTCACGGTTATTGATTATCCACTTGCCGGCTTTGGTGGAACCTTCGCGACGGATTATGCCGTCAGCTTTCAGTCTGTCGGTTATTTTCTGCACCCCACGACGGGTAATGCCAATCTTGTCGGCTACTTCTTGAAGAGTGACGGCCGGGTTGGCACGGAGGAACGAAAGGACTTTGTCGCGATTATCCACAGGGGGCTGTTGTGAACTTTCTTGTGAACTACCGACGCTTTCTTGTGAACTTTCTTGTGAACTTTCGGCGGCTTGCTTCACTTCATCCCATCGTACATGGAGATAGCGGTTTTTCAGCTCGTTGTTCTCGCCGAGAAGCAAATTCCTGAAAAACAGAATCAAATAGCGCGGTGTGGCCTCTATCCCTTTGACTACATTGTGATAGTTGGCACGAACCAGAGCGTTACGGAAATACCATGAATGGGCTTTGAACATATCGTTCTCCACTTCAAAGCCGAGGCTTCGCAGATATTTGATTGTGAACACCGCAGTGGTGCGGGTGTTTCCCTCACGGAAGGGATGTATCTGCCACAGCCCGGATATGAATGTCACCAAGTGGTTTATAATGTCAGTATTGTCAAGTCCCTTGTATCGAAAACTTTTCTCTTGGTCAAAATCATACTGGATGGTTCTACGTAGGTCGCAGGCCGGGCCGTAAATGACCGAAGCACCGTCAAGTACCCATTCCTTTTTGCTTATGTCATAATCGCGAAACTTGCCGGCGTGTTTGAACACGTTACGGAATATCCGGCAGTGTATCCCTGCAAGACCTTCAACTGAAAAAGAGAATGATGGTTCGGACAGAATCTTGACTATGTTGCTCGAAGCTGTGTCGGCCTCCATGTCATCTTCAACCTGTTCGCGCGATTCAGCACTCTGATAATAGCCCGAAACCAATCGCTGAACAGTGTCAATGTCAATCTCCCCCTCGATATGCCTCTTGGCTGTCTCGACAAGAAACTCTGACACGTTCAGGCCATCGACCTTCTGAAGACCTATGGCTGTCTGCCATATTCCGGCCCGCTCTTTGGGAGCCGGTTCTGAAGCACGCAGATACTGTTCAAATTCATCGTAATGTTCCATCTGTCAGTCAAGGTTAAGGAGTGAACGGAGCAGTTCGTGGCTCTCGCTTTCGAGTGCTACAAGTTCTTCGTGATTTTCAGCAAGAGTGCGAAGTGGTGCAGGACGATAGAAGTATTTGTTGAAGGATATTTCGCAACCTATAAGCGTTTTAGGAATGTCTACCCATGCGTCGGCAACGTATGGCTCGACCTCGTGCTTGAAGTATTCAAGAATATCCTCACTTACAGGCACTTCCTCCTTGTCAGAGAGTGAAGTATCGCTCTCATAGTGGATATATGTTCCTTTTGCCGCAGGGTAATAACCGTAGTATGGGAGCTGTTCGGCTGTAACTTCGTATGTGTTGAGCAGTGTCTCAATATCCTTGTTTTTGGCTTTGACAATCTTGTCAACCACTGGAGCGGCTTCCGGGTCGGTTTCGCTCATGGTGCGGGCAATGGTTTTGAGTTCAGCCTTCCCGAGTTTAAGTTTGAGTTTGTCGCAGGCTGAATCCAGACGCTCGGTAAAGACTGCATAGTCCATGAAAGTTTCCGAACCGATTTCTTCACAAAGCTTTACAGCGGCATCGGCAAGCGCACGACGGTCTTGCCATTTCTTCGGGTCGATGAGTTCTTTGAGTTTCTTGTCAGTGAGTTTGATGTCGTTTGATTGGAGATATTCTCTTATCTCCATGACATTGTCGGCAAGTCCCTCGAACACGCGCTGTCCATAACTGTCATAAAGCCAAACTGAGATTTCTCGATTGCTCTTTTCAAAAAGTAGTTCTTCAGCTTTTGCAAAGTCCATCTGACTACGGAGACGTAGCGGACGCATAATACTTACACTGAAAAAGCGGAAGTCATCATTGTCGAATATCTTTGAGGACACGGGATATTCGGCGGTCGCTTCATGCTCAACAAATTGATTGTAAGTCTGCATTATAAAGCCACGCATTTTTTCAGTAATCTCACAGTTGCGATTACCCTGATTTTTGCGGAGCGGCTCTGCTGCCTGCGACGCATCAATGAGCTGTACTTTGCCTCTGCGTTCCTCCTTCTTATAATTGGTGAGAACCCAGCAATAGGTTGAAATACCTGTGTTGTAGAAGATATTATTCGGTAACTGGATAATAGCCTCGACCATGTCGTTCTCAACGAGAAAACGGCGGATATTGCTCTCGCCACTGCCAGCGTCGCCGGTGAAGAGTGACGAACCATTGTGAATTGACGCGGCGCGACTGCCTTGCGGTTGCAGTTGGAGAGCCTTCATCTTGTCAACAAGTTCCATCATAAAGAGCAACTGACCGTCGCTGACACGAGGCACAGAAGCGTAGTTCTCAACATCGCCCACGAAATTGGGAAGTGGAACATAGAAGCGTTCATCGAGAAGAGTCTTGTCGTCAAACATCTTCTTTTTATCCTCGCTCCATGATTTGCCGTATGGTGGATTGGTGAGCATAAAACCGAATTGCTTGCCACTGCGGGTATCGTCAGGCACAAGAGTGTTGTCGAGGTGTATTCCGTCAGGATCCACGCCTTTGATAATGAGGTCGGACTTGCATATAGCAAATGTCTCTGGGTTTACCTCATTGCCATTAAGACGGATGGCGGTCGGGTCAACACCATTCTCTACCAGATACTCGTAGCTTTCTGTCAGCATACCACCGGAGCCACAGGCGGGATCATAGATGGTGATAATCTTGGGCAGGTCGTGCATTATGGGCGCGAAAACGAGGTCGCAAAGCAACGCAATCACATCGCGGGGAGTAAAGTGCTCACCGGCTTCCTCGTTGTTCTCTTCGTTGAAACGACGGAGTAGTTCCTCGAATACCTGACCCATGCCGATATTGGAAAGAGCCGGGATAATCAGTCCGTCAGGGTCACGCTGTGGCTTATCAGTAAGGTTGAGGTATGGGTCAGTAACACGCTCGATAATGGCAAGGAGTCGGTCGCGGTCGGTCAGTTTCTTTGCCTTGTTGTAGAAGTCAAAGCTCTTCAGTACCTCATGAACGTTGGTGCTGAATCCATTGAGATATTCAATAAAGTTGGTGAGCAGAACCTCTTTGTCGCCTGTGGCCTGAGACTTCAGACGTGAGAGAGTCCACTTGCTTGTATTGTAGAAATTCTGTCCGGCAGCCTCTTTCAGACCGTCTTCATCCTTGACTCCGCCTTTTATCTGATAATCATATTCCTCTTCAACGGCATCCTTGGTAGGTTCAAGTAGGGCGTCGAGTCGGCGGAGTACAACCATCGGGAGTATGACGTCGCGATATTGGCCGCGGACAAAAACATCGCGCAGAACATCGTCGGCAATGTTCCATATCAGACTGACCATTTGAGCGTGAGAGCTATCCATCTCTATTTCCGTGATTTATTAGTTGACCAAAATGAAAAATTTGTCTGAACCTCTTTGAGAAAATCCTCATTTTCAAGGTTCAAAGAGCCAACCCAATTTATAATATCCAAAAGGCAGTTTAACCCTGTGATGTTGGCGTAGGGGGCTGTGTTATTACGGATATATCTACATATTGGTAGTGGCTTTTGGGGGTCAAAACCGTGACTCCCCGGATTGCAATAGTATTGGGAGAGGTAATGAAAGGCCCCTTGAATGTGTTTGGGGATATGTGTATTATGCTGATCCCGACTAAAATATTTACTTACGTCTCCAAGAATGTTTGACTTATCCGGTTCAACGCCGATGAAACCCTTATACCTAAGATTGTAACCGATTGAGTCAGCTATTTTTCTAATAGTATTGGGTATAGCATCGTTTGTCGAGAAATTCATTTTTGTCTGAGCCATTAAAAGGTCAATGAACTCAGGTTCATTAAAAATGCCAATCTCGGTTTTATATTTTCGTAGAGTCTTGGTCACTTCAGACTGCTCGACAGCTTTTTTAATAGCGGCAAAAAGTTCATCGATACTTTGACCTGTAATTGTGTTGGCGGTACCGGGCTTAGTATAGTAAGCCACATTATCCCAGTTTCGATATTGCTGAGGCACAATTTTCTCTATCATTTCAAACCCTTCATAGCCACCGGCTGTATATACGAACCAAGGTATTTCAATAGACCTTGCATATATACCGGCTATTGCATGACTGAGAGCTGATAAATCTTCTTCCTCTTCGGTGTCCGAAATTTTACAGTTGGCGTCCAAAATGATAGTTTCAAAGAAGTTGGACTTATTATCCAACAGACTCATTCCGTCCTGTACGGTTTCCGCTACAGTTATGTCGATGCCGCACCTCCCCGCTTGATCAATAAAGCCATTAGTCGGCTCATCGTCAATCCATAAGGCTTTAATGCGGTATGTTATGTCTTTATTATCCATATTACTCCACTACTAAAGGTAATACAATCTCAAAACCGACATTAAACCCGTCGTCCGATTCTTTTTGATGAAATGTGATGTTTCCGCCAAAATGTTCGATGATATGACGGGCTTGCCAAGTGCCGATTCCGGTGCCTTTGCCAACTCCCCAAGTAAACATCTTTTTTGCAGACATACCTTTAGGGAGAGGAGCACCATTGTTGTCGATGACTAACCGAACCATGGGAGTGTTGTCAACAACTGTATTAGAAATGGTAATGCGTATTGCATAATCCTTTCGATCTGGATTTATGAAACCATATTTAGAGGCATTTGTGCATAGATTTTCAAACACAGTGAGAAGGTCCTCTTTTGCTATATAAGCAATTAAAGAGTTAACCTGATTTGCATCACCATTTTCATCTTGGTCACACTTAGGGGGCATCACTGCTATTTCGTACTGATCATTTTTGTGAAACACCTTATATGCTTCTGCAAATTGTATAATATTGATATTCTCTGGTTCTCCAAACGATTTTTCATCTGTGAAATGGGAAATGAGGTCAGCAAGAGACACAATATCCTCTTGCAGTTTGCGTGCATACGCTTCCAGATCTGTCTGCGAGTAGGCGGACACTATTGCAGACTTATTGAAGTCTCCATTCTGAGAAGCAATAAAGTCAGCCAAGACATTTGATGAGGGGATTATCTCATTGAGACGTTGCCCGATGCGATGCTTACGCATACGCATATCCTTTTGATACTCTTCAAATTGTTTGATCCGCAGAGTCTCAACCTCCATACCAAGTTCTTTGATTAAAGAATCTTGATAATCATGAATAGTATTCTCCTGTTGTGCCAAGTCAATCTCTTGATTGCTCAGTATCGGGATGGCAATTTTAATATGACGGAGTGCGTCAAGTGTAAGATTACTCCCGGTATTACCACTGGCCAAAGATTCAACTTGCCTCAGCACATACGGCTGATTTAACTGCGAAACAATGTATAATGGCAATACATTGTCCTTCTTAGGGATAAAGGCAATATAACTGCTGTGGCAATACAAAGTTTCACCTGCTGGTCTTACAAGAACACCTCTTATTCCACGTGCACCCGACATCATCACACACTCCTGTGTGAGTTTTAAGCAATGAGGGGGCAGCTCTTTCTCAGTGAAATCCTCAGGCGTGAATACTTTCAGTTTGTTGGTTGTAACCAACGACTGGAATGTTGCAAATTTACCTCTCGTTTCAGCGTCTGTTGCCCTTTCACGAACAAAGATACCCAAATCTTCGAGAGTCATCAACTCACATTTCTCCGGGATCTCAACCAGATAGTCCAGATAGTTGCGAGGATTAAATGAATAATCCTTTGTTATAATATCTGAATATGAGACTGCCCTTACAGAACCAGAGTCAGAATTGTTGAGTAGTGCAATAGCGGCGGATACATCAAGCTTTCTTCTATGCCCATCGAGAATAAAACAACCTGTAGCATCTACAAATTTCACGGATTGTTGATGCTGATGGTTGGGATCCAACACAATGATTGAAGTTTTAACCAGAGTAGTATTGAATATGCCGGCAGGTAACGACACAACCATATCAACACATCCCATATCCAGCAAATCCTTTCTTAAAGAATGGCAGAATCCTCCACCGGTGCATACGTGGTCTGTTACAACAGTTACACTCCTTCGATACAAATGAGCGAATTTGCGAAGCGTAAGGGTTTCGTAGTCATTTGCCCCTTGGTCATATGTTTCCTCGAATGGAACTTTGACACCAAAAGGAGGAGTGGCGATGGCGGCATCACACCATGGCTGTTCAATTAAAGCTCGCGATGTTAGTATTGAACCGTTGACATATGATGCCATAAGCCGAAGATTTCCAATAGCACTAATGATTGGGCTAATCTCTTCCCCAAGATAATCATCACACCAGTTGCTAAGTGTGACCCCGTATGAGCCTATTCCGGCAAACGGATTATATACTCGTCCTTGCACACGACCGAGAATACTACTCGCAAGTCTTGTGACTTCGGTCGGCTGAAAATGCTCCTCCAAGTTCATGAGAGCGAACACACGTCGTAGAGCCTGATCGAACAATGTCAGGAAGTTTTCTTCAAACCATTGTGAGTTTAGATCCAGAAGGGAACGAGTCGTATCGATGAGCATTGCGGCAGCAGCTTCTTCCTTACTCCATTCAACCATTCCTGCCCATCCGGATTCAACAGTATCTTTAATTGTTGAACTATTCCGGAACACCTCAACGATTTTTTGTAGGCATGAGTCTCCTTCAATTCTTCCTACAACAGTCAACGAAAATGCTGACGTGTTTTCAAAAAGATGTTTTGTATCTTCTTTCCAAATTTCGTCGACACAGCTGATGCTTGTTAATGTCTGGGAAAGTTCGTTAACTTTTGCCCCTTTATAATCGGCCTCTACCGAGAGCTTATTTTCTTTGCGCAGATATAACGCAAGAAGAATCCAATAAGGATTGTGGTAGTTATAGCCACAAAACTTGTCAAGGATTGCGTTGAAGGAGCGGGTGCTGTTGGAGGTCGAATTTATCATTTCGGTCGGCTGTTAATACGTTAAACTTCTTTCTTCGATTGCAAAGTTACGACCTATGTGTGAAGTGAGTTCTCACACATTCATATTTCTCGCACGTATTTTTTAGGATATCTCTTATTTCCTCTCTCAACGATGAAGGGGAAAGGACTTCTACATCGCTTCCAAATGAAAGAATGAGAGACTTTAATTCTTTATTTACAATCACATGCAAAGAAACTTCTCTTTCTGATTGGTTTATTTTCATTGAAGGATGCAGAGGCTTTGATATAATATAGGGAAAGCGATTTTCAGAAAATTTTAGATTGATGTCTTCTGCGTGTAAATCTGAGATGCCGCTTACGCCTATTGCATCAAATAAGTATTCGTTAATGTCTTCTATAATTGTGTCAGGGACATAATCAAGATGCTTGGGCTCAATGGATTTTATACGATCCAATGCTAAAGTTGTAACATTCCCTCGTTCGGCACTTCTTCCAAAAACAAACCAACGGTTATTAAACTGTTTGAGAAAATAGGGATGTATTGATATTTGGATTGGCGTTTTCCCGAATGGTTCGTAATTAACACATATTGGTTGCTTGTTAACGATATAACCATATATATCGTTAAAGAAACCAAGCCCGGCAATATCTATGTTGCTATCAAAACTCACTACATTTTGTCCTGATTCTGCTACCTTATATTTAGATTTAAGTTTGCATACGATATCTTCAATCCACTCAAACTGTGGTAACCCATTAAAAGTTAGAAAGACTTGAAGTGCAGACTCCAATTTAGTAATTTCTTCATCTGTTAATGGTTTCTTTAAGATTGAGTAAGTGGGATCAGAATAGAAATAATATACAAATCGACCTTCTTTGCTTTTCTCAATTGGTGCATAATACTTAGGAGAGCACATTAAGAACTGAATGTCGTCATAAATTTGCTTTTTGCTGATGCAAGGTTTATCAGGATCGGAATATTGGGGATCGCCGGTTTCACGATAGAGCGCTTCATTACAAGCTCTCCGAAGATCCTCGATGAAGAATCTTCGGGAAGTATTACGGAAGCACTTATCAAGAGCCTCATATCGTATGCTTGCCTTTTTATTGTCAGACATTCTGATTAAAGCAATCTTATTATAGCGAAACTCCAACATAGCATCTGAAGGCCGACCAAAGCCCGTAACGACTACACTGGAGTTCTCAAAGGTGTTTCGGCTCGCGCCGTATGTCTTTGTTATTTAGATGGTCATATTTTCAGATTTCATTCGTCTTGAATATGCAAAGTTAGCGAAAAAATCGCAATTCATTGCTATTAAATGCCGTAAAACATCGGTCATAGACTTTGAAACTAAAGATTTCGTACAGCTCAACAAGAAAAATCATAAAATGTGAGATTTTTTTGAAGTTTTTTCCGGCTACGCAGATAGGCTGCATTCGGGCTATCTAACTTTGCAGTGTCAAACAAAAGGAAGTATGGGTGAGCGGTCGAAACCAGCCCCCCCGCTAAGGGGCCGAGCCTCCCAAAAGGCTCCGAAAGTCGAATATTTCTGCTTCCGCGAATACTGGGGTGTCGCATAGCGGCTATTGCAGGAGACTGTAAATCTCCCGTCTTCGGACATCGTAGGTTCGAGTCCTACCGCCCCAACAAATATATGTTTCCGTAGCTCAGTGGATTAGAGCGTCACGCTACGAACGTGAGGGTCGCAGGTTCGACTCCTGCCGGAAATACAAGTGAATACTTCCGTAGCTCAGCGGAATAGAGCATCCCACTTCTAATGGGACGGTCGCAGGTTCGATTCCTGCCGGAAGTACCGAAATAAATAACGGCTTTGACAATATGCCGAATGTCGGTTATGTCAAAGCCTTCTTTTTATGCGTCTTCAAGCAGAAGTTCAAGCTTATGTTTTACCTTTGATAAGACTTCGCCGAGTTCATGGACGGGCATGACTGTCTCAAATTCTCTCAACTTGTCGATTGCGTCGGAAATGAGGTCACACATATTTGAGTCCAACGGCGAATTTGATATAGAGTAGTCCTCATCGGAGTATCTGTAGAACTTGCCTTCGTAAACCTCAATCGGTGCTTCGTAGCCGAGTTTATCAGACCTCATCACTTGTATGTCGGCCTGAACGGTTCTTACTGAAACGCCCCTGGTTATTCCCTCCATTTCGTACAAGGCGTCGGAACAAGCCTCGACGAGATCATCCAGAGTCCACCGCCTGTACTTGTTCCTCAGGCACCGGTCTATGGTTTTGTATCTTATTAGTGCATTTTTGTTTACTGGCATGGCTGCGATAATAGTCTTCTTTGTTCATAATTAAATTGTTTTTGGGTGCCATGCCGTGACAATAGGATAAGCCATAACAGGGCACAAAAAAGTCGGAAAGTGTTGTGGACCTTCCGACTGTTTTATCCTGATTGTCTGTGGTTACGTTATTTCAACTTATACAGACCGCATTGGTATATCGTCGGAGCAATCCACCGGGCACACTTCGGTAGCCTCTATAACTGATGCAATAGAGACTGCTGTCGAAGCTGCGATAGCTACGGCGAAGCATTGTGAACGATATGTTGAGTTGCGTTGTCTGCATTGTTTTCTTTTTAGTATGCGCTCGAAAGCGAGTGCAATTATTTAATCGCGAGTGGAAACTTAGCGCATGTCGGCTTTAGCCGGTGCGCGATGCCGAAGGCAAAGTTATCCACCGCAAAGTTACCTGATTTTCAGCAAATAGCCAAATGGCTTCTGAAATCTGGGCGCAAAATTACAACATTGCTACGCAGTCTATTTGCGTACCCGAGATTTTTATTCTATGCCGATGGCTTCTTGGATCAGATGCTTGGCGCGAGCTTCGACCATTGCATTCCACAGACGGGAGTCCTGAAGTTTTGACATAGGGATGTACTGTTGGAAACGTGAGAAGAACTCAAGCGGCTTCTCAATATTCCAGTTAGTGATGACTTCACCCCAGTTTACCTTGTCGGCAAACTTTTCGAGCAGACGCCAGTTGTTGTAGATGTCGTCACGATTGGAGAGAGCCTTCCAATCCCACTTGGACGCAAACTTCTGAAGCGTTGACTCCGAGAGAAGGTTTTCCGGGCATGAACGGGAAAATTCATTCCAATGTATTTTGTTGGCAAACTTGTTGATGCCCTCGACTGTCCAGATGACATTACTATTGCCACTGACCTCTTCCCAGTCAAGTTTATCGGCAAACTTCTCAATCATTGTCATGCTGAGGCTCCCGCTTTGAGAGACTTCTTTCCATGCCTCAGTTTCAAGAACTGAGTTAAGGAAATCATTACTTGTAATAGGTTCCATATCTTTGGACGTTTTTAATGTTTCTTCGCTTTGGCAAAGCGCTAAAGCGGTTGTTCGATGCAAAGGTAGAATGGTGATGTATCAAAGTGCGATACAGGATTAAAATTTTTATCAGTCCCACCATTTTTTCATGTTATGGTCAAGCCATCTCCATAGAATATGGAAAGCCTTGTCGCGGTATAATTCTTTGAGAAATGACTCGTGTAGGTCGCCACCATGGTCACGTTTGCGAGAGTATCTGCCGGCTGTCCGCAGGTTTACGTGTTTGCCTTTTATATCAGACCAGTCTGTTTTGGCTATCTCCATGAGATTTATAACGCGAGTTCGGGATAACACAAGACCCAACGGCTGGTCTGCAAATGGACATAGAT
>OJNP01001533.1_pt1 | contig 11334 bp, 8 predicted proteins | sample 1597921 | NCBI WGS metagenome assembly OJNP01 (sample SAMN01915213, study PRJEB22387) | human gut metagenome | isolation source: stool | host: Homo sapiens | place: USA | reverse complement strand
CCTCACCGGCCGTTACAACTTCCTCGAGCGCCCCTGGGGTCCCATCGAGCCCTTCGACGTGACGCTGCCCGCATGCCTGCGCGCGAACGGCAACTTCTGCCACATCACCACCGACCACTGCCATTACCTGCGCACCGGTGGCGAGGGTTATCTGCAGGAGTTCAACACCTGGGACTACTACCGCGGCCAGGAGGGCGACCCGTGGGTCAGCCGCATCGACGAGCCGGGCAACATGCCCGAGACCTTCTACGGGCGCGTGCGCGAGCAGTATCAGAAGAACCGTCAGCTGTGGCCGAACGAGGAGGACATGCCGAGTCCCAAGACCTTCCAGTCCGCCTGCGACTGGATCGACGGAAACGCCGGGGCCGATGACTTCTTCCTCATGGTCGAGGCCTTCGATCCGCATGAGCCCTTCGACGTCCCGGACAAGTACATGGAGATGTACGGCGGCACCGGCGGGCTCGACCGCGACTATTTCGAGATCCCCGAGTACAAGCGCGTATCCGCCACCGACGTGAACCCCGAGGCGGAGGATTACCTGCAGCGCCGCTACAAGGCCCTGGTCACCATGACCGACCACTGGTTCGGCAAGCTCATCGACAAGCTCGCCGAGCGTGGCATGCTCGAGGACACCATGGTCATGGTCACCACCGATCACGGCTACTTCCTGGGCGAGCGCGACTACATGGGCAAGAACTACATGCACCTGTACAACGAGCTCGCGCACCTGCCGTTCATCGTGCACTTCCCGGGCAACGCCCGCGCGGGCGAGCACGCCCATCAGCTCACGCAGGCCATCGACATCATGCCCACCGTGCTCGATGCCCATGGCTGCGAGATTCCGGCGGATGTGTGCGGCGCCTCCCTGGTCCCGCTCATGACCGATCCCGACGCGCCCACGCGCGACTACGCCCTGTACGGCGTGCACGCCATGACCGTCAACGTCACCGACGGGCGCCACACCTACTTCCGCGCCCCGGTTCCCGGCAACCAGCCTTGCTTCGAGTACGCCGCGCTGCCGCACACCATCCGCAAGAAGATGGGTTCGGATTGTCCGGAGGAGATCGAGTGCGGTCGCTATTTCAAGCGCACCAAGTACCCGCTGTTCAAGATTCCCTGCAGGAAGCCGGCTCAGATCGAGGGTGCCGCGCCCCTCGCCGAGGTTTCCGAGACCATGCTGTTCGATCTCGAAAGCGACTACGGTCAGGTGAACAGCCTCGCCGGCAAGGGCGATCCGGCGGAGCAGCATATGATCGACCTGCTGCTGCGCGGCCTGGAGGAGCATGAGGCCCCCGCCGAGCAGAAAGAGCGCCTGGGCCTCGGCTAAGTCAACGGCGTCGATTGTGCGGGCCGGATGCCGCCCCCTCGGGTAAGGTGGTGGTGTCCGGCCTTCGGAACGAGGGCGATCCCGTGCGAAGGGGGCGTGTGCCATGTGCGCGAAGCATATCGGCTTCTTGATCAAACCGGCGTCGAGCGCCTGCAACATGCGCTGCAGATATTGCTTTTACTGCGACGTGGCCGCGCATCGCGAGGAGCGCCGCGCCCGTGTCATGGGCTGGGATGTCGCCGACGCGATCATAGAGCGCGCCCTCGCCGTCGCCCCAGACGCCCACGTGTCATTCGCCTTCCAGGGCGGCGAGCCCACGCTCGCGGGTCTGGATTTCTTCCGCTCCTTCGTCGCTCGGGTGGAGGAGCGCCGCGATCGTCAGCAGGTGAGCTGGGCGTTGCAGACGAACGGCTATCTGATCGATGGGGAATGGGCCGCGTTTTTCCGCCAGCACGGGTTTCTCATCGGGGTCTCGGTCGACGCCTATCGCGACCTGCATGACTCGATGCGTCCCGACGCCCATGGTGCAGCCACGTACGCTCGCGTCATGGGCGGTGTGCGCCTGTTGCGCGAGAGCGGCGTGGACGTCAACATCTTGTCGGTTCTCACCTCGCAGATGGCGGCGCATCCCCAGCGCGTCTTCTCCTTCATCAAGCGGGAGGGGATTACGCACATCCAGTTCATTCCGTGCCTGCCCGGCCTCGACGACGAACATGACGCGTTCTCACTCGGCCCGCGGGAGTTCTCGTCCTTCTATCGTCGCCTGTTCGACCTGTGGTGGCGCGAGCTGGGAGCCGGGAGCTATGTGAGCATCTGGCTGTTCGAGAACATCATGCAGATGGCGCTCGGGCAGTTTCCCTCGCAATGCGGGATGCTCGGCCGCTGTGCCCCGCAGTTCGTGGTGGAGAGCGACGGCTCGGTGTACCCATGCGACTTTTACGCCTTGGACGAGTACCGCGTGGGTGATATCCGCAACGATGACCTGGAGGCCATGGCGACCTGCGAGGCGATGCACGCGTTTTTGCGAGAGCCCCGTCGCGCCTGCTCGCAGTGCGCGGACTGTCCCTTCGAGGGCATGTGCCATCGCAACTGCAAGCGCTTGAACATCGCGTATTACGACGAGGGGTACTGCGGCCTGCGCGAGTTCCTCGAGTACGCCTATCCCGGCCTTCAGCGCGTGGCGCGCATGTTCGCCCGGCGTTAGCGTCCGTCGTCGGACGTGCGTCCCGGCTTCCGCCTATCCGTCTCTATTCTCGTGAGCTTGGAGGTTCCCATGGCCAATCGACCCAACGTGCTCCTCATCATGTGCGATCAGATGAGGGGCGATTGTCTGGGTATAGACGGGCACCCGGATGTGAAGACGCCCTACCTCGACACACTCGCCGCCGACGGCATGCTGTTCGAGAACGCCTACTCGGCGTGTCCGAGTTGCATTCCCGCCCGCGCCGCCCTCTTCACGGGTAGGACGCCTGCCGGCACGGGCCGCGTGGGATACAAGGACGGTGTCGCGTGGGAGTACGACCATATGCTCGCGCAGGAGATGCGCGACGGCGGCTACCAGACGGCCGTGGTCGGCAAGATGCACGTGCACCCGCCGCGCCTCGGCTGCGGCTTCGAGCACGTGCGCCTGCACGACGGCTACATCGGGCATTACCGTAAGGCGAACCTGCCCTACTGGATGCACCAGAACGTCTCAGACGACTACATGCGCTTCCTCAAGGACGAGCTGGGTGAATTCGCCGACGTGAACGGAACCGGCGTGGAGAACAACTCGTGGATCACGCACCCGTGGGCATACGAGGAGCGCCTGCATCCCACCAACTGGGTGGTCGACGAGTCCATCCGCTTCCTCGAGACGCGCGATCGCACGCGCCCGTTCTTCCTCATGACGAGCTTCGTGCGGCCCCATCCGCCCTTCGACGCGCCGCAGACCTACTTCGACCTGTATCGCGATATGGAGTTGCGGGCCCCCGCCGTCGGCGACTGGGACGACGCGGGCGTCACCGAGCGCGAGGGCATGATTCTGGACAGCGTGCATGGCTGTCGCGACGCCGAACTGCGTCGCGAGGCCATGGCGGGCTATTACGCCTGCATCACGCATATGGACCACCAGATCGGCCGCCTCATCACCGCGTTGGAGAACGATGAGACCTACCACGACACCGTGGTGGTGTTCTGCTCCGATCATGGCGAGATGCTGTTCGACCACAGCCTGTTCCGCAAGGTTTTACCCTACGAGGGCTCCACGCGCATCCCCTTCATCGTCCATGTGGGCAAAAACGTCGAGCTGGCGCGCGGCGAGCGCGTCCGCGGCGTGAGCGAGAGCACTGTCGAGCTCATGGACCTCATGCCCACCATTCTCGAGGCGTGCGGCCTTCCCGTGCCCGAGGGCGTCGAGGGCTCATCGCTTCTGGGGGAGCTCGCCGGCATGGCTCCGCTCGACCGCGCCTATCTGCACGGCGAGCACAGTGGCAGCCGCGAACAGTCCAACCAGTGGATCGTGACCCCGCACGACAAGTACATCTGGTTCACGCAGACGGGCGTGGAGCAGTACTTCGACTTGGATGCCGATCCGCGCGAGTGCGTGAACCTCATCGACCGTCCGGAGTGCGCCGAGCGCATCGCCGAGCTCCGCGCGCTTTTGATCGGGGAGCTCGCAGGCCGCGAAGAGGGGTATGTTAAGGACGGTGAGTTAAGGGTCGGGTGCAAGCCCGCCGTCAATCTCGAGCATCCTCGTCGCTAGTAGAAAGGCAAGAACATGGATATGAAGACTGTCGGTATCGTGGTCATGGTGGTCGCGCTCGCGTTCACCATCTACATGGAGGTGCAGAAGCGCACCACCTTCGCCAAGCTCGAGGCCTATCTGCGCGAGGGCGATCTGGAGAATTACCTGAAGGTCCTCGACCGTCCCCTCATCAACGTTTTGTATCCCAAGTACAACGTCCTGTTCATGCGCCTGAACGCGCTGCTCGCCATGGATGACGCCGAAAAGACGGCCGCCGTCATCCGCGAGATGGGGTCGCTCAAGATGAACGATGAGCAGAGGATCGCGCTCGCGGTCAAGGCCTTCACCTTCTACGTGGAGATCGAAGACGAGCTCCATGCGCGCGAGGTGCTGGAGTACCTCGAGGCCAATGGGGACGAGTCCATGGCCAAGGCGAACCGCCGCACCTACGACATCTTCCTCAGGGGTTCCCATGCCTACATCGATGAGATGGAGAGCGCCCTGTCCGACGCGAGCGGAGTCGAGGAGGCGCTGTTGTGCCAGATGCTCGCGATCCAGTACGACAACAAGGGAGACAAGGACCGCTCCGCTTCGTATCGCGAGCGTGCGGAGCGCTCGCTCGACGCGGTCGTCTCCAAGTAACAGGGAAGGATTCGAAAAGTCCGTATGCTTGCGATCGTATTTGCCATTGCGTTCTTCGCCTCCACCATCGGCGCCATTTGCGGAATCGGCGGCGGCATCATCATCAAGCCCGTCATGGATGCCGTCGGCGCCGCGGATGTCGCGACCATCAACTTCCTATCCGGATGCACGGTGCTGTCGATGACGTGCTACTCGGTGATCAAGTCGAAGGTCTCGGGGGACTCCAAGATCGATCCGAAGATCGACACCCCGCTTGCCGTCGGCGCGGCTGTGGGCGGTTTGGTGGGGCGCCAGATGTTCTCCGCGGTCGCATCGTTCTTCGGCGACGCGAACATCGCCGGCGCCGTGCAGGCGGGAACGCTCATGCTCGTTACGGTGGGGACGCTGCTGTACACCCTGAACAAGGAAAAGATCGCCACCCGCAATGTCAACGGAGCCATTCCCTGCATGACCATCGGCCTGGTGCTGGGCATCTCCTCCTCCTTCCTGGGTATCGGAGGAGGGCCCATCAACCTCGTGGTCCTGTTCTACTTCTTCACCATGAGCACCAAACGAGCGGCCCAAAGCTCGCTGTACATCATCTTGTTCTCGCAGGCCGCCAGCACGATCGCGGCGATTGCGGGCGGCGTGTCCAACCTCGACGTCGCGCTGCTCGCGGGCATGGCCGTTTGCGGCATCCTCGGCGGTATCGCGGGTCGCGCCGTGAACAAGCACATCGACGATGCCGCGGTGGACAAATTGTTCTGCTGCCTCATGGTCGCCATCATTTTGATCAGCGGTTTCAACGTGGTGCGATACTGCGGTTGATCTCGGACCCCTGACAATCAAATAGCTGATATGAAGGTCGAGGGTCTGTGCCGGTGGATACCGGTAGAAACCAATACGCCCCCTGCGGCGGCGGTGCTGACAGGGGGCGCGTGCGTTTAATGATGATTGTTTAAGACTAATGGATGCCGCATTGCCTACAATCGGCGGGTCTGGGCGACGCGTTTGAACCAGTACGCGCTGGCCTTGGGCGTGCGCTGCTGGGTTTCAAAGTCAACGTAGAAGAAGCCGTAGCGCTTGTTATAGCCGTTGGTCCAGCTGAACTGGTCCTGCAGGCTCCACATAAAATAGCCGCCAACGTCGACACCGCATTCGATGGCCTTGAGGATCCAGCGCAGGTGGTCTTCGACGTATGCGATGCGCTCGGAATCGTCCACGGTGCCATCGACAAGCTGGTCCTTGCGACCCATGCCGTTTTCGGTGATAAACAGCTGCTTGTAATTGGGATAGCGCAGCGAAATATCCATCATAAGGTCGAACAGGCCCTTGGGATAGATGATCCAATCCCAGTCCGTGGTGGGAACGCCGGGACGTACGGCGCGCTCGCCCACGCCCGCCACGCGCCAGCGACCGGTGCCCTTGTCGCCTGTGCCGTTGTGATGAAGGTCGGTCTCACCGTCGAACGCCTTGAGAAAACGGCTTTGGTAATAGTTGATGCCCAGGCAGTCGTTGAGCTGCGCGGCGCGGCGCATAATCGAGAGGTCATCGTCCAAAAACTCGACTGAGCCGTTGCTCGCCTGGCAGAGGTGCTCGATGATCTGGAGCGTATCGGGCGCATAGTCGCCGCGGAAGGTGGCGTCGAGCAGCAGGCGGTTTTGCAAAACGTCGTCGTTTTTAGCTGCCTGGATGTCGCCGGGGCAGGCGGGGTCATAGGGGTACTTGTATTCCAGTGCGTGGATGACGCCGATCGTTCCGGGATAGCCGCCCTGCTTGTAAGCCAAGACGGCGCGGGCGTGGGCGAGCATCATGTTGTGCTGGGCCTGCAGGCACTCGTGCAGGCAGCCCTTCTTGCCCTGCGGCCAGGTGCCCTCGACGTAGCGGTTGAGCGTGGCCGCTGCGATCTCGTTGAACGTGAACCAGCGGGTCACCTCAGGGTATTCGTCAAAGCAGAAGCGGGCATACGCCTCAAAAGCGTCGATGGTGTCGCGGTTGAGAAAGTCGCCGTTGGCGTAGATCGCGGCGGGGGAGTCGAAGTGGTGCAGGGTCACGTATGGCTCGACTCCGTGGGCGCGGCAGCTGGCAAAAAGGTTGTGGTAGAAGGCGACGCCCTCGGGGTTGGACTCGCCCACGCCGCCATTGGGAAAGATGCGGCTCCAGGCGATCGACACGCGGATGCCGTTCATGCCAAAGCGCTCGCACAGCTCGAGGTCGCTATCGTAGCGGTTGTAGAAGTCGCAGGCGGGCTCGGGCGAGAAGCGGCCTTGCTGGGCGAGGTAGTCGTCCCATGCGACCTTGCCCTTTCCATGGGATTGGCAAGCGCCTTCTACCTGGTAGGCGGCGGTGGCGCCACCAAAAACAAAGTTGTCGGGAAAGCGCTGGAAGGTATCGGCGGGGGAGATGTGGCTCATGGCGAATCCAATCTTGTTTGAAGGGCTGAAAGGGGTTGGGGGCGGTTCGGGAGAAAACGGCAGGGCGTGCTGCTCCCGGACCGCGGAAATGGGGAATCTATTCGAGCGCGCTACTTCATGCGCAGGAATCTAGATGCCCAGTTGCTGGGCTACGAATGCCAGCGATGCCTCGCCGTCGCGGGTGAGGTCGATGTACTGCTTGCCGCGGGTGACGCAGCAAGCGACGCCCATGCGCTTGCCGTCGGCCTTGAGGTCGTCGAAGTAAGACGCTGCCTGGGGCGCCAGGATAACAAGGTCAAAGTCCGGCATGATGTCCAGATGGCTGCCGTAGGCATCTGCTGCGGTCTCAAGGTCGATGTCGTGCTCGCGGGCGGCCTTGGCCAGCGCGTTGGCGAGCAGGCCGGAGGTTCCGCCTCCCTGGCACAGGACAAGGACACGACGGCCGTCGAGCGCTGCATAGGGGTTGCCCGCCGCATCGGTGGTGCTGGACGAGGCGCTGGCGGCTGCGTCATCAGATGCAGCGGGGGTGGCATTACCCGCAGACTCTTCGTCCATAGACTGGCCGGCGGCACGCTTTTTCTCTGCTGCCATGCTCGCGGCGGCCTGGGCGACGGCACCGGTGGCGACACTTGCCGTATCCGCCTTGCCCTGGAATGCGGCGTTCATGGCAGCCTGCTTCTGGGCGGCGCGCTGTGCGACCTCAGCCTGATCGGCCTTGGCTTCTTCGGCGCACTTCTCGCGGTCATATACCTTGAAGAAGGGGAAATAAATGAGGAAATCGACAATCAGCAGGGCGGGAATGAGCAGGAACGCAAGGGGCTGAAGTCCCAGACCCATGGCGATGCCCAAAGGCGCGGGGGTGGTCCAGGGAAGGCTGAACATGAAGCCGTTCATACCCAAGACGTCGATGAAGAACTTGGTGATCCAGATATTGGCGATGGGTGCGAAGATGAAGGGGATGAAGAAGATGGGGTTCAAGACCATGGGGGCGCCGAAGAGGAACGGCTCGTTGACGCCAAAGCAAACCGGCACGGCTGAGGCACGGCCCACGGCGCGCATCTCTTTGGACTTGGCGAGGAAGGCGAACATGAAGCAGATCACCAACGTGGCGCCGGTGCCGCCCATGGCGACGACGAAATCCTGAAGCGGTTTGGTGAGGACGGCGGTTGCGTGCTCGCCGGCCTGGTACATGGCCATGTTGAGCTCGAGGTTGGAGATGAGGGCGGCGGAGATTGCGGGCTCGACGATGGAGGGGCCGTGGACGCCCACAAACCAGAAGAGTGACATGGCGCCGTAGATGATGGCGAGGCCAACATAGCCGTCTGCCGCGGAGAAGAGCGGCTGGAACACCTGGATAACGCCTTGGGCGAAGCAGAAGCCAAAGATGTTGCGGAATGCAAAGTCAAAGCCCCAGAAGAAGACCAGGCAGACGCCAAAGGGGATGATGTCCTTGAAGGTCTGGGAGATATTGGGCGGCACCTGTTCGGGCATCTTGATGGTGATGTTGCGCTTGATAAAGAACTTGTAGATGATGCCGGTGGCGAACGCGCAGATAAAAGCGGTTAGCAGGCCCTTGGATCCCATGTAGCCGTTGGCGAGGCCGGAGATGGAGACGCCGTTATCCGTGAAGCTGATGGCGTCGCTGGAGAGCAGCAGAAAACCGATGAGCGATGCAATCATGACCGAGATGAAGTTGATCTGGTTGTTCTTGGGCAGGTCGCGATTCTGCGCATCGCAGAAGTGCTTGGCCGTGGTGGCCGCTGCGCAGATGCCGACGATGCCCATGGAGTAGTTGTAGGCCTTCATGAGAACGTCGTTGATCTCTGCCGGCCAGTAGAAGCCCCAGACATTGGGGACGGCGCTGACCAAAAGAAAGATGCTGGAGACGATGATGATGGGCATGACGGAGATGAAGCCGTCGCGAATTGCCTTGAGGTACTTGTTGCGCGCGATGGCGTTGAAGAAAGGTTTGCCTTTCTCGATGAGCGCTATGAGCTTTTCCATGGGCCCTCCGTTTGCATGGGTTTGCTTTTGCAGCCACTAAACGTGCTGGTAGAGATGGCTGCCAGGGTGAGCATGCGCTGCTTACGAGTATGTTGTGCCCGGATGATACTCGTTATGAGCACGTGCTCATTTCTACAATGAGCACGTTAACATGAGTTGATGGCGGTGCAAGGGGCGTTGGGGGTAAAGGGATGCGAGCGGTCGATTATCGGCGGCAAGCGGCGGGATAGATGCAGGCAGAGGTGCGCGGAGAAGGCGATGGGCCTCGTCCAATGCGCACGTGCTCTTCAGCTTGCACTCAGTTGATGCTACATTTACCAGAACAGCAGTTTGAACAGCAATTCGAGCATCAATCTGAGAGCATGCGCAATGCGAGGGGAGCCGTTGGATGGAGCGGGATAACAAGATGGCGGCGGCAGATTCCGCAGTCCACAAGCCTGGTAGGGCGGTGTCCATGGCAGACGTCGCCAAGCTTGCCGGCGTTTCCCGACAGACGGTGTCGCGCGTGGTCAACGGGCAGGCGTGCGTGGTCGAGGAGACTCGAAGGCGCGTTATGGATGCCATGGACCAGCTTGGCTTTTACCCCAGCTTTGCCGGTAGGTCGTTGCGCGGTGGCAAGTACGGCTGCATCGGCCTGTGCATGTTCGATATCACCCATACGGGTAACGTCGCTACGCTGGAGGGGCTTATGTCCGCCGCCCGCGAGTACGGTTACGCCGTCACCTTGATCGAGTTTGATGAGAGCGAGTCCGTGCGCCTGCGGGACACCGTGCGTCGCCTGGCGGAGCTCCCCGTGGACGGCATGGTGTTCAACACCAACAGGACCATCGAGGATTTTGACGAGTTCGAGCCGCTCAACGGCCTGCCCACCATCATCATCTCCATGAAGGAGCACCCGCGTTGCACCACTATCGACTCCGATCAATACGGGTGTTCGCAGCTTGTGGTCGACCACCTTCGCTCGCGCGGCCATACGCAGATCAGGCACCTGGCCGGTCCCAAAGACTCGATCACGGCGGATTTCAGGACGCGCGGTTGGCGAGATTCGCTGGAGCGCGCGGGGCTCGAAGTCGTTGAGCCCCTACACGGGGATTGGACTGCGGACAGCGGCTACGAGCTTGGCGAGAAGCTCGTCCAAGACGCTGAGATGACAGCCCTCTACGCGGCCAACGATCAAATGGCCATGGGTGCCATCATGGCGCTGCGCGCCCATGGCAGGCGTGTGCCGGAAGACGTGAGTGTTATAGGCGTGGACGATTCCATGCAGGGCATGGTGCCCCACAATGACCTGACCACCGTGCGCTTCGACATGCGCGAGCGTGGCCGAAAGACGTTCGACTACTTCTTCTCCCAGCTATCGAGAGAATCTAAGGTCGAGGCGGTGCGTCTGCCGGGCGAGCTGGTCGAGCGCGGCACCGTGGCTGATCGCATATAGATGAAGAGGGGGTCGCTCGGAAAGCGGCCCCCTCATTAGTTGGGTTGTCTCAAAAGCTTGATGGCGCCTTGCGCTAGGCGAGCCTGGCTTCAAGTTGGGCGATGCGCTGGTAGGCATCGATGGTGAACTTGGTCTGCTTCTCAAGCAGCATGGTGGTCATCAGGGTGTCCTGGGCATGAACCATGATAAAGGTGACGTCCATTTCGCTGCCTCCAGCTTCCTGGGAGAGAAGCCTGGTCTGGACGTCGTGGGCGTCGATGAGAGCTTGCTTTGCAGATTCGTGAAGGGCTCGCGCCCCATCGATGTCGCCTTGGCTTGCCTTTTCGCATGCGGCGATTAGGTCGGTCTGGGCGTCGCCAGCGTAGGCGACAATCTCAAAGCCGATCATCGAGATCTCTTCTTTTGATGCCATGGTTCCTCCCATTGTATGGGCACGTGCTCATTTTGATGGGCAAACGTGCAAGCTGTTGGAATATCCGGGCAGGTCGAACAATACCATCTCAACAAAATCAAACAAGATGACACGTGATATTTACAGCGTGAGTGGCATAAAAACTGCCGTAAACGGTCTTGTATGGCTATCTACGTGGGAAATCGTTTATATTTTTACAAAGTTTAAAAAAGTTCTTGCATGTTGAAAAATGTTTGACTATGTTGGAACCTGTGAAAGGAGGACGTGGTGATCAAAGCTGAACGACAGGATAGGCTCATGCGCCTTATCGAGAGCCAGGGCACCGTTTCCGTCAAGGAGATCGTGGACGCCCTTGGTGTGTCGGACATGACTGTTCGCCGCGATTTGGAGGAACTG
>OJNP01001526.1_pt1 | contig 11410 bp, 9 predicted proteins | sample 1597921 | NCBI WGS metagenome assembly OJNP01 (sample SAMN01915213, study PRJEB22387) | human gut metagenome | isolation source: stool | host: Homo sapiens | place: USA | reverse complement strand
GACGACCGGGTGTCGGTCAAGGCCACGACCACGGAGCATCTGGGCTTCGAGGGGCGCGAGGAAGGCATCTCCGTCTCCGCCGTGGCGCTTATTTACCGTCCTGCGGACAGGAAATAATTCAGAATTTACAATTCAGAATTCAGAATTGCTTATATTTGTACGATCAAACACCAAACCGCGACGCCTATGAAGCAGTAGAAAACAACCTTTCAACTCCGTGCCTGCGGGCACACGACATATAAAAAGTGCATCGGCTTTTCTTCTTACGTCGGAAAATTGGACACTTTCTAACAAGTAAGGGACTAAAGGCGGTGCTCGTGCTGTTTTACGGCGCGGGCATTTCTTTCATCTTACTTGTAGGTCGTCCAATACCTCCGACGTGGATAAAGGAATTTGTCCGCGTTTTTTATTGACTCTTAACCCTTAACCAATCTATCAAAATGAAACAAAACCGTATTCTGCTGCCGTTCTTGGCGATCTGTCTGGTCGCATGCAGCAAAGATGATGACGAAGGACATTCGAAAAACGAACAGAATGTTCCGGTAAAAGAAATTACGTTTAAGAACTGTTCTTTTACCATGGTAAAAGTAGATGGAGGAACATTCCAGATGGGAGCAACCCGTGAACAGGAGGCGAGCGGCTGGAAACCGGATCGCACCGAATATCCTGTACATAAAGTGACGCTCAATACCTTTTATATCGGAGAAACAGAGGTCACAAAGGAACTTTGGAGCGCAGTTATGGAAACAGAGTGCGACTATTCTGAATACCATAAGCCTCAAGGCGTGGAGTGGAACGACATTCAACCTTTTATCGAACGTCTCAACCAAGCAACGGGATTAAAATTCCGGTTACCGACCGATGCCGAATGGGAATATGCAGCACGGGGAGGCAACCGATCCCAGGGACACATTTATCCGGGCTCCGACATTTCGATCCTGGCGGCCTGGTGTTACAACAATGCCGGAACCTATATACTCAATGAAAACAAGTGGGATTATTGGGAGTTACGTAACAATGGAAACAGCCCGCATTATGTAAAACAGTTATTACCCAATGAACTGGGATTGTATGACATGGGCGGTAATCTTTACGAATATTGCAGTGACTGGCTGGGCGATTATCCCGAGGAACCTCAAACAAATCCACAAGGTCCGCAAAGCGGGTCTATGCGCGTTATACGGGGCGGATGTTGGGCTATTTGGTCCAATTCCGCACGCGTATCACACAGGCCTGCACAATCTTACAATTCGGATTATGTAGGTTTGAGGCTGGCCATGAGTACCGAGTAATTTCAGATAAAACGGCGCCTATAATTGATTCGGCGCCGTTTTATCCTTCATTTTCTAATCCATCCTGCGATACCACGGGTCGTTCACCCGCTTGTTCCACAGCCAGCCAATGTAGCGCATCGTGACGTCGGGCGTCAGGAGCGTCAGCACCGTTTCGCCCGTGGCGGTCGAGACGGCGAAATCGGCGTGGTAGAGCGTGTTGCCGTCCGAAATATTGAAGGAGACCGACCAGCCCCACTGCACGCGGGCCGCCCGGTAGTCGCGGACCGACATCGAATCGAAATTCAGCATCTCGACATACTGGGTGATGCCCCGTTCGGTAGGCAGGTGCACCTCGACATGGTCGACGAACACCCCGAAAAAGAAGTAGTCGGCATAGATCGAACGGATCATTCCGCCGGGCAGCTGCTGCATCGAGTTGGGGAAGAACATATAGTCGCGCGACAGCACGAGCGAGTCCATGAACTTCTCGTAGTTGGCGATACGTTCCGCCCGGCGTTTCTCGCGCACCTCGCGGCGTTCTTCCTTGGGCGACAGCACTTTTTTCTGTCCGATCACGGTAACGGCCGCCGCACAGAGCAGCAAGCCCACAACGATAATGACTGTTTTTTTCATAGCACATAAGGTTTGTTACGGCTATGAAAGCAAATTTTGTGCCGGAAGCGGGATCATGGGCCGCTTTCCGCTTCCGGAGACCGTTGCCGTCCCGGGCGTCGGCGTTTGCATACGCCGCCCTCCTTCGGGACGAGTTTCAGGGCCTCACGACAGAGCGCCCCGCCGGACAGACGGAGACGCTACAACCCCAGCTTTTTGAGGAACTGACCCGTGTAGCTGCCCTCGCACTGCGCCACCTCGTGCGGCGTGCCCGCGACGATGATCTCCCCGCCGGCCGCCCCGCCCTCGGGACCTATATCTATAATATGGTCGGCGACCTTGATGACGTCGAGGTTGTGTTCGATGACGATGACCGTATTGCCGCGGTCGACGAGCTTGTTCAGCACCTCCAGCAGCAGACGGATGTCCTCGAAATGAAGCCCCGTCGTGGGTTCGTCCAGGATGTAGAGCGTACGGCCCGTGTCGCGCTTCGAAAGCTCGGACGAGAGCTTGATGCGCTGGCTCTCGCCGCCCGAAAGCGTCGTGCAGGGCTGACCGAGCGTCAGGTAGCCGAGGCCCACCTCCTGAATGGCCCGGAGTTTCTGGTAGATATTGGGGATATTCTCGAAAAACTCCACGGCCATGTTGACCGTCATGTTCAGCACGTCGTCGATATTTTTGCCCTTGTACTTCACTTCGAGCGTCTCGCGGTTGTAGCGGTGGCCGCCGCACGCCTTGCAGCGCACGTAGACGTCGGGCAGGAAGTTCATCTCGATGGTCTGCACGCCCGCCCCGCGGCACTCCTCGCAGCGGCCGCCCTTGACGTTGAACGAGAAGCGCCCCGCCTTGAAGCCGCGGATCTGGGCGTCGGGCGTCATTTCGAACAGTTTGCGGATGTCGGAAAAAACGTTCGAATAGGTCGCCGGGTTGCTGCGCGGCGTACGGCCGATGGGCGACTGGTCGACGACGACCAGTTTGTCGATATGGCTGATGCCTTCGACGCTGTCGTATTCGAGCGGCTGCCCGAAGGAGCGGTAGAGCTCCTTCGAAAGGATCGGGCGCAGCGTCTCGTTGACGAGCGTCGACTTGCCGGAACCGCTGACGCCCGTCACGCAGATGAACTTGCCGAGCGGGAATTCGGCCGTGACGCTCTTGAGGTTGTTGCCCCGCGCCCCGCGGATCACGATGCACTGCCCCGTGCCTTTGCGGAGCGTTTCGGGAATCCCGATACGGCGGCGTCCGGTGAGGTAGTCGGCCGTGATGGAATCGGAACGCAGGATGTCGTCGATCGTACCCGCGGCCATGATATGACCGCCCTTGCGTCCCGCACGGGGGCCGACGTCGACGATGAAGTCGGCGGCGCGCATCATGTCCTCGTCGTGTTCGACGACGATCACCGAGTTGCCGGCATCGCGCAGCTCCTCCAGGCTGCGGATCAGGCGCCGGTTGTCGCGCTGGTGCAGGCCGATCGAGGGCTCGTCGAGGATATAAAGCACGTTGACCAGCTTCGAGCCGATCTGCGTGGCGAGGCGGATACGCTGGCTCTCGCCGCCCGAGAGCGAGCGCGACGAACGCGACAGCGACAGGTACCCCAGCCCTACGTCCATCAGGAAGCGCAGGCGTTCGCGGATCTCCTTGACGACCTCCTGCGCGATCTTCCACTCCTTGCCGGTCATATAGTCCTCGATGTGCGCCACCCACTCCGAAAATTCGGTGATCGACATGGCCGACACGTCGGCAATGCTCTTGCCGCCGATGCGGAACTGGAGCGCCTCCTTCTTGAGGCGCGAACCGCCGCAGACCGAACATTTGCGGTAGACGAGGAATTGCTCGCGCCATTTCTGGCCGTGTTTGGAGTCTTCGTCTTCGGTACGGCCTATATATTCGGCGACGCCCTCCCACGAGACGAAGTGGTTGCCGCCCGAAGAACTGAACTCCGAAAGGTTGATGGTCAACGGCTCGGAATCGCCGTACAACACCGCATTCAGCCCCGGTTCGGGCAGCGACCCGACGGGGTCGTCGAGCGTGAAGTCGTAACGCCGCCCCAGCATTTCGAGGATGGCGAAAAGCATGTTGTTGCGGTATTTGCCCAGCGGTTCGACGGCACCCTCGCGCAGCGAAAGCCCCATGTCGGGAATGATCTTCCCGACGTCGAAGACGGCTTCCTCGCCCAGCCCGTTGCAATGCGGGCAGGCGCCTTGGGGCGAGTTGAACGAAAAGGTATGCGGCGCGGGGTCTTCGAACGCGATACCCGTCGAGGGGCACATCAGGTGGCGGGAGTAGAAGCGCTGCTGTTCGGTACCGTAGTCGTAGACGGCCATCGTACCCTTGCCCTGACGCATGGACTCCTTGAGCGAGGTCATCACCCGGTCGCGGGCCTCCTCACCGACGACCAGACGGTCGACCACCAGGTCGATGGTGTGTATCTTGTAACGGTCAAGGCGCATACCGGCCGAAATCTCGCGGATCTCGCCGTCGATACGGGCATAGATATACCCCTTTTTAGCCAGCGACTCAAACAGTTCGCGGTAATGCCCCTTGCGGCCTTTGACGATGGGAGCCATCAGGGCGATCTTGCGCCCCGTGAAGCCCGTCATAATGAGCCCGGCGATCTGCTCGTCGGTATAATGCACCATCTCCTCGCCCGTGACGGGTGAATAGGCGCGCGACGCGCGCGCGTACAGCAGACGCAGGAAATCGTTGATCTCGGTCACGGTACCCACCGTGGAACGGGGATTTTTGTTGGTGGTCTTCTGCTCGATGGCGACCACGGGGCTCAGGCCCGTAATCTTGTCGACATCGGGACGCTCCATCGTCCCCACGAACTGGCGGGCATAGGTAGAAAGCGTCTCCATGTAGCGGCGCTGTCCCTCGGCATAGATCGTGTCGAACGCCAGGGACGACTTACCCGAACCGGAAAGGCCGGTTATGACTACCAGTTTACGGCGCGGGATCTCCAGGTCTATGTTTTTCAGGTTGTGAACCCGGGCCCCCAGTATTTTGATCGTGTCTTCTTTCATCATCGTAGTCAAACGTACCGGAAGCCCCGTTTAGTGTGCGGGCTCTCCGGCGCGAATATCGTACAAAGATAGCGCATACCGGGGGCAATACCAAATTTTTCGGAAATCAGAATTCCAGTTCGAAGCCGTCTGCATCCATCCACGCCGGGAACTCCTCGCGGAAGGCCGCCTGCGCCTCGGAGTCGAATTCGGCGACGAGGGTCTGCTCCCGCTCACCGGCATCGGCCAGCGTGGCGCCACGGAAGTCGACGAGCGCCGAGTCGCCCGCATAGGAGGCATCGGGATCCGTGCCCACGCGGTTTACGCCTGCCAGGTAGCACTGGTTTTCGATGGCCCGCGCCCGCAGCAGCGTACGCCACACCTCGCGGCGGTCGTCCGCCCACGAGGCGCTGCACAGAATGGCATCGCAATCGCCCCGGTTGCGGCTCCACACCGGGAAGCGCAGATCGTAGCAGATCAGCAGCAGGAACCGGAACCCCATATATTCCACCACCACGCGGCGGTTTCCCGGAGTATAGTCGCGCGCTTCGCCGCCGGGACGAAACAGGTGCCGCTTGTCGTACCAGGCAACCCCGCCCGAAGGCTTCACGAAAAACATCCGGTTGCGGAACTCCTCGTTTTCGGCGATGACGACGCTGCCCACGACGGCTTTGCCGTATTGTGCCGCCCAGCGCCGCATGGTCGTGGCGACAAGCCCGTCGGCAGGCTCGGCGACACGGGCGGGGCACAGCTTGAACCCCGTGGCAAACATTTCGGGCAGCACGGCAATATCAGCATCGGCCGCCGCGACGACAGGTTCCAGACGTTCCAGGTTCCGGGCGGTATGTTCCCATTCCATGTCGACCTGGCAGACAGCAACACGTATTTTCATAGAAAAACTCCGTTTTGTAAACAAATATATAAAATTTTCTTACAGATCGCACCTGCGGGAATAAAAAACATGGAGGTTTGTAAGGCAGGGCGGCAACAGAGGGAACCGGGCATACAAAACGGACACGCAGGGCGGCACCCTTGCGGCAGTGCATACGGTTCGGCGATGAAAAGCAATGCAGGGAAACAGGGCGCAGGCAGCCGGGGGCAACCGGCCGAGGCGGACGACCTTGAGGACGACCTGTCCAGACAACCTATCCAAACAATCTGCCCAGACAACCTATCCAAACGACCGGACGGAGACAGGTACGGGCGGCCGACGCCGACCTGTACGCCTCAATGCGCCCCCAACCGCCACACCGTGACCGACGAGGCATTGCCGCGCTGGTGCAGCAGCGAAATCCGGCAGGGCACGAAATCCGAAGCCCAGCAGTTCCAGACGTCGACGAACTGCTGGGGATTGCGTTCGGCAAGCGGGAACCAGGTGCTTTGTACCTGCACCATGATGCGGTGTCCGGCGCGGAACGTATGGGCGATGTCCGTCATCCGGAAAGGCACCCGCGCCGGAACACCGGGCGTAAACGCCTCGGGACGCGAGAAACTGCGGCGGTAGCGGCCGCGCATGATGTCGCCCCGCACGAGCATCCGGTAGCCCGGCAGCGGATCGTCCTCGGGGAAAAGGTCGATCAGCTTGACCACGAAATCGGCATCGGTCGTCGAAAGCGTCACCTCCAAGTCGGCATCGACCGGGCCGACGAGGGTCATATCCTCTTCGAGAGGCTCCGAAACGAACGTCAGCACGTCGGAACGGCCGGACAGGAAACGCTGGTCGGCGACCATATACTCTTTGGGACGGCGCAGACCGGAAACCTCGCAGTACGGCACGGGATCGGAAGGATCGGAGACATAGGTACTTGCGGATGTTTTGGCCGTCGGGCGCCGGGTATCGAGGATGCCGCCGCCGGCGAGGTACAACGTCAGTTTCCGGGCCCCGCGCGACAGAAAGCGGCCGAAAGTATGCCAGCGGTTGTCCCCCGAGGAAAAGACCGCGGCGGCCGGCAACGGAGCCGCTTCGTCCGTATTGCCGTCGCGGAGGTAGTGGTCGAAGAACGGCACCTCGAAATGCTCCATATAATATTCCCACGAGGCATCGCTGCCGAAATCGAACGCCCCGAGCGTCCGGCCGCCGTTACGCCACGCCCCATGCGCCCACGGGCCCACGACCAGATGGCACGGCGTCGAAGGGCTCTGCCTGTTCAGGGCCCGGTAGAGGTTCCACGCCCCGAAGCAGTCCTCGGCATCGAACGTCCCGCCGACGATGAGCACCGCGGGCTGGACGTTGTAACAGGCACGGCGCAGGTCGCGTTCCTGCCACCAGGCGTCGTAATCGGGATGCGCGGACATCTCTTCCCAGAAGGGGTTGGGTTTCAGCAGCCCGGTAAGTTCCGCAAGCGCCGTATGCTCCAGGAAGAACGTCCGCTCGTCGGGCTGGGTCTGCCGGGACATGGAGGGCATTTTCGCGGCCGGAACACGTCCGGGAGGGGTATTCATGCTGCTCAGGAAGCGGTAGGAGTCGGTGAGCATCAGCACCCCGTTGTGATGCACGTCGTCGCCCATGAACCAATCGGTGACGGGAGCCTGCGGAGAGACGGCCTTCACGGCGGGATGGCCGCAAAGGCCGCCCATCATGGCGTAGAACCCCGGATAGGAACACCCGGCGAATCCCACCCGGCCGTTGTTGTGCGGGATGTGCCTGACCAGCCAGTCGACCGTGTCGTAGCTGTCGGTCGTCTCGTCGGTCTCACCGCTGCCGGCGGGCCGGACATGCTCGAAGTCGCCCTCGCTCATATAGCGCCCCCGGACATCCTGCATGACGATGATATAGCCGCGGTCGACGTAGCTGCGCAGATAGCCTTTCTCAAACCCCTGCGGGAAGCGTCCGGCACCATAGGGCCCGCAGCCGTAAGGCGTACGAAAAATGATGACGGGGGCTTCGCCGGGCGCCTTGGGCGTATAGACCGCCGTGTAGAGGGCTACGCTGTCACGCATTGCGATGCGGTACTCGGCCTTGTCGTACAGCTCGGCGACGGGCTGCCCGGCAAAGGCCGCAACGGCGGCGAGCAGGCCGGTCAACAGGAGCGCGAAAAATCCACGGATTTTCATAGCAGGAAGGTTAAGGTTCGTTTTCGAAAGTTACGCTTTTTTCCGCAAACGCCCAAAAGTCGGCACGAACGGGGAGTACGGATCGGTGCTGCCCGATCCCACTGACTCCCGAAAAGGGATGCGGCCGCTCCCGCACCGCGGAACTTGGCCGGGAAAGTTGCAATCCCGCGAAAATAAACGTACTTTTGCAGGCGGTCAATTCCGCAATAACGATATGCTCAGAGCAGGACGCACCCAGAAACTTACCGTAAGCCGTGTTTCGGACTACGGATTATACCTTACGGACGAGGAACAGAACGAGGTTCTGCTGCCCAACCGTTATATATCCCTCACAGACAAACCCGGCGACGAAAAGGAGGTTTTCGTTTACCACGACTCGGAAGACCGCCTCGTTGCGACTACCGAAACGCCGCTGCTCCGCGCCGGAGAGGCGGGTTACCTGCGCGTGGTGGACAAGACCGTGCACGGGGCATTCCTCGACTGGGGATTGCATGGCAAAGACCTCTTCCTGCCCAACCGCAACCAGCAGGGCGGCATCCTCGCGGGACGGAGCTACATCGTATACCTCTATGAAGACAGCATCACGGGGCGCTGCGTGGCGACCACCAAGCTCAAGGGCTTCATCAACAACGACCTGATCACGGTGGAACCGCGCCAGGAGGTAGACCTGCTGGTCGCCTCGGAAAGCCCGATCGGTTACCGCGTGATCGTCAACAACCGCCATTGGGGCATGCTATACCGCAACCAGGTATTCCGCCCCGTAGCCATCGGCGACCGCATGAAGGGATACGTCCGCAAAATCACCGAGGACAACCGTATCGACGTGAGCCTCCAACAGGAAGGATATGCGCAGGTCAAGGATTCGGCAGAGGTTTTGCTGCAACTGGTGATCGGCAACGGCGGGCACTTGCCGTTGAACGACGACAGTTCCCCGGAGGAGGTGAAACGCCTTACGGAGATGAGCAAAAAGGTCTTCAAACGCTCGCTGGGCGTGCTGATGAAACGCGGCGCGGTCGAAGTGGGCGAAGACGGGATAAAAGTCAAACGGCAATAATGGGTAAAATGAACACGGCGGAACGGGTTTCGCGCGAGATGTCCGACAATTTCGTCTTCCAGCGGTCGCTGCTGGCTTACCATGCCGCGGCGCAGCGCATCGGCGGCGACGTATTGGAGATCGGCACGGGGGCGGGTTACGGTATCGAGGTGGTGGCACCCCATGCACGGAGTTTCATCACGGTGGACAAATTCGCCCCGGCAGCGGAGCTTACGCGGCATCCGCATGTCGAATTCCACCAGGCCGTAGTGCCGCCGCTGGCATTCGCGGCCAACAGTTTCGATTTCGTGATCTCGTTCCAGGTGATCGAGCATATAAAGCAGGACGTCGAATTGGTGCGCGAAGTGAAACGGGTACTTAAACCGGGCGGCAAGTTCATCGTGACAACCCCCAATGCACCGATGTCGCTCACCCGCAACCCATGGCACGTACGGGAATATACGGCGGAACAGCTGCAAAACCTGCTGGAGCATGAATTCCGCTCGGTCGAAGCCCTCGGAGTCGCAGGCAACGGGAAAGTCATGGCCTACTACGAACAGAACCGCCGCAGCGTGGCACGCATCACGCGCTTCGACATCCTGGATCTCCAGCACCGCCTGCCCCGCCGCCTGCTCCAGCTACCCTACGACATCCTGAACCGGATCAACCGCCGGAAGCTGCTGAAGGCAAATACCGACCTCACGTCCTCGATCCGGATGGAGGATTACCGCATCTGCCCGGTGTCGGACGATTGTTTCGACCTGTTTTACGTGGCCGAAAAATAGCCGCTGAGCACCCTCGGATTACAATCGGTTTACTATAAAAAAGAGCAAGCAGCCTCATGCGGGGCTGCTTGCTCTTTTTAACGGCTCGTCCGAGCGCTCGTCATGTTTAATATTCCTCTTCGTTGAAGAAGAAATCGTCTTTCGACGGGTAGTCGGGCCAAATATCTTCGATAGATTCGTAAATCTCACCCTCGTCCTCTATTTCCTGCAGATTTTCGAGCACTTCGAGAGGCGCACCCGAACGCACGGCATAGTCAATCAGTTCATCTTTCGTAGCGGGCCAGGGAGCATCTTCCAGCTTCGATGCCAATTCAAGTGTCCAGTACATAGTTCCAAGTTTTTAAGTTCCCAAATATCAGCGGATTAACATCAGGCAATAATCGCTATTCCGCTATCACTGATTTGCAAAAGTATAAAAAAAACGAGAAAAACAAAGAAAAAATTACAAAACATCCATGCGCACGCATCAATAAACTGGAATACAAAGCTTTATGGAATCCACAAGGTCTCCTCGACGCCGTAATGCTCTGTGAGCGTGCGCCCGAGCAGATAGAAATAGTCGGAAAGGCGGTTCAGCCACATCAGCACGATGGCATCCGTGCCGTATTTTTCATCGGCACGCAACGCGGCACGCTCGGCACGCCGGCAGACCGTACGGCACACGTGGCACATCGAAACGACGGCGTTGCCGCCCGGGATCGTGAATTTGTCGATCGGTTTGAGCGCGTCCTGCATCGCGTCGATACGGCCTTCGAGCCAGTTGACGGCCTCGGGAGCCAGCGGCGCGACCTTCCCGCATCCTGTTTTCCCGCACGCCAGCAATGCCTCGACGGTCATCAGGCGTGACAGGATACGGTTCAGGTCGTCGACATAGGGCGACAGCGCAGCTTCCGCACGCATGTTGTCGCAGAGCAAAGCCGCAAATGCTGCCAATTCGTCCACCGTGCCGTAAGCCTCGACCCGTTCGTCGGTCTTGAAAACCCGTTCGCCGCCGACAAGGGAGGTCGTTCCCTTATCGCCTTTTTTCGTGTATACTTTCATATCCGAAAATTATTGTGAAATCATTAAACAATTAATATTCAAACAAATAAACCAAATAATGCGCTACCAATAGTAACAAACAAGAAACAAATTTATAAAAACGCGCTATCGACAATAATGCCCTGCCAAAGATAATTATTTTTCATGAACTCCCCGACCTGTTCAACCGGAACGCACCAGCACCCTATCAAATTTTATAGCAAATTCATAAAATCGTTAAAAGTTGGCTTTTTTGAAAAAAGTTCCGTGTGTGTAAAGCCGTGCCCGGCGAGGTTTGCAGCGCGTAAAATAATAAAATATCACCCCCTACCCCCTCTCGCCTATGCGCCGTTGTTGCCCCTACTCGTGCCTTCTGTTCGCACTTCGCGCGTGCGGCGCGGTACTGCCGCCTCACCGCATACATGCAGCGTATAGGCCTATAATGCATTCGGCCAACTTGCCCGCCTGCGACAACTGCCGGGCCAGTGCTTACCGCCGCACGATGCGACCAGCTGCACGCCGTCCGCATTGGTGCCAGGGGAAGGGGCTTCCAGCTGTACGACCGCGAAGCGTTACCAACCATCCAGCCAAGAACCGGACAAATAGAACACACAAAAGCGGGCTCACATAAGC
>OJNP01001516.1_pt1 | contig 11458 bp, 8 predicted proteins | sample 1597921 | NCBI WGS metagenome assembly OJNP01 (sample SAMN01915213, study PRJEB22387) | human gut metagenome | isolation source: stool | host: Homo sapiens | place: USA | reverse complement strand
TGCCCATGCAAATTCAGAATTTATTTTGAGAAAGATTTGAGGGAGGCTTCAGACAATTGTGACCTTACGGGGAGTTGATCTGTTTCGCTCTACAAATCAGGATTTTGTGTAAAATGCAGAATAGAAGCCGGTTTTTGCCCAAATACCTCAATAAGTGCGCTGGCCTTTTCATAAGCAGTATCAACAGCCTTTTTCACAGCACCATAATCTCCGCTCACTCCAATGATTACTTCGTTAGTATGAGACAGATTAATGGAAGGTGTTCCGTACCACACGATATCGACTGGCGAAGACTTTACAGCAGTGTCTGCAGCAACGATAGCAATTCCGGCGGGACCGGCACAGATGAAACCGAAAGCTTTGCCAAGTGGTGCATCAAAAATCTGGTGAAGTACTGGGCCGGCATTGGCAGTTACATGCATTTCCATGTGACCAACTTCATTGATGTAAATTCGTTCCGCTTTTTCATCAATTAGTGTAAGAGCAACTTCTACGGCACGTCGGGCATCGCTCACATCATAAGCTCCAAGTACGATTAAGTTCCCGTGACCGGAGTAGCCTTCCGTATCTCTTGGCAATTCAAAGATAAGAAGTTCTACATTACAGGCTTTTGCAGCTTCATCTACAGAAAATGCCTGTGCGGCAGCCCCGGTTCTTGAAGTAAGAACTCCCAGGGAAGAATATTGCTCTGGAATCTTTAAAAGAGTCCGCACTTCAGGGTCAATATTAGGGATAACCATGCCAATGGTGTGCCCTGCGGCCGTTCCGATAAATTCATTTGTTGTGGGGGTAAATTTTGCGTGACTCATAAAATAAGTGCCTTTCTCTATAGCAATAAAATGATAACGTTCTATAATAAGTGAGGTTCAAAAAATCCCACATTCTGCAAATATTGTATCGCAGAATATGGGAGAGATAAATGGAAACCTTTGCACTGAAAGGATATCTTTTTATAATGATTTTTTATAGCACTGCAGATATCTTTTCTCTTTTACTCTCTTACAGAAAGTATTTTTCAAGCACGCTTTAAATTTTTTCAATCTCTTTTCGCAACTTCAGCATTTTTTTATCAATCTTTGCAATGTCAATTGCACATTCCTTTAATTCTTTTCGAATTCGTTCAGCACCTTTTTTCTCATTTTTATAGCAAAGCTGATATTCAAGAATCGCCCAGTAGTTCATGGCAGCAGAACGAACCTGAATCTCAATATAGTTAATGTCATATGCGGTATTTGCTGGTCTTAAAATAAGATGAATACTGCGGTAACCGCTGGCTTTTGGTTTGTTAATATAATTTTTTTCTTTTACAAGCTCATAACCGGGAAGATTTTTAATTGCTCCAGCCACACGGTATACATCATCCTGAAAAGAGCAGATTACACGAATACCGGCAAGATCACGCAGAGTCTCTACAGCTTTATCAAGAGAAACCTCTCTGTTCTTGCGGTGTAATTTTTCCACAATACTTTCCGGGCTTTTAATCCGGCTTGTCGTATATTCAATAATATTTCGATGATAAGTGCCGGAAAGCGAGCGTCCAAGCCTTTTAATCTGCGGCATCATCTCATCAATAAGCAGTTGGCATTGTTCCTCTATATGATGCTGCTTCATAGCCTCTTCCATAGCAGCTACTTCTTTTTGCAACTTCGTCCCCGTAGACCCCATCTGTTTTACTGGTTTAACCTTCTTCTTTTTCACTTACGTTCATTCCCTCTTTCTTCTTAAAAAAATATGGCAGATATTCCAAAATAATTTGCAGAAATGTTTCTTAGCTCTTTTTATGTATATAGTATTTTTATAATGTAAATGCAAATTATGTAGAATTCATACTAAATGTGCTATTCACACATACAGTTTTAGTATACGCCACCTGCAGACATTTCTCTAGCAGATATTTGAGAAAACGGTGTAAAATAGGGGTAAAAAAACAAGAGAGTACATAACAGATGCACAAAATGCATTAAAACGAATTAATGAGATTCGATATGAGGCCTGTGAAGAAGGCGTGTGGAAAATGGACAGCTATGGCAATCCTACTACGGAAAAATTAACTGTATCTGATTATAACCCCATTAAATTTAATTTCCCTTTATAACTTCCATTTAAATACAAAATATCTATTCACAATAATTTCAGAGCAAGCAGAAAACTTCTGCCCTCTCCCCCAAATCCCCACAACCACTATTTAATTCAAACAAAATCCAGCCAAAGACAGCCCGAGAAGAGAGAAGATATCCTATCTCTTCCCGGGCGTCTGTCTCTTAATGAATTAAATAGTAAATCTCTTGCTTTTAGGGACAAGGTTTGTTATAATTGTAACAAGAAACCAGGGTTACAGACGGTTTTTGCAGCAATTTTTTCTATTAGGAGAAAGAGAGGTATTTTTTTATGGCAAACATTATTATCAGTCCATCGAAGTATGTGCAGGGAAAAGGCGAACTTGCTAACATCGCACAGTATGCTACCAAACTTGGAAAGAAGCCTTTTATCTTAATCAGTGAAGGTGGAAAGAAACGTGTTGGTGGAATCATTGAAGATAGTTTCAAAGATACAGGATGCGAACTTGTTTTTGAAGCATTCCATGGAGAGTGTTCTAAGAACGAGATTAACCGTTTGGTAGCTATCGTAAAAGAAAAAGGATGCGATTTGGTAATCGGTGTCGGTGGCGGAAAGATTTTTGATACAGCCAAAGCTGTTGCTTACTATGTAGAGAGTCCGGTTATCGTATGTCCTACTATCGCAGCAACAGATGCTCCTTGTTCTGCACTTACTGTAGTTTATACAGATGATGGTGTATTTGAAGAATACTTATGGTTACCTGCTAATCCAAATCTTGTATTAGTAGATACAGATATTATCGCAAAAGCTCCTGCAAGACTTTTAGTTTCCGGTATGGGCGATGCACTTGCTACATATTTTGAAGCAAAAGCCTGTCAGGCAAGTAACGCAACAAGCTGTGCAGGCGGACATATTACAATCGCAGCAATTACATTAGCAAAAGTTTGTTACCAGACGTTAATTGAAGAAGGCGTAAAGGCAAAACTTGCAGTAGAAGCAGGCGTATGCACAACAGCAGTAGAAAAAGTAATCGAAGCCAATACATTATTATCTGGTATGGGATTTGAGAGCGGCGGATTAGCTGGCGCACATGCCATCCATAACGGACTTACCTGCATTAAAGACTGTCATCATTTATATCATGGTGAAAAAGTTGCCTTTGGTACTTTAACACAGCTTGTTTTAGAGAATGCGGACGAAGACTTATTAGATGAGGTAATCACATTCTGCATGGACGTAGGACTTCCTACAACTTTCGCAGATTTAGGAATCGAACATCCAGATAAAGATGCCCTTATGGAAGCAGCAACCTTAGCAGCTTCCCCAGACGATACTTTAGGAAATGAACCATTAGAAGTTACACCAGATAAAGTATATGCGGCAATGGTCGGAGCAGATGCTTTAGGAAGATATTATAAGGGATTATAGTAATTTATTGAATCTTATTTTGGCCCAGCCCTCCTGTGTTGGAGGGCTGGGCTTTTTAAATTTCTGCTTTAATCAGGTACTTTGCTTCCAGCGGTCGTCTGTTTTTTGTTATCTTTTAAGAATATTCCAACCGAATCTGGCTTCCTTTCTGTGACAAATCTGATGGAGTCACCAGCAGTTTCAGAGGAACTCTCGCCTGTATCGTCTCCACATGGCTGATAATACCGATACTTCTCTTTTTGGACTGTAGTCGTTCTAAGCTATTCATAACGGTATCTAGCAAGTCATCATCAAGGCTGCCGAATCCCTCGTCTAAGAAGAAGAATTCGAGAGGAGCGGCGCCATTAAGCTGGATGGAAGAGGAGAGCGCCAGTGCCAGGGAGAGGGAGGTAATAAATAACTCTCCGCCGGACAAGGTATCGGAAGGGCGGATAGCTCCTCCATTTTTATTATCCCGGATGATAAATTCTGCGGAATCATTGATTTCGAGGGCATAGCTGCCGCCAGATATTTTTGATAGGATGACAGAGGCTTCTCTGGCGATATAGGACAGTTTTGACTGTGCAACATATTCAATAAATGCATTGCCTTTGAAAAGCTGTTCTAATTCTTTAATCATATCTTTTTTGTGGGATTCTGTTTCCCATTTCTGTTCTAATTCCTCTTTTTTGGCAAGGTCTTTTGTTATGGTTTCAATTTGGTGTGTTAAGAGGAGAATAGAGGAGTCTAATTCTTTTATCTGCTGTTTTATATCTGCCAGTTCTTCTTTTTGGCGAATCCATTCACTTTCTTCGATTTCTTTTTTTCCGAGTTTCTCCTGAAGATAGCGTATGCGTTCCTCGTTTTGCCGCACATCATCATAATAGGAAGTAATGTCTTTCTCTAATTTTGTTAACTCTTTTTCTTCCATGTAGTAAAGCTCGGGCTGGTCTGTTTTGGAAAAACCAAGTTCTTTTTTCTGAGTAAGATAAAGTTCCTGTACCTGTTTTAAGTGTGTCTCAGAGGAACGGCTGGTACTTTGACAGGAAGTAAGTTCCTTGTTCTTTTTCTGTAGTTCTTTTAAGCTTTGCTGATAGTCTTTCTCAGTGTGTTTTAAGGCTGTGTTAATTTCCTGTTGCCGTTGTTGATTTTTTGTGATTTCTGAAACAAAATCCATATTTATAGAAAGTGTTTTTGGAAACTTTTCTGTTTGTTCTGCGATAACTTTTTCACAGTTTTCGATATTGGCGGTGAGGGAGGAACTCTTATTTTCTAAGCCTGCAATTTGCTCTGAAAGAACTTTTATATCTGAACGGAGTTTTTCTAAATGCTGTCTTTGTTCTTTGATTGTTATTTCTTTCTGCTGGTGTTCTTGCTCTTTCTGACGAAGAGTTTCTAAAGCGTTTGAAAAATTCTCGATATTATTATCTTTTCGGAGAGTGAGAATCTCTTCTGCATAATTTTGCAGGGCAGAGTGCTGTTCTTTCAAAGTAGCGGCTTGTCTCTCGCATTGTTCCTTTTGTCGCCGCAAGTCTCCCTTTGCCTGTAAGTAAGTAGAAATCTGTTTGGAAATGGAAAAATAATCAATTGGTTTTTCTACTATGACAGGGGAAGCCTGGGATATATTTTCATTTATAGTAAAGTGGCGGTCTGTCTCATTATCTTCTATAGTATCTTCATCTGTAATCTCTAAAGCATCTTTTAAATTAGAAATATGTGTGTCTAAAGAGAAAAGTTCTTGCTCAAGCTGCTGAATAAGATTTTGCTGGGTTTGCTGCTGCTTTTCTAATTTTTTTAGTCCTTTTTCAAGATTTTTAAAAGAAATCTCAGAAAGTTCAGCCTCTTTTTTTTCTATAGTTTCGGAATCGTTTTTTGAAAAAGCTTCAGTATCTCTTTTAGTAGTAACGTCAGAAATAGTTTCAGAAGAAGTTTTTACATTCTCGGCAATATGAGACTGTGAAACGTGTTCTTTGTAAGGAGTTCCACAAACCGGACAGAGAGCTCCTTCTTCTAATTCTTCTCGCAAAAGCTGTGCCATATGGTTTTGCTGCCAGGATTTTTGCTTCTGTTTGGCCTGTTCTTCTTTTCCCTTTATAATGCCTAACTCTTTTTTTGCGGCAGAATGTTGCTCATTTAAAGCAGAACGCCGATGGCAGAGCTGTGTATAAATATTTTTCAGAGACTTTTGCTGAATGGAAAAGGCATCATGTTCTTCTTTAATTTCAGTGTTTAAGGTGGAAAGAGCGTTCGCATTGGTGTTGTAATTCTCTCGTTTTTCCCGGTAGGTTTCTTCCATAACATTCCCTTTTTCAAGGAGCTGTTTTCTTTCTGGGCTGATTCTGTCAGCCTCGATTGATTTTTCGGATTCGACAATTTCCGAATGAATCTGTCGCTCTTTTTTAAAGTGTTGTTCCTGCGTTTCCTTTAGGGGAGCCAGAGAGGCTAAAATTTCTTGCAGTTCCTTTTGGGCGTTTCCTTTTGTCTGTTCCCAGGTATGGATGGTATCAGCAGCAGACTGTGCGGTATGAAGTACCTGTTCTCTTGCCTGAAGTAAGGGAAGTTCCTCTTTTTGAGCAGAAGCAGCGGCATGATATTCTTTTTCTGTTTTTTCGAAGTGAGACTGTAAACAAGCAGTCTCTTTCTGGACGGTTTCTAATTTTTCGCAAGCCTGGTCATAAGCAGACTGTGCATTTGAAACCTGAATAGAAAAAGGGCGCAGCTGGTTTGCTTTTTTTGTGATATTCAGATTATTTTCTTTTTCTTTTATGGATGGGAGCAGAAGTTCTTTTTCCTTTTGTGCTTTTTTTAAAGGGAGAAGTTCCTGTTGTGTATTGTACAGTTCCTCTGTTTTCTGAAAGCTTTTTTCTAATTTTGCAAGCTTTTTAGAAAGGCGGGAATGTTGTTTGGTATCACTTTTTTCCTGCTTTTGCAGTTTAGAAAGCTGCACAGAAGAAATCTCCTCAAAGTTCTTTTTTTCTCCATCAAGCTTACTTAAAAGAAGTTCTTGTTTTTGTTTTGCTCTGCCAATTTTACTGGTGAGTTCGATTCCGTATTTTTCAAGATGGAAAATACGCTGAAGCATAATGCGGCGTTCTTTATTCTTAAGATGTAAAAATTCGCTGAACTGTCCCTGAGGAAGAACAACGGTGCGCATAAAATCTTCACTGGTGAGACCGAGTAAACGGATACATTCTGCGGTTACCTCGGTAGGCTTATCAGCCAGGACAGTTTCATTTTCGCCATCGCAGACGATCAGGCGGCCGGTCGTATTGCGGACAGTCGAAGTGTATGTGTTATTATGGTAGCGGAAAGAACGCTCTGCAAGATACTTTCTTGTTCGGTCTGTCGTGATGGAAAAAAGAAAGGAGACAGAGGCAGTTGTTTCGTTCGTATTAATAAAGTTTTTCGTATCACGGGGCAGCTTGGCATATAAGGCGAGGGTCATGGCATCTAAAATAGTAGACTTTCCGCTTCCGGTAGGGCCAAAGATGCCGAAAAGTCCCTGGGAAGTTAATGTTTCAAAATCAATGACCTGTTCTTCGCGGTAACTGTTGATGCCTTTTAATTTTAGTTGAAGTGGTCTCATATTAATTCTCCTCTATAATGCTCATTAAAAGAGAGAAAGTTTCCTCTCCGATGTCAACGTGAAATTTTTTGCGGTAAAAATTCTTTACAAGCTCGTCAAAGGGCTGTTCTTTTAGGTCAGAGGTGGAAAAGTCTTCGCTTTCATCTTCTGGAAGAACAGGGGTGATGGAGAGGATATCTGCCTTTATTGCTTTCATTTTTTTAATATCTTCTTCATGAATGTAGTGATCTGTCTTAACTTCTAAATAGACCCAGCATTCTCTGTCGGCATTTGCCTCGCATTGTTCGACAGCATCATCGATATTCTCACAATGCCACACTTCGATTGGTTTATATACAGGCAATGGCAGTTCCCGGATTGTACAAGGGGAGCCTGCGGTAAGTGTAACGGCAATCACCTGCTTGTCAAAAGAAGTCTCCCTGACGTTAAATGGCAGAGGGGAACCGCTGTATCTTGCCTTCGGGCAGCCGGGGACTTTCTGTGGCTTATGAACGTGTCCAAGAGCAATATAATCCGCATTTTCCGGGAAAATCTCACCGCCGACCATGTAGCTTCCGCCAAGCTGGATACTTCGCTCGGAACCGTCCTCCACGCTGTTCATGACAAAAAGATGGCTTGCGATAAGGTGGATGGAATCTTCATGAAAATGCGTTGCTAATGAGCCGAAAAGAGAAGACATTTTCTCACTGTAGGAAGCCGCTTTTTTTGTTTCTTCTTCTGTCTCGTCAAGATAGACTTCGTTCAGCCGTTTTTCACTTGGAAAAGGAACGAGAAGGATATCCGCTTCTTCCCCATGTATAATCGCATGGATATAGCCGGCATCGCTTTCTGTAATCTCATTCTTGCCATACATACCGGGTGTGATTACGGAATTTGGTGTGCCTGCCATGACGATGCCGTGGTCTCTGGCAAGAGGTCCGGAGGCAACCAGCCGTTCTGGATTATCATGGTTACCGGCAATGACAACGGTCATACAATCGCCATTTCTTGATAATTGTTTTAAAGTATCGTAAAAAAGCTGTTCTGCCATGGCGGAAGGATTATAATTATCATAAATATCCCCGGCAATGACGATTATGTCAGCCTGTTCTTCTTCGCATATATTTATAAAATCTTTTAAAAACAGCCGTTGTTCCTCTAAACGGCTGTGTCCTTCAATATTTTTTCCAAGATGCCAGTCGGCGGTATGGATTAACTTCATCCTGACCCTCCTTTTGATTGTAATGTATTCTGATAATGTTGTTAGCAAACCTATAGCAGAGTGTATAGAGAAAAACTTGTAAACTCACTATATGATTTATAATAGAATATAATAAATTTCGGATATTTCTATTGTATAGTATTTGATTTCCAAATGCAAGGATATAGAACAAAAATTCGAACAAGTATTCTGCAATGTCATAAAAATAAATTTTCCAAAAACAAGAAAGAAAACTTATTTGACAGATGAGACAGGACTAGTATAGAATAGAACGGCAAAGTAACTACATAAATAAAGAATAGGTATTGTAGAAAATAAATTGCAAGAAAGATTCTGAGAGTACATATATAATAAAAGGAGGAAAAGTTTTGAAAGAACAATGGATGCAAAAGACAGTTGTTGTCTGGTTTTTAGCCATGATATGCTGTCTGCTTTGGGGAAGTGCATTTCCCTGTATAAAAATAGGATATAAGATGTTTCATATCGCATCAGCGGATGCCTCATCACAGTTGTTATTTGCGGGTTGCCGCTTTTTTCTTGCCGGTGTTTTAGTGCTTTTACTTGGAACTTCCGGTAATTTTAAGTTAAAAAAGACAGAGATTCCGATGGCAATGACTTTAGCTGTTTTTCAGACGATATTACAGTATGTATTTTTTTATATGGGACTTGCCCATGCAACAGGAGTAAAGTCTTCGATTATTAATGGAGCAAACTCTTTTCTTGTCATTATCATTGCAAGTCTCATTTTTCATCAGGAAAAGCTGACGGGGCCGAAGATTCTTGGCTGCATTATCGGCTTTGCGGGCGTTGTACTTGTTAATCTTGGCGGAGCGGGGCTAGATATGAGTTTCCACTGGAATGGAGAATTTTTCATATTAATTTCTACAGTATCTGCAGCGTGTTCATCGGCATTTATTAAGAAGTTTTCCACAAAGGCAAATCCGGTATTGCTTAGTGGATGGCAGTTTATGATGGGAGGAACGGTTCTTATCATTATGGGAAAATTAATGGGTGGTAAGTTTCAATTTGAGGGAATTGCGCCGATGTTTCTTTTATTATATATGGCCTGTATTTCCGCGGTGGCATATACACTCTGGTCTTTACTTTTAAAATACAATCCGCCGTCAAGAATCGCTGTCTTTGGTTTTATGAATCCGGTGTTTGGCGTCATGCTGTCTGCTCTTTTATTAAAAGAAAAAGGCCAGGCGTTCTCCTTAACCGGCCTGACCTCATTAATTCTTGTATGTATCGGAATTTATATTGTTAATCGGGAGAACCCTTTGAAAGAAGCATCGACAGATAAGATTTCCGTGTAGTTTCTTTCAGGCTGCTGCCCATATCAAGAAGAAGTGCCTCAATGCTTTGCAGGGCACTTTCTTTTTGCTCTGGACTATCCACAAGAATCTCTAATTCTAAGAAAGAGCCAAGACTCTCTACCTGATCTACGCAGGCGGTCATGCGGCCTTTGTGGTAGTACTGGCGAAGCTTTGTCACTGGGTATAGCTTTTTGTAGCCAAGGGAGATAAGAATCTCCCTTGCAATATCAGCATCTTCGATACGGGTTTCTAGTTCCTTTCTTGTTGTGGAAACGGTGTCGAGCTTTGCACCCTTGTAGGTAAGAAAGGACGTTGTTTCTCTGGTTGTAAAGTTCTCGCAGGTTCGTATGCGGAGTGCCTCGTCTGTTTTCATAAAGTCATGAAAATCACTGGTAAAATAAAAATCGGATTCCTTAACGAGATTCCCTGCTTTAAATCCACAGTCTGTCAATGCCCGTTCTGTGATGGACCTTCGAAACAGTGGCAGTTTAATTTCTACTTCAATCATATACAAGCTCCATTAATATTCATCAAGAGTAAGTTTATAAGTTGTCTTATCAAGTTTCAGCGTTAACTGTTTGTCCTTTAACGTGTAGGAAAGTTTTGTCTTATCCATTTTTTCAAATATTTTGTAAAGATTACTGTCCGTGCCAATAGATTCCTCGCTTAAATCTTTGTCGAAATGATAGGTAATCGTATGTTTCTTTTCGTTGATGTGTACTTCACCGGCAACGTATTTTGGCTCATCGGCATCTTCAGCCCCGTCTGTTACATACAGATATAAAGTATTTGTATCAGGATTCATAGTAAAATAACTGAAGTGATCGGAAGAGTCAAACTTCCAGTTAAAACAAGTATCACAAAGTCTGTAAGAATCACTGTCACTCTTTAATCCATAAATTACATTATTGTAAAAAGAAAGGCTCTTTCCATTGTAAGATAAAGTGATGGAATCATCCTCTGCCTTCATAGTAATAGTAGATTTTGAAAAACCATCTGGCAGATCTTTTAAGAAGTCTGGAAGCTTCATACTTGCCTCTTTATAGGTATAGAATGTAAATTCATTATCTCTGCTTGACAAATAGAAGAAGTTTGTAAGAAAAGTTGCTTCTCCTTCTGTAGCTGCCTTAGGGTCAATGGAATAAAGCTCCATATAATTATCATAAAGACTTAATTCGTAAGTTGTTGTATCCTCATTGCTTCCGTCATTGCTGTACCACACATCATTCTCCGCAAGGTTTAACAGGGGGCTTGCCGAGCTGTTTTTAGAAGTTTGTTTGGAAGAATCGTTTTGCTTTTCAAAAAGGTAGCTGACATTATCATAAGTAAGTACCAGCTTATTTTTTGTCGGCATATCGTAAGACAGTGTGCTGCCAGAACCGAGGCCGTCCCAACCAGAAGGAAGTTCCGCTGTGGTTTCTTCTCTGGTATCTAAGGAAAACTTTTCTGACTTAGCAGAGAGGCTTCCGGAAAGACAGGTTTTATTCTGTGCAATATCTTTGAGAGTAAATGTTCCCTCTTTATCTATAGAAAAACTTAGATAGTCACAACTATAGCTGTCATCTCTTCCTAAAGCATTTCCAACACCATTCCAGGTTCCAACCAGCTCTGCACCATCCTTACCAAGACTTCCGGAAACTTTATCACCACAGCCGGTACCGACAAGTGCAAGTAGTAAAAGAGTGAAAAGTAGTAAAAAATTTTTCTTCATAATAGGTCCTTTCTGTGCGTAGTTGACACACAATTTATATGATACGTCTTAGTTTTTGTAAAAAAGACGTACTTTATTCTACCACATATCGGGAAGAAGTAGGAGAAAATATCTAAATCTTTTTAAATATCTTTTTTATAATTCAAAAGTCCTGTTAGTTGCGTTTGTGGGTATCTTAT
>OJNP01001507.1_pt1 | contig 11491 bp, 9 predicted proteins | sample 1597921 | NCBI WGS metagenome assembly OJNP01 (sample SAMN01915213, study PRJEB22387) | human gut metagenome | isolation source: stool | host: Homo sapiens | place: USA | reverse complement strand
TGATCGAGATCGTCGAGATCGGCAAGCAGCTCCTGATGACGCGCGGCACGCTGACGACCTTCTCCATCGCCAACGACGTAGCCAAATACTTCGCCATTGTTCCGGCTCTGTTCATCACCTCGATTCCGGCTCTGCAAACGCTGAATATCATGCACCTGCATTCGCCCGAAAGCGCCATTCTCTCGGCGGTGATCTTCAACGCGATCATCATTCCGCTGCTGATTCCGCTGGCCCTGCGCGGCGTCGCTTACAAACCGATCGGAGCCTCGGCCCTGTTGCGCCGCAACCTCTTCATCTACGGTCTGGGCGGCATCATCGTTCCGTTCATCGGCATCAAACTGATCGACATGTTAGTAAGTGTGTTCTTTTAATTTATTGCTTGAATCATGAAAAATCTTTGGATTTCAATCAAGATAACGCTGGCGATGTGCGTCGTGCTGTTCGTCGGTTATGTATTGGTACTGCGCCTCGTGGCATGGGTGGCATCGCCCAACGACGGAGAGGCTCCCGTGGTGACCTATAACGGCAAGGTGGTCGGCGCTGCCAACGTAGGCCAGGTCTTTACGGACAGCGTCTATTTCTGGGGACGTCCGTCGAACGTGGATTACAACGGCGGAGGTTCGGGCGGCAGCAACAAGGGCACGAACAATCCCGAATATCTGGCCCAGGTGGAGGAGCGCATCGATGCGTTCCTCGCCGCCCACCCCTACCTCTCGCGCGAGGAGGTTCCCGCCGAGATGGTGACCGCGAGCGGTTCGGGCCTCGATCCCGACATCTCGATCCGCGGTGCCGAAGTTCAGATCCGCCGCGTCGCCGGAGCCCGCGGCATGTCCGAAGCCGAGGTGAAGAAGATCGTCGAGGAGAATATCCACAAACCGTGGCTCGGACTCTTCGGCACCTATAAGGTCAATGTTCTGAAACTGAATGTGGCGTTGGACGCCGCACAGAACAAATAGCGTGTGCGGAACTTATGAAAAAGTTGGATAAACCGACCAAACGGTGGCTGATCGTACTGATCGTTTTTCTGGTCGTATTTCTGATTACGGATCTGATCTGACCCCTGTCGGTCATCCTGCTTTCGCAAGTCAGACTGCGCAAACCCTCTATTTCCCGTCGCGTACGCCCGGGCCCGGAAACGGGTTCCGTGGCGCCACGGACGGAAAAACAAACCCGAATCATCAACAATCAACGAAGAAATCTTTTAAATTTATGAAACGTATTTTACTCGGAGTATTGGCTACGGCAGCCATGTTTGGAACGAATCACGTCGCCGCTCAAGACAAAGGGGTATCGTTCAGCGGCGGTTCCGATCTCGTAAGCTCGTATTACTGGCGCGGCGTCAAGGAGTCGGGCCCGGCCTTGCAGCCCACGCTGACCATGACGGCCGGAAACTTCTCGGTAACGGCATGGGGGTCGATCGATTTCAGCGACAGCGGCTACAAGGAGATGGATCTCACGCTGGCCTACCAGCTGGGGCCCGTGACGCTTTCGGTGGCCGACCTCTACTGGACCGGACATGACGACGACCGCTATTTCATATTCGACAGCCATTCCCCCCACCGCATCGAGGTAGGCGCGAGCTGGGTCGTATCGGAAAAACTGCCCTTCACGTTGTCGTGGTACACGATTCTGTTCGGCGCCGCCGACCGGAACGACAAAGGAGAACGCGCCTATGCTTCCTATTTCGAGGTGGCCTATCCTTTCACGGTGAAGACGGTCGACATGAAGGCCGGCGTGGGCATGGTGCCCTGGAATGCCGCCACGACCTACAACTGCGGCGATCGCGACTTCTACGTGCAGAACGTCTTCCTCAATGCCGGCAAGACCTGGGACATCAAGGGTGCCGACGGCATGAAAATCGGAATTTTCACCAATCTGATTTGGAATCCAGCTCTCGACGACGTTAACTTTGTCGGAGGATTTTCATTCAGAATGTAATAACTATGGATACACAGGACACCCGGCGAAGCGCCGAGCACTTTCTCGCCCTGATCAAAGCCTCGCACCGCGGGAAATTCAAGGTCTACATCGGCATGAGTGCCGGCGTGGGCAAGACCTACCGCATGTTGCAGGAGGCGCACCAACTGCTCGACGCAGGCGTGGACGTCCAGATCGGTTACATCGAGACGCACGGCCGTCCCGAAACGGAAGCCCTCACCGAAGGGCTTCCGTTCATTCCGCGCCGCAAGCTCTTCTACAAGGGCAAGGAGCTCGAAGAGATGGATATGCAGGCCATCATCAACCTCCACCCCGATATCGTCGTGGTCGACGAACTGGCGCACACCAACATCGAGGGCAGCGCAAATCCCAAACGGTGGCAGGACGTGATGCAGATCCTCGACGCGGGTATCAGCGTCATCTCGGCCGTCAACATCCAACACATCGAAGGGGTGAACGAACAAGTGCAGGAGATCACCGGCATCGAAGTCCACGAACGGGTGCCCGACAGCGTGCTGGCGACGGCCGACGAGGTGGTGAACATCGACCTGACGGCCGACGAACTGATCGAACGGCTCAAAGCGGGTAAAATCTACAAACCCGACAAGGTGCCGACCGCCCTGAGCAACTTCTTCCGGCAGGAGAACATCCTGCAACTGCGCGAACTCGCCTTGAAGGAGGTGGCGCTGCGCGTCGAGAAGAAGGTGGAAAACGAAGTGACGGAGAAACCCGCCCTGCTGCACGACAAGCTGTTGGCCGTGATCGACAGCAGCGAGAAACGCGCCCGCCGCCTGATCCGCAAAACCGCGCGTCTGGCCACGCATCTCAACAGTTCGTTCATCGTACTCTACGTCCAGAGCGACCGCGAGACCGCCGACCGCATCCCGCTTGCCAACCAGCGCTACCTGATCAACAACCTCAATCTGGCCACCGAACTCGGTGGTCAGATCCGGCAGGTGCACTCCAACCGTCCGGTCGAGACGATCGTGGAGATCTGCCGCGAACAAAAAATCAATATCGTCTGCGTCGGCCGACCCGAATTTTCACTATTTTCGCTGTTGAAAAACGTCGTCGGGATGCGCCGCCTCATCGGCAGACTGTCGCGCATGAACATCGACCTGTATATATTGTCATAACCATGAAAATACAACGAAGGCTCACATTGGGCATCGGCATTCTTTTCGCCATGATCGTGCTGCTCGGCATCCAGTCGGTCAGCTACGTGCGGCAGCTTTCGCGCGCCACGGGAACCATTCTGGCCGACAATTACAACTCGTTGCAATACGCCGCCGACATGCTGCGTTCGCTCAACGACATCGGCGAAGATTCCGTTTCGCGGCACGCCCTGCGGCAGAGTCTCGCCCTCCAACAACAAAACATCACCGAGATCAGCGAACGGGAGATGACATCGGAGCTCGGCCGCCATATCGCGGCGCTGAGCGACCCCGTCACCGAGGCCGAACTGCAAACGGTGCGCCAGGACCTGCTGCGCATCATGGAACTCAACATGGCGGCCATCCGCGCCAAAAGTTCGGCCGTCGAGGAACGCGCCGACTACGTGATGTGGTGGCTGATCGTCGTGGCGGCGCTCTGCGTCGTCAGTGCCGGCGCCATTCTGGTATGGTTTCCGCGGCTGGTGCTGCGTCCCATCGACGAACTGAAAAAGGGCATCCGCGAAATCGCCAACCACAACTACCAGCAACGGCTCGACTTCACGGGCAACCGCGAATTCGAATCCGTAGCCGAATCGTTCAACGACATGGCGGCCAAACTCGACGAATACCGCCGCAGTTCGCTCGACGACCTGATGACGGCCAAGAAACGCATCGAGGCGATCGTCGATACGCTCCACGAGCCGATCATCGGTCTCGGCCCCGACCGCAAGATCCTCTTCATGAACCGCGAAGCGCTCGCGGTGCTGAATCTGCAAGCGGAGGTCGTCGGCCGCAACGCCGCCGAGGTCGCCCTTTCCAACGACCTGCTGCGCCGTCTGATGCGCGAGCTTTACGGAGAAAAGCGATCGACCGGAGGAGAGCCGCTGAAAATCTACGCCGACAACAAGGAGAGTTATTTCCAGGTGGAGAACACGCCGCTCTACATCACTCCCGTCGGCGGGCGCGAACAGCAGTTCGTCGGCAACCTGATCGTCCTGAACAACGTCACCCGCTTCAAGGAGCTGGACTCCGCCAAGACCAACTTCATCTCGACCGTTTCGCACGAAATGAAAACCCCGATTTCGTCGATCCTGATGAGTTTGCAGCTGCTCGGCGACGACCGGCTGGGAACGCTGAACGGCGAGCAGAAACAGCTCGTCACGAGCATCAAGGAGAGCAGCGACCGCCTGCTTTCGATCACGGGCGAACTGCTGAACATGACCCAGATCGAGACCGGCAAACTTAAACTGATACCTAAAGTAACCAAGCCTATCGAACTGATAGACTATGCTGTAAAGGCTACGCAGGTTCTGGCCGAGAGGTTCTGCTGTTTCGTCGAGGTGGACTATCCCGAAAAGATCTCGAAACTCTTCGTCGACAACGAGAAGATCGCCTGGGTCATCACCAACCTGCTGTCGAACGCCATCCACCATTCGCCCGAACGGTCGCGCATCATCGTCGGCGCCGTACAGCGCGAAAAGGCGGTCGAGATCTACGTCCAGGACTTCGGGCGCGGCATCGACCCGCGTTACCACAAGAGCATCTTCGAGCGCTATTTCCGCGTCCCGGGAACCAAGGTGCAGGGCAGCGGGCTGGGGCTGGCCATCTCGAAGGAGTTCGTCGAAGCGCACGGCGGCACGATCTCGGTCGAGAGCGAAATCGGCAAGGGCAGCCGCTTCTCGATCCTGCTGCCCGTGTGAATTCCGCACGCACGTACCGCGGACGGACTCCACACTCAGGGCCTTCGGCCGATGTCGAAATCGCTATAATTCGGTATTGCGTATCCGACGGAATTTCCTCTGCGTTGCGTCTCGAAAAGGTGCAAACATGTAAAGCGTAAAAAGAGGATAGGTGCCGAAATTCTGCGACAGGCCGCACGGATCTTTCGTATCAGAGGATTCGCGGGACGTCGCATCGCGAGATCGCCGACGCCGCAAACGTCGGACCGAGCAATATCCGCAACTATTTTCCCGGCAAGGAGGGATCGTTCCGTACCGTCGTACAGCCCGTCGTCGGGCCGGCCGCGGTTTCGGATGAAGGCCGGGAAATATCGCTCGGTTTTCCTGTGCCGTGTTACGGCGTCTTATATTTTACTTATCGTTCAGATGCGCGACGTATCCCGCACGCATCACCGGACATTTGAAAGCCCTCCGTCGGGAACAGCCGGCGCAATCCGTCATTTCGCCGCGCGCCACCGAACCCAAGACGTACAGGCGTCCGGCGCTTTTCAGCAGAGCAAACGGAGCGGAGCGGCGATCGCCGCTCCGCTCCGTTGTCGCATCGTCCGAATGACGGCCCCGCGTATTCAGCAATTCAACCCCGCATCGTAGGCCTGTTTCATGGCCGGACTACCCTCGATCTCACCGATTTTCCACGCCCCGACGCCGTAGATCGTACCGCATTCGCGGGAATCGTCGAGGCAGTCCAGAAAACCGCGGAAACCGTCGATCGTCCGTTCCATGGCAGCCTTGCTGTCGTCGGCCGCCGCCACGATAAAATAAAACTCCTTGCCCGTCATCTCGGTGTAACGTGCGCAGCAACGATCGATCAGCGTCTTCATCTGGGCGCTCATCGTATAGAAATAGACCGGCGTAGCCAGTCCGATCACGTCGGCCGCGATCATCTTCCCGACGATCTGCGCCGCATCGTCCCGTTGCGGACAGGTTCGGGTATCGTAGCAGACGCCGCAACCGGTGCAGTAACCGATCCGGCAGTCGCGCAGCGAGATCTTCTCCGCGTCGTGCCCCGCCTCCCGCGCCCCGCGCAGGAACTCGTCGCACAGCCGGTCGGAATTCCCGTGCCGGCGTGGAGAAGACGAAAGTAGCAAAATTCGTTTTTTCATCTTTTTACCTAATTATCTATGATTCGGTCAATCAATCGATCCCTCGCCACCATGCCTCGTAACGCCTGACGGTATCGGCCAGCGGCACGATCTCTCCGATCATCGATTGCAACAGCACGAACCCGTCGCCTGCCGCCGCTTCGGCGGCGTTTTTCAGCGGTTCGTCCCACGCATGGCGGCTCAGCGCGAATTTCGAGTGATGCACCGTCAGCACACGTGCCGGGCGCAGGTCGCGGATCGCATCCGGCAATTTTTCGGGCATCAGATGAATGTAACGCCAGTCGGCGTTGTACTGCCCGTTCTCCACCACCGCCAGGTCGATCGGCGCGAACCGGCGACCGATCTCGGCGAAGTGCGCATCGTAACCGCCGTCGCCTGCAAGATAGACCCGCCGCGAAGGGCTCTCCACCAAAAACGAGGCCCAGAGCGAACGGTTGCGCTGCAACCCGCGCCCTGAAAAATGGCGCGCAGGCAAGCAGTGGATCCGGAACCCGTCCGACAAGCCGCAGCTCTCATTCCAATCCAGTTCGACGATCCGGTCGGAATCGAATCCCCAATACTCGAAATGCTCCCCCACGCCCAGCGGACAGACTACCCTGCCGATACGCTCTTTCAACTGCATTACGGTACGGTAATCCAGATGATCCCAATGGTCGTGCGTGACGATCAGGCAGTCGACATCGGGCATGTCCTCCGGAGAAAAGACGTCCGTACCCTTGAAGGGAGAAAAGAACAGCGACATCGGCCACTTGTCGGTCAGCACAGGATCGACCAGAAGACGCACCCCGTCCAATTGCAGCAGATAGGACGAATGGCCGAACCACACCAACGCGTCCTCCGCCCGCTCCAAACGGTGCAGATCGGGTTTCAGCACCGGAAGCGCCGACGCCGGTTCGCGGCGCTCTTTGCTCCCGAAGAGAATACCCCACATGCTGCCCGCAAGCCCTTTGTCGGAAGTCATCTGCGGCGTAGGATGCAGGTTGCGGAACTGCCCGTCGCGGTAATTGGGCGAACGGCGGATACGTTCCAACCGCTCGCCGCGCGGCAAGCGGCCGAAACTCCGCTGATTGACGAATGCGATCCCCGCCGCAGCGAGCAACACGACGATCGACAAGAGGATTGCGGACATACGGCGAATCGTTTTTCTCATCTATTCGGGAATCACTTCGTTCAGACAGGCGATCGCATTGAGCGTGCGCGGGTAACCAATGTAGGGAAGCAGCTGCGTAACGACGGCCAGCAGTGTCGCCTTGCCGTTACCGACGTTCGCATTGCCCTGAATATGCCCTTTCACCTGCGCTTCGCAACCGCCCAGCGACACGAGCATCGAAAAAGTAAGCAGTTCACGAGTCTTCACATCCAACCCGCCGCGCGTGTAATAGTCGCCGAAACAATCGGCAGACAGATAGCGCTGGATATGCACCTGATTCTCCGGTGCTTCCTCGTGCATCCGATCGATCCGTTCGCCGAAGATCGATCGCTGTACGGCCAGTCCCTTTTCGAAGCGGTCATCGGGCGAAACGGTCGACTGCCCCTCCAACGGCAACGCCACGCCCCGTCGCCGCAGCACATCGTTGGCTATGCCGATGAAATCGAAGGTCCTGGCCAAACCGACGTAAGGCACGGCCTGATACAAAATCTCCTTCACCTCGACGGGCGTCACGCCGCCGTCGAGCGCCGCGTCGAGCAGCGAGCGGTAGACCCCCTCCGCCTGCAAGGCGATCGCCGAAGCGAGAAGGGTCATTCTGCGCGTCCGCTCGTCGAGTTCTCCGTAACGCAACACCTCGTCGAAGGCGAAATTGCCGACGATCTCCGCCAGTTCGGGATCGCTCTGTTCCAACTCCGACTTGCATGCCGGCAACAACGCATCGAAATTGCGGAGCGCCGTCCGGGACATCCGGCTGCGGAATTCCTCCGTCCCGGCGGTCGCCGCTGCATACTGCGCGTCGTCCACCGGTTCGAGCCACCTATTCTCGTTGGTCTGCGGATTAGTCTCGACGGCCAGATGCGCAAACCAGCTGTCGGGTGCCGCTCCGTGCCAGTGCTCCACGTCGGGAGCGATCTCCACCACATCTCCCGGCAACAACAGCCGCGCCGGTTCACCCCGTTCCTGATAATAGCCCCGGCCGGCCGTGACAAGCAGCAGCTGCCCTCCGGTATGGCTATGCCAGTTGTTGCGGCATCCGGGACTGAAAGTCACGTTCGACACCGGACAGTTCAACGCCTCGTCGCACACCAGCGGCGCACGGTAGGCCTGACCGATAAAATAGGCCGAAAATTCCTCCGGCAGCTTCTCGCCCTGCGGGAAGATCTGCCCAAAGATAGGATTCTCTCTCATCGTGTTTTCCTGTGCATGAATTGTTCCTGCCGAACCGATCAGCAGTGCAAAAACGACTGCCTGCCGACATGCGATTCTTCTCATCGTCTCTTCGTTTTTAGGTTCACGATGCAAAATTACGGAGATTCCGCACTGCACGACCTACACGGATTACGGATTTCGTTACCACTTTTACCGATTCGGCCTACTTCGCATTGCGGTAGGCAAGAGGCGAACTTCCCGTATGGCGTTTGAAGAAACGCCCCAGATAGGACTGGTCGGGGAAGTGCATCCGATCGGCGATCTGTTGCAGCGAAAGATCGGAAAACATGAGCATCAGTTTGATTTCGTGTACGATCCATTTGTCGATCATCTCCTTGGGGGTCTCGCCGGTCAGCGTGCGCGTCACGGAGGCCAGGTAACTCATCGAAATACAGAGTTTTCCGGCATAGAAGGCCACGTCGCGCCGCTCGATGAAATGCTCGGCGATCAACTTCACGAAGCGATCGTAAAGTTCCCGCTTGCGATGGGCGCCCTCCTCCTGATAACGGATGTAGTTCCGCCGGACCTTGTCGCAAACGTTCAGCAGGATATGACGCATCAGCAGGTACATGATCTGCGAACGGTAGATGTTCTCCGTCTCCGCGCTGGCGGCCAATACCACGGAATAAAGGTTTTTCCCCCCGCGGGCCGTCTCCCCACGGTGCCGGATCGCCGGATGTGTTTCCAGATAGTGGAAACATTCGGTATCGAGCCGCTGCATCGCTCCGTCGAACACCTGGATGCTCGAAGCGTAAAAGATCACGCGGAAGTCGGCGCTCGCCTCGACGAGCATGAAGACCATGTCGGGCAGCAGCACCACCTCCGTATCGCACTCGATCGCATGTTCCTCGACATTGACCGATACGACCGCACGGCCGGCCGTGCACAGGAACACGGCGCCGCCGTTCACCCGAACGGGACGTTTCAGAAAAGCGGACAAATTCGTATCCTCCACTGAAAAAGATTGTTCGTCGGATAACAATAATTCGATCATATCCTCGTTTTTGACATAAATACGTCACAAAAATAGATAAAATTCGGCAAAAAAGCCCATGATAGTTCACGTTTTGAAAAATTCCGCCCATTTTTTGAAACCGGATGTTCTACGGCTTTTGCCTATCTTTGTCGCGATTAAAAAGGAAAAACGAAACATGAAGAAAAATTCGATTCGTGCAGCAGCACTCGCCTGCTGCTTTTTCATGCTCGGCTGTCGTCAGGCGCCGATGCAATCCCAGAGTTCGGAGTACGACGTCCTGACAGTGGCTACGACCGACCGTACCATTCCGGTGGATTACTCGGCGACGATCCGCGGTCGTCAGGATATCGCAATCTATGCGCAGGTATCGGGCAAGATCGCCCAGGTCTGCATAAACGAGGGGCAGCGCGTCCGCAGCGGACAGACGCTTTTCATCATCGACCAGGTTCCCTATAAGGCAGCGTTGCAGACGGCCGAAGCCAACGTCGCCGCCGCCAAGGCGAGTGTTGCGACCGCTCAGCTGACCTACGACAGCAAGAAGGAACTTTTCGCACGCAAGGTAGTTTCGCAGTTCGACCTTTCGACGGCCGAGAACAACCTGTTGACGGCCAAGGCGCAGTTCGCACAGGCCGAAGCACAGCGCGTGAACGCCGCCAACAACCTCTCCTATACGGTCGTGACCAGTCCCTCGGACGGAATCGTGGGTACACTGCCCTACAAGGTGGGCGCGCTGGTCGGTCCTTCGACGCCGCAGCCGCTGACTACCGTATCGGACAATTCGGAGATGTACGTCTATTTCTCGATGACCGAGAACCAACTGCTGAACCTCACGCGCGAGTACGGTTCGATCGACAACACGCTGAAAAACATGCCCGACGTGCAGTTGCGTCTCAACGACGGGTCGGTCTACGACGAGGCGGGCCGCATCGAGGCCATCAGCGGCGTCATCGACACCTCGACGGGCAGCGTGCAGCTCCGCGCGGCGTTCCCCAACCCGAACGGGCTGCTCCACAGCGGCGGGGCCGGCAACATCATCCTGCCGTACGTCCGCAAGCAGTGCGTCGTAATCCCTCAGGCCGCGACCTTCGAATTGCAGGACAAGGTATATGTATATAAGGTCGTCGACGGCAAAGCCACGTCGGCCGCGATCGCCGTAGACCGGATTTCGAACGGCAGGGAGTACATCGTCAATTCGGGTCTGGTACCGGGCGACGTGATCGTCGCCGAGGGCGTGGGTCTGATGCGCGAAGGCACGCCCGTGCAGCCCAAGGCACAGAAGGCCGCCGCACCCTCTGCCGACCAGGCAGCCGCTCAACCCGAAACCGCAAAGGAGGAATAGGCCATGACACTCAAGCATTTTATCGAACGACCCGTATTGGCGTCGGTCATCTCCATCGTCATCGTCATCGCCGGTATCATCGGACTTGCGACGCTGCCCATCGAGCAGTATCCCGATATCGCGCCTCCGACGGTCATGGTCCACGCCAGCTACCCCGGCGCCAGTGCCGAAACGATCCAGAAGTCGGTCATCGTACCGCTCGAACAGGCCATCAACGGCGTGGAGAACATGACCTACATCACCTCCAGCGCAGCCGTCGGCAGCGCCTCGGTCACCGTCTATTTCCGTCAGGGTACCGATCCCGACATGGCGGCCGTGAACGTACAGAACAAAGTTTCCCGCGCCACCGGACAATTGCCCTCCGCCGTAACCCAGATCGGCGTTTCGACCATGAAGCGCCAGACCTCCATGGTAAAGATCTTCTCGCTGTACAGTCCCGACGACTCCTACGACGAGACGTTCCTCTCCAACTATTCGAAAATCAACATCGAACCGCGTATCCTGCGTATTCCGGGCGTCGGCGAAGCCTTCACGCTCGGCGCCGACTATTCGATGCGCGTCTGGCTGAAACCCGACGTGATGGCGCAGTACAAGCTCATCCCGTCGGACGTGACGGCCGCACTGTCCGAACAGAACATCGAGTCGGCCACGGGTACGCTGGGCGAAAACTCGGAGAACACGTTCCAGTATACGATGAAATACCGCGGACGTTACGAAACGCCCGAAGAGTTCGGCCAGATCGTCATCCGCTCGCTTCCCGACGGTGAGGTGCTGCGTCTGAAAGATGTCGCCGACATCGAGCTGGGCAGCGAATCCTATGCCTACAAGGGCTACACCAACGGCCATCCGGGCGTCAGCACGATGGTCTTCCAGACCGCCGGTT
>OJNP01001503.1_pt1 | contig 11519 bp, 8 predicted proteins | sample 1597921 | NCBI WGS metagenome assembly OJNP01 (sample SAMN01915213, study PRJEB22387) | human gut metagenome | isolation source: stool | host: Homo sapiens | place: USA | reverse complement strand
ATATTTTTAAATATTTTTAATAGTGCAAAATACATAAAATGGTCGAAATTGCACATTATGTGTGCGGTTATGCAAACTATACCTGAAAATCGGATGCTATAATCAACTTACAAGCGATTCGGAAGAATAAAGGAGGATATAAATATGAGAAAAAAATTACTCGCAGTATTAATGACCGGTGCTATGGTAGCATCCTTTGCAGGATCAGCTACAGCTGTTTTTGCGAAATCTGATGATGACAACAAGTTAACTGTATGGGCGTGGGATCAGAACTTCAACATCAAATCCATGCAGATCGCAGCAGATCAGTATGCAAAAGATCATGAGGGATTTTCTGTAGATATCGTAGAGACATCTTCTGATGACTGCCAGACTAAACTGACAACAGCAGCAAATGCAGGCGATTACAGCACACTTCCTGATATCGTTCTTATGCAGGACAACAGCTATCAGAAATATCTGAAGAGCTATCCGGATGCATTCACAGATCTGAAAGATATCAACATTAACTGGGATGATTTTGGTAAACTGAAACAGTCCTATTCCATGGTAGATGATACACACTATGGTGTTCCGTTTGATAATGGTGCTGTTATTGCATGCTATCGTACAGATATCCTTGACGAGGCAGGATATACTATTGATGATCTGACAGATATCACATGGTCCAAGTTCATGGAAATCGGTAAAGATGTTCATGAAAAAACCGGAAAATATCTTCTTACAAGTGAAGCTACAGGTGGCGATACTCTGATGATGATGATGCAGTCCTGCGGAGCTAACTTCGTAAACGAAGATGGCGAAGCTTACATCGTAGGCAATGAAGTTGCAGAGAAATGCATCAATCTTTATGTAGATCTGGTTAAGAATGACGTTGTTAAACTTGTAAATAACTGGGATGAATATATCGCTACTATTACAGGCGGTGAGGCAGCAGGTATTGTAAATGGTAACTGGATCACAGCTACTCTGATGTCTACAGAAGATCAGAAGGGTCTGTGGCAGATCACAACAATGCCTAAAGTAGACGATGTTGATACAGCTACAAACTATGCAAACAATGGTGGATCTTCCTGGTATGTTACATCCAACTGCCAGAATGTAGAACTTGCAGAAGATTTCCTTGCAAGTACATTTGGTTCCAGCACAGAGTTCTATGATGCAATCCTTCCGGAAGCAGGTGCAATCTCCTGTTATCTGCCGGCAGGTGAATCTAAGGTTTACAACGAGCCAAATGAATTCTTCGGTGGACAGCCAATCTTCTCCACAATTGTAGAATACTCTTCTCATATTCCGGAGTTCACAAAAACACCGTATCATTATGAATCAAGAGAATGCGTCAACACAGCAGTTGTAAATATCGTAAACGGCACACCTGTAGAAGATGCCCTTCAGGAAGCTCAGGATACTCTGGCATTCAAGATGACTGAATAAATTCTGATCGCAGGATCAGATGATGTCAGGATTGCGGGAACAGTGAAACTGTGAAGCAATCTGTAGACAGTGATTAAGTGAATGAAAACAGGTAAGTGCGGGGGACTGCCAGCAGTCCCCCATCTTACTGCAAAGAGTTGGTAATTGTCCGGCAAAATGCTGAACAGTTACAGAGTTTTTTGAAAGGAGGAGTTCACGTGAATTCTAAGAAAAAAGGTATGTCTCTGCTTGGCAAGCAGAGGGCAGCAGGATGGACGTTCCTGGCTCCTGCAACTATCATGATCGCGATCATGAGCTTTTATCCAATGATACGTGCATTTATCATTTCCCTGCAGACCGGAGCCGGAGCAAATATGAGATTTGCAGATCCGATCTTCAGCAACTATAAACGTATTCTGGCAGACAAGGTATTTCAGCAGTCTATTGCAAATACATTCCTGTATCTGATCATTCAGGTGCCGATCATGCTGATACTGGCAATTCTTCTGGCACAGCTTCTGAATAACAAAGATTTGAAATTTAAGGGATTTTTCCGTACTTGTGTATTTCTTCCATGTGCGACATCCCTGGTATCCTATTCATTGATCTTCCGTTCCATGTTTGCTACAGATGGTCTGATCAACAGTATTCTGATCAAACTTGGAATCTTATCTACCGGCTATAATTTCCTGGGGAATTCCGCCAGTGCCAAGATTGTAATTATCCTTGCGCTGATCTGGAGATGGACAGGATATAATATGGTATTCTATCTGGCAGGACTTCAGAATATTGAATATTCTGTATATGAAGCAGCAAAGATTGATGGCGCCAATGGCTGGAAGACTTTCTGGAAGATTACTGTTCCGCTTCTGAAACCGACAATTATCATGACATTTATCATGTCAATTAATGGTACACTGCAGCTGTTCGATGAGTCTGTCAACCTGACAAAGGGTGGACCGGCAAACTCAACAATCACAATGTCCCACTATATTTACAACACATGTTTTATTAACGTACCAAACTTTGGATATGCAGCAGCAATGTCATTTATCATATTCATTATGGTAGCTGTACTTGCATTTATTAATTTGAAAGTAGGTGATACACGTGACTAAGAAAAACAAATCAGCCATTCAGAGAAGATTGATTCCAACCTATATTTTTCTGATCATCGTGTCATTTATTTCAGTATTCCCGTTATACTGGATGATTTCAGCTGCAACTAATACATCCACAGATGTATCACGTGGACGAATTATTCCGGGAAGCCATTTTATGGAAAACTTCCGTAATCTTACATCCCAGCAGCCACTGTGGAGAGCACTTGGAAACTCCTTCTTTTATGCAATCCTTACTACAGTGATCTGTCTTCTGATCTGCTCTATCGCAGGTTACGGATTTGAAGTTTACCATGATAAGTGGAAAGACAGAGTATTTTCAATCCTGCTTCTGGCTATGATGGTTCCGCAGGTTGCAACTATGGTTCCGTTATTCAAAATGTTCTCCAAGGCAGGACTTTTGAATACAGCAGTAGGTTTTATCCTTCCGATTATTTCCACGCCGTTTATGATCATGATGTTCCGTCAGAATGCCAGATCATTCCCGGTTGATATTATTGAAGCTGCACGTATTGACGGACTCAGCGAAGTAAGGATTTTCTTCCAGATGTTCATTCCTACAATGAAATCTACATATGCGGCAGCTGCTGTTATTACCTTTATGAATGCATGGAACTCTTATCTGTGGCCAAAGGTAATCATGACAGACAACAAGGCAATGACCATGCCAATGCTGATCGCCAACCTGATCACAGGTTATGTGACAGATTATGGTATGCTGATGTGCGGTGTATTGTTCTGTTCTATTCCTACAATGATCGTATTCTTTGTATTACAGAAACAGTTTGCAGAAGGTATTACCGGAGCAGTCAAATAAAAAACTGAAAAAGAAAAATATAACTTCGACCGTCTGGAAGACATTATTAATAATCTATACAGAGAGGGCGAAAGAGAACACCCGGCAGATTATGAAAAGTAATTTTGCCGGGTGTTTTTGATGCCTGTTTGGAAATTTATAGCAAGCCTCTTAATTAATATGCATTACTGCAACTATACAGAACCATATGGTTCCGAAAAGGTAGCATTATTTTATGGAATTGCTATAGTATTAATAAATTTGTGGTAGGCATAACGGAAAAAGTACGGTAAAATAGTTAGAATGCAGAAAGTATTTTTCCAAAATAAAACAAAAGGGGGAGGGCCATGTCTGAAGTAAAGAATAAGAAAAAGAAATCAAGTATTATTCAGGTCAGTATTGGTGTTCTGGCAGTTATTCTGGCTATCCTTATTATCATAATGATGGGAATTGTCTCAGATATTCAGGGAACGGCCCGTATTGTAAATTATACCGGTTTAGTCAGGGGAGAGACACAGAGACTCATAAAACTGGAGCTTTCCACGCAGCAGGAAAATGAGATGATCCATGAGATAAGAACTTTTATTGACGGTTTGCGAAATGGAAATGATGAATTAAATCTTGTACGTCTCAATGATGTTGATTTTCAGAATAAAATGCAGGAACTGGATGATAAATTCTCTGACCTGTATAAGAAAATTTATCTTGTGAGGTTCAAAGGAGCCAGAAACACAGATATTATTCCGGAAAGTGAGGAGTTTTTTGTGATCTGCGATGAAGCAACAGGCCTGGCTGAAAAATATTCGCAGAAAAAAGCCACATCCTTATCATTGCTTGAGAAATATATCACAGCAGATATTGTTGTGCTGATGCTGTTGATTGGATATGAATTCATCAAAGCAATACAATATGCTACAATGAATCGTTTACTGCAGCGAAAGGTATATCTGGATGATGCGACGGGACTTCCGAACAAAAATAAATGTGAAGAATTACTGAGTGAGGAAGAACCGGATGCAGATACCGGTGTCTGCAGTTTTGATCTTAATAATCTCCGGCGTATTAATGACAGCAGAGGTCATGAAGCCGGTGATGCCTATATCCGTAGATTTGCCATCTGCCTGCGGGCTTCCATGCCGGCAGAGCAGTTTGTGGGAAGAGCAGGTGGAGATGAGTTTCTTGCAGTTACCCATGGACTGGACAGGGAACAGATGACACAGTGCCTTGAAAAGGTGCGCAGAGATATGAGAGAGGAATCCAGAGTGTATCCGGATACTCCCCTGAGCTATGCAGCAGGCTTTGCACTGGCCGGCGATTTTCCCGGAAGTACAATGAGAGAACTGTTTAACTGCGCAGACAAAAACATGTATATCAATAAGAATCATGTAAAAAGGGAAGAAGCTGCTGCAGAAAAGCATCAGGGATATCAGCTGTTAAAGCTGCTTAATCAGCATGGCAGTAATTTCTCGGATTGTCTATACTGTGATGCCAGGATGGATACTTATCGGGCAATCCGTTCCAGTGAAAATTTTTTCCTGGCCTCTGATGGTGCATATTCCGGAGCAGTGGAACAGATCATAGAGGAACAGGTTGAAAAGTCCTGTCAGGCAGATATCCGCGAAGGACTGCAGATTTCGGAACTTCAAAAGAAGATGCATACGAAGAAAGATGTTCTGGAATATGAGTATAATATCGGAAAACAGGGGGCATATAACCGCCTGACACTGATTCCGGTGGACTGGGATGAGGACAAAAAGCTGCATCATTTTCTTCTGGCATTTGAAACCATCCGAAAGACTTCTGAAGGTCAGACAGGTGCAAAAGAGCAGCTTCAGCTCTATTATGAACAACTGAAACAGTCAATCCTGGAAAATGACAGCTATGTGGATGCGCTTCTGGAATTGTCAGATGTGATCTATACAGTAAATCTGACAAAGGATGCTCTGGAAAGAAGAATCGTACTGAATGGAAAAGAACAGAAGAGCCGGGAACTTTTTATGGACTACCCGCTTCCATGTTCTTATCAGGATTATTGCTGGGAATATGAGAAAAAAATTACTCAGGAAACAATTGCCGGTTACTGTATGACAGATAATTGCGAAAAGCTTCGTAAGAGGTTTGAGAACGGAGAAACAAATATGTCTGTGGAATATTGTGCCCGCGAAGATGATGGAAGTATCCGCTGGGTACAGAAAACAGTTCTTATGACCAGGATGGTGGTGTTTGATACAGAAATCCTTGCGGAGGTGCCTATGATCTATGCGATCATTCTGCTGCAGGATACCACACAGAGACATGAACGGGATGAGCAGGAACAGGCACGCCTTCAGGCTGCATTTAATGAAATGCGTGCCGAGAGCAGGGCGAAAACGAATTTCCTAAGCCGTATGAGCCATGATATCAGGACACCTTTGAATGGTATTATTGGTCTGTTAAAGATTGATGAGACCCATTTTGAGGATAAGGCACTGATACAGGAAAATCATAAAAAGATGAAGATAGCAGCGGATTATTTGCTTTCCCTTATTAATGATGTTCTGCAGATGAGTAAAATAGAGGAAGGTCATATTGTTCTGACTCATGAATATATCTGCCTCAAAGATCTGGTCTATGAGATTGAGAGTATTATCACTCACAAGGCAGCAGATGAGGATATTCAGTGGATTTATGAGAAAAATAAGGAGGATATTCCCTATCCTTATGTCTATGGAAGCTCACTGCATCTTCGCCAGATTTTTCTGAATATCTATGGAAACTGTATTAAGTATAACCAGCCGGGAGGAAAGATTACTACGGTAATGGAGGCTGCAGATGTACAGGATGGGATCTGTACATACAGATGGACGATTTCTGATACAGGTATAGGGATGAGTCCGGAGTTCCTGAGTCATATTTTTGATCCGTTCTCACAGGAAAAAACAGATGCCCGTAGTGTTTATCAGGGAACCGGTCTGGGAATGGCGATCACTAAAGGCTTGATTGAGCAGATGAATGGAAGTATTGAAGTGACAAGTCAGGTGGGAGTTGGATCTGTGTTTGTCATTACCATTCCCTTTGAGATTGCCCAGGAACAGAAAAAGGATGAGGAAATTGCTGAGAAATATGATATTCGTGGATTGCATCTGCTGGCAGCTGAGGATAATGAGCTTAATGCTGAAATCATAGAAATGCTGCTGACAGATGACGGTGCGAAGGTTACAGTTGCAAAAAACGGCAGACAGGCGGTGGAGCACTTCGAAAATAATCCTCCGGGAACCTTTGATGCCATATTGATGGATGTCATGATGCCTGTTATGGATGGTATTGCAGCAACAAAAGCCATACGTGCCATGGACAGGGCAGATGCAAAAACAATTCCGATCATTGCAATGACTGCAAATGCATTTGAGGAAGATGCCAAAAGATGTCTCGCAGCCGGCATGACTGCACACCTGGCAAAACCTTTCCAGATAGAAGATATGGAAAAAGCCATTGTGGAGTGCTGTGGAAAGTGATGCCATCTGTAAGATCTGTTGCCATCAGTAAATTATCATAAGCAGAGTTAAAAGTCTGGATGACGAAAATATAAGTAGAGAAAGGCGTGAGTCACAGAAATGTGGGTTGCGTCTTTTTTGAGTAAAGGTAAAAAAATGTATATGTTTTGTCATAATCTGACGTATGGAAAAAGGAGGCAGAGGTTGGTATTATATTGTTAACAAAAGAAGTACTTCTAAAATAACAAAAGGACAAAGCAGGTAAAAGAAAGGAGTTTTTATGAGGAAAAAGATGATTAGCCTGATGATGACAGTCGCTATGGGGACAGTCATGATTAGTGGAGCAACAGTTGTAAAAGCGGATTCAGACGAAAAAGAAACCGTTAAATTAGCGGTGTGGTCTTCTGGAGCAGCAGATAATTTTCAGAAAGGTGCAGATGAATTTAATAAGCGCCAGGATAAAATTAATTTTGTAGTTGAAATGCAATCAGGAGATTATAGCCAATATCTTGGAGCAAAGGTGGCATCTAATGATCTTCCGGATATGTTTTTCCTGAATCCATATGCACAGGTGCAGCAGTTTGCAGCAACAGACAGAATTGTGGATTTGAGTGAGGAAGGATTTGCAACAAAGATTTATGATTCTGTAAAAGATGCATGCAGCTATGATGGAAAAATTTATGCGTATCCAATGAATCTGGAAATGCTGGGAGTTTATTATAATCAGGAGTTATTTGAAAAGGCTGGAATTACAGAAGTACCGAAAACATTCTCACAAATGAAAGAAGTATGTGAAAAACTTCAGGCAAGTGGTATTACACCATTTGCAGCCACCTATAAAGATGCATGGACATTGAATCATTTATTTAGCTGTCTGCAGGGAGCCGCAGTTGGAGATTATGAGTCATGGGTTGCAGATATGAATGCAGGAAAAGGAAGTTTCAGGAATGATAATTCTTCACTTGAATTTGAGTTTATGGATATGATGAAAGAAAATTCCGGTGGAAATTATATGGATGCAGATTCCACATCAGGCTTTAATGCATTTGCATCAGGTGAAGCAGCTATGATTGTGACAGGAGAATTTTCTCTTCTGAATGCACAAAGTATTAATCCGGATTTACAGGTTGGTCTGTTTGGAGTACCACTTACAGAAAATGAGGAAGATGCAAAACTTGATGTAGATGTAGGAATTTGTATTGCAGTAAATCAGAATACTCCACATCTGGATGCAGTGCGTGAGGTTTTGAATTATCTGAGTGATAACACAGATGAAAATGGATGGATGCATTATAGTGCTGATTCGATGGGCGCAGCACCACCTGCAATGGATTTTACAATGTCAACAGAATATCAGTATTTCAAAGATTATAAGAATTATATGTCAAATAACCAGACAAAACCATGGGTATACTCACAGCTTGAGTCCGGCGCTGGCGATATGATTGGGCCGGTAATTCAGGGATATTTTGCCGGAACAACGGATATGGATACTACTTTAGATCAGTTAGATTCGAAATTTTCAGAGCTTCTTGAGTAAAGTAAAATCGGGAAAGGTATAAGTGGTAACAGAAGCTTCTGCAGAAATGTTGCAGAAGCTTTTGTTATCAGAAAGGAAGATAATTTTATGTTGGATTGTTGTAAAAAAAATAAATGGTTTTATTTTGGTCTTACGATTCCGTCAATGTTATTATATGTTCTTGCACTTGCAGGTCCATTGCTTTTAGGAACACTTCCGGCGTCTTTTTATAATTGGAATTTGATAAAAGGAAATAAAGATTTTGTCGGTCTGGGAAATTACACTAAGCTTCTTGGAGACGAGACATTTATTCATTCTGTGGTATTTACTTTAATTTTGGCGGTAATATCAATTTTAATGTCAAACTTAATAGGCTTTGTAATAGCATATTTTTTAGATTCAAATGTACGGTGTAAAGGCGTAATACGTTCTTTATTTTTTATTCCTAATATTATCAGTGGTGTAATGGTTTCTTTTGTATGGTCTTTTATTTTTACAGGAGCCATTCCAAATCTGGCCAAAATTTTGCACATAGATGCATTGGCTAATATCAGCTGGTTTGGAAATGCAGGTACTGCGGCTTTTACAGTTATTTTAGTAACAACATGGCAGTCTACCGGTTTTCTTATGATGTTATACATTACAGGATTGCAGACAATACAAAAAGATGTGTTGGAAGCAGCTGTTCTGGACGGATGTACAGGAATTAAGAAAATTATTTATATCCAATTGCCATTGTTAATGCCGACAATTACAATTAATCTCTTTGTATCAATTGCAGGAGCTTTCAAAGCATTTGACATTCCGTTATCACTGACTAGTGGAGGTCCGGCAAATAGTACACAGACAATTGCACTGAATATATATAATGATGCATTTGGTTCGTTTAAAATGGGATATGGCTCTGCAAAATCTATAATACTGTTTTTACTGGTAGGTATTATTGCATTGATTCAGCTTAAGATTACTAGAAAAAGGGAGGTACAGATGTAAAGTGGAAAAAGAAGGAATGAATAAAACAGTAGTTTTAAAAAGTATTTTGTGGCTGTGCCTTGGAATTATCTTTATACTTCCGGTTTTTCTTATTATCATGAATGCGTTTAAACCGAATAATGATATATTAACCTCGTTTATCTCATTTCCCAAAAGTTTATATCTGGAAAATTTTTCTGAAGCAATGCGGATTATGAACTTTTGGACAGTATTTCGCAATACGCTGTTTGTGACGGTATGTACTGTCATAGTTGCCAGTGCCGTGTCTTTTATGAGTGCATATGGAATTTCACATCTTCCTCAAAAGACAGGTGACAAATTATACACATTGTTTGTAGTAGGACAGATTATTCCGTTTCATGCAGTTATGATTGCAATTTCTATGTTATCTACAAAACTGGGACTGACTAATACGCATTTAGGACTGATTATATTTTATAGTGGGTTTTATACATCGTTTGGTGTTATGACATATGTTGGTTTTCTGAAGAGTGTGCCAAGAGAGTTGGAAGAGGCTGCTGCAATTGACGGTGCGGGACCTTTCAGAACAATGGTGCAGATTATTTTGCCACTGGTAAAATCCACAACAGTGACAATTGGCATTTTGTTTTTCCTTTGGACATGGAATGATCTGTTACTTCCGAGTATTATGATCAGCGATGTGAACCTTCGTACAATTACAGTTAATTTATATATGTTTAAATCTTCTACTAATGCTCAATGGAATCTTTTGATTGCAGGATTAGTTGTAAGTATGATACCAATTATAATTATTTATATTGTAGGACAGAAACATATTACAAGCGGTTTAACAGCGGGTGCAGTAAAATAAAAAAGACAGGAGAAGTAAAGATGAGTACATTTTATGAAGATAATATGAACATAAAAAAGATAAATGGTTTTACACTTCAGCAGGTATCAAGGGATGTATGGGCAATTGATGAGTTTGGTATAGATATTATGTATTTGATTATTGGAACGGAAAGAGCCTTATTGATTGATACTGGCATTGGAATAGGAAATATACGGTCAGTAGTAGAAACAATGACTCATCTGCCTTATGATGTAGTAAATACGCATCATCATTATGACCATGTGGGTGGAAATGGGCGCTTTTCAATGGTTTATGCACATAAAAAAGCAATTCCGGTTATTCAGGAACAGAATAATCTGCAGTCACGTAAGGAATTTTTCCGTTCACAGGAAGCCCGTCCAGAATACAATTATGAAGCAAGCCTGGAATTTGATGCATCAATTATGGGTGACTTTGAGATGAAAGGAATAGAAGAAGGATTTGTTTTCCATCTTGGAAATAGAGATTTGGAGGTTTTGGATACACCAGGACATACTAAAGATGGAATTTGTTTATTAGACAGAAAATACAGATTACTATTTTCCGGAGATACTGTTGTAAGTACGCCAGTATTGATGTTTGATACGTTTTCTGATACAATGAGTACATATCTGGAATCATTGAAAAAATTATCTCAATTAAGAAATTCATATGAACTTATTTTTCCGGGTCATTATCTTCGACCAATCGGAAGCATCTATATAGATGACCAGATTGCCTGTATTCAGGAAATATTAGAAAAGCATTTGCTTGGAGAAAAAGAAGAGTGTGGTATGACAAAGAGCGAAGTGTATTTTTACCAAAAGGCTTTAGCTTCTGTGTTATATACAGAAGATAGAATCTGCTGAATCAATCTCCGGTATAGACGCATGATATATGCGCTATACCGGGGATTCCTGTTTGTAAGAGAGGTACTAAAAAGAGATGAAGGAAAAAAAAGGACGATTATATAAGTTTTATGGAAAATTAACGATTCGAAATAAATTACTTATTTCCTGTCTCCCATTTGTTGTTTTAGGATATTTTTTAATTTTTTATAGTACTACAGTTATTATGTTTGATCAGATGAAGCAGATGGTATATGATCAGACAGAACAGAATGTTATGGAAAAAAAGAAGCTGGTTAATACATTATTAGATAATTATAATCAGGCTACCATAAAATTTTTATATTATACAAATGAAGTGCAGGAATATTTAAATACCCGTCAAAGTGTATTAAGTGTTGAAGAGCAGGAAAAACTGACTGATATGATTTCTTATCAGATAGGATCTCTTATTACAAATAATCAGGATGCGTTAATGAATGTGTGTATTTATAATAAGTTTATCGAATTATATATTAATAATG